>Ga0335080_10001260_pt1 | contig 24493 bp, 22 predicted proteins | sample Lox_Sample_34_FD_206720 | JGI IMG/M metagenome (GOLD analysis project Ga0335080, IMG submission 206720) | Soil microbial communities from Loxahatchee National Wildlife Refuge, Florida, United States - Lox_Sample_3.4 | ecosystem: Environmental > Terrestrial > Soil > Wetlands | place: USA... | reverse complement strand
CAGCCCGAGACGCGTCGGAGACCCCCCTCCAACTCCTCCTCCCCTCGTTCCGGCTTCCGACCGGAACTCTTAGGCGCGGGCTCCGACCGCGCGGTCGGCGGGCCCTTTCCCGCCGGGAACTCGAGGGAAGCCATGTCCAAGCTTGGACGTCTCGCACCTGCCCTGCTCTGGGCCGGTCCCTGCCTGACGCTTAACGCGGCGGCTCAGGCTCCGGGACGCATTCAAGGCGCCGTCACCGATCGGCAGGGCGAGCCGCTGCCGGCCTGCGCCGTCGAGCTGATCTCTTCGTCCGACGGCAGGCGCACGGCAATGATCGACGTCGCCGGCCGAGCCGCTGATTCCGCAGCAAGTCGTCTTCAAGAGATTCCCCCGGCCATCGCCGCCGACGAGCAGCGTGTGACACAGCGCTCCGGTCGAGAAGCGTCCCGTCAGGTCGATCTCGCCGGCGACCGTCGGCCGCCGCGTGGCCTCCTCGGGCTCCTCGGGGTGAAACTGTGAAGACGCGACTCGTGACGTTGGCGCTCGCGACGGCCGAATCGATCCTCCTCGCCGCCTGCCGCAAGCATCCCGGGACCCTCTATCGGTTCGAACCCGAGCCCCGTGCCGCGCTCAGCGAGACAGGCGCCGCCGCTCCCCGCTATCCCGCTCTGGCGGCGGACCGCGTCGCTTCGGGAACGGTCTTCGTGCTGGCGGCCACAGGCGACGAGACGAACCCCGCGATCTCGTTCTTCCTCTCGGACGACGGGGGCGACAGCTTCGGTTCTCCGATCCGCGTCAGCGCTCCGGGCTCGACCGCGGGCGCGCACGGAGAGAACGCGCCGAGACTCCTGGTCATCGACGACGGCCCGATATACGCGGCCTGGAACGAGGCCGAGGACATCCGCGTCGCGCGTTCCGATTCCTTCGGCGCGAATTTCGAGGCGCCCGTCCGCGTCAGCGACCGACCCGACAGCGCCTGGAGCGGCTACGTCTCGATCGGCGCCGCTCCGAACGGCGACCTCTACGCCGTCTGGCTCGACACGCGGGACGCCGACAACGCGGCGGGAACCTTCTCCGTCTATCTCGCTCGATCGACCAACCAGGGCCGGAGCTTCGGATCGAACGTCCGCGTGGCGCGCGACGTCTGCCCCTGCTGCCGGCCCGCGCTGGCATTCGGTTCCGGAGGCGAGGTCCTGGTTTTCTGGCGCAAGGTCTACCCGGGCAGCGTTCGAGACATGACGGCGGCCGTCACGCGCGACGGCGGGCGAACGTTCGCCCCTTCCCGACGCATCGCCGAGGACGGCTGGAGGATCGAAGGCTGCCCCGACTCGGGTCCGGCCACGGCGACGGTTGGACGGCGCATCTACGCAGCCTGGCTGACCGAAGCCGCTCCCGACCGCAACGGAGTCCGGCTCTCATATACCGACGACGGCGGATCCACGTGGTCCCCCGCGCGCACGGTGTCGCAGAAGGTCCTCGACGCGAACTATCCGTCCCTGTCCGCAGCCGACGACGGGCGCATGGTTCTCGCCTTTCAGGGTCGGGACCCGGACCGGCGCGGGGGCTGGGCTCCCATTGGCGGCTACGTCGTCGAAATCCGGCCGGACGGGACTTTTTCCGCTCCCGAGGCGCTGCCGGCGCCGGCCAACCACTCGAGCGTGAACCGTCCGATCGTCAGCGCCGGCCCGAACGGCCGGGTCCTCGTGGCCTGGACGGGAACGGAGGCCGGCAAACAGACGATCTTCCTCGAACGCGGAAGGCGCTGGGGTGCCCGATGAGTTGCCGGGCTGCGGCACGCGGAGTCGTCCCATGTCGATGAAATCCTTCCTCGCCTCGGCGGCCGGCGCGGCGGCCTTCGCGATCGCGCTCGGCGTGCTGCTCAAACGCCAGGACCCCGACCTCGGACGGGCGGAAGCTCTGGCGCACGTTCCCCGGTTCCTCGCACCGGGAGTTTTGCTGCCGGTCCTCTGGGACGCGCCGGCATTCTCGTTCGTGGACCAGAACGGCCGCCGGTTCACGAACCGGGACCTCGACGGCCGGGTTTGGATCGGGGATTTCATGTTCACGAGCTGCACGTCCATCTGCCCGATGATGACGGCGCGAATGGCGCAGCTTCAGACCGCCATCCCGAGTGACAGGGTCCACTTCGTGTCGTTCTCCGTCGACCCGGATCGAGACAGCCCCGCGGTGCTCCGAACCTACGCGAAGATGTGGGAGGCGGACGCGTCCCGATGGCACTTCCTCGCCACCGATCGGGAGGGCCTCACCGAGACGGCCCGGGGCATGAAGACTTTCGTCCAGCCGCCGGACACGGACGGCTCGATCCAGCACAGCGGCATCTTCACGCTCGCCGATGGAAAAGGGCGCGTCCGCGGCGTCTACGACAGCGCCGACTCCGAAGCCCTGCGCCAGCTCGTGCGGGATGCCCTCGCTCTCGCCGACCTCAAGGGGGCCGGCGTTCCGCTCGCCGGAACCGCCTGGACTCTACCGGCGGCCGAGAGCGAACGCACGAGACCCGGCCGCGCCCTGTATGCCTCCGCCGGCTGCGCCGCCTGCCACTCACAGGCGCGGGTCGCCCCGAGTCTCGAAGGGCGCCTCCGCAGCCGCGTTGATCTCGACGATGGGCGCGAAGTCGTCTTCGATGAGGCGTACGTTCGCGAGTCGATCCTCGACGCCAGCGAGAAGGTCGTCGCCGGCTATCCGCGAATGATGCCCTCGTACAGAGGTCAGCTCACCGACGCCCAGGTCGACCAGCTCGTCGAGTATGTCCTGTCGTTGCCCCCGCCGAAGGGATCGGCATCGGAGGAAAAGACGGCCTCGGCCGGCGGAAGGGAGCTCGTCGATCCGGTCTGCGGCATGGCCGTCTCCTCGAGCGGGAACCGGCCGACGGAGACCTACCGGGGCAGGGTCTTCCACTTCTGCAGCGAGGCGTGTCGCGGTCGGTTCCGGGCGAACCCGGCGAAGTTCGCGAGCCGCGGGAATGGCGCCGAGGACGCTCATCGCATGCCACCGACGGGGGCGCCCGGGAGAGCCGCAGTGCTCGGCGCCCTGACAGCGCCGAAGTCCTCGGTCAGGCTGGAAGGGAATGCGGAATGAGCCAGAAGCATGAGGCGACGCATCATCGTGCGGCTCCAGGCGTCGCGCTCCTTCTCTCGGCCGTATCCATCGCGGCGATCTGTTCGCCCGCAATCGCCCGACCAAGGGACGGCCAGATTCTCCGCTCGACGCCCTGGCCGGAATTGCCGGGCTGGGACTCGCTGGATCAATTCACCCACGACTACTTTCCCCACTCGGTCTACGAAGAGGCACGCACACAAAGAGAGTTCGAAGTCCTCGACATCACGTACTCGAGCGATGGCTTGCCCGTGAAGGGAATGCTGATCCGGCCGAAGAATCCCGGGAATCGGAAGTGGCCGGCGATCATCTTCAACCGGGGCGGAACTGGCGATTACGCGCGCATCGGCAACTATGGCGTGCCATGCTCGGAAGAGAACGACACGTGCTTGTATCTCGTCGACCTCTACCTGCTTGCAAAGGCGGGATTCGTCGTCATGGCGTCGGACTACCGTTTTCACGGACCGACAGGCAAGCGCGACGAGTGGGGCGGGGCAGACGTCAATGACGTTCTGAATCTCGTTCCCGCTCTGAATTCGATGGAATCCGTCGATCCGGAGCGCCTCTGCATGCTCGGCCAATCGCGCGGCGGCACCATGACCTACATCGCCCTCAAGCGGGGAGTCCCCGTGAAGGCGGCGGCCGTGATCGCGGGTCTGTCCGACCTTGGAGATCCCGGGGAACACTTCCGCAACTGGTTCGTGAAGGGCAATCAGTGGTTCGACGGCGCCGCCAGCGTCTGGCCGGACTACGCGCATCGCGCGGACGAGTATTACCGCGAGCGCTCCGCGGTGTACTGGCCGGAGCGGATCAACGCTCCGGTCCTGATCCTGCACAGCCGAACGGACAGGCTCGTTCCGGTGTCGCAGGCGCTTCGAATGGCGGCGGCATTGCAGGAAAAGAACAAGGTTTACTCGCTGCATATCTACGACGGTGACGGCCATTCTCTTCCTCTGCATCGCGATGACCGCAATCGCGAGATCGTCGAGTGGTTCAACAGGTTTTCCGGGCCCCCGACCGCGCACTGAGCGGAGAGCCTCACCGGAGCGTGTCGACCCGCAGGTCAAGGGTCGGTTCCGCACCGGCCGTTACGGCACTTCCTCCCAGAAAAGGGTGGACGTCAACCATGCGACGGCTCTTCGATCTTCGAAGACGCCACCGGTCGGCCCGCGAAGGAGGGCCAGCCGCGCGACCGGTGCTGCGGCTGTCCGGGGCCGATCCTGAATCCGCGGAGCGGGGAGCGGGAGGTCGAGGTCGTACCCGGGATGACCGAGGTCGAATGCGAAATGGTCGAAGGTCGAGAGCCTCACGCTCGTCATGGTCCGCGAGCGTCGTTCTGGGCTGAGTGATGCTACGATTCTGCCGTGCGGTTTCGGCTTTTCGGAGTCCTCGTCGTCGCGCAACTTCTCGCTGGCGAGAGTCTGGCGCTTCACGTCTTCGCTCGGGGTACCGAGGCGATGATTTGTTGCATCGGCCATGAGGGCCACTGCGACTGCCGTACCTCGGGACCGGCCTTTTCTCGATGCACCTCGGATGGCGTCGTGTTTCTGGCCTCGAGCCCGACCGATTCCGGCACGTCGGCCCCACGCCTGTCGGCGCCCACCGTCGGAGGCAAGAGTCCTGAAACTCCGGCGGCATGCCCGCGGCACTCAAGTCTTCCACCCCCCACGCCCCCTCCCCGCTCCCTGACCGTCGACCGACACACATAGGCGCGGCGGCGTTCCTTCCGTGCATCGGGCGAATCCGGCGATCGCCCGACGTGGCGGAGGCTCCGGAGCGTCCCCGCGCTCAAAGTGCGGTTTTCGGCGCTCGCCCTCTCTGACCGAATCGGTCGGGGGTAAGCCCAGGAGGAAACATTCGATGATCCAGCGACTCGCCACACTGCTCGCGGTGTCGTGGGCCGTCCTAGCGCCTGCGCCGGCGCTGGGCGTGGGACGCCTCGCGGGCTCCCTCACCGACGAGAGCGGCAACCCCGTCCCTGGCGGCATCGTCGAAATCACGGACACTTCCACGCATGCAGTATGGTCGCGGACGACCGACCAGGACGGGCGCTATGAATTTCGATCCATCCCGGAGGGGGCCTACCGAATCTCGGCTTCTCGGACCGGCTTCCAGCCCACCGTCGTCACGAACGTCTTCGTTCGAGCTGGGCAGGATGCGCTCGTTAGCCTCGTACTCAAAATCCCTCGCCGCGAGGAAAGCATCGAAGTCGTGGGAAAGGCATCGGGTTACCAGGCGATCGACGCGACGACGGCAACCAAGACCGAGACGCCGATCATGGAAACCCCGGTGTCCGTGCAAGTCGTCCCGCTCCAGGTGCTGAAGGATCAGCAGGTCACGCTGCTCGACGACGCGCTGCTGAACGTGAGCGGCGTCATCCCGTCCGGCTTTGGATCCGGAAATGGCGATTCCTTCACCATTCGTGGATTCGACCAGCTGGGCGTGACCTTCGAGGATGGCCTCCGGCTCGATCAATACACCACCGCCGGGCTGCAAAGGTCCATGGCAAACGTCGAGAGAATCGAAGTCGTCAAGGGGCCGGAATCCGTGCTCTACGGCCAGGGAGAGCCCGGGGGCCTGGTCAACGTCATCACCAGGAAGCCGCAGGCCAGCCCCTCCTACTCTCTGGAACAGCAGGCCGGATCCTTCGGAGAATACCGCACCACTCTGGACGCGACGGGCCCTCTGAAGGGCGACGGGACGCTCCTCTACCGATTCGACCTCGGCTACGAAAATAGCGGTTCCTTCCGAGACTTCATCCATCAAGACGCCGTTTTTCTCTTCCCCAGTCTCGGCTGGCGGCCCGACGACAAGACCAATGTCACGCTGGCGCTGAAGTACGCCACGGGAACCCAGGTGATCGATTTCGGCTTGCCATTTTTGAACGGTGTTCCGGCGCCGATTCCCATCAGTCGCAATCTGGCGCAGCCGGATGCCAACCGCGCGCCAACCGACGAGTTCTCAGTCAAGGTCCTCGCCTCGCGCCAACTCTCGCAGAACTGGGCGGTCCAGCTCGCGTACAAGTCCGAGTATCACAATCAGCCGGTCCCCAACTTCCAGCTCTACGCCGGCGAGGCCGACGAAGCCGGCGATCTCCCGCGTCTCGGGCTGACGCAGCCCAGCTTCAGCCAGTGGACCAATCAGGTCGTCGCCGACCTGACCGGCACGTTCGACACCGGCGCTCTCCGGCACACGGTGCTCGTCGGCTTCGACTACTACGACCAGTATGGTCACTACTCGGCAAACTTCTTCGATCTGCCCTCGATCAACATCTATCACCCCGATTACGCACAGCCAATTTCCCCACCGGACCCCGCGAACACTCAGTACGTGAACAGTTCGCAGGACTCCTACGGCGGCTACCTGCAGGACCAGGTGGAGCTGCCCTGGAACCTCCACCTGCTCGCGGGATTTCGCTACGGCCAATCCATCACCTTCAATGACGGCTATGGCACGGTCACGACCGTCCACGACCATCCTCCCGTGACGCCGCGGATCGGTTTGCTCTGGCAGGCCCTGCCGCAGGTCAGTCTGTACGCGAGCTACACGGGCAACTACGGGGCCACCCCGCTCGGAGACCTCACGCCCAACGGGGTTCCCCTGCCCCCCGAGTCCGCCCTGCAGTACGAGGCCGGCGTGAAGACCGAGTGGTTCGGCAAGCGGCTGTCGGCCACGGCCAGCGTTTACCAACTCACCAAGAAGAACATCCCGACCACGGATCCGAACGACCCCATCTACACGATCGCCATCGGAGAGGCGCGCAGCCGGGGCGTGGAACTCGACATCGCCGGCGAGATCACGCCGAACTGGAGGGTCATCGGCGGCTACTCTTACATCGAAGCGGTCATCACCAAGGACAACAGCGGCCTGGCCGGCCTGCCGTTTCCCGGCGTTCCCAGAAACAGCGGAAGCCTCTGGACGACCTATCAAGTCTCCGGCGGCGCGCTGAAGGGACTCACGGCCGGCGCGGGAATCGTGGCCCGCAGCAGCGAAGTCGACCTGGCCGCCGAGCGCATCCCGGGGTTCGGCATCGTGAACGGGATGATCAGCTACCCCTGGAACATCGGACCGGTCACCTTGAACGCCCAGCTCAACATGACGAACCTGGCCAACCGGATCTATTTCCTCAGCCTGAGTCCCGGATCGGCCATACCCGGCGCGCCGCGGTCCTTCCTCGGCGCGGTCCGGGCCCAGTTCTGACGGTCATGGTCCGAAGAGGGCTCGTTTTCCTGCATCGCTGGACCGGATTGATCATGACGTCGTTTCTCGTCGTGGTCGGGCTGACCGGCGCGCTGCTCGCCTACAGGGTCGAAATCGATCGGCTCGTGAATCCTCGGCTCTTCGCCAAGCCGATGCCGGGCGCCAGGCTCGACCTCGCCACACTCGCCGAACGAGCCGAAGCAATCGCCCCCGACGCCCGTGTCGCCTACTTCTACGACGACGTGCCCGATCAGATCTCGATCCGCTGCGCGCCGCGCGTGAACCCCGCCACTGGAAAGCCCTACCCACTCGACTTCGACCATCTCATCCTCGACCCGTGGACCGGGCGAGAACTGGGTCGCCGCCTCGAGTTCGACGCCACCAGACTCAGTCGCGCGAACTTGATGCCCTTCCTCTACACCTTGCACACCTCTCTCGTCCTCGGAGACATCGGGGCCTTGGTGCTCGGCTCCGTGGCTCTGGCCTGGACGCTCGATTGCTTCGTCGGCTTCTATCTCACGCTGCGCTCCGGCAGGGGCGGCTTCTGGAGGCGCTGGAAGCCCGCGTGGCGAATCACGTGGCGCGGCACGCCGTTTCGAATCAACTTCGATCTTCATCGCGCCCTCGGGCTCTGGATCTGGCCGCTCCTCTTCGTTTTCGCCTGGTCCAGCGTCATGTTCAACCTGAGGCCCGTCTACGAGAAGGTCACCGGCGCTCTCTTCGACTACCAGTCCGACGAGGCGCTCTTCGCGTCGCTTCCCGCACACCCGATCGAACATCCGAAGCTCGACTGGTGCGCGGCCCAGGCGAAGGCGGCGACCTTGATGGCCGAGCAGGCGGCCCTTCACGGGTTCACGGTTCGACGGCCGTCCGGACTCGCCTACATCAGCGAGTTCGGGGTCTACTCCTACACGGTCGAAAGCAGCCGGGATTTCCGTCGCCGCAGCCCCGGCACGAGCCTGTATCTCGACGGCGACACCGGCGAGCTGCGACACCTCTTCCTGCCGGCGGGCGAGCACGCGGGAAACACGATCGGCAACTGGCTCTGGGCTCTCCACTACGGCGACGTCCACGGGCTCAGGTCCTACCGGTTTCTGGTCTGCGTCACGGGTGTCTCGATCGTCGTCCTCGCGATTACGGGCGTCTATATCTGGTGGCGCAAGCGCCGCGGACGAGCGTTCGCCGCCGCACGCCACCGCCTGGAGGCAAAGCCATGCGCCTGAAGTCCTCTTTTCTCGGCCTCGGGGGAGTCGTCACCGCCGCGATCCTCGCCGGCGCTCACACGCTGGCGGCGGCGACGGTGGAGCTTCGGTTTGCGGCTCGTGTCGGAAAGGAGCCGGCCCGGTGCGGCGCGACGTACACCGGCATCGGCCTTTCCAAAGCGTCGATGTTTCTGCAGGATTTTCGCGTTTACGTCAGTTCCATACGGTTGCTCAAAGCCGATGGCAGCGAGGTCCCCGTGGCGCTCACGCCGGACGGGGTCTGGCAGAACGACCAGGTGGCGCTGCTCGACTTCGAAGACGCGACCGGCAACTGCAACGGAAACGCCCCGACCAACGACCGCGTCAGGGGAACGGTCCCGGAGGGGCAATACACGGGCGTCGTCTTCGAGGTCGGAGTTCCCTTCGCTCTGAACCACCAGGACCCGACGCTCGCCGGCCCCCCGCTGAACTTCTCGGCGCTGACATGGCCCTGGGCCGGGGGTTACAAGTTCACGACCATCGACTTCGACACGAAGGCTCCGGGGGAACGCCAGAAGGTCCCCGTCGAGGGGTCGAAGGAGAAGGCCTCGGCCAGCGGCTTTTCCGTCCACCTCGGAAGCACGGGATGCGTCTCCAGTGGACCGCGCGTCCCGCCACAAGCGCCGTGCGCCAATCCCAACCGTCCCGTCTACCGCTTCGAGTCGTTCGACGCCGGCAAGGATGTGATCGTCATGGATCTCGCGGCGCTTCTCGCCGGCACCGATGTCACGGTGAACATGCCCGGGAGCCCCTCGGGTTGCATGTCCTTTCCCAAGGACGACGACTGCATCGCCATCATGGACCGCTTCGGCCTGCCCTTCCGCGGCAAGCCTTCCGCGGGACAGACGTTCGTCCGCGTCGAGCACGGCTCGTGACGGCCACCCGGACCCGACGGCTCCCCGCTGTGACCGCGCTGGCCGGAGCGGTCATCTGGGGGCTCCACGCGCGCGGCCTGTGCGCGACGGGGCCTGACGAGCACGACTCGGGCGAAAAGAAGGTCGCCCTGTCGCCGGAGGCGCTGGCTCAATATGTTCCGAGCGCCTACGCGTTCGACATCCCCGCCTGGATGCCCAGGCCGCTCGAGCCGCGCGACAATCCGACCACGGCCGCAAAGGTCGAGCTCGGCCGCCGCCTCTTCTACGACAAGCGGCTGTCGCTGAATCGGACGCTTTCGTGCGCCTCTTGCCACAGGCAGGAGCTCGCCTTCACCGACGGCCGGGCCGTGTCGCCCGGAGCCCTCGGAGACAGGACTCCCCGCAACGCGATGTCACTTGCGAACGTCGCGTATGCCCCGGTGCTCACGTGGGCTAATCCCATCCTGCACTCCCTCGAACAACAGGCGCTGGTGCCCCTCGTTGGCACGGAGCCGATCGAGCTGGGAATGGCCGGGCTCGACGACGAGCTGGCCGCCCGCCTGCGCGCCGACCCGGTCTACCCGCCGCTCTTTGCGAGGGCGTTCCCGGAATCTCCGACGGCCCTGTCGCTCAAGACAGTCGTTCGCGCCCTCGCGGCTTTCGAGCGCACGCTGATCTCGGCTCGATCGCCGTACGACCGGTACCGCTACGAGGGCGACGTCGCCGCGATCTCCGAATCGGCGATTCGAGGCGAGGCCCTGTTCTTCGGGGAGCGCCTCGAGTGCCACCATTGCCACGGAAATTTCAATCTGAACGACTCGATGATGCACGAGCGCAACCGCATCGGGGAGATCGCCTTCCACAACACGGGCCTATACAACCTCGATGGGAAGGGAGCCTATCCGGGAGACAACACAGGGCTCGAAGAGCACACCGGGAGGCCGGAGGACATGGGTCGCTTCAAGGCGCCGAGCCTGCGCAACGTCGCGGTCACGGCTCCGTACATGCACGACGGATCGATCGCGACGCTCGATGGCGTGCTCGATCATTACGCGGCCGGGGGGCGCACCATCACGGGCGGCCCGCACGCTGGCGTGGGGCGCAACAACCCGCTGAAGAGCTCCTTCGTGTCCGGCTTCACGCTCTCGGCCGAGGAGCGGGCCGACCTGCTCGCCTTCCTTCGCTCGCTGACCGATGAGGAGTTACTCAAGGATCCAAGGTTTTCGGATCCCTGGAAAAACAACGCGGGGACTCCCGCAGGAGGTGCACGATGAGGAACCGGAAAGTTGTAATCGCGGCCGCGCTGTTCGCTTGTCTCGTGGCGCGCGGATTCGCTCACTCGACCCTCAAGAAGACGGTGCCGGCGAGCGGATCGGTGCTCACCGCCTCCCCCGAGGAGGTGCGGATCGAATTCAACGAGCCGGCGCGTCTGACGTCGGTCGTCGTCGAGTCCGCCGGCCAGAACGAGCGCCGGCTCGAGTTCGCGCCGTCCGGGAGCGCGACCTCCTTCACGATCCGCGAGCCGAAGCTCGCGAACGGCCGCAACGAGGTCCGGTGGAAGGCGCTCTCGAAGGACGGGCATCCGATCAGCGGCACGATCATCCTGGTCATCAAACCGAGCGCCCCACACTCTTGATGCTCGAGCTCGCCGCGGCTCTGGCGAAGCTGCTGGTCTATGCCGGAACCCTGGTCGGAGCCGGCACTGCCCTGGCGTGGGCCGTCTTGCGGGACGTTCCCGGCAACCTGGCGAGTGAGGCCCGGCGGCGCACCGTACGGGGAGCCATCGTCGCTGCCGCGTCAGCGATCGCGGCAATCGCGATTCTGATCGCTCGGCTCGGAAGCGGGCTCGACCCCTCCCTGGTCGGCGCGGCGCTAAGCGGTTCCACGGGGCCGGCCTTCGCATCCCAGATCGCAGGCGCTGCGCTTCTCGCGGCGGCTGCGGCAGGTGCCGCGCGCCGCCCGCTCCGGCTGATGGGAGCCGCGCTGCTGCTCGCATCCTTCGGCGTGACGGGCCACGCGGCCGCCTCGGGTGCCGCAGAGGGGTTTCTCGCCGCGGTCCACGTCGCCGCGGCCGCGTGGTGGCTCGGCAGCCTGCTGCTCGTCCGCTCGGCTTGCGGAACGTTGGACGCCCAAGCACTCGCCGAGTTCGTGAGGCGGTTCGGTCGAGCCGCTTTGTTCGTCGTCGGAGCCATGGTCGCGGCGGGCGCCGTCGTCGCCGCCGCCCTCCTGAGCCCGTGGCGGCACGGCTGGTTCACTCCGTATGCAAGAAATCTCTTCCTGAAGATCGTGCTCGCCGGCGCCGCGCTTGCCCTCGCGGCCTACAACCGAATCCGGCTGGCCCCGCTCCTACTCGATACCGGCGGTCCGGCCGCCGGCAGGCTACGCCGCTCCGTGACGGCCGAGCTCACCTTCCTCGGCGCCGTGCTTCTCGCGACGGCCTGGCTCACGACTTTCCACTCTCCTCACGAGACGCACTGAGCGAGCTGTCTACCGGCCACCGCGCCCACGGCACGAGGTCCGGAGCCCGACTCCCGAGGCGAGACAGGCCGAGCGGAAACGGCATTCCCAAGAGAATTCCGAGCGGCAGGAGGAGGAACACGACCCCCAGTCGGCCTCGAAAAGGCAATCCGAGGGTCGCTTCGAGGACGTACGGCACGCCCAAGGAAACCAGGACCTCGACACCGAGCAGCCCGGCCAGCACTCCGGGTAGAGCGGCGGGAGAGGCGAATCTTCCTGCGAGGGCGGAACCGACTCCGGTGGTCACCAGGAGGCCGCCCAGAACCGCGGCAATCGTGCAGGCCGGCTGACCCAGAAAGAGCGTGATCCGGCTGATCAGGGCCATCTCGATGGTAATGAAGCCAAGGCCCACGGAGGCGAAGGAGAGCAGAGTCCAGCCGTGGCCGGCCGCCGCAACACGCTTTCTCGACCTTCAGGAGCGGGACGAGGATGAAGACAGCGGCTACGAACGCCGACTGCAGGAGCAGAAGAAGCCGGCTCAGTCCGCCACGGGCCGATCGCCGAGAAGGAAGCCGGCGAGGCAGTTCGGCCCGGCCAGGCCGCGCAGAACGCTCAAGTCGAGGGACGACCAACGCGTGACGTGGTTGAAGAACGGCCGATCGTCGGTGGCCGGCGAGACCTCGCGCGCGTGGCTTCGACAGCGACCGGGCGGATCCTCGGTGCTCGCGATTCTGTAGTACGACGAAGTCCGCGACAAGCTTTGAGGCGTAGAGAGCGTCTCCCGCTCCAATTTGCCCTCGCTCCGAGACGGCGGCCGGATCCCGGCGAGCCGCTCGATCTCGCGGATCTCCGTGTCCGTCAGAGGCGATTTCTTGACCAGCATCTCGGCCTCGAAGGCTGCGCGTTTCTCGCCATGCACTTTGGCCTCGGCCGAGTCGGGAACCGATCGGAAGAGATGCCGCACGGGACAGCGGAGAAGATCGGACGCACGCTGTATGTCTACGAGATTGACGGTCGCTCTCCTCCCCTCGATGCGCGGAACGACTTGCCTCCGAGGAGCATCTTGATCCGCATTCTGAGAAACCCGAACAGGGCGACTCCCACGATCCGCCCGGCGTCGCTCCGCATCTCGCACGCGGCTCCGCAGCGGTCCCGGACTGCCGCGAGAAATCGTTCCGGTAACCCGGCGAAGGCGAGACGGCCGCTTAATGAAGTCCGCGCCCCGACGTCACCGCGTTCACGATGGCGCGGGCCGCGGCCTCGGCGGCCGCGGCGCCCACGCGAAGCCGCATCGGCACCGACGGCGTCTCTCCCCCCGGCGCGAGCGCGAAGACGGCGTCGCCGTCCACGACGGAATGCGACGGGCGAACGGCCCGCGCGATGCCGTCGTGCGCCTCGATCGCGACGCGCTTGAGCGCGCCCGGCTCGAACGGCACGGTCGTCGCGACGCAGACGAGCGTCGTGTTCCCGCCGGGCGCCGCATCGGCGGGCAGGCCGTCGCGCCAGATCGCTCGCGCGGCGCGGAAGGAGGCCTCGTCGTGCGCCGCGCCGGCGATGCGTGCACCCGTGTCGGGATCGACCACGTCGCCGAATGCGTTCACCGCCGCGAGCGCCGCCACGCGCTCGCCTCCCGGCAGCTCCAGCGCGGCGCATCCGAGTCCGCCCGGCGAGGAACGCCCGATCCCGAGGACCTTTCCGACGGTCGCGCCGCACCCGGCGCCGACCGGGCCCGTCTCGACCTCGCCCTCGCGCGCGGCCTCGCAGGCCGTCCATCCATCCGCCTCTCCGGGGAAGGCATCGGCGTCTCCGACCGCGAGGTCGAAGAGCACGGCTGCGGGAACGATCGGCACGCGCGCCGTCCCGACCGGGAAACCCTCGCCGCGCCGCCGCAGCCACGCCGTGACGCCGGCCGCCGCCGCGAGCCCGAAAGCGCTGCCACCGGTGAAGAGGAGACCGTGGATCTCCGAGACGAGATTGCCGGGCACGAAGACGCCCGTCTCGCGCGTGCCGGGCGCTCCGCCGCGCACGTCCACGGCGGCGATCGTGCCGGCGGGAGGCAGGATCACCGTGCAGCCCGTGCGCTGTAGACGGAGCGTGCGGTGGCCGATGCGGTAGCCCGGCGGGAACGCGGGCATGGCGCTAACGGGCCCGCGCGGGGCGCGCGACGGCGTACCGAAGTCCGACGACGCCGTCCGAAAAGCGCCGGCAGGACTTCAGAGCGAGCGGCACGGTGCGGTGACGGGGCGCGACCAGCGGGATGCCTTCGCCGATCAACGTCGGCACGACGTGGATCCGGAACTCGTCGATCTCTCCGGCGTCGAGAAACGAGGCGATGAGGCCCGCGCCGCCCATGATCCAGACGTCTTTCCCGGGCGTCGCGCGAAGCCGCCGCGCGAACCGCGGCACGGATTCCGTGACGAGCTCGACCGCCGGCGACGCCAATCGCCGCCTGCGACGGGAGAAGACGAAGTTCTTCTTCTTGGGATCGAACGCCGCGCCGGGGATGCCCTTCTTCTGGAACTCGAGCGCGAGCCCGTACGTCTTGCGCCCCCAGAGGATCGTGTCGATCGAACGGTAGAAGGCCGCCATTCCGTAGTCGCCGGCCGTCCGCGGGCGGTCCAGCCAGTCGACGCCGCCGTCCTTGCGCGCGAGAAATCCGTCGGCGCTCGTCGCGACGAGGACGATGATCCGGCGGCGGCGCACGACCCTACGTCTCCTCCCGGACGCGCCGGATCCGCGAGGGCCGCCCGGCTCGATCGCAGGCGACGCAGTAACGCGCCCCGCGGAAGGCGCGGAACCGCCGGAAGAGCGCCGCGCAGCCCTCGCAGCGGTAGACGATCTGGCGCCGGCGCGCGCGCCACGCGGTGAGCGCATCGGTGACGGGCGCCGCCCGTCCCTTCGCGCCGAGCAGCCGCGCGAGCTTGCGAAAGAAGGGCCCGTGTCCCTCGCGGTGGCTGCGACGCGCGAACGCCCAGGCGTGTGCGGCTTCGTGGAGAAGCGTCTCGCGCCGCTCGGCCTCGGGCAGATGGGCCGAGATCGTGATCGCGTGGGGCCGGCCGTAGCGGATCTCGCCGCCGGTCAACTTGCGCCGCGAGAGGCGCACCTCGGCGGGGCCGAACCCGAAGCGCAGCGCGAGGCGGTCGTAGAGACGCTGCAGATCCTCGCCCTCGTCCGGAGCCGCGAGCTCGAAGAGCAGGTCCACCGGATAAGATTAGTCCGAAAGGGAGGAGTCATGACACGCAGGGTCTTCTCGCTCGCCGCCATCTGCGTCCTGTCCGCCGCGATCGGCCGCGCGCAGTCCGGCGGCAAGATGGTCTCGTTTCCGAGCGGCTCCGAGACGATCTCGGGGTATCTCGCCGTCCCCGAGGGATCGGGCAAGAAGCCCGGCATCGTCGTGATTCAGGAGTGGTGGGGCTTGAACGACTGGGTGAGGGCGAAGGCCGATCACTTCGCCTCCGAGGGATACGTCGCGCTCGCGCCCGACCTCTATCGCGGCAAGGTGGCGACCGACGGCGACACGGCGCATCAGCTCATGCGCGGCATGCCGGAGGACCGGGCGATGCGGGATCTCAAGGCGGCCGTGGCCGCGCTGCGCGCGAGGCCCGACGTCGATTCCACGCGCATCGCGTCGATCGGGTGGTGCATGGGCGGCGGGTACTCGCTCGCGCTCGCATTCGCCGAGCCGACGCTCGCGGGCTCGGTCGTCTACTACGGACGCCTGGTGACGGACCCGGCCACGGTCGCGAGCCTCAAGGTGCCGGTGCTCGGCAATTTTGGCGGACAGGACCAGGGGATTTCGCCGGAAAGCGTCCGCGCCTTCGAGAAGCAGGCGAAGGGCGCCGGGCGGAACGTCGACTTCAAGATCTATCCCGACGCCGGGCACGCCTTCGCATCGTCGAAGGATCCCAAGGTGTTCCGGGAGGCGGACGCGAAGGACGCCGATGCGCGCGCCGAGGCGTTCCTCGCCAAGACGCTCAAGAGGAAGTGAGGCGAGGCGCTACTTCCGGTTCTTGTACCAGTCCGCGTTGACCTGCTGGAAGTGCTTCCACTTCTCCGGGATCGTCTCCTCGGTGAAGATGGCGGTCACGGGACAGGCCGGCTCGCAGTTGCCGCACTGGATGCAGACGTCGGGATCGATGTAGAGCATCTCCGCCGTCGCGAAGTCGGCTTCGTCCTTGCGCGGGTGAATGCAGTCGACCGGACAAACATCGACGCACGCCGTGTCCTTCGTCCCGATGCACGGCTCCGCGATGATGTACATGCCCATGAATTGATCCTCCTGTCGCTCTATTCGAGGGAGACGGATTCTAGCAAAGAGACTTTCGACGAAATGCCTTGAAACTCTCTTCGCGGCCGCGCCGGCGGGCCGGCGGAGAGCCCAGACGGCTTCTGGCGCGGCCGCGCTAAGACGCTACTTTCCCACGGAAATCTGATACGCGAGATTCCGGCCGTCGGGCTGGCTTCCGTAGCGCACGGTGACCTTTGCGCCGGGCGTCAGGACGCCGTTGATGCGCGTCTCCTCGTTCCAGACCAGGGTCAGCTCGTCCGAGCCGACCTTGACGACGATCGTCTGGTGCTCGGCGTCGAGCCTGGAAATCGTGCCGCTGACCGTCTGGGAGCGGTCCGCGGCGGCCGCCGGACCCGCGAACGCGGGCGCGAGGACGGCGAGAAGCGCCAGCGTCCGGATCGTCTTCGTCATCAGCCGTGTCTCCTGTGCCCCAAAAACGCCGGCCCACCGGCAGGCATTCCGCGGCGGCGCTCGCGCATTTGACAGGACCACCGCCGGCCCCTAAAATACGCCGTTTTTCTGGCAAACCCCCCGGGAGGATTTGTACGATGTCAAAACGCTGGACCGAAGCGGAACTCCGGTTTCTGAGGGACAACGCCGGGAAGATGAGCATTCAAGCCCTGGCGGACGTCGTCTCCGTGCGCATCGACGAGCTCGAAAAGAAAATGGAGAAGCTGGGCCTGACCGGCGGCTCGGAAGCGCCGGCGGCGCGCAAGGCGCAGACCCTCCGGGAGCTGTCCCGCCTCGCGGAGAGCGCCCGCAAGGAGTTCGACCGCGGGGTGACCGCTCTCCAGCGCAAGAAGACCGACGAGGCGGAGCGGCACTTCCAGGAGCTCGTGCAGAAGTATCCGGAAGAGAAGGAGCTCGTGGACCGTGCCCGCGTGTACCTGGCGGTCTGCGAGCGCCAGAAGCGCGCCGGAGCGCCGGCGTTGACCGAGCCCGAGGACTTCTATTACGCCGCCGTTCTCGCCAAGAATCGGGGCGAGGTGTCCGAGGCGATCGAGCACCTCAAGCGCGCGGCCAAGAAGAACGGCGGCGGCAAGGTGGATTTCCTCCTCGCGTGCTGCTACGCGCAGAACGGCGAGCGGGACACGGCCATCGAGCACCTGAAGCGCGCGATCGAAGAAGATCGCAGCAACCGCATCCTCGCGCGCCACGACAGCGACTTCGATCCGGTCCGCGACACGCCGGAGTTCCAGGAGCTGCTCGCATCGTAAAGGGAGGCGAGCCGCCGCGAGGCGGCCAGCCGACAAAACGGGTTCCTTTTTGACGAAAGCCCGACGGCCCCGGGTCTCTCCGGCTCGCAAGCGAAGCCGGAAGGCCCCGGCGCGGCCCGAGGCTGCTCCCCGCGTAGTCATTCTCGCCGCGGGCGTCGGATCCCGGATGCGCTCGACGCGGCCGAAGGTGCTGCATCGCGTCGGCGGCCGCACGCTCCTCGACTCCGTGCTCGAGGCCGCGGAGAGCCTCTCGCCCTCGCGCGTGGTCGTCGTGCTCGGCGCCGGACGCGAGGAGGTCCGGGCGTCGCTCGACGGCCGGGCGGTGCGCTTCGTCGTCCAGGATCCGCCGCGCGGGACCGGCGACGCGGTCGCGCAGGCCCTGCCGGAGCTCGACGGCGGCGCAGGCCCCGTCTTCGTCCTCGCCGGCGACACGCCGCTCCTCCGAACTGAGACGCTCGCGGCGCTCGCCGAGCATCGCCGTCGGGAGAGCCCCGACCTCGCGCTCCTCTCCTTTCGCCCGCCGGAAGCCGGCGACTTCGGACGGGTCGTGCGGGATTCGCGGGGCCGCGTGCGCCGCATCGTCGAGGCGCGCAACGCGTCGGAGAAGGAACGGCGGATCGGCGAGGTCAACGCCGGGGTCTATTGCTTCGCGCCCGAGGCCCTGGCACGCGCGATTCCGAAATTGCGCGTCGATCCGATCTCGAAGGAGTACTACCTGACCGACGTCGTCGAGATCCTCGCGGGCATGGGTGGGCGCGTGGACGCGAAGGTCGCCGAGGACTGGCGCGAGGCCTGGGGAGTCAACACGCGCCGCGATCTCGCGGCCGCCGAGGAGATCGAACAGCGCCGGCGCGTCGAACGGGCGCTCGACGCGGGCGCAACGGTCCTCGACCCGCTCACGGCGCGCCTCGGGCCGCGCGTGCGCGTCGAGGCGGACGCCATCCTGCATCCGTTCGTGTGGCTGGACGGCGAGACGACCGTGTCGGAGCGTGCCGAGGTCCTGCCGTTCACCCATGTCGTCGACTCGTCGCTCGCTCCCGGCGCGGTCGTGGGACCGCACTGCGAGCTGGACGGTGCGAAAATCGGCCCGCGCGCCCGCGTGGGCCCGTTTGCGCGCCTGCGGCCCGGGTCCGTGCTCGAGGCGGACGTCAAGGTCGGCAATTTCGTCGAGACGAAGAACACGATCCTGCGCGAGGGCGTGAAGGCACAGCACCTCGCGTACCTCGGAGACGCGGACGTGGGCGCACGGTCCAACATCGGGGCCGGCGTCATCACCTGCAACTACGACGGCTCCCGGAAGCACCGTACGACGATCGGCGAGGGCGTCTTCGTCGGCAGCGACGCCCAGCTCGTGGCGCCGGTGACGGTCGGCAAGGGCGCGTATGTCGGCGCCGGCGCGACGATCACGGAGGACGTGCCCGAGGGCGCCCTCGCGCTGTCGCGCGTGCCGCAGACCAACGTCGAGGGATGGGTCGAGAAGCGCAAGGCGAAGGTCGGCGACGCCCACGGGCACGGCCACGGCAAGGAACACGGATCGAAGCAGAAGGCGTGATTCGCCTCGGAGGGTAATCGGCCATGTGCGGAATCGTCGGCTACGTCGGTCCCCGGGAAGCGGCTCCGATCCTCCTCGAGGGCCTCAAGCGTCTCGAATATCGCGGCTACGATTCGGCCGGCATCGCGACTCTCGCGAACGGCCGGTTCACCGTCTCGCGCAGCCCGGGCAAGCTCTCGAATCTCGTCGCGAAGCTGAACGGCTCGGCGAACGGAGGCGGCGGCACGACGGGGATCGGCCACACGCGATGGGCCACGCACGGGCGACCGACCGAGGCCAACGCGCACCCGCACCGCGACTGCACGGGCAAGGTGGTCGTCATCCACAACGGCATCCTCGAGAACTTCGCGGAGCGAAAGGCGGCGCTCCTCGCCGCCGGCCACGCGTTCTCGAGCGAGACGGACACGGAGGTCTTCGCCCACGAAGTCGAGGCGTCGTACCGCGGCGACCTCTTCGAGGCGGTGCGCCATGCGGCGTCCGTCCTGCGCGGAGCGTACGCGGTCGTCGTTTCGACGAGCGAGGAGCCGGGGGTGCTCGTGACCGCGCGCTCGGGACCCCCGATCGTGCTCGGTCTCGGCGAGGGCGAGAACTTCGTCGCGTCGGATCCCGTGGCCCTCGTACCCTGGACGCGCGACGTGATCTTCCTCGAGGACGGCGACATCGCCCGCGTGGACACCCGCGGCGTGCGCATCGTGGACTCGGCGGGGAAGAGCCTGGAGCGGCCGCGCCACCGCATCCTGTGGGACGCCGTCGCGGCGGAGAAGGGCGGCTACCGCCACTTCATGGACAAGGAGATCCACGAGCAGCCGACGGCGATCGCCGAGACGCTCGGCGGCAAGGTCTCGCTCGGGACCGGGGAGATCCTCCTGGCGGATCCGCTGCTCTCGCCCGAGCGGGTCAAGGATTTCGACCGCGTGCTGCTCCTCGCTTGCGGCACGTCCTGGCATTCGGCGCTCATCGGGAAGTTCCTGATCGAAGGCATGGCGCGGATCCCCGTCGAGGTGGACTACGGGAGCGAGTTCCGCTACCGCCATCCCGTGGTCGGCGAGAACACGCTGACAATCGGCATCTCGCAGTCGGGGGAGACCGCCGATACCGTGGCGGCGCTCTCCGAGGCGCGGCGGGCCGGCTCCCCGATCGGCGCCATCGTGAACGTGCCGGGCAGCCAGATCGCCCGGATGGCGGACGCCGTGTTCCCGACCCACGCGGGCCCCGAGATCGGCGTCGCGTCGACGAAGGCCTTCACGACGCAGCTCGCCGTTCTCTTCCTGCTCGCGGCGAAGCTGCGCGAATCGCGCGGCCTCGGGCGGGGCCTGACGGAGACGGAGCGCACGGCGCTCTCGCATCTGCCGTCCGCTGCAGGTCGGACGCTCTCGACGGAGCCGCTTCTCGAAGACCTCGCCAAGCGCTACCAGCACGCGACCGACTTCCTCTTCCTCGGGCGCGGGCCGCACTATCCGACGGCCCTCGAGGGAGCGCTGAAGCTCAAGGAAATCTCCTACATCCACGCCGAGGGCTACCCGGCAGGCGAGATGAAGCACGGGCCGATCGCGCTCGTGGACGAGAAGCTGCCCGTCGTCGTGCTCGCGCCGCACGACGGCTGGCGCGAGAAGACGCTCTCCAACCTCCAGGAGGTCAAGTCGCGCGACGGCATCGCGATCGTCTTCACGACGCGGCCCGACGACGCCGTCTCGGCGATTGCGGACCACGTCATCGTGATTCCCGAGACGATTCCCGAGCTGCAGCCGATCCTGTCGGTGATCCCGCTGCAGATGCTCGCGTACCACGTGGCCGTTCGCCGCGGCTGCGACGTGGATCAGCCGCGGAACCTCGCGAAGAGTGTGACGGTGGAGTAGTTCTCAGTTCTCAGTTCTCAGTTTCCGGTCTTGAACCGACAACTGATAGCTGACAACTGATAACTTCTCCTCGTGGAATCTCTCTCCCTCCAGGGTCTCAATCCCGAGCAGCGCGCCGCGGTCCTTCACGAGAAGGGGCCGCTGCTCGTCCTCGCCGGCGCCGGCTCCGGCAAGACCCGGGTCATCACGCACCGGCTGGCGCGCCTGATCGAGTCGGGCGTGGACGCGCGCACGATCGTGGCCGTCACGTTCACCAACAAGGCGGCGCGCGAGATGCGCGAGCGCTCGCTGCGCCTGTTGGGTGGGCGCGCGCTCGCGTCCTTCATCGGCACCTTCCATTCGTGGGGAGTGCGGTTTCTCCGGCGCCACGCCGCGGCGGCGCGCCTCGATCCGCGTTTCGGCATCGCCGACAGCGCCGATCAGCTCGCCGTCGTCAAGCAGGCGATGAGCGAGGCGGGAGTCTCGGAACAGGTCCTCGCGCCCGGCTCGGTGCGCGCGCGCATCTCGCAGGCGAAGAACGCCCTGCGGAGCCCCGAGAGCTTCGAGGCGTCCGCCGACGACTTCGCGAGCGAACGCATCGCGCGGATCTACGCGCTGTACGAGAAGCTCTTGTCCTCCTCCGGCGCGCTCGACTTCGACGATCTCATCGTGCGCCCGGTGCGGCTCCTCCGGTCGGAAGCCGCCGTGCTGGCGGCCGAACGCCGGCGCACGCGGCATCTTCTGATCGACGAATACCAGGACACCAACGGCGCGCAGGACGCGCTCGTGAAGCTCCTCGGCGAGGGCGCCGACTCGCTCTGCGCCGTGGGCGACGAGGATCAGGCCATCTACAGGTGGCGCGGCGCGGAGGTCGAGCACATCCTGCGGTTCGACGCCGACTTCCCCGGCGCGCACGTCGTGCCGCTCGAGCGCAACTACCGCTCGACGGCCGGCATTCTCGAGGCGGCGTCGGCTCTCGTGTCGCACAATCGCCGCCGCCGCCCCAAGGCGCTGCGGGCCGACCGGGGCGCGGGCGCACGCGTCCGGCTCTGGCGATTCGAGGAAGACCGGGAGGAGGCCGGCGAGATCGCGCGGGCGGTGTCGGAGAGCGGGCGGCCACCGTCCGACGTCGCCGTCCTCTACCGCACCAATGCGCAGTCTCGAGCGTTCGAGGAGGAGCTCCTGCGGCACCGGATTCCCTACGTCGTGTACGGCGGCATGAAGTTCTACGAACGCGCCGAAGTGAAGGACGCGCTCGCGTACCTGCGCCTCGCGCTGCGGCCCGAGGACGACCTCGCCTTCCGGCGCGTCGTCAACGTTCCGGCGCGCGGCATCGGATCGGCGACGCTCGAGATCGTGGCGCGTGCGGCAAGGGAAAGCGGGCGTTCCTGGTGGGACGTCTCGGGCGAGGCGCTGCCGGGCCTCACGGAGCGCGCGCGCGTGGCTCTCGGCCGCTTCCGGGCCGTGGTGACGGATCTCCACGGGAAGGCCGCCGACTGGACGCCGTCCGCGCTCCTCGAGCACCTGCTCCAGGCCACCGGCTATGCGGCGCTCTACGAGCGCTCGGAGGAGCCGGAGGACGTGGCGCGGCGCGAGAACCTGGAGGAGCTGCTGTCTTCCGCGCGCGAGTTCGAGCGGTCGAACGAGGAAGGCGCGACGATCTCCGACTACCTCGACGCCGTGGCGCTCGCGACCGATGCGGACACGGACACGCGCGCCGGTGCCGTGACGCTGTCGACGCTGCACGCGGCCAAGGGGCTCGAGTTCCCGGCGGTGTTCGTCGTGGGGCTCGAGGAAGGGTTTCTCCCGCACGGGAACTCCGCCGAGGACCCCGAGGAGCTCGAGGAGGAGCGGCGCCTCCTCTACGTCGGCATGACGCGCGCGAAGGACGAGCTCACGCTGACGCTCGCGGACCGGCGCCTCGTGTACGGCCGCGTCCAGTACCGCCAGCCGTCGCGGTTCGTCGAGGAGCTGCCGGCGGCCGCGATCGAGGAGCGGGGAAAGCCGTCGAGATTCGCGTCGTTCCGTTCGACGCTGTTCGACCGGGACGCAACGCCGCCGCGGGGCGGACGGCGGGCGGAGGTCGAGTACGACTTCGATGCGCAACCCGATGCCGCCGAGCCGGAGGAGTCGGGCGACTTACGCCGCGGCCGCCGCGTGCGCCACCCGCGCTACGGCATCGGAACGATCCTGTCGCAGGAAGGCTCCGGCGACGACACGCGGCTGACCGTCTATTTCGAACGCGCCGGCAAGAAGAAGTTCGTGGCGCGGTATGCGGATTTGACGTTGGCATAGGTGCCGGCGACTCACCTCGCCGGGCTGCCTTTGAAACTCTCTTCCGGTGCGGGGCGGCGGGAGCTTGGCAGGAGAAATCTAGAACTTGCCCCGCGCCGCGAGGACGATCAGTCCGATCATCCGCCCCGCCTTCGCACCGTCCCTCCGATAGCTCGCGAACTTCTCGCCGCCGCAGCGCGTGCACGCGGGATGCCTTGAGACGTTCTCCGGCGGCACGCCGGCCGTCTCGAGCTGCGCGCGGTTGACGGCGGGAAGATTCAAATGAAACCGCCCGCCGCAGGACGCGCGCAGGAACTCGCCCGCGAACTGTGCGGCGACCTCGCCGCCGACCTCGTAGCAGCAGGGCCCGATCGACGGGCCGAGCCAGGCCCGGATGGTGCGCGGGTCGGCGCCCAGATCGCGCATCGCCGCCACGGCCGATCCGGCCGCGTTCTTCGCCGTGCCGCGCCAGCCGGCGTGCGCCGTCGCGATCGCGCCGCCGCCGTCCGACGCCAGCAGGATCGGCACGCAGTCCGCGGTCTGGACGGCGAGCGCGACGCCGGGCAATGCCGTCGCGAGCACGTCGCACTCGCCGGCGTCCGCCACGTCGCCGCGCGCCGGTGCGGCCCGCACGGCAACGGCGCGATTCCCGTGCACCTGCGTCGCGCGGACGATCGGGGTGCCGTCGAGCGAGAGCGCGCGGGCGAAGCGTGTCGCGAGGTGGCGTGTCGGCGACGGCTCGCCTTCGGGCGCGACGCCGCACCCGGAGAACGCGACGAGGAGATTCTCCGGCGCATGCGCCGGACGAAAAGTCACGACGCCGCCGACGGTCTCCTCGCGCCAGTCTGGTTCAACCACCGTGCTAGAATTCTACAGTGTCACCCGTGGAAATGTCTGAAAAGACGCGGGTTTTCCCCGTCATCGGGCTCGAGGTACATGCCCAGCTCCAGACGCGCTCGAAGATTTTCTGCGGCTGTCCGGTCACGGTCGCCGCGCCGGCGAACGAGGCGACCTGCCCGATCTGCCTCGGCTTTCCCGGCACGCTCCCGGTCCTGAATCGGCACGCGGTCACGCTCGCGCTGCGCTTCGCCTCCGCCATCGGTGCCGAGATTCACCGCGACTCGCGCTTCGCGCGCAAGCACTACTTTTATCCGGACCTTCCCAAGGGATACCAGATCACGCAGTACGACCGGCCCTTCGCCACGGGCGGCGCGATCGAGATCGACGGACCGGCCGGCCCGCGGAAGATCCGCCTCGTGCGGGTTCACCTCGAGGAGGACGCAGGCAAGTCGCTCCACGAGACGCCGTTCGCCGACGTGCCCCCGACCGAAACGCTCGTGGACTGGAACCGCGCTGGCGTCCCTCTGATCGAAATCGTGAGCGAGCCGGACATCCGCGCGCCCGAGGAGGCCGCGTCGTACCTGACGGAGCTGCGCCGGCTTCTGCGCTACACCGGCGTTTCCGACGGCGACATGGAGAAGG
>Ga0335080_10001259_pt1 | contig 24495 bp, 19 predicted proteins | sample Lox_Sample_34_FD_206720 | JGI IMG/M metagenome (GOLD analysis project Ga0335080, IMG submission 206720) | Soil microbial communities from Loxahatchee National Wildlife Refuge, Florida, United States - Lox_Sample_3.4 | ecosystem: Environmental > Terrestrial > Soil > Wetlands | place: USA... | reverse complement strand
GTCACGACAGAAACAATAAACGTGCACACGAATTTCGGGCAGTCCGGCGTGACGGAATACTCCGGCTCGCTCACGGCCGTTCAGAGCATCACCCTACCGGACAACACAACTTATTCATTAACTTATGATTCGGGCACGACCGCGGGCTATTACGGGTTACTGAAAGGCATGACTCTGCCGACGCAGGGCTCAGTCACGTACGCATTTACAACGTACACCGATATCTTCGGAAACCGCAACAGATGGCTGAGCTTGCGCACCACGCCGGACGGCGCATGGACTTACACTCCGTCAACGCTAAGTTCTTGCCCCTCCGGCTGGACTTTCTGTCAGCAGGTCCAGATCACAAAACCCAGCAACGATAACGCGGTCTACCAGTTCGGGTCAACCAGCGGAAACATAGGTTCCTGGGCGACCAACGTTAACTACTATAATGGCTCTGCCATTCCCGCAAACAAAGTTTTGGCGCTGAGCCAAACCTTCACGTCAGGACAGACCGACGTTCAGAAACTCTCCCAAACCACGACCACTGACACAGGGCTAAACAGAACGATCCAGTATATTTACGTCAGCAGTTCCGGCCCCCAAATTTCCAAAATCTCCGAGTGGAAATTCTATTCGGGCGGCCTTCCCTCGACGCCTGATCGCATTACAAACTATTCTGGATACTGCGGCGTTTCACCCGACGTAATTACCACAACTGACGGCAGTGGTACGCTAACCGTCGCTAAGACCACCGTCACCTACGACAGCTATGGCTCGAATGGTCTGACCGCCATCAACGGCACCAGCAATCATGACGACGCCAACTACGGGACCGGTTTCATAGCGCGTTGCAACCCGACAGCCGTGGCTCGCCTTGTGAGCGGCGCCACCTACTTGACGACCTCTCTGACTTACGATACGACCGGACAGGCCCTCACCAGCACGGACCCAGCAGGGAACCAGACGAACTTCAGCTACTCAGATAGCTTTTACAAAGATATTGGCGATGGGAGTTCGCCCCAGGCCTACTCGCCCACAACTCCAACCAACGCCTACCTCACACAAATCACTTCAGCAACCGTGCCGGCGGGAAACCTGGTCAGCAAAACTGGATATTATTGGGGCACCGGAAAAACTGCCATAACAAACGACCCGAATAATCAGAACGCAACAGCGCACTTCTTTGACTTGCTGGATCGGCCCACGAGTGGACAAATGCCTAACGGAGGCTGGGCGGGCGTCACCTATGCTTCGAACGATACACAAATAGATTCCTACGTCGGAATCACAACCACTTTCTCCACATCCTGGTCGTCGTGCTCCAGTTGCCTTCACACCCGATCGGCCCTCGACGGTCTGGGGCGTGCGATTCACAACTATTTCGTGAACGACCCGGACGGGCAAACCACCGTCGATATCGCTTACGATTCAAATGGGCGACGGAAGAGCGTCAGCCACCCATACCGCAGTACCTCCGACCCAACCTATGGCTTGGAGACGCCCAGTTATGACGGCGTCAACCGGCGAACGCAACTCAAACATGCCGATAACAGCATGGCCAAGGCGTATTATGGTGGCGCGGTCGGGACAAACGGAGGTGCCTCGTCGCAACTCTGCTCCTCTTCTGTGTACGGTATAGGTTATCCCACGCTCTTCGTCGATGAAATTGGCAACAAGCAGCAGACATGGACGGATGGCCTCGGCAGGACCATTGAGGCGGACGAGCCAAATTCCAGCGGAACCATGGCCGTGAACACGTGCTACTCCTATGACTTGAACAACAATGTGACGGGCGTGCTTTCCGCTGGTGGCACCCAGCTGATCTGCAACAACTCAACTCTCAGTCGTTGCTTCTCATTTGATGCGCTGTCGCATCCCACGTCCGTAACGACTCCCGAAGGAGGAACTGTCAGCTACAACTATGACAGCGGTGGACATTTGAGCACCATAGTCAAGCCCGCTCCCAATCAAACGGGCTCAAACACAGTGACGATAACCTTCGGCTACGATGCCTTGAATCGACCGGTTAGCAAGACGTATTCAGATTCCACGCCTGCCGTAAAATACGGCTACGATGGCAGCGCACTGACTGGATGCACCACAAACCCTCCAAGCATCACGATCACCAATGGCAAGGGCCGCCGGACGGCCATGTGTGACGGAAGCGGCGCTACGGCGTGGAGCTACGATGCAGCTGGAAACATAGTCACGGAAGGACGAATCATCGCTGGCCAGACCAAGACAATATCCTACGCGTACAATCCGGACGGATCCCTGAAAACGCTCACTTATCCCGGCGGTCGTATAGTAACCTACACAACTGGCAACGCCGCACGCCCAACCTCCGCCGTAGACACAGCGAATAACATAAATTACGCCACGACGCCGACCGGTGTCGCCACCTACTCGCCCCCTGGTGGACTCGCAAACCTTCTTCACGGCCTTGTGAGCGGCGGCTTCACAGGCGTCACGGAGAGTTACACCTACAATAATCGCCTCCAACTGAGTAGCATGCAGGCGAATTCTTCAGCCCAGCTCGCGCTGGGCCTCACGTTTAGTTATGCCCAGCCAACAAACAACAACGGCAACATTACTGCACAGACAAACAGCGTCGATTCCGGTCGCAGTCAAACATATACCTACGACAATTTGAACAGAATTTTGACAGCGCAATCTTCAGCCACGAGTGGCTCTGATTGCTGGGGGCTTAGTTTCGGCGGTTCTGGAGTAGCGGACGACGCGCTCGGCAACCTGACGAACTCCACGGTAACGAAGTGCACCGCGTGGCCGTTGAGCGTCGGTCTGAATTCTCATAATCAAATCATCACTCCCTCCGGCTACAGCTACGACGCCGCGGGGAATACTACTGCGGACGCAGTCTATAGCTACACATTCGACGCCGAAAATCGCATCACGGCGGCCAGCGGTATGTCAGGCGGACCTTACTGTTATACCTACGATGGAAACGGGTTGCGCACAGCAAAATCGACCGCGAATGGTGGCAGTTGCACTGGCACTCCGACTGTTAACGTGCTGTACTGGCGCGGCACATCTGGGGACACACTCGCCGAGACCGACGGGACAGGGAGTACATCTAACTCGAACTATCACGAATACATATTCTTCGCTGGGCGCCGCATCGCTCGATCCGATCCATCCTCAGGTAACGTCTACTATTATTTTGTGGACCAACTAGGAAGCACCCGCGCTATCACTCAAGCGAACGGGATCGTATGCTTTTCCGCCGATTACTATCCGTACGGCGAAGAACTAGACTACACCACTTCCTGCCCGCAAAATTACAAGTTCACCGGTTACGAACGCGACGCAGAAACTGGATTGGATTACGCTTTTGCCAGATATTACAGCTCCCGCATGGGGCGCTTTATGTCTGTGGATCCCCAAGGAGGCTCCGCCGGCGCTCCGCAATCACACAACGCCTACGCGTACGTGCGGAACATGCCCGCCGTACTCGTTGACCGCTTCGGTGCCTGCCCCGGTGGTGTCGCGCAAAACATGGATTCTTACCAATCGCCGGACTCCAGGGGCGGTGGCCCTTCCGCGTCAGATCTAGAGAGCTTCGACCCTCAAGGACCTCCGTTCCGAAGCGGCTGCCCAGGCTTCACCGATCAAGGTGGGGGTGGAGACGGTCCCGGAGGTGTATCCATCGACGGGGGCGAGGTTTTTTCTCCTGACGACGGCAACTCTGGAATTATGGGCAGTGCCGATTCGACTGTTCAATGCCCAGGCAATATATGCTCGGGAATTGGGACCGACAAGAATGGCGTGACCGCTTTTGTACAATTCATGGCGTTTGCTGGAGGCGTGAGCGGTTACTTCAATCCGATAGACATCGCGGAAGGTGTTTGGGAATGGAACGGCCAGCTTTACACGGCGCATGGGTGGAGCGCTTATTTAGACAACCAGAGGGAACTGGCAAAGGAGGCCCTGGTCGACGCGATCTCCAACGCCTCCACAAGTCCGGATGGTAGGAACTGGGATGATATCTATAATAGTTTACAATACCGTGATACGAAGGGAGGAAACGCAGATTTTTCATGGAATGGCCCAACTGACTTGGACAGTCTGGGCCTTGATTCCACCCTACAGTTGGACTCAGGTGGCTGTGAATGGTCCTGCAGAGATGGAAGCATGCCCGCACTTCACTTTAACGACGGGATGTTCCATCTTGATACGGCAAACCCTTCATGGGGTTTCGGATTTGGCCTATTTGTTCACGGTTTCGTTGATGTAGTTCTTGGGAATATTAACCCCAGCGTACCCATGGTCCACAACTAAGACTATGTGTAGGGCGCTGGAGATTTGCTTAGCCTTGGTCTGCGTGATGACGCAGGCCGATTGTTGCCAGCGGGCTGCGGCTCAGGTTACGTCTTCGAGTTTCACTCGCCTCAATCTGAAAGACTACGGGTGGCAATCTCTTCCAAAGGCACACGAGTGGGTTGGCACAAGCAGCCGGCTAGTATCCATTGATAAGGAAGGCCGGCTCCTGGTCGGGTTCACAACACGAGAGAATCTGAGCTTGGCCACTCGCGAGCATCCTGGGCTTTCGCTTCACATCCTGCGATTTACTTCCGAAGGCAAGCTGGATGTCTCCCTTATCCTGCCCACAAACAATTGGTTCAATAACGGCCTCTACGTCGGCGCAGACGACCGCGTCTTTGCGCGGGCGAACAATGCCTTCCAGTTCCTTTCGGAGCAACACGGCGCTGGAGATGCAGTCTGGGTGTGGAAAACTCTAGCGCCGTGTTCGATGGAATGTACAATTATTCAGTCCCCGAGTCGGCTTACCTTCATCGTTAGAGACAGTCAAGAGGGCAGGAAGCAAAGTTATATTGTAAGGGATACCTCGGCAGCTGCCCCGCCGACCGTAAATATCTGTCCGTGGATTGACTCCTATGGACAAGCAATTACTGACCGATTTGTGTATCACTCGACAGATGGGATTAGGACTGACGCACTTCGGTGGCCGCTTTGCGAACAGGGACACAAAACCGAGTTGCCGCTTAGCATGCGAAATGGTGCCATCCGCCCCCTTTCCGATGACGCTCTCCTGCTGCTGGGAACTCCCATTGGCAATAAAGGCCCTTTACGGGGAGTCGACTTGCTAGGACCCGGCGGGCAAGTCAAGTTTCACCAGGAAATGCCAACCCATGATATTGTCGTGCCCATTTGGACAGCTCTCGACGAAACGGGCGATCATTTCGCGTTTACAGTGGAAACATGGCGAGGCGGGTCCCGCCCTTTGGATATCTCGGGTAAAAGGGTTGCACGTCGAGTCGTGGTTTATGACATCGATGGGCACGAACTCGCGTCAGTTCCAGTGAGCTCGACTTACCATCGTGACTTTGACTTTGCTCTGAGTCCCGACGGACATCGCCTCGCGGTTCTCGATGAAGGCATCGTGATTACTCTGGAAATTAGATGACGGACACCTTCCACAACCGGTGTACCCCATGCTTGCCTCGACCTCGGAAATCAGCCCATTGTCCCCCTTTTGCCGTGTCTTGGAATCAGTGAGCTCCGTGGGATTCAATACAACCTCAGGGGTTCAAATCCCTCCCGCGCCTCCAATACGACGCTGGCATTTGAGAGCATGCCATCACTCCATTACGACGACTATATGTCCCGACGCCGCGAGCGGTATCACGGGAGCACAGATTCCACGCAGGGGATGCGATAGCTCACTTGATGAACGCCCATGAAGAGGCGAAGCATAAGGAGATCGAGGCTCTCTGGGAGAGCCTGACGGGCTTTTGTCATCTTGGCCGCCATGCCCGTGGCACTCCTGTTCGCCTGACGCACTCAGACGGCGAGCTTGCCGTGGTCTCCACAACAATGCTCTTCAAGTATTTGGCCGCACCTTAGTGTCGCAACTGAGTTCGCTGCTCCCGTCGCATGAACGCATGAACTGGGAACAAATTGGGAACAAACTGGGAACAAACTACCGAAGAACACCCGTGAAATAGGTCGATCAAGATCTACGTAAGTCGTTGAGAAGCAAAGACGGGCTAGTATTTTATCCGGCTCATAACCTAGCGGCCGTCAGTTCAAAGTCTAGTCCAAGCGTGACCCACACTATTGCGGCGCGAAATGCCGGTAGAACTCGGCCTGATAAAGGCCGCGTTCTCGAGGGGAGCATCCCAGTTGCGGACTTGTGGACCGAAATTCCGGTTTGTCACCCGTGCCGCTAAATAGAAAAACGGAACCGGATCATCGGCCCAATCTGCCCCTTCTTGCCCCCGTGTGTTTTTGTTAAATATCCAACTATCAGAAAGATAGATGGTAGGGGCGGTGGGGATCGAACCCGCGACCCTTGCCCTACCAGTCCGGTGCTTGTGCGATTCCACCAGCCGAAAGCTCGTTCACGGATCAGTCCAAACAAACAAGGACTTCCAAGAGATTCGGCAACCCACAACGGGAGAGAAGAGGCGGTTGGGCGAGTTGGGCAATTCACGGCCTTTTCAAAAAGCTAACTGATTGTGGCGACGCGTCTTAGCTTTAGTGATTCCCCGTTCGCAACGAGGAGGCCGGGGGTTCGAATCCCCTCTCGTCCACCAGATCCTAAAAGACTTAACCCGCCTTCGAAACTAATCCATTTCCTAGCCCGCGCGATTTGGCAGCATTGCCAGTTATGCCGCAGCGAAGTTGTGTCGCAACTGACATCATTCTGAAACCGCGAAATTACCCTCCTGCAACACTTCCGTAACTTCCCTTATTCAAAACTCGCAGTATGCCCAAGACGGCGGTCCTGGAGCACGGCTGCGAAAACCCTCTCGCCTCCACGCCTCAGTTTCAGGTGGGCCTCGCAGAGTCGCTTGACGACCTCCTCGATTGCCAGCGGCTTCGTTATCTCGTTTTTAATTGCGAACTCGGTGAAGGCCTCGACAGTTCCAAGGCCCTGGGACTCGACCGTGACCGCTTTGACTTCATCTGCGATCACCTGATGGTGCGCGACTGCAGTTCCGGCAAGCTCGTCGGAACCTACCGGATGCAGAGCGGCTACCGCGCCAAAGGTAATCTCGGCTACTACAGCGAACAGTTCTTTGATTTCTCGCCGTTCGAAGCGGTGCGGGCGGAGGTGCTGGAATTGGGGCGAGCGTGCGTGCACACGGAATATCGCAACACGCTCGTTCTGCACATGCTGTGGAAAGGCATCGCGCGCTACGCCATGAGTTGCGGCGCGCAGTACCTGCTTGGGTGCAGTTCGATCAATTCGCAAGATGCAGCGGAAGGCTTAGCGTTGTACGAGCAACTGAAAGAAAAGTACCTCGCTTCACCGGAGTTGCGGACCGAACCGAGACCGGATTTTCGCTGTTGCCCAAATTGCGTGCCCGATGAACCACGCGAAGCGCCCAAACCGCCGCGCCTGTTTCGCGCCTATCTGGATGTCTCCGCGCGCCTCTGCGGCCCACCCTCCATCGACCGGGAATTTAAGACCATCGATTTTCTTACAGTGATCGATTTGAAGAAGATCCCGGATCGGGTGCGTGTGAGATTTTTCTGAGGGACTCTAGCTGCTTCTAGTCAGCTTCGAAAATAAAGCCAAAAAAGCGCCCAGGCAGGAGTGCCTGTGCTCCGGACGCGACGCTAGTTTGCTGCCTTCGCGCTTTGCAGAGTTTCCGTCGCGAATTGAAGAGCCTGCTCCGCTTTGGCTGGGTCTTCGAGCCGCCCGCGAGCGAAGTCCCGAGTTCCTCCGCCTTTTCCACCTACCTTCGCCAACAGCTGTTTTAGCAGGCCGGCCATGTCTTTTCCCGCGCTGGGATGTTGCGCAAAGATGACATGGCCGCAGCCGCGGCGCGCCAACAGCGCAACAGAGTACTCATGTTTGGCAATTTCCGTGGCGAAATAACTTAAGAACTCCGCCTCGACTTCTTCAAAAACACGCGAGGCTACGCGCAAGCCGTTGCCCGCAACCGGAATTTGCGCCACTACTTCGGCGGCTTCCTTCGCGGCCAACTGCTCAAGCAGAACGCGATTGCGCTTGAAGAGGCCGTCGCGTTCGGTCAATGTGCGTTCGACCGCAATAGACAATTCCCCGGTGGCACAGCCCAGCTTCTCGGCAGCCGAGCGCAGCAGGAGAAAGTCCTCTCGCGAGAGGCGCGCCGCCCGCGCGCCGCAGACGAATTCGACACGCCAATCCTGGCGGATTTTTGTACAGCGGCGTACCAGAAGTGTGCCGATCTGGCCTGTCCTGTGCACGTGTGTCCCACCACAGGGCTGCAAATCCGCGCCTTCGATTTCGATGGCGCGCAAGATGCCCGCACGGTCGACTTCTTTACGCACGCCCAGACGTGCCAAATCCTCCGCAGTTCCGTAGCGCACGGTGACGGGCCGGTCTTCGAAGATAATTTTGTTCGCGGCGCGTTCCGCGCCTTCGAGAATCTCTTCCGAGGGCTGCGGGCCGCGCAAATCAATCGTGCTCAACTCGCCGCCCAGGTGAAACGAAACGGTCTGTAAACCAAAACGCTCAAGAAACATCGCGGACAAGAGGTGCTGGCCAGTGTGCTGCTGCATGTGGTCGAACCGGCGCGGCCAGTCCAAGCAACAATCCACTTGGCGCTTTTCCATGCAGCGATCGACGATGTGAACGATTTCGTCGCCCTCATCTCGGACATCGAGCACATTGCCATCGGCAATTTTGCCCAGGTCATGCGGCTGGCCGCCAGAAGTGGGATAAAACGCGGTCTGATTGAGAATCACGCACCAGGCGGGATTGCCTGCGTGAATCTCGGCTTCACAGCTCAGAATGTCTGCGGTGAACTCCTTCACGAAAGCATCGTCGTAGTAAATGCGGCGCGTTGCCATTTCTGCTATGCCTGCAGAGCGCGTTGCCAGGCTTCCGAATATTTGTAGCCCGTGCCGGTATTGAACAGCACGACCGACTCATGCGGTTTGATCCAACCGGACGCCGCCAGCTTCCGCGCTGCGCTGACCGTGGCCGCGCCTTCGGGCGCAGCAAAAATTCCTTCCGCCGAAGCCAGTTCCCTGCCTGCCTGAAGCATCTCCTCGTCACTTACTGCTAGCGCTGTTCCCTTCGTTTGCTGCAACATCCGCAGGATCATGAAGTCGCCCAGCGGGCCGGGAACGCGCAAACCGGAAGCAATCGTGGCGGCGTTCTGAAAAAACTGTGACGCAGCTTGATGCGCCTCCCACGCTTTCACGATAGGAGCGCAGCCAGTGGCCTGAACCGCAACCATGCGCGGCCGCTCTGCGCCAATCCAGCCCATCTCCTGCATCTCGTCGAAGGCTTTGCACATACCGATGAGCCCGACGCCACCGCCGGTGGGATACAGAATTACATCCGGCAGCTTGCCGTCAAACTGTTCCCACAGTTCGTAGCCCATCGTTTTCTTGCCTTCGACGCGATAGGGTTCCTTCAGCGTGGAAACGTCGTACCAGCCTTCTTTGTCTTTGCGTTCCGCGACGTACTTGCCGCAGTCCGAGATCAGCCCATTGAGCTTCACGACCTGCGCGCCGAAGGCCTGGCATTCCATTACGTTGGCCGAAGGTGTGTCCGCAGGCATAACGATCACCGCGGGTAAGCCAGCAGCAGCCGCATAGGCCGCAAGTGCACCGCCTGCGTTACCCGCTGTTGGTGCGGCAAGTGCTTTGGCGCCGAGTTGTTTCGCGCGGGTGACGGCAACGGTCATGCCACGCGCCTTGAACGAACCGGTCGGATTCAGACCTTCATCTTTGACATACAGGCGTTCGAGCCCCATGGTCGCGCCGAGGCGATGCGCATGGATGAGAGCGGTCATGCCCTCCCCGAGGCTCACGGGCGGATCATCGGGCAGCACTTCCGCGTATCGCCAAAGGGTACGCGCCCGCGATTGGAGCGCTTTGAGATTTAGAGTAGCGGCGGCACGTTTCAGATCGTACTTGGCGAGCAAGGGTTTGCCGCACGTACACAGGTGCTGCTCCTGGGAGGGGTCGTAGGTTTTTCCGCAGGCGGAACATTCGAGTTGCAGGATATTCGTAGCGTTGGTTTGCGTAGGCATCGAGAAAAAGTTTAGCACAGGCATTTTTGAAGGATGGCCCGTCCGGGTTTGCGGCACTGACTAGTCTTTCACACGCTGTGAGTTGGTTCGAGGACTCCACCCCCACCCCCCGGCACTTTTTTGGAAAGATGTGAAAACAAAGGGGATAAAGCAGGGGGTCTGCAAAAGATGTGAAAAGAAAGGGTTTAGTGGATTGGCCGGACAGAAGGAATGGATATAAGAGCGTCGGAACATGAAAAATCGTACCAGAATAGTATCCGCAATGTCAATATATTTTCTAGTATGATTCGAATCGACTGTGGAAAACTGCCGGGGTTAAGAATAAGAGCCTGAGACGGCAAGATCGGAAAAACAAAAATTCGTCGAAGGATGCCGGCGCTATTCGCTTCGCCCGTAGCCCAAGAATCGCGAAAATCAGACGAATTTGCTCTGCGGCAGCGAAATGTGAGAGACAGGAGAACGGGCGAAGGGGCAGAATGCACGGCATGGCGACTACATTGGCAGCAACGGCGGGATCGACAGGTTCCGCAACACGTGCAATGCAGGCGATCGTGGCGGCGGGACTGGTTTGCGGGACGCTCGATGCGATCAGTGCGCGGATCGTTTCGGGCGCGCCGTGGATGCGCATCTCGCAGTTTATTGCCAGCGGCGTGCTCGGGCCGGACTCGTTTAAAGGCGGAATGCGTACAGCGGTGCTGGGAACGGTGTTGCACTATACGATTGCATTTGGAGCGACGATTGTTTTCTTTGCCGCGAGCCGGTTTATGCCGGCGTTACTAGATCGCGCTTTGCTGTTCGGGCCGCTCTACGGGCTCTGCGTGCATCTGTTCATGCAGTTTGCCGTATTGCCGATGTCGGCGATTGGGCGGAGACCGATCACGGCGCGAGGATTCCTGACGCAGCTGGCGGTGCACATGATCGTGGTAGGTCCATCCATTGCGCTGACGCTGCGCAGCGTATTGCGGCGAGCATGAAGGAAAGAACATCTCGTATCGCGGCGACAACTGTATCGACAGCGATGGATAGCATTCGCCAGGATCAGGCGAAAAGGCCCGCAGTCTGAAGACCGCAGCTAGAGTAGCGGCTCGAGCCAGTATTCCACTGGCCCAAAGAACAGGTGGCGTTAACAAGAGCCAGAGGAGCATCGGCGCGACCGGCGCGGCTGGACATTCACGGTACAATTGAGGGATGGGAATTCGGCTGATTGCCCTGGATATTGACGGGACGCTGCTGGACAGCCGCTTTCAGGTACCGCAGGCGAACCGGGATGCGATTGCCGCGGCTACGGCGCGCGGCATCGAAGTGGCCCTGGTGACCGGGCGCCGGTACGACTTTGCGCTGCCGGTGGCGAAACAAATCGACGCCCCTCTGACGATGATTGTGAGCAATGGCGCTCTGATTCGCACGAGTGATGGAAGGACTCACCTGCGGCACGTGTTACCGCGCGAAACGGCCAAACAAGTATTAGACAAGACGCGGGAGTGGCGGGACGCCGCAGCAGTCATCTTTGACCGCGCGGGACGCGATCAAGTGATGGTCGAGACGATCGAGTCCAACGATCCCATTCGAACGGCCTACTACACGCGCAACCGGGAGTTCATCGGCATCGCGAGCCCCATCGAAAGCTGCCTGACCGAAGATCCGATTCAGGTGATGTATAGCGGAACCATCGAGCGCATACGAGCAACCGAGCAAGTCCTGCGGAATGCGGAGTTTGCTGCGGATTTTGCATTGGCTGTAACGGTCTACGCAGCGCGCAATTTTGCCATGCTAGATGTCGTACATCCTATTTGTTCCAAGGGAGCGTCTTTAGCAGAGTGGGCCGGAGTGCGCGGAGTGGCGCGCGAGGAGATTCTGGCCATTGGTGACAACCACAACGACCTGGAGATGCTGACCTTTGCAGGCGTCCCGGTGGTGATGCGCAACGGAGTGGCGGAATTGAAGAGTTTTGGCTGGCACGAGACCACCAGCAACGATGAGAGTGGTGTGGCCGCGGCGATTGAGCGGTTTGTCTTGCAGGAGGCTGCGCCGTGCGCCTGAGTGTGCTTTTAACGGCCGCATGCGCGGTGCTGGGGTCCGCTTTTGGCGCGGCGAGTGCGCGAGCGGAGTACGTAAACCTGAAAAACGGGCAGCAGTTTCATGTGACCAGCTATCGGCTTTTGGGAGACAAGTATCGGCTGCAGTTGGTCGGCGGATTCGTGGACGTAGACGTAGCCGATGTGGCGAGCATCGAGCCAGAGGATCGGTTCGCGGCCATTCCCTTGCCCCCAGCCTCGCCCGCACAGGTTGCGCCCTATCGAGAATTCGTGAAGGCGGCTGCGGCAAAATACGCCGTGGACGAAGAGCTCATCAACAGCGTCATTGCGGCCGAATCGAATTTCGATCCGAAAGCGGTGTCCAGAAAAAATGCGCGGGGACTGATGCAGCTCTTGCCCGAGACTGCGTCGCAATACGGCGTGCGAGATATTTTTGACCCCAAAGAAAACATCGACGCAGGTACGCACTATTTGAGCGAACTGCTGAAGCAATACAACAACGATCTAGCGCTCACTCTGGCGGCGTACAACGCCGGCCCAGAACGCGTGACGCAGTTCGGGCGCGTACCGCCCTATCACGAAACGGTTTCCTACGTGCGCCGGGTCAAAACATCGTATGAAAAAGGGAAAGCGGGACAGCCCGCGATGCCGGTCGTGAAAGGCGGCGCGAAACCAAAGGCTTCGAACCCGGCTGACAGTTTCGAGAAAACAGCCACCTCGGTGGGATTGCAGACCGGCGTTCCGAATTGAGCCGCGGATAAGCGCGATCGAAAATGCACGGCCGATCCGGCGCGCGCCAAATCAGCTAAAAAAATTAGATCGGCCGCGTGGCCTGCGCAGAGATTCTGCGATGTCCTAACGGGCTGGGTCCGTAGTTTCGGAATTTTGCGTGGGGCGTGGTTCTAGTTATCGCTGCGGATTGGGGTTGGGATTTTGATTGGGGTTCGGGTTCTGGTCGGAAGTCGGCGGCTGTTGCTGAGGATTGGGGTTCGGGAAACCGGACGGGTTTTGACCTGGAGCGCCCGGTTGGCCCTGCCCTGGTTGTGCTTGCCCAGGCTGGCCTTGCCCCGGGGCTTGGCCGTTCAAGCCTTGGCCCGGAGCTCCAGGCATGCCGCCCACGCCCAGGTCCTTCGCCGGATTCCAGATAAATTCGAAGAGCCGGTAGTTGTCGGCCTGCTCGTAGACCATGATCGAAGCTTTGTTGATTTTGCTGCCGACGCCGATGATGTTGCCGCCCACGATGGTGGGCGTGTCGCCGGACGGGATCGCTTGCGAGTCCGTACTTGTAGCACCGGTACCCGTGCCTGTCGCCGGCGCGGTCCCAGTTCCCGGCGCACCCGGTTGTGCTGGCGCATTTTGGTTTTGCGAGTTGTTCCCGAAACCAAATCCGGTCGATGGCGAGCCAGGAGCAGCTGACTGCGTAAAGCCTGTCATGGATGAGCCGCCGGCTGGGGATGCGCCATTGTTTTGGCCAAACATGCCGACAGCACCGCCAAGGACATTCTGGTTCTGCGGCTTGAGACTGCCAATCAGCTGCCCAGCAGGACCTACGTAAATGAAACGCCAGGTGCCATCGTCCTTGTTCATGGGATCGGTATACGGCTGGCGCATGAAGCGCAGATTGCCGATTTTTGGTTTGACCAGATCGTCCATCGAGTTCGGGAAACGGCCCAGCTTGCGGTAGTACATTTTGATGCCGCGCGTGTATTGCTTGCCGCGCCAGATCATTTCCTGCTCTTTTTCTCGGCGGCCCTCGGTCAGGGTACGCAAGCCGATGGACATGGTGCCGATCAGCAGGATCGAGGCAAAGAAGACAACCAGGAGAAGCGCGTAGCCCTCCTGACACTTCGTAGTTCGCGAAGAAATGCGGCGGCGATGGACCCAGAAACGGTTCATGCGTTCGGCGTCGCGGCTGCGGCTTCTTCTAACGGAGCGGAGCCGCGCTGGCCGGTAGAGATTTCCTGGAACTCGATGTTGGTGTTGCCGACTTTGAGGATGCGGAAGCGGCCAAGGAGAACGTCGCCCTCAGGAACGATGTAGACTTCGTCACCGTCAGTGAAAAACGCGCGTCGCGGACTGCCGGCGGGCACCGTGCCGTACCCAAAAAATTTGAGATTGGCTGGGAGTTCGGCCTTTGGGGGTGGCAGAGGAGGAGGCAGCGGCCTGGGGCCAACGAACGGTTTCGGCGCCGCAGCGGCAACTAAGGCTTGCTGGCTTCTCGCCTCTTGCTGAGTCGGCGGCTTGATCATGCTGAAGGGATTGCGGCCGTTCGTTCTGTATTCCGTTTGCTGCGCGCGCTTGAGTTCATCCCAGCGAACCTGCGGATTCTCAACCGCCAGGAGTTTGCCGTCCAAGGCAAAAACCTGCTGGGAATCATTGGACTGCTTGTTCCAGACGAACATCCACACAATTGCAGCAATGCCCAGCAGCACGACCAGCACGATGGCTTTTCGCTTCTCCGTCATGCCGCCTCCCGGAAGTACGTGCGGAGGTGCAGGGCGACGCTGAGATTGCCGTTGGCGTTTTTACCCTGCGATTCACTTAACGTGAGATCGTCCACGATGTAAAACTTTTCGGAGCGCTGCAGGCCGTTGATGAAGCGGGCGACGCTGGCGTAGTCGCCGTTGACCGTCATATCGATGTGCACTTCGGCGAGTGGATGCGCGGAGAGTTCCTTTTGCTTAGGGGCAAGGGTAAGAATCTGCAGCCCAGCTTTTTTGGCAATCGTGTCCAAATCGGAAGTCAACGAAGAATAGCCAATGCTTTCGAGAGGCAGCTCCTGCTCGAATTTATCGCAGTCGGCGCGCGTACTCGGCATGTCGTCTTTGATATGTTGGGCAGATTCGATGTCTTTCTGCAGCACTTTAAGCTTAAGAGTTTGGTCGCCGACCTGTTTTTGGGGAGCGGAAGCGAGCTGGTAGCCGTAGACCGCGAGCGCAATGTCCCCCCCGATAAGCACGGAGAGCAGAGTGAGAATGGCGCGTTTCTTTACGGTGAAGTCGCGCATCAAGTCCTCGCGTATTCCGCGGTAAGTTCAAGCATGATCGGGTCGCTGTTGGGCTGCGTGCTCGTGCGCACCGCGAGCACCTCCACGTCCGAGAACGTCTTGGAATCTTCGAGGGCTTTCAAGAACTTCAGCTTGGCCTCGTCGTTGGTGGCACCGACAGTGAACTTGACCTCAACACGGCCTTTGTCCTGCTTCGGAGTGATACTAACGACCCGGACGCCAGCCGGGAGAGTCTCCTCGAGATCCATGAACATGCGAGTCCAATTGAAGCTGCGGGCGTCAATCAGGCTATTGATGAAAGCCGCGCGCTCGTGCAACTTGGCATTTTCCGGGAGATTAAAAAAGCGTTGCAGCACGTCGCGCTGGCTTTGGAGCTGTTCCATTTGCAGCGAGATAGCGGCAATCTTGGCGCGCATTTCGGCGTTGGCTTTGCGCGCGCTATAGACATGGAATCCCAAGCCGAGAAAAACGATCAGCGCCACGGCGCCCAAAACGCTCGATCCGGCCAGGAAACGGCGGTGGGTCAGCAGCGGCTTGGTGGCGAGATTGAGACGAACTTTCATGTTTCTTTACAAGCGTCCCGAACGGACTGGGGCGGGACGATCTTCTCCTAGTTTCGATGCATCATCCAGCCGACGAGGCCATCCAGGTCCCGATCGGCTAGAGGCTTGGCTTCGGCTGGGACCCGCCCATCCGAGACACCGTTCTGTAATAGAGCGCGAACGTCGCAGCGGAACTCTTCTTCAAGCGGCCCGACGAACTCCGGCAAGCGCGAACCGAGGCCCGCTACGCGAACAGCCTGAATGCCCTCCTGCCATGTGTCCTGGTAATAGGCCGCTACCGGGAAAATATCTTCGAGAAGCATTTGCGGAGTCAACTCTGGGCCGCGAGCCGGCAACTCCGTGCAGCGGTAGCCACAAAGAATGCCTTCGCGAACGATGGCGGTGGTCAAAGCGGTCCCGGAAATGCGCGCGAGAAGCGTAGGCTTGGCGCCCTCCAGCAGTGCGACGGCAGCCAACGAAGAACTGAGGACCACGCCGGGATGTAGGCCGCAGCCTTCGATGAGCCCTTCGTATTCGCGGATGATCCGCAGGCGAGCCAGAGCAGTAACCACGTCCACGCCAGATTCTCGCGGCGCCTGACGCATATACGAAATGAGCGTTTCGTCGACTTCAAAAGGAACGCTCTTTTTGAGCTTCCAGCGGAGCATCGGCTCTGCTTCCGCGGCGGAGCGCGGAAAATCCTCGAAGTGCTGCACGAATACGCGGATGACCGGATCAGGAAGAATCAGCGCGATGGGCTCGTCTTTGGCGTGCAGTTGCCTGCACACCGAGCCAACAGCATTTTTTATGCTTACCGCGTCAACGATATTTGTTTCGACCGCCGAAGGCGCCAAAGCGCCGGCCGGGAGCGCTTCCACAGCGTAAGTTTCCAAACCACCGGTACGGCTCCAGCGGGCGCCAGAAACTTTTTCCGGGCTGATTTCAAAAGCCAGCGGCGGATGCGGAATGGCATCCATCCAACGAACGATGCGGCGCACCAGATCGCTTTTGTAGATACCCTGGCGAAATGTGGTGGTGCTACTCAACGAACGTCACCTTGTTGATTTCTTTGACGCTGGTGATGCCTGCGCGAATTTTGGCCAAACCGCTTTCGCGCAAAGTGATCATACCTTCCTCGCGAGCTACCCGCTTGATTTCGGAGGTCGGTCGGCGGTCGACGATCATCTCGCGAATGCGATCGGTCAGGTCCAGCAGTTCGCAGATCGCCGTGCGTCCGTGGTAGCCGGTGCCGGAGCATTCCAGGCAGCCCGAGCCTTCGCAGAGTTGGACGGAACGCCACTCGTCAGCGGGCAGGCCGGCCTCGTTCAATTCCCCGTCGGTGAATTTTTTGGGTTTCTTGCAGTTGGGGCAAATCACGCGGACGAGGCGCTGCGCCATGATGCAATTCAAGGCGGAGACGAAGTTGTACGGCTCGACGCCCATGTTGATAAAACGACCGATGACGTCGGTGACGTTGTTGGCGTGAACGGTGGTGAACACCAAGTGGCCGGTGAGCGCGGACTGAATCGCGATTTGCGCGGTTTCCTGATCGCGAATTTCGCCGACCATGATCTTATCGGGATCGTGGCGCAGGATGGAGCGCAAACCGCGGGCGAACGTGAGACCCTTCTTTTCGTTGACGGGGATTTGCGTGATGCCGCGAACCTGATACTCGACCGGATCTTCGATCGTTACGATTTTGTCTTCATCGGTTTTGATTTCGTTGATCGCCGCGTACAGCGTGGTGGTTTTGCCGGAACCCGTGGGACCCGTGACGAGGACCATGCCGTAGGGTTCGCGAATGTAGCGACGGAAACGGCGAACTTCGACGTCTGAAAAGCCGACGACGTCGAGGCTCAGGGAAGCGAACTTTTCCGAAAGCGTTTCCTTATCCAGGACGCGAAGCACGGCGTCTTCACCGTGACTAGCGGGCATGATGGAGACGCGCAAGTCGATAAAACGACCCTTGTACTTCACGCGGAAGCGGCCGTCCTGTGGGATGCGGCGTTCAGCGATGTCCAGGTCGCTCAAGACCTTAATGCGCGAAAGAACGGTTTGGTGCCATTCCTTGGCGATGGGCTGCATGGCGTGTTGGAGAACACCGTCAATACGGTATTTGACGGCGACTTCAGCATCGCGTGCTTCGATGTGGATGTCACTGGCGCGCCGTTCAAGCGCGGTGAAGATGATGGTTTCGACCAAGCGAACGACCGGATTTACGGCGGTGTCGCGGGTGAGGCGATCGCCGGAGATCGTCTCTTCGCTTTCTTCTTCTTCCTTGGAGACTTGCAGCGTAAATGCTTCGGTGGCTTGCTCGAGCACGCGCTGCGACTGTTCCGTGCGCTTGAGCAAATCGCTGATTTGTTTCGCGGTCGCAACTTTGATGGCGAGTTTTTTGCCGAGCAACAGAGGCAGTTCGTCGCTGAGCAAAACCTGGCTGGGATCAGCCACCGCAATGGACAAGAGGTTGTTCTGTGATTCGAGTGGCACGAAGTTGTAGCGGAACATCAGGTCCGCGGGAATGGTGCGGAATAGCTCGGGATCGATGTGCTGTTCGCTGAGATCGATGAACGCGCAGCGATAGCGATGCGCCAGCTTGCGAGCGACTTCATACTCGGGCTGCGGATCGGGGTTCCCGCCAGGATTCCAGTTGTGATCTTGAGTAGCCACGGGGACCTAACCTTTAACGGCTCCGCCGGAAATCGAAAAGGAGAAGATCGGCAGATAGAGTGAAATCAGAATAAAAGCTACCAGTATGCCCATGAATACAAGAATAACGGGCTCGATAATCGCGACGAGCGCAGAGAGCCGCACGCCGACTTCCTCCTCATAAAACTCCGCAACGCTGGTGAGCATAGGCGCCAGAGCGCCGCTGGACTCGCCAACTTCGATCATGTCCAGAGCCAATTCCGGCATGACGCCCTTCGAAGCCAGCGCCCCGTGCAGGGTTTCGCCCTCGCGAACCATCTGCGTTGCTTGGGTAACCGTGGAGCGCAGCAGTTTGCTGCTGATGGCGTCGGAAGCGGTTTGCAGACCGGCAACCAGCGGCGTGCCGCCGGTAAGCAACGTCGCGAGAGTACGAGAAAACTGGGCAGCCTGAAATTTGAGCAGCGTGTCACCCACCACAGGGATACGAAACTTCAGGCGATCGAACGCTTCCCCACCCTCTTCGGTGCGCGACCAGAGGTACACCCCAAACGCCGTCGCAAAAAGCAGAGCAATCAGGCTGAGAATGACCCAGCGATAATCCACGGTGACGGCGATGAGGAATTGGGTGGGGGCCGGCAGCTCCACGCCAAGGTCGCTGTAAAGTTTGGCAAATTTCGGAACCACGAACGTCACCAGGTACGTGACGATGATCGAAGCGACGGATATCAAAAGGATCGGATAAACGAGAGTCGCGATGATTTTCTTTTTGACGCCAGTGCTGACCCGCTGGTACGCAATGTAATAGTCAAGGACGCCTGCGAGATTGCCGCTCTTCTCACCGGCGAGCAAGGCAGTGGCGTAAACCTTGGAAAAAACACCGGTTTCCTCGACGGCTTCGGAGAGCGATTTGCCTTCGCGAACGCGGTCGCGGACTTGCGTCAGGATGGGGCGAAGTTTGGGAGACGTGGCGCGGGTGGCGAGCAGGTCCAGCGCTCGAAGAATCGGCAGGCCCGCCTTAATGAGGGTATTGAATTGCTGGTTGAGGATGAGGAAATCGGAGCCGCCCACCTGGCGCGTCCTGCGGCGATTGGTGAGCGCGGAGCGCAGGCTGCTGCGGATTTCCACCGAATAGACGTACAGCCCCCGGTCAGCCAGCTTCTGACGCGCCTCGTCCAAGGATCCCGCAGCCTCGACGTGCGAGAAGACACGACCGTTAGCGTCCGCAACGCGACAGAGAAACTCCCCCATGCTCCTCAGTTTACCTCATCTACGTAAGTTGCGGGGTAAACGCGGAGGGTTGGCCGTGCGTGAAACGAAATGCCCTAGGGGTTAAGGCGGGCTAAAACGAGCATTGAGTGTATTTTTGACGAAATTGTCTAACGATCGGATGGGTCCGGGCTTTCACCGTTCACAATGGCCACGCCTTGTGGAACATCGAAGCGGAAAAAGGAGTCCGGAAGAGGTGGATCAAAGCGCCAGTTCGCAAACCGGAAATCGACGGAAACGCCTCCCTTTTGGCGAACCAGCACGCGCGCAAGATCGGCGGTTGCCGGTGCGACTTCGAGGAACACGGCCTGTTCGGCTCCGGTGTCCTGTAAGCCATCCATGTCCGGAGCAGACGCACTCGATTTTTCGTGCCCACTCGTCTCACCGCGCACATGGCAGTCGAGCACAACATCGCCGGGAGTGTCGGGAATTTCGCCTACGGCAAGATCGACACGAGCACAAACGCGCGAAAGCTTCATTTCGCCGGCAAGCAACGCCAAAGGAGTGCGCCAGTCCGTGCTTTCCTTGGCGGGAGCGCGGGTGACGGTATGGTCCGTCGGCACGTAAAACCAGGCTGTTTTTCCATCTACAAGGAACAGATTTTTTTCCGGGGATTCGTATTCCCAGCGCATTTTTCCTGGCCGCCGAAAGTAGGCTATGCCCGCTTCACTCCGCAGCAGCTGCCCATTTTCGGAATACCGCTCGAGGAATTTTGCTTCCAGCGTTTTAGAAGCGCGGTAGCGACGCTCCAACGCGGCAACGAGAGTTTGCGTGGCGGCACTCGGACGACTTGGGAACGCGGCAAGGAAATGAGAACTAGAGAAGATCACACCGAACAGCAGCATGCAAGACAGCGGGGACCAACCGTACCTGCGGATCACGCGCCAGCCCATCCGAACATTATAACTTCGAAGCGGCTGGCGCGTTTCCGGTGAACCCGCAGTTTATTGGATCATTGGATCTCCGGCTCCGGCCGCAGCAGTTTCGTTGTAGTGTATGAGGCTGACTTGGTCCGAGTAAAAACTCCGTGCTCCCGTCACACCGCGAACCAAAGGATCCACATTCAAGGTGTACTGCGTGCGCGGCGTTGCGCCAGCCGAGGCGTACGTGAATTGGTAGCCGGATTTCTGGCCGGACGCAAGATTCGAGTCGATGATATTGGAAACGGTCGGGCCGAGATCAACCAACGTGGCAGAGAATCCCGTGGTGGGATAGAGCGTGGAGTACGTGATCTCGCCCGTGTTGACGGCGTGAATCGATGACACCGCGCTGGCCTCGTTGGCCGACTCGCGAGCGCGCAAGTAATTCGGCACCGCAATCGCCGCAACGATCAGAATAATCGCAACCACGATCAGAAGTTCGATGAGTGAGAAACCGTTGGGTGTCTTCCGTCGCATAAAATGTTCATCCAGTCCCCGATCTCGAGAGATACAAGATAGGAAATCTGATTGACTTCAAACTCGCAAGATAGAGGAGCACTTCAGTGCCCATACTCCGCGATTTGATGCGTCACTAAGTGTCTGAATTAGAGGCAGTTCGACATGATGTTTCAGGTGAGCAGGACAGAGAGAGTCAAAAACTGGCACATCTCCGGATTAGAACAACATTAAAGGGCAACCGAAAATGAAGTATCAAACTCAAGAGTCGCTCACACAAACTGAGACTTTGAAATCAAATGCAAAAGGCGCAGAACCCAATGGGTCCTGCGCCTTAAGTTCTTTCTCAGCTTGCCAGTTCTTCTACTGAAGAGCCGGATCGCCAACGCCAGCCGCAGCGGCCTGGTTGTAACGGATCACGCCGGTCTGGTCCGTATAGAAGTGGCGCTGACCAGTGGTACCCGGAGTAATCGGGTCGGCGTTCAGCGTGTAGGTCGAGATAACGCCGTTCGCACCCGCGGCGCCCGCGGCGTACGTGAAGTTGTAGCCGCTCTTCGCCGGTGCGGCCACGCCCAACACGTTGTCGATAATGTTGGCGCCAGCGCAGTCACCCGCGCCAACACCCATGTTCACCAGCGACGCCGGAAAGCCGTTCGCCGGGCACTGCGAGGAATACGTAACCGCCGCAGTGTTCAAGGTGCGCAGAGAACCAACTGCGGAAGCCTCGTTGGCCGCCATGCGCGACTTGAGCAAGTTCGGAATTGCGATGGCCGCGATGATCAGAATGATCGCCACGACGATCAGCAACTCGATAAGAGAGAAACCCTTCTGCTTCTTCATGCTGTCTCCTTGAGAGTGTAGAGATGCCTAGTGCCAGAGCACACACCCAACAGGCAGCAAGGGGGATGCCAAGACAGCCCCGAGTGCGCTTCAACGGCCGAATACCTAGCTAAGCCTTGCATTTTCAGATGTATGCGAATTGTTGCAGTTTTTCTCGTGCTGATCTGGAGGTATGAGAATGCTGGGTAAAGAGCCCGGTCATCGTGCGAAGTGACAGTTTAGGTCAACGTCATCCGGACCAAAAAGGGCCACAAAAGCATAGGGCGCAGAACCCAATGGTTCTGCGCCCTAAGACCTTCTAGGCTTTCTGACTCGTCTACTGAAGAGCCGGATCGCCAACGCCAGCCGCAGCGGCCTGGTTGTAACGAATCACGCCGGTCTGGTCAGTGTAGAAACGGCGCTGACCAGTGGTACCCGGGGTAATCGGATTGGCGTTAAGCGTATAAGTCGAGATAACGCCGTTCGCACCCGCGGCGCCCGCGGCATACGTGAAGTTGTAGCCGCTCTTCGCCGGCGCGGCCACGCCCAACACGTTGTCGATGATGTTAGCGCCAGCGCAATCGCCCGCGCCAACACCCATGTTCACCAGCGAGGCGGGAAAGCCGTTCGCCGGGCACTGCGAGGAATACGTAACCGCCGCAGTGTTCAAGGTGCGCAGAGAACCAACTGCAGACGCCTCGTTGGCCGCCATACGCGACTTGAGCAAGTTCGGAATTGCGATGGCCGCGATGATCAGAATGATCGCCACGACGATCAGCAACTCGATAAGAGAAAAACCCTTCTGCTTCTTCATTCCGTCTCTCCTTAGAATAGGTGCCAGTCCAGCTTTTTTGTTTGAATTGCGGGCACGCTCTACCTAGGAAATAGGCAGGCCAGGGGCCACCTTGAGAGTGCGTCGGTTAGGTATTGCTTAACGACAGAACATCCGAGAAATGTGCAACTTACGAAGAATTCGTGATGCGGGTCACAGGCCTGCCTGCGTGTTCCCCGCCGAATTTGAACTATCTTCGTCTACATAGAATTGACAAAAAACGTCGACACAAAATGCTCCGAGGCACCGGGGGGCGGTAAGCTCCTTGTTCTCTATATGTTATGCTTCTTTGCGAAGTGGCGGAAGGACCGATAGCTGATGCGCAGAAGGTCAGCCGCTTTGGTCCGAACGCCATCGGCTTTTTCTAGAGCAGCCTGCAGATAGTGACGTTCGGCCTGAGCGATCTCTTTTTCGAAGTCCAGCCCCTCTTCGGGAAAAACCGCAGTTCCCCCACCGAGCGGTGCGCCCGACCCGGAATAGCCGGCGACACGGTCGGGAAGAACCCCAACGGAAACCTCCGGCCCGGACTCGAGTGCGACCGCGCGTTCCATGGTGTTCTCGAGCTCGCGAACGTTGCCGGGCCAATCGTACGCCTCAAGCCGGCGCACCGCTTCCGGCGAGATCCCCTCAATCGATTTGTTCATGGATTTGCGAAAGCGATCGAGGAAGTGCCGAGCCAGGAGGGGAATATCTTCGCGACGTTCCCGTAGCGGGGGGAGTTGAATCGGGATGACACTGAGGCGGTAATAAAGGTCTTCGCGGAAACGGCCTTCGGCGATCTCCTTCTCAAAATCCTTATTCGTGGCGGCGATGATGCGAACGTCAACATCTGTTTCTTCGGTGCTGCCAATGGGACGAACTTTGCCTTCCTGAAGAACGCGATACAGCTTGACCTGCATGGTCAGGCTCATGTTGCCGATTTCGTCCATGAAGAGAGTTCCGCCGTGCGCGGCCTGGAAAAGCCCCTGGCGGTTTTCGTTGGCGCCGGTGAAAGAACCCTTCACATACCCGAACAATTCCGATTCGAGAAGTGTTTCCGGAAATGCGCCGCAGTTGATCGTGATGAACGGCGCCTGAGCGCGCAGGCTGTTTTCGTGAATCGCGCGAGCTACCAATTCTTTGCCGGTGCCACTCTCGCCGGTGATCAACACGCGGCTGGATTGCGGCGCGATGGTTTGGATTAGGTCGAAAATTGCACGCATCTTGGGGCTTTGCCCAATGATATTGTCCAGGCCGGTCAGGCGACGCAGTTCGCGCCGGAGGTAGCCGGCTTCTTTTTTCCACTTGAGGCTCTCGGCAACTTCCTTCACCGCGCGACGGAGTTGATCGATCAGGTCGTGATCTTTGATGACGTAGCGATCGGCGCCAGAATTGATGGCAGCGATTGCCGTCTCAATGGTAGGCACGCCGGTGATCAACAAGAACACCGAGTTGGGCGAGATTTCCTTGGTGAACTTGAGCAGATCCATGCCCGTGGCGCCAGGCATCCGAACATCCGAGATCACGATATCGAAGATCTGGGACTCGAGTTTGCGTTTGGCGGCTTCGACGTTGTTAGCGACTTCAACTTTATGGCCTTCCTTGCGAAACGTAATTTCCAGCAGTTCGCAGATCGAGCGCTCGTCGTCCACGACCAGGATGTGGACGGCTTCTTGATGAATTTCCTTGGCTACCGCTTTCGTTCCCTGCATGCGTCCTCAGGCGGTCCGCGGCAGCTCGACGATAAACTCCGCGCCCCGGTCTTTCTCAGAAATCACGCTGATCTTCCCGCTATGGGCTTGCACGATCTGGTACACGATCGACAGCCCTAACCCTGTACCGCCCTCGAAGCCTGATTGCAGCGGTTCGAAAATCTTGGCACGCTGCTTGGAATCCAACCCGATTCCTGTATCCCGGAACGCGATGCGCAGCCAGAACGGCCGGCTGTCAATGCCGACGGTCAGGGTTCCTCCCGTAGGCATGGC
>Ga0335080_10001256_pt1 | contig 24507 bp, 23 predicted proteins | sample Lox_Sample_34_FD_206720 | JGI IMG/M metagenome (GOLD analysis project Ga0335080, IMG submission 206720) | Soil microbial communities from Loxahatchee National Wildlife Refuge, Florida, United States - Lox_Sample_3.4 | ecosystem: Environmental > Terrestrial > Soil > Wetlands | place: USA... | reverse complement strand
CGCTTGTCCTGATGTTGCAGACCGAGACCGATTTCGGCTCGCGGTTCGGCTTTCTGCTGTCCTGGGGCATTCTGAATTTTGTCTGGATCGCGCTGCTGCGCCGCCCCGCGCTGTCGGGCGCACTGTCACTGACACTGGTCGTGGTGCTGGTGTTGCTGTCGCGGCTCAAGCACGACGTCGTGCAGATGACGGCGAACTTCGTCGATCTGATGGTGATCGACCGCGACACCGCCGCGTTCCTGTTTACGATCTTCCCCAATCTGCGCTGGTCGACGATTTCGGCGGGACTCGTGACGGTCCCGCTGATGTATGCGCTGTGGTGGCTCGATCCGTTTCGCATTCCGCGCCTGCCGGCTTTGGCCTGTGCGCTCGCCTGCCTTGCGGCGTTGACCGGCTATTCCTTCGCATGGCCCGATGAAGCCTGGCGCAGCTATTACGACGACGGCTATCTCTCGAAATTCGCGCGCTCCGGCGTCACCGCGGTCTCCGATTTCATGGAATATGGCTTCATGGAATCGGCCGCATCCGTTCCCGAGCGGCTCAACGTGCCGCTGGTCGATTCCTGCCATCCCGCGGGACGGCGACCGAACATCATCATGATCCATGATGAATCGAGCTTTGATATCCGTGCGGCCGAGGGCGTGAAGGTGCCCGCGGGCTACGGCGGCCACTTCCAGTCTTTCGACGGCAAGGAACGCAAATTCCTCGCCGAGAGCAATGGCGGCCCGAGCTGGTTCACCGAATACAATGTGCTCGCCGGCCTTTCGTCGCGCTCGTTCGGCCGCTTCGCCTATTTCGTCACCCGCATCGCATCGAGCCGCGTCGAGCGCGGGCTGCCGCTGTCGCTGCGTCGCTGCGGCTATGAGACGATCTCGCTTTATCCGGCGTTCGGCGCGTTCATGAGCGCGCGCAGCTTCCAGGCCACGACCGGCATCGAGCATTTTTACGACGCTCATGATCTCGGCGCAAAGGACGTCGAGCCCGACAGCTTCTTTTACGAGTCCGCCTTGAAGCTCATGCCGCAACGAGGCTCGCACAAGCCATTCTTCATGTTCGTCTATCTCGCCGCCAACCACTTTCCCTGGGAGACCGAATTTCGCCCGGAGCTGACGCCCGCCTGGCGCGCGCCCGGGAATATGCCGCCGGTCGACGAATATCTGCGCCGGCAGACGATGAGCGCCGCCGACTACAAGGTCTTCATCGCGCAGCTGAAGAAGAAGTTCGCCGGCGAGCCGTTCCTGATCGTGCGCTATGGCGACCATCAGCCGGAGTTCTCGCCGCATCTGCTTGACCCCAAGCTGGACGAGGCGGGCATCGGGACGAAGCTCGAGAGCTACGACCCGCGCTATTATGCGACCTATTACGCGATCGACGCCGTCAATTTCGAGCCGGTCAAAAGCCCCGCCGTGATGGACACGATCGACGCGCCGTATTTGCCGCTGGTGATCCAGGAGGCCGCAGGCATTCCGCTGGATCCCTCCTTTGCCGAGCAGAAGGAGATCATGCTGCGCTGCAAGGGGCTGTTTTACGGCTGCAAGGGCGGCGCCGAGGCTCGCCGCTTCAATCGCCTGCTGATCGATGCGGGCTTGATTCGCGGGCTGTAGCGCATCATCCGGAAAAGTGGACGCCGGTTTTTCCAAAAAGATCATGCGCAAACAATAAGCTAAAGCGCGATCGCGCTATGGCGGTTCCGCTTCGGCGGTGGCGGCTTGAGCGCGCTCCCGCAAACCTGCTAAAAGCGCCGCCAGTCGATATTGGCGGGGACTTTTGTCATGGTGATGCGTCTTTTCACGCCTCAGTTCCTCGTTCTGTGGGCCTTCATTGCCTCGGCGGTCGCCGTGCACTACCGAGGCAAGGTGCGGCTCGGATTCTGGCGGCAATTTTCCGATCATTCCACCATCATGGCTCCGTATAATTGCCTGATGTACATGTTCTCGGCCGTGCCGAACCGCCCGATCCTGCAGGTCGAGATGGTGCCGGAGCTCACGGTGCTGCGCGACAACTGGCAGACGATTCGCGAGGAGGCGCTGCATCTGTTCGCGCAAGGCGCCATCAAGGCAGCCGACAAATACAACGACTGGGGCTTTAATTCCTTCTTCCGCACCGGCTGGAAGCGCTTTTACCTGAAATGGTACGGCGCGCCGCTGCCGTCGGCGCTTGCCAACTGCCCGAAGACGGTCGAGCTTCTGAACGCGATTCCGAACGTCAAGGGCGCGATGTTTGCGAACCTGCCGCCCGGCGGCAAGCTGGTGCAGCACCGCGATCCCTATGCCGGCTCGCTGCGCTATCATCTGGGGCTCGTGACGCCGAAATCGACGGGCGAATGCCGCATCTTCATCGACGGCGAGCCTTATTCTTGGCGCGACGGCGAGGACCTGCTGTTCGACGAGACCTATCTGCACTACGCCGAGAACACCACCAGCGACGAGCGCATCATCCTGTTCTGCGATGTCGAGCGCCCGCTCAAGACCAATGCAATGACCGCGGTCAACCGCTGGGTCTCGGCCCATATCATCAACGAGAGCGCGACCCAGAACGAAGAGGGCGAGCGGGTCGGCTGGATCAACCGCATCTTCGGCTATGTCTACTACGTGCGCATCGCCGGCAAGCGGATGAAGGCGTGGAACAAGCGCGTTTATTATGCGGTGAAGTATCTTCTGATCGGCGGCGTCATCGCCGCGTTTTTGGCGACTGCGTTTGCGTGATCGATATTGCGAAACCGGACCGGAGCCGGTTGCGTCTTCGGCAGAGGCCTTTCACTCGCGGAGGTACCCATGGCAACGAGCGTCAAGCAGATGATGGAAGCGGCCAATGCCGTCGTCCCCAAGATCACCCCGGCGCAGGCGCAGGAGATGATGGCGAAGGGCAATGCGCTGGTCGTCGACGTGCGCGACGGCACCGAGGTTGCGCAGAGCGGCAAGGCGAAGGGCGCGGTGCATGTCTCGCGCGGTCTCCTGGAGTTTCGCGCCGATCCGGATTCGCCCACTCACGACAAGAATTTCGCGCGCGACAAGAACATCATCCTGTATTGCGGCTCAGGCGGCCGCGCAGCGCTTGCCGGCAAGCTCTTGAAGGACATGGGCTACGCGCATGTCTATAATGCCGGCGGCTTCAAGGATCTTGTCGAAGGCGGCGTCGCGATCGAGAAGCCGTAACCGCGCGACGGATCGCCAGCGCGAGCACGCTTCGCCGTAGCCGACAAGGCCGATGATCCATTGCTTCGGATCGGTCGATGCCGCGCTCGTGAAACGTTCGCCGCCTATTGCCTCTCAATTCCGGCTTTCTCGATCACGACGCGCCATTTGTCGATATCGGATGTCAGCCGGTCAAGAATCTGCTGCGGCGTGCCGGCCCTGGCCTCGATGCCGAGCTCGATCAGCCGCTTCTTCACATCACGATCTGCGAGAATTTCGCGCAGCGCGGCATTCAGCGCGTTGACGATCTCGGGCGGCGTGCCCGCCGGCGCGAATAGCGCGTTCCACGACACAACGTCGTAATCGGCAACGCCGCTTTCCTTCACGGTCGCAAGCTCCGGCGTTGCCTCCGAGCGCGCGGCGCCGGAGGAGGCAAGCGCGCGCAGCTTGCCGTCGGCGAGGTTGCCCTTCATGGCGGAATAGCTGTCGATGGTCAGCGCGACGTCGCCTTGCAGCAGCGCGACCTGGATCTCCGGCGTGCCGCGATACGGGATGATCGCGAAATCGATCCCGGCTGCGGTCTTGAACAGCTCGGCCGAGAGATTTTGCGTGCTGCCGACATTGATGGTCCCGACATTGAGCGAGCCGGGCTTTGCCTTCGCGGCGGAAATGAATTCGTCCAGCGTCTTGAACGGCGAATTTGCAGCCGTGGCAAAGATGAAATCGAAAAAGCCGAGGCTCGAGATCGGCGTAAAGTCCTTCAGCGGATCGAACGGCAGCTTCTTGAACAGGGATACGCTGACCGCGGTCCCGTTCGAGAGCAGCGCAAGCGTATAGCCGTCGGGTGGAGAGGAAGCCACCGTCCGCGCCGCGACGATGCCGCCTGCGCCCGGCTGGTTCTCGACATAGAAGCGCTGCCCGAGCTTGTCCGACAGTTTTTCGGCAACGATGCGCGCGGTGATGTCGGCGACGCCGCCGGCGGCGAAAGGCAGCACGATGCGGACCGAGCGGTCGGGATATTTGGCCTCCGCGCGGGCGTCATGAGGCGCGGCGACGCCCGCCAGGGCGGCCATGAACAGGATGGAACGGAGGCGGGCTGGAACGACAATTGCCATGGAGGACCTGTTTTCGATCTTAGCGCTCGCAGCTCTGCGATCAAGCCGGCTTCGAGTTCACCTGTCGCGGCCGGGGAGAGGTGGGCCGAGGCGCGGACGCATGTAGGAGCTAGTTTTTGCCGATCTTCTCCCACAGCCAGCGCGCCACTGCATCAGGGGAGGCTGCCGCATCATTGCCGTTGGCGCGCAGATTTGCCTCGCGCATGTCGGCGATATCGATCCGGCCAAGCAGCGGTTTGAGCGCCGCCCGCAGCGCCTCGTCGTTTGCGCGTTTGGGTGCCAGCAGCAGAATCGCGTCGTAAGGCGGTATCGCTCGTTTTGGATCGTCCAGCACGAGCAGATCGTATTTCGCGATCAGGCCGTCGCTGGTATAGCCCGCAATCGCGTCGACCTCGCCTGAGGCGACCGCCGCATACATGAAATCCGGCTGCATGATGCGCTGGGCGCGGAAGGTGAGCCCATAGGCCTTTTGCAGGGCCGCCCATTCGGGGCGCGAGAAAAACTCGTAGTCTCCGGCAATCGAGAGCGTCGGCGCGCGCGAGGCGAGATCGGCGATCGAGCGGATGCCCAGCGCCTCGGCGCGCTTCTTCGGCATGACCAGCGCATAGGCGTTCTCAAAACCGAGCTCTCCGAACAGCGTGATGTCCTGCTTTGCCAAAATGGCCTTCAGCTCGCTCAGCAGTTTTTCGCGCGGAAGGATGTCGGTGCGATGGAACTGGTTGGCCCAGAGCGTGCCGGAATAGTCGACATAGAGATCGATGTCGTTTGCGGCAAGCGCATCGAATATCACGTTGGAGCCGAGGCCTTCGCGCGAGCTCGCGGAAAGCCCGGCTGCGCGCAGCCGCTGCGCGATCAGCGCCGAGAGCACATATTGCTCGGCAAAGGTCTTGGCGCCGACGATATAGCTTGCCGGCGACCGGGCCAGCATCGGCACCAATGTCGCCGCGACGAGGGCTGCGATGCCAAAGCCGCCGAGTGCGGCGCGCAGGCGGCTGCGCACCTTCAGCCCGCCTTCGATCAGCGCAAGCAGCTGGTCGACCGCGAGCGCAAGCACGGCCGCAGCGATGCAGCCAAACAGCACGAACACCCAGTTCTGGGTCTGCAGGCCCGCGAAGATGTAATTGCCGAGCGAGGTCTGGCCGATCGGCGTCGAGAGAGTCGCAGTCCCGATCACCCAGACCGCGGCGGTGCGGATGCCCGCCATGATCACCGGCAGCGCCAGCGGCAGCTCGACTGCGAACAGCGATTGCCGCTCCGTCATGCCGACGGCTTGCGCGGCCTGCACGAGATCGACATCGACGCCATCGAGGCCGGTGATGGTGTTGCGCAGCACCGGCAGCATCGAATAGAGCGCAAGCGCCAGCATCGCCGGCAGGAAACCGAAGGCGGAAAAGCCGAAGCCGAACCAGCGCAGCGTCACGGAGGCGAGCGCGAGCAGCAGCGGATAGAACAGGGCGAGCAGCGCAAGCCCCGGCACGGTCTGCACGATGCTGGCAAGGGCAAGCAGCACGTTGCGAAACAGCGGCGCCTTGCGCGCGGCGATCGCAAGCGGCAGGCTGACGGCAAGGCCAAGCGCCAATGCGGCGACGCTGAGGCGGACGTGGTTGCCGAGATAATCGGAAAGATGCGTCAGCGCCTCGCCCCAGCGCGGATCGGACAAGATGCTCATGCCGCGCCGCCCCGCGGCAACAGCGCGTTCAGCCGCTCGGCCTGACGGCGCGGCGTGCGCAAGAGCTCTCCGACATAGGCATCGCTGCTCCTTGCGAGCTCGGCTGCCGTGCCGACCGACAGCAGTTTTCCCGCCCGCATCACCGCAACGCGGTCGGCGAGCAGCAGCGCCTCGGTCATGTCATGCGTGATCATGACCGTGGTCAGTCCGAGCCTGGTGTGCAGCGCGCGAAAATCCTCAGCCAGCCCGTCGCGGGTCAACGGATCGAGCGCGCCGAACGGCTCGTCCATCAGCACGATGCGGGGCTTTGCTGCGAGCGCCCGGGCCACGCCGACGCGCTGCCGCTGGCCGCCCGACAATTCGGTCGGCAGCCGGTCGCGATGGGCGGAGCGGTCGAGCCGCACGAGCTCCAGCAATTCGTCGATCCGCGCGGAAATATCGGCGTCCGTCCAGCCAAGAAGCTTTGGGGTGATTCCGATGTTGTCGGCGACGGAAAGATGCGGAAACAGCCCGCCGCTCTGAAAGACATAGCCGATGCGGCGGCGCAACGCGACCTGATCGACGTCGCGCACATCCTGGCCCTCGACCGCGATGCGGCCGGTGGTTGCATCGAGCAGTCGGTTGGCGAGCCTGAGCAAGGTCGTCTTGCCGGAGCCCGAGCCGCCGACGATGGCAAGGAATTCACCCTCGCTCACCTCTAGCGAGACATTATCGACCGCGACCACCCGGCCGTCGTCAAAGGTCTTGCCGACATGGGCATAGGCGATCAGCGGTGTCGTCATTCGTTCCCGGACCTGGAGCCACTGGCGCTTCAACCCGCCGAAGGGAGGGCCTGACGGTTCGTAGCACGGCAGACCTCTTCGTTGAACTTGCCGCGGTAAGCGGCTAAGCCAGCAGCGAAAAACCGGGAGGGCAGGCGGGTGGAGAGGGCAACACGACGGGCGGTCGCGCTTGAGGACGCCACCGTGGCATTCCGCCTTGCCGGTGACCGCGTCTATACCGCGGTCGCGAAGGCGGCGCTCAATGTCGCCGATGGCGAGTTCGTCGCGATCGTCGGCCCGACCGGATGCGGCAAGTCGACGCTGTTGAACGTCGCGGCCGGCCTGCTGCGGCCGGCCGCCGGCGCCGTGAAGATTTTCGACCGGCCGCTCTCCGGGCTGAACCGGGACGCCGGCTATCTCTTCCAGGCCGATTCGCTGTTTCCATGGAAAACCGCGCTCGACAACGTCGCGATCGGGCTCGAAATCGCGGGCACGGCCCGCGCGGAAGCGATTCTGCGCGCGGAACGATTCCTCGCCTCCGTCGGCCTTGGCGCCTTCGGCAACCGCTATCCGCATATGCTCTCGGGTGGCCAGCGCAAACGCGTCGGGCTTGCCCAGGTCCTGATCCGCGATCCGAAAATCCTCCTGATGGATGAGCCGTTCGGACCGCTCGACGCGCAGACGCGGCAGATCATGGGCAATCTCCTGCTCGATTTGTGGAACGCCGATCGCAAGGCGGTCTTGTTCGTCACCCACGATCTGGAAGAGGCGATTGCGCTCGCCGACCGCGTCGTCATCATGTCGGCGGGGCCTTCCGCGCATATCATCGGCGACTGGCGCGTTCCCCTGGCGCGACCGCGCGACATCTTCGAGGTCCGCCTGGACAGGGATTTCCACGCGCTTCACCGCGAGATCTGGGGCGTGCTCAAGGCCGAGGTGATGAAGGGCTATGCGCAGACGGGCGGAGGGGCGTGAAGATGTCGCGGATCGGGCTTCTCTCGCTGCAATTGCTGGTCGCGGTCGTCGCGCTCGCGCTGTGGCAACTCTTCGCAACCGTGCCGGTATTCGGAAAGATGCTGCTGCCGCCGTTCTTTTTCTCCAACCCGATCGATGTGTTCGCCCAGGTCATCAAATGGTTCTCGACCGGCGTGATCTGGAAGCATCTTCTGATCACGCTGTGGGAATCGATCCTGGCCTTCGTGCTGGGATCTGCTGCGGGCGCCATCGTCGGCTTCTGGTTTGCCCGCCAGCCTGTTGTTGCGGCCGTGTTCGACCCCTATGTGAAGATGGCCAACGCGCTGCCGCGCGTGGTGCTGGCGCCGATCTTCACGCTCTGGCTGGGCCTGGGCATCTGGTCAAAGGTCGCGCTCGGCGTGACGCTCGTGTTCTTCATCGTGTTCTTCAATGTCTACCAGGGTGTGAAGGAAGTCAGCCAGACCGTGCTCGACAACGGCCGCATGCTCGGCATGAGCGAGCGGCAATTGACGCGGCACGTCTACTGGCCCTCGGCACTGTCCTGGATGTTCTCTTCGCTGCACACATCCGTCGGTTTCGCGGTGGTGGGCGCGGTGGTCGGCGAATATCTGGGATCGGCGGCCGGGCTCGGCTACCTGATCCAGCAGGCCGAGGGCGTGTTCGATGTCGCAGGCGTCTTTGCCGGGATGTTCGTGCTCTCGGTGTTCGTGGTCCTGATCGACATGGCGGTGACGCTCGTGGAGCGGCGGCTCCTGGTGTGGCGGCCTCAGGCGGTCGACAGGCAGGCTTAGACTTTGGTCGCGAGCCGATAGTTATACTGTCGTCCCGGCGCAAGCCGGGACCCATAACCACAGGCCTTTGTTGTTGCCAAGAATCGTTGCTGCCAAGAATCGTCGAACATCGTTTCCCAACCGCGAGATCACGCGGTATGGGTCCCGGCTCAGCGCTCGCGTTCGCTCGCTTGGCCGGGACGACGGTGGTAGCTTCTCAAGCTCCTTTTGCTGCTTTATCCTGCCCCAATGATGGAGGAAACCATGACAAGGATTTTCAGCAAACTGGCGGGAGCGCTGGTCGCGCTCGTGCTGACCTCACCGCTCGCGATGGCGCAAAGCAAGATCACGATCGCTGTCGGCGGCGGGGCTTGCCTTTGCTATCTGCCGACTGTGCTCGCAAAACAGCTTGGCGAATTCGACAAGGCCGGCGTGGCCGTCGAACTCGTCGACCTCAAGGGCGGCTCGGACGCTCTCAAAGCCGTGCTCGGCGGCAGCGCCGACGTGGTCTCGGGCTATTTCGACCATTGCGTCAATCTCGCCGCCAAGAAGCAGGAGCTGGTGTCCTTCGTGGTCTATGACCGTTATCCCGGTCTGGTGCTGGTGGTGTCGCCCTCGCACACCAAGGAGATCAACTCGGTCAAGGACCTCGCCGGCAAGAAGGTCGGCGTCAGTGCGCCGGGTTCATCGACCGATTTCTTCTTGAAGTATCTCTTGAAGAAGAACGGCCTTGATACCGCAAGCGCCTCCGTAATCGGCGTCGGCCTGGGCGCAACCGCGGTCGCCGCGATGGAGCAGGGCCAGATCGACGCCGCCGTGATGCTCGATCCTTCGGTGACGGTGCTGCAGGGTGCGCATGGCGACCTCAAGATCCTCGCTGACACGCGGACGCAAAAGGATACGCTTGCGACCTTCGGCGGTGAGTATCCGGGAGGCGCGCTCTATTCGACCGCGGCCTGGGTCGCCTCGCACGAGAAAGAGACGCAGGCGCTGACCAATGCGATCGTCGCGACACTGGCCTGGATCCATTCCCACACGCCGGAAGACATCATGGCGAAGATGCCGGAGGAGATGGTCGGCAGGGACAAGGCGCTCTATCTTGCCGCGCTGAAGAACACGATCCCGATGTACTCGGAGACCGGCAAGATGGACCCCAAGGGCGCGGATGCCGTGCTTGCCGTGTTCAGCGAGGGCTCGCCGGACGTCGCCAAGGCCAATATCGACGTCAGCAAGACCTTCACGAACAGATTCGTCGATCAGGTCAAGAAGACCACCGGGATGAACGCGAAATAGTCTCGGCTGTCCGTTCGCGAGCCGATATGAACCGACGCGGCGTCATTCTGCGATGGGTCCTTGCCGCGGCGCTGTCAGGCTTGACGCTGGCGCCGGCGTCGGCCGACGGCAAGCGCGTGGCATTGGTGATCGGCAACAGCGCCTATAGAAACGTGCCGGAGCTGCCCAATCCGGCGAATGACGCTTCCGACGTTGCCGCAGCGCTGCGCCGGCTCGGCTTTGCGGTCACCCTCATGACCAACGCCACGTTTGACCAGATGCGGCGCGGGCTGATCGGCTTCGGACGCGATGCGGCGGGCGCGGACATGGCGACGCTGTATTTCGCCGGCCACGGCATGGAGATCAGCGGCGAGAACTGGCTGATCCCGATCGACGCCGAATTGACAAAGGATAGTGACGCGGAAAACGAAGCCATCAGTCTGCGCAGTGTAATGCTGCAGGTGTCGACCACCACGAGTCTCGGCCTTGTCATCCTCGATGCCTGCCGCAACAATCCATTCGCCGCGAAGATGCGACGGTCGCTCGCACTGCGTGCGGCGCTCAGCGGCGGCCTCGGTCGCATCGAGCCGCTTGGTAACGTGCTCGTGGCTTATGCCGCTCGCGACGGCACGACCGCCCTCGACGGCGACGGGCGCAACAGCCCATTCACCGCGGCGCTCCTGCACAATATCGAAATGCCGGGGGTCGAGGTCACCTTCATGTTCCGCAACGTCCGCGACGACGTCATGGAGACGACCAGGAACGAGCAGCAGCCGTTCGTCTACGGTTCGCTCTCGCGCAAGGCAATCTATCTTGCAGGCCAGCCGTCGTCGGCAGATCAGGCCGGCACCCAACAGGCGAACGCTGTGCCAGCAGCCGCAGGGCCGCCATCGGCGGCGGCGCCTGCCGCCGCTTCGGCCATCGATCCCGCGCTGGTCGGGACCTGGGAGATCATGGTGCCGAGCAGTCGCGGGTTGTCGCGCTGGATCTGGCGCATCATGGGCGACGGGACCTATCAATTCCACGCCGAAGGAGGCCGCGCGGCGCCAGCGCATGAAGGCGTGATCACCGCCGCGAGCGGTCGCTGGACCCTGCATGCCATGAGGGGACTCAAGAATTACGCCGACAGCGGCTCCTACGAAGTCCGCGATGCCACGGCGGTGATCACGGGCAAGCTCGGCACAGGCTACTGGAAGCGGAGCTTGCAATGATGCTCTCCTGCAACGGAATTTCGTGAAGGGATGTGCCGCATGGCCGATGGGGCAAGCAGCGACGCACCGATCATCCGCCGCGTCACGACACTGGACCTGAAGGTCGAGGATTTCGCCTGGCCTTTTGCGTTGGACAGGCGCGCCGAGATCGATGCGCATTTCGCCGAAAAGCAGCGCGAGAGGCCGGGCATCTGGAACGGGCGCGTGCTGCTCGCGCGCGATCCCTCGTTTGAGGGGCTGCGCTGCTCCGCGCGCTATTTCGAGACCGATTTCGCAAGCTTTCTCGCATGGCGCGATTGGGGCTTTCCCGATCGGGAGATCTTCAACGGCTTTGGCATGGGCGCGCTGCGCGCGTCCGACGGCGCCTTCCTGCTTGGCGAGATGAGCGCGCATACGGCGAATGCGGGACGCGTCTATTTCCCGTCCGGCACGCCGGACCTGAATGATGTCTCGGGCGACGCCTTCGATGCCGCCGGCAGCGTGATGCGCGAAATCGAGGAGGAGACCGGGCTCACCCAGGCCGATTACACGGCCGCACCGTACTGGGATTGCGTCGCCGTCGGCGTGTCGATTGCGATGATCAGGCTGCTCATGATTGACCTGCCGGGCGAGGCGGCGCGCGCCAAAATCGAGGCCAATCTGGCGAGGCAGGCGCAGCCCGAGCTTTCCGCAATCCACCTGGTGCGCAGCCCGCGCGACCTGACCGCGCGGATGCCGCGCTTTGTGACGGCGTTCATCGAGCATCAGATGGCGCTTTAGCCATCCCTTGGCCGTCCCTTGGCAAAACGTTCAATCTCCCGGACGCCGTATGCCGCTCTATTCGGCTTGACATCGCGCGGCGCGATCAATGTGATGGGCGAAAACAAGACCAACAAAATGCAACGCACAATACTGAGGGAGGGATTTCATGCGGACGTACAGGGCTGCACGTTTCTTTTTGGGCCTGATCATCGCATTTGCGGCATTGGGTATTGCGGTTTCCGCCCAGGCGCAGGACAAGAAAATCAAGATCGGCGTCATCTACGACCTGACGGGCCCGCTCGCCGGCGGCGGCTCCGAACTGCAATATATCGGCGCCAAGATCATGCTCGACCGGTATAGCAAGACCGGTGTCGAAGGTTACGCGGTCGAGGCGATCTATGCCGACGCCCAGAGCAAGCCCGACGTCGCCATCAACGAGGCCGTGCGGCTGGTCGAGCAGGAAAAGGTCGACATGCTGCTCGGCTTCTTCTCCTCGGCGCAATGCGTGCCGGTCGCGGCCCGCGTCGAGCAGCTGAAGAAGTTCATGTGGATCACGACCTGCATCTCCTCGGCGGTGCTGGAGAACAAGAACTACAAATATGTGTTCCGCCCGCAGGCAAGCGGCGACCAGTTCGGCAAGATGACGATGGATTTCATCGCCCAGAACGCCAAGTCCAAGCTCGGCAAGGAGCCAAAGGACCTGCGGGTCGCCATTATCCACGAGGACGGCGCCTATGGCGTCGACGTGGCCAAGGGCAATGTCGCGGGCGCGGAAAAGGCGGGCTTCAACGTCGTCCTGAAGGAGGGTTATTCGGCGACCGCGCCCGATCTGTCGGCACTGGTCATCAAGCTGAAGCGGGCCCGGCCCGACGTGATCTTTCATACCGGCTACAATCCCGACATCACGCTGCTGTTGCGACAGGCCCGCGAGCAGGGGCTCAAATTCGGCGCGCTGGTGGGCCATGGCGCGGGCTACGGCGTCTACGAAAAGCTGAAGGAAGGTCTTGGCGCGGATGCCAACTATATCTTCGATACCGATCCGATCTCGATCTGGCTGACCAACCCCGAAACCCTCGATCCAAAATTGCCGCCGGTGATCAAGATGGTCGGCGAGGAATTCGACAAGGTAAAGCCGGGCGTGGCCATCCGCTCCGCCCATGTCGGCATGGCGGCTTCGAACACCTACGTTTTCCTGACCGAGGTGTTGCCCCGCGCGATCAAGAAATATGGCGGTGTCGATTCCGATGCCTTGCGCAAGGCGGCGCTCGACGTCGATCTGCCAGACGGTGGCACCATGCTGGGCTTTGGCGTCAAGTTCCCGGGCGACGCGTCGGCGACGCCGGGCCAGAACGAGCGCTCGTTCCCGGTCATCATCCAGTATATCGATGACAAGTCGTATGTGGTGTGGCCGAAGAGCCAGGCCCAGCGCGACGCCATATTGCCGCTGCCGAAGGGCACCACCTACTCGAACCAGTAGCGCGAACATCGCGGAGGACCGGCGGTGCTGGAGGTGAAGGGGCTGGTGAAGCGTTTTGGCGGCTTCACGGCCGTCAACAACGTCTCGTTCAGGGTCGATGCGGGCGAAATCCTCGGCCTGATCGGCCCGAACGGCTCGGGCAAGAGCACGATCTTCAACATGCTCTCGGGCACGCTTGCGCCCACGCTCGGCTCGATCAGCTTCGACGGCACCGAGATCGCGGGCCTTTCGCCACACCGCATCATCAATCGCGGCATCGGCCGAACCTTCCAGATCCCGCGGCCGTTCCGGCGGCTCAGCCTGTTCGAGAACGTGGCGCTTGCGGGTTTCTATGGCCAGGGGCGCCACAGCCGGGCGAAGGCCGATGCGGCCGCCGAGAAAGCGTTGGCGATGGTGGGTCTTCCGACCGATCGCCACGCAAATGTCGACGGGCTTGGCGCTGCCGGCCTGAAGAAGCTCGAGCTTGCGAAGGCGCTTGCCACGGGACCGAAATTGCTGCTTGCCGACGAAAGTCTCGGCGGTCTCGATGAAACCGAGATGGACCAGGCCGCCGATATGCTGCGGCGGATCCGCGACGACCTCGGCATCACCATCATCTGGGTCGAACACATCATGGGCGTGTTGATGCGGGTGGTCGACCGCGTGATGGTGCTCGATCACGGCGAGAAGATTTCCGAAGGCCTGCCTGCCGCGGTGGCGGCCGATCCGCGCGTCATCGAGGTCTATCTCGGCACCGACGCCGACGCGACACAGGCTGCGGCTGCCGAAGCGCGCCGGCGGGCAGGGGGCTGAAGCCATGCTCGAGCTCAAATCGGTCGACGCTGGTTATGGCGGCTTTCAGGCGCTGTTCGGCATCAGTCTCGACGTGAGAGCGGGCGAGGCCGTCGGCGTGATCGGCCCGAACGGCGCCGGCAAGACCACGTTGATGCGGGTGATCTCCGGGTTGATCCGTCCGAGGAAAGGGTCGATCACGATGGAAGGCACGGACGTGGTGGCAACGCCCGCGCATCGTATCGTCGCTCTCGGCATCGCCCATGTCCCGGAAAACCGAAGGCTGTTTCCGCGTCTGTCGGTCGACGACAATCTCAGGATGGGCGCCTTCATCCAGGACGCGCGCCGCAAATATGACGATCGGCTGAAGCTCGTGTTCGACCTGTTTCCGCGCCTGAAGGAGCGACGCAGCCAGATGGCCGGCACCATGTCGGGCGGCGAGCAGCAGATGTGCGCGATCGGCCGCGCGCTGATGTCGGACCCGAAACTCTTGCTGCTCGACGAGCCTTCCGCGGGACTGGCGCCGCTCGTGGTGCAGCAGGTGTTCGATCTGGTGAAACGCATTCGTTCAAGCGGGCTTACGGTCCTGATCGTCGAGCAGAACGTGCAGCAGGTGCTCAAGGTGGTCGATCGCGCCTATCTGCTCGAGGCCGGCACCATCCGCGCCTCGGGCACGTCGGCCGAGATGCTGGCGACCGACACCGTCAAGCAGGCCTATCTCGGAGTATGAGCTTTCGATCATGCAGGCATTTTTTGACATCTTCGACATTTATCTCCTGGAAGCCGTCGTCAACGGCATTCTGCTCGGCGGCGTGCTCGCGCTGCTCGCGCTCGGGCTCAACCTGATCTTCGGCGTCATCGACGTCACCTGGATCTGCTACGCCGAGCTCGTGATGATCGGCATGTACGCCATGTATTTCCTGGTCCAGTATTACGGCGTGTCCTACTTCATCGCGGCGCCCCTCACGATCCTGCTGGTCGCAGCCCTAGGCGCGCTCTTGCATTATCTGGTGATCGCGCCGCTGCTCACCGCGCCGCCGATCAACCAGTTGCTCGCGACCGGCGGCGTGCTGTTCGTGCTGCAGAGCTTTGCCACCGTGGCCTTCGGCGTCGATTTCCGCAATCTCGGCATCCGCCTGCCGGTGCTGTCGCTGGGCGAGATGAATTTCAGCTATGCGCGGCTGTTGTCGTTCATTGCGGCGCTGTTCGGCATGGTCGCGGTCTATCTCTTCATGACGCGCACCTTTACCGGCACCGCGATCCGCGCCATCTCGCAGGACCGACAAATCATGGCGCTGATGGGCGTCGACACCAGACGCATCTACCTCATCACCTCGGCGCTCGGCGGCGCGCTCGCCGGCCTTGCCGCCTGCCTGCTGGTGCTGCAATACGACGTGCATCCCTTCGTCGGCCTCACCTTCGGGCCGATCACCTTCCTGATCTGCGTGCTCGGCGGGCTCGGCAATTTCATCGGCGGCTTCATCGCCTCCTTCGTGTTCGCCGAGATCATCTCGCTTGGCGGCCTGTTCTCCGATCTGGAGTGGGGCTACGTCCTGGCCTTCGCCTTCTTCATCGTCATGATGTTCATCCGGCCCGCGGGCCTGCTGGCGAGGCGCCGATGATCCGATCTTCGGCCGGTGCGCTCGTTGGGCTCGCAGCGCTGATCGCGCTGCCCTTCGTCTATCGCGAGCCCTATCACCTCCACATCCTGGTGCTGATCCTGATCTGGTCGTTCGCCTACACCTCGTGGTCGATGATGGGACGCTTCGGGCTGGTCTCGCTCGGTCATGGCGGGTTCATGGGGATCGGCGCCTATGTCACGGCGCTGCTCTGGAACAATTTCGGCCTGTCGCCCTGGCTCGGCATTCCCGTCGCGATGGCGGCCGCGGGCGTGCTTGCGCTCGTGGTCGGCTATCCCTGCTTCCGCTTTCGCATCACCGGGCATTATTTCGTGCTGGTGACGCTTGCGCTGTCCGGCATCGTGCTGCAGATCATCACCGCCACGCGCGACTATACAGGAGGCTCGCTCGGAATGACGCCGCATCGCGCCACGACGAATCGCCTGCTCGCGCTGCAGTTCGATTCCAAGACGTCGTGGTATCTGATCGCGCTCGCGGTCTGGCTCGTCGGCCTCCTGGTCTGGCACCTGATCGACCGCAGCATGAGCCGCTATGCGCTGGAGGCGATCTCGGAGGACGAGGACGCAGCCGCCGCCGCCGGCGTCAACGTCACCGCGGAGAAACTGAAGATCACGCTGATCAGCGCGCTGATGACGGCGCTCGCCGGCGCGCTCTACACCCAGTATCAGATGTTCATTTCGCCCGACACGGTGAGCGGCATCGCCGTGTCCCTGCAAATGGTGTTCGCGGCGATCGTCGGCGGGCTCTACGTCTCGCTCGGGCCGACCGTCGGCGCCGTCATCACCATCCTGATGGCCGAGGCGCTCAGGATCGGCTTCGGAACCGCGGCAGTCGGCTGGGACAATCTGATCTACGGCATCCTGCTCGTGCTCTTCATCATATTCCTTCCGCAGGGCATACTTGGTAGCCTGGTCGAGAGGCTGAAAATGAAGCGTCAACCGTCCCTGAACGCATGAACAAGAAATCCGCTCGCTCGCTCGCTGCAGAGCTTGATCAGTTCATCTCGCCGTTCCGCGTCGACGGCAGCACGAAGTTTCATTTGGCCGCGCAAAAAACCGACCAGAAGGGCGGCCTCGACAAGGACGCGGCGGGAAAAATCCTCGACGTCAATCTCAAACGGCTGCAGGACTTCCAGGAAAAGCTCTACGCGCAGGACCGCTGGTCGCTGCTTCTGGTCTTCCAGGGCATGGATGCGGCCGGCAAGGACTCCGCGATCAAGGCGATCTTCGAGGGCGTCAATCCGCAGGGCTGCGAGGTCACCTCCTTCAAGCAGCCGACCAGCCACGAACTCGACCATGATTTCCTCTGGCGCTGCGTGCTCGCGCTGCCCGAGCGCGGCCGCATCGGCATCTTCAACCGCTCCTACTATGAGGAATGCCTGGTGACGCGGGTGCATCCCGAATTGCTGCGGGCGCAGAAGCTGCCGTCGAAACTGGTCACCAAGAACATCTGGCGCGAGCGGTTCGAGGACATTTGCGCCTTCGAGCGCTATCTTTCGCGCAACGGCATCGTCATCCTGAAGTTCTTCCTCAATCTCTCCAGGAAGGAGCAGCGCAAGCGCTTCCTCGACCGCCTGGAGGAGCCGTCGAAAATGTGGAAGTTTTCGATGAACGACGTCACCGAGCGCAAATTCTGGAGCAGGTATGCCGCGGTGTACCAGGACATCGTCCGCCACACCGCAACACCCGTGGCGCCGTGGTATGTCGTGCCGGCGGATCACAAATGGTTCGCGCGGGTGGTGATCGGCGCGACCATCGTCAAGACGCTGGACGCGCTGAACCTGCGTTTCCCCCGCGTCGACAAGGCCTCGCAGGAAGAATTTGCCGCCGTAAGGCAAGCCCTCCAGCAGGAGGGCAAGGGCGCGACGAACAAGGCAGCAAAAGCCAGGCGGGCAGGCAGGCGCAACGAGCGCGGGAAATCCGAAAAAGAGCAGGCCCGCTCCCGATGAGGGGCGTGCCCGCGGTTTTCCGAAAGATCATGTGTAAACAATGAGCTGAAGCGCGGTGCCGATTCGGCGAAATCATCGCGTTTTGGGCCGCGAATCACTGATTCGCGGTTATCCACACAGGCTTGATACGGAATTGGCAGGGATGGCACGAACCGTGCATTAGCTGAGCTAACCGGGTTTATTCCTATTAAGCGAAGGTTAATATGCTCGTCACTCTCGTCGCCATTCTCTGCAACGGCCAGGTCTGTCTGGAAAAGGTCGTGACCAACAGTGACCAATCGGGCATCACCATGGCTGCTTGCAGCGTCAATGCACAGGCCGGCATCGCCGATTGGCTCGCTCACGGACCGTATCGTGAGTGGAGGCTGCAAGGTTACAAATGCGTGATGGGCAATTATACGCCCAAGCGCGAGGCCTGACGCTTATTCCGAAAAGTGCGCAGCGGTTTTCGGAAAAGATCATGCTCCACCAAGAACCTGGAGTGGGATGACGATTCGAAGAAAAGTCATTCCGCTCCAGACGAATCGCTCACGATTTGTCGCGCGCTGTGTCCTGCGCAACTGGCTGAGCCGCCCTCCCTGGCAGAGCTAACTCGCGGCGCTCGCGCGTGTTAGGCTGCAAGCCTTGAGCCTGGGAGGAGGTCTGTCATGCGGATAGCGGTGATCGGCGCGGGCGGCGTCGGAGGCGGATTTGGCGCAGCGCTGGCGAAGGCCGGCGCAGATGTCACCTTCGTCGCGCGCGGCAAGCATCTCGACGCGATGCGAACGCGCGGTCTCTTCATCAAGGGCGGTCGCGGCGAGACGCATCTGGTCCCGACCAAGGCAACGGACGATCCCGCCAGTATTGGCAAGGTCGATGTCGTGCTGTTCTGCGTCAAGCTGTGGGATGTCGAAAGCGCGGGCACGCAGATCAAGCCGCTGATCGGCGGAGAGACTGCGGTGATCCCGCTGCAGAACGGCATCGATGCCGCCGATCGGCTGATTGCGATTCTCGGGCCCCAAGCCGTGATGGGCGGCGTGGCGCAAATCTCGGCATCGATCACCGAACCCGGCGTGATCACCCAGGTCGGCACCTTCATGCGCATGATCTTTGGCGAGCTCGACGGCAAGCGCAGCGCGAGGGCCGAAGATTTTCTGGCGCTTTGCCTGAAGGCCGGCTTCGATGCGACGCTCAGCGAGGCGATCCTCACCGAGCTCTGGATGAAGTTCATTCCGCTCACGACCAATGCGGGCCTCACCGCGGTGACGCGCCTGCCGATCGGCAAGCTCAGGGACGATCCCGACATTCGTCCGCTCTTCATTGCGGCATGCAGGGAGGTGATTGAGATCGGACGCGCGAAAGGGATCGCGCTGCCATCGGATGCGCTCGAAAAGACCCTCGTCTTCCTCAGCCATGCGCCGCCGGCGATGAAGGCGTCGATGGCGCTCGATCTCGAGCGCGGCAACCGCCTCGAACTGCCCTGGCTCAATGGCAAGGTCGTCGAATTGGGGAAAGCGCTCAACGTGCCGACGCCCGTCCACGCCGTTCTTTACGCACTCCTGAAGCCATACATCATGGGCGCACCGGCATAGGAACGTGGGGTGGGCAAAGGCGCGTATGCGCCGTGCCCACTTATCTCACAGAACTCTCAGAGGTCGGTAGGCACGCTTCGCCTTGCCCACCCTGCGATTCCCCATTCCTCGCTCACCAACACAAGGCGCCCGCCGCGCGCCCCGAAGCGCGCGCGGCGGGCACTGTCGCTAGCAGCGATCAGCCGATCGGCACGGCGACAAAGTGCGTGCTGTCGGCGCTCTTGATGCGCATCAGCACGTCGCGCTTGCCGCCGGACTTGGCGTCGGACAGCGCGCTCCTGAGATCGCCGATATTGGCGACGCTCTTGCCGCCGACCTCAAGAATGACGTCGCCCGATTTCAGGCCGCGTTCGGCAGCCGGACCGTCGGGATCGACGGCCGTCACCACGACACCCTTGTTGCCGGCGCCGGCCACCTCGCTCGCCGGCGCGACCGACATGCCGAGATGCGGAACGCCGCGTGTCGATCCGTTCTCGTCGCCGGCATTGGCCTGCTTCTCCGGCTGGTTCGGCATCTGTGCAAGCGTCACGTCGATCGTCTTCTGCTCGCCCTTGCGCAGGATCTCAAGCTTCGCGGTGCTTCCCGGCGCCATCGAGGAAATCTCGCGCGCCAGCTCCCGCGAATCCTTGACCGCGTTGCCGTTGACGCTGGTGATCACGTCGCCGGCGTCGATCCCGGCCTTTGCCGCCGGCGTATCCGGCTTGGCCTCCGCGACCAGCGCGCCGGTGGCGTTCTTCAGGCCGATGCTGTCGGCGATCTCGGGCGTGACCTTCTGCACCTGCACGCCGAGCCAGGCGCGCGTGACCGTGCCCTTGTCCTTCAACTGGGCAACGACCGTTTTCGCAGTCGAGGCCGGAATGTCGAATCCGATGCCGACCGATCCGCCGGAGGGCGAGAAGATTGCGGTATTGACGCCGATCACGTTGCCGCTGGTGTCGAAGGTCGGTCCGCCGGAATTGCCCTTGTTGATGGGGGCGTCGATCTGGATGTAGTCGTCGTAAGGCCCCGAACCGATGTCACGGCCCTCTGCCGAGACGATGCCGGCGGTCACGGTTCCACCGAGGCCATAGGGGTTGCCGACCGCAATCACCCAGTCGCCGACCCGCGGCTTCGCGGTCTCGAAACTGGCATAGGCGAAGTCGGTCTTGCCGTCGACCTTGATCAGCGCGAGATCGGTTTTCGCATCGGTGCCGATCACCTTGGCGGTATAGGTCTTGCCGTCATCGGTCGTGATCTCCACGGATTTCGCGTGATCGACCACGTGATTGTTGGTCACGGCATAGCCGTCGGCGGAGATGAAGAAGCCGGAACCGACGCCGGTGACCATCTGATGCTGCTGCATGCCGCCGCGCGGCATGTCGTTGAAGCCATATTGACGGAAGAATCTCTCGAACGGCGTGCCCTTCATGGAGGGCGGCAGCTCTTCGTCGTTCTGCTGGAAGCTGCTGGTCTCGGCGCCCTGGTCGACCTTCACGCGTACCGAGATCACGGTCGGCTTCACCTTGGCGATCAGATCTGCAAATCCGGCGGGCCCTTGCTGGGACTGCGTCGTCGCGGCCAGCGCAGGCTCGCCAAACCGGCCATGCGCAAGCGGCCCCGCGAGCACGAGCGCGGAACCAAGCACCGCGGCCGAGCCGAGCAGCGTCAGCCGCCGCGCGGGCAGGATCCTGCGATGAGGTTGGTCGTTCTGTGGTGTCATGATTGTCTCTCCAAAGGGTGTTGAGCCATTTCGGCTTCGATGGAGAGTGATCGCCGCCGCATTACCGTGTCCTGACGAGCGAATTAACTTTCGGTCCAGCTAAATTAATTCGACGTAACGCCGGGGGCCTTGAACGCCGGAGCATCGCCGGCTGACATGCGTCAATCGAACAAAAACCCCGGCACGAGGCCGGGGCTTTCGATTTGAGAGATGAAGCTCGCCTACAAAGATGCGGCGATCGTCTTGTATTCGTCCTCTGCGAACGCCCGACATGTCTGCGACCTTACAAATCCGAGGGCCGCTGTCCCCAAAGCGAGCTTTGCGACCACTTCGTCGTTCGGTGCTTCAACAATCGACACGGCGTCGTATTGGCCCGTGACGAGGTAAAAGGCTTTCAATTCGGCACCAGCTTCGCGGAAGCGTCGCTTTGCCGCTTCGAGGCGCTTGGGTCCGTCCTTGATCGCTTCGAGGCCCTTCGGAGTGAAGTTGATCAAAGAGATGTAGGTGGGCATGGATAGCCTCCATGGTTGAATCGGCATCCCGTTGTGGGCAACGACGATCAAGCCGACAGCGCAAGCAGAACGACTGTCTTGATTTAGATCAACATGGCCAATAATTGTTTATGGGCTGTCGATCGTAGGCCGCTGCCTGGACCAGGAAAAAACTCATGCACCGCAGTTCAGACTTGCTCGTTATTCAACCAACGAGTCGGCCAGTAGCTGCATCGAGTTGGGAACTGAAAGGCCCAACTCTTTGGCGGTCTTGATGTTGACCACCAGTTCGTACTTGGTTGGCAGCACGACGGGCAAGCTGCCTGCATCCGCGCCCTTGAGAATTCGGCCGACGTAGGCGCCGGCCTGGCGATAAGAATCTGACCGACTGGCTCCGTAGCTGATCAAGCCGCCCGCTTCGGCTTGTTCGCGATCTGCGTAGATTGCCGGCACGGCATGACGAGCCGCGAGTGCGACAAGCTTATCGCGGTAAATGAAAAAAAGCGGATCGGATGAGACAAAAAGTGCGTCGAAGCGTTTTTGCGCGATAGTGGCGAATGCATCATCAATGTGGCGTTCGACGCTGGCATTGAGCATCTCTGATTGCCAACCAAAGGTCTGAGCCGCAGCTTGTGCATTCTTGCCCTCCACCACGGTTGGCGCATTGCTCGGGTTCACCAGCACCGCGATTGACTTGAGGCTCGGCGTTAGCTCACGCAATAGCGCTAATCGTTTGGTCGCCAGTGGTTGTGTAAAAAACGTTACGCCGGTGACGTTGCCGTCGGGTCTATTGAGACTTTTGACCAGTCCGGCTGCGACGGGGTCGTTACCAATCGCGAAAACAACGGGAATCGTTGCAGTTGCTTCCTTTGCCGCCCGCGCCGCAGGCGTGCCGCTGATCGCGGCGATCACTGCGACGTTACGGCCGACCAAATCGGCTGCAAGCGCCGGCAGTTGGTCATATCGGCCGGCGGCCCAGCGATACTCGATTGTCACGTTGCTGCCCTCGACATAGCCGACACCGCCGAGGCCTTGACGAAACGCGGTCATGACAAGCGTCGCGTCGCTCGCTGCAAGGCTGCTGATAAGCCCAATCACCGGCGTCGCCGGTTGCTGCGCCAACGCGTTCGGCGGCGATGCTGCCGCGGCGCCGATCCCCGCTATGAACTCCCGTCGCCTCATATCGCCCCCTGACGCACAGTATCGGGTCAACCTGGGTTGAATTGGGTCGATGTCGCAGTTGGGTCAAGAATCGGAAGAACTCGTTTTGAGCAAAATTGGTCTACCGCCCTCCGGGAAGCGGACGTCCCATCTCACCGGTTATAGGTACACGCCGCTCTTTCTCAAGCAACCGTTCCATGCTCATGTTCGCGGCGCGGCCCGGGTTGGCATCCGACTTGCCCGGCCACAAGGCTACTCTGGAGCAAGATGCAATGAAACTATCCGGCAAGGTCGCAGCCATCACCGGTGCAGCGCGCGGTATCGGCAGGGCCTGCGCTGAACGTTTCCTCAGCGAGGGCGTCAGGGTCGTTGTTTCGGACGTCGATGCCGAGGGCCTCTCCAGGACCGCGTCCGAATTGGGTCGGCCCGATGATGTGCGTGCGGTCGCGGCCGATGTGGCAAAACGCGCCGATGTCGATCGGGTCGTGGCGACTGCGGCAAGGGAATTCGGCCGGATCGATATCATGGTCAACAATGCCGGCGTCGCGCGCAATCAGGATCTGCTCGAGATTTCCGAGAAGGATTTCGACGACGTCATTGCCATCAACCTGAAGGGCGCGTTCTTCGGCGTGCAGGCCGCGGCCAGACAGATGATCGCGCAAGGCGGCGGCGGGGTAATTGTCAACATGTCGTCGGTCAATGCGTTGCTCGCCATCCCCTCGCTTGCGACCTACGCGATTTCCAAGGGCGGCATGAAGCAGCTCACGTCGGTTGCGGCGGTGGCGCTCGCCCCGCACAATATCCGCGTGGTGGCGGTGGGGCCCGGGACGATCCTGACGGATATGGTGGCGTCGGCGATTTTCTCTTCCGAGGATGCGCGCAGGAGCGTGCTGTCGCGAACACCGATCGGGCGCGGCGGCGAACCGGGCGAAGTCGCCGCCGTCGTGGCGTTCCTTGCCAGCGACGATGCATCCTACATCACAGGCCAGACCATCTATCCCGATGGCGGCCGCCTCGTTCTCAACTACACAGTGCCCGTGAAAGGGCCGGGCTCATGACATTGCGCGCCCCAGGCCGCTCTCTTCGGCGGCCATGCATGGCTTGCATCGCTGCCGGAATTGCCTCACCATTGCGCGCCGGTCATCCAGGCGAGGGCCTCCCATGATCACCGCCACCGTACGATACAAGCTGCCGCCGCACATCGACCATGCCGCCTGCCGCGAGCACTTTCACAAGATCGCACCGGGGTTTCGCGAGGCGAGGGGGCTGATCAGCAAGCACTTCATCTGGAGCGAAAGCGGCTGGGCGGGCGGCGTCTATCAATGGCAGAGCATCGAGGACGCCAGGGCGTTCTACAGCGGCCCGTGGCTCGACGGCATCGTGGAGCGCTACGGCATGCAGCCCCAGATCGAGTTCTACGAGGTTTTTGCGGTGACCGACAATGCGCGCGGCAAGGTCGAGCTTTTCAGGGAGAGCGTGGCCGCCGAATAGCCTGCGCACGCAGGTCAATCGAATCTACTCCGCGACAAGCCAGCATGTAGCCCGGATGAGCGAAGCGATATCCGACTTCCCGCGTATCGCTGACGCTCGCGCGGGCTACGATGGCTGCGGGATATCGTGCTGGTTCGTCATTGCGGTGGGCGATACGCCGCCCCAAAGCGGGTTCATGCGCCGGATCAATGGCTTGCATCAACTGATTTGCCCGACAAGTGAACTTTTCAAATTCGTGTCCAGCCCCTCTGCGAAAAATATTTTGCTTCCGTTTTGCAGAAACTTATGATTATCGTAATAACATCCCGCCTCGACACGAGGGGCGTATCGCGATCGTCACGGACGTGAGGCGGGATGCGATGGACGCGGTCATGTCGTCAGACGTGCGACATGGTTGCGGACGGCGAAGGCGTGTGGTCCTGGCACCCCTGGGCTGGTGCCAAGTGCGCAAGACGATGACTTGCGTGCGACGGTGACTATGAGGTCACGGACACCGGGGAGAGCTCGCATATAAGCGTTAAAACCATCGCGCAGGGAATGTCGTCTGTTTCGGCTTCACCTGTAGTGAATTTGCTTGTGTGCTCTTCTCAATCGCACACAAGGCTGCGGG
>Ga0335080_10001255_pt1 | contig 24518 bp, 30 predicted proteins | sample Lox_Sample_34_FD_206720 | JGI IMG/M metagenome (GOLD analysis project Ga0335080, IMG submission 206720) | Soil microbial communities from Loxahatchee National Wildlife Refuge, Florida, United States - Lox_Sample_3.4 | ecosystem: Environmental > Terrestrial > Soil > Wetlands | place: USA... | reverse complement strand
GCGCCTGCTCGAGGAAGAGGATCCGGGGCTCGAGAGCTCGCCGATCGTGAGCGTGCACCTCCTCTTCGACCGGCAGCTGCTGCGCTACCCGCTCGCCGCGCTGCTCTCGAGCCCGGCGCACTGGGTGTTCGACCGCGGCGCGCTGACGGGGCACCGGCCCGAGCGCGGCCAGTATCTGACCGTGGTCTCGAGCGGCGTGCCGGAGCTGCTCGACGTGCGCGGGCGTGAGCTCGTCGAGCTGATCGCAGGCGAGCTGACGGCCCGCCTCGGCGCGGCGGAGGTGCTCTGGTCGAGGGTCAGCCGCGAGCCGGAGGCGACGGTCGCCGGGCGCCCGGGCCAGGCCGCACGCCGCCGTGGCGTCTCGACGCGACGGGCGAACGTCGTCAGGGCCGGCGCGTGGACCGACACCGGGTGGCCCGCGACGATGGAGAGCGCGGTCCGGAGCGGCTTCGAGGCGGCCCAAGTGCTCATGAGCACAAGGACGGAGGTGGCGGCATGACGGCGACCGAGTCGGCGACCGCGCTCGACACGGCGCTCGAGCGCGGCACCAGGCGGCTGCTCGAGCTCCAGCATCCCGACGGACACTGGGTCGGCGAGCTCGAGTCGAACGCGACGATGGTCGCCGAGCATCTCTTCATGCTCCACTTCCTCGGCCTGCGCGACGCCGAGACCGACCGCAAGCTGGCGAACGAGCTGCTCGCCCGCCAACGTCAGGACGGGACGTGGGCGATCTGGTGGGACGGGCCGGCCGACCTCTCGGTGACCGTGGAGGCCTACGTCGCGCTGAAGCTCGCAGGCGTCGACGCGGGCGAGGCGACGCGCGCCTACATCCGCCGCGAGGGCGGCATCGTGCGGACACGCATCTTCACCAAGGCCTTCCTCGCGCTGCTGGGCCAGTGGCCGTGGCACGTGATGGTGAACGTCCCGGTCGAGCTGATCCTCGCGCCTCCGGGCGCGCCGCTCTCGGTCTACGACTTCGCCTGCTGGGCCCGGCAGACGCTCGTGCCGCTGTCGGTCGTGATGGCGCTGAAGCCGGTGAGGACGGCCGGGATCGACCTGAGCGAGATCGGCGCGCGCCCCGGCCGGAACCTCCGCCCGCTCGCGAACCGGGTGCGGAGGCGCGCGATCCGGGCCGCCGAGCGGTGGGTGCGCGAGCGGCAGGAGGCGGACGGCTCCTGGGGCGGGATCCAGCCTCCGTGGGTCTGGTCGCTGCTGATGCTCGCCTCGCTCGGCCACAACCGCGAGGACGAGTGCTTCCGCCGCGGGATCGACGGCTGGGCGGGGTTCATGATCGACGAGGGGGACCGCCTCCGCCCCGAGGCCTGCCAGTCGCCGGTGTGGGACACGGGCCTCGTCGTGCTCGCGCTGCGGGCGGCCGGGCTTCCCGCGGACCACCCGCAGCTCGTCAAGGCCGGCGAGTGGCTGCTGCGCGAGGAGATTAGAGTGAAGGGGGACTGGGCGGTGCGCAGGCCGCAGCTCGAGCCCGGCGGCTGGGCGTTCGAATACCAGAACGATCTGTACCCCGACATCGACGACACGGCGGTGATCGCCCTCGCGCTGCGCGAGCTCGGGCTGGGGGAGGACGCCGTGCGCCGCGGGCTCGACTGGACCGCGGGGATGCAGTCGTCGAACGGCGGCTGGGGCGCGTTCGACGCCGACAACACGAAGTACTGGATCCCGCGGATCCCGTTCTGCGACTTCGGCGCGGTGATCGACCCACCGAGCGAGGACGTCACCGCCCACGTGCTCGAGGCACTCGCGCCGGACCCCCGCTACGCCGGCGTCGTCGGGCGCGGGCTCGACTATCTCCTCGCCGAGCAGCAGCCCGACGGCTCCTGGTGGGGACGCTGGGGCGTGAACCACCTGTACGGGACCGGCGCCGCGCTCCCTGCGCTCGAGGCCTGCGGGATCGGGCCCGACCATCCAGCGGTGCGGCGCGCGCTCGCCTGGCTCGACGGCGTCCAGCGCGAGGACGGCGGCTTCGGCGAGGACATCCTCTCCTACTCCGATCGCGCGCTCCGCGGGCGCGCGGGCTTTTCCACCCCGTCCCAGACCGCGTGGGCGCTGCTCGGCTACGTCGGCGGCGGCGCGGCAGGGTCGGCGCCCGCCCGCGCCGCCGCCGACTATCTCTGCCGGAAACAGCGGCCCGACGGCGACTGGGACGAGCTCGCCTATACGGGCACAGGGTTTCCGCTCGACTTTATGATTAGGTACCACCTCTACCGCATTTCGTTCCCGATGCTGGCGCTAGGCAGGTTTCGCGAAAGGGGGCTAGATGAAGTTTCCGCTCCGGTCGACAGTGGAGATCGGTAGGTACGTCGCCACACAGCAGCGCAGGGGCGAGCGCTACCCGCTCGTGCTGATGCTGGAGCCGACGCTCGCCTGCAACATCGCCTGCATCGGCTGCGGCAAGATCCGCGAGTACGAGTCGAACAGGGCGCGGCTCAGCGTCGAGGAGTGCATCGACGCCGGCGTGCAGTGCCCGGCACCCGTCGTCTCGATCTGCGGCGGCGAGCCCCTCGTCTACAAGGGGATCGAAGAGGTCGTGGCGGGGATGCTCGAGCTGCGCAAGACGATCGAGCTCTGCACGAACGCGCTTCGCCTCGAGGAGTTCCTCGAGGTGTTCGAGCCGAGCCCGCGCCTGACCTTCGTCGTCCATCTCGACGGGATGCGCGAGATCCACGACTACGTCTGCGACTACCCGGGCCTCTGGGACATCGCGGTGGAGTCGATCCGCAGCGCGCGCGCCTCGGGGTTCCGGGTCACGACCAACACCACCGTGTTCAAGGAGACCCGGGTCGACGACGTCGTGGAGATGATGGGCTACCTCACCCACGAGGTCGGCATCGACGGGATGCTGATCGCACCGGGGTACCAGTACTCGCAGATCGACCCGGAGCTGACGATGACCCGTGAGGAGCACGAGGTGAAGTTCAGGGAGATCCGCGCGGCGACGCGCGAGCACGGGTACCGCTGGCTCGCGAGCCCGCTGTACCAGGACTTCCTCACGGGCGAGCGCAAGCTCGCGTGCGCGCCGTGGGGGTCGATCACGCGGAACCCGTACGGGTGGAAGGGGCCGTGCTACCTGCTCACGGACGGCATCTTCCCGACGTACGACGCATTGCTCGAAGGGATCGAGTGGGAGGAGTACGGGCCCGGCAATGACCCGCGCTGCGAGCACTGCGGGATCCATTCGGGGTTCGAGCCCTCCGCTGCGTTCGAGGCGACGCGAAGCGTCAAGCAGAGTGCTCGGAGCATGGCATGGACCCTGACGGGCTGATCTTCGCGGTCGCGACCACGGCGGAGCAGCGCGCGGCCAGGCGGGCCGGCGCCCGCACGGCGCTGATCGGCCTCGGCGCCGCGAACGGGATCCCGGAGGGCCGGCTCGTCTCGTTCGGGCTCGCGGGGGCGCTCCACGACGGCCTCTCGTGCGGCGAGGTGATCGACGCGACCCGCGTCGTCGACGGCGAGGGCGCCGTGCTCTGGGAAGGGCCGCCGCTCGGCGTCACGGGTGCCCGGGCGGGGACGATCCTCGCGATGGACTCGATCGTCGACGACCCGATCGAGCGGCTCCGCCTCCACGAGCGGACCGGCGCGGACGCGGCCGACCTGGAGAGCGGAGCGCTGGCTCGCACCGGCCGGCTCGCGGGCGTCCTGCGTGCGATCAGCGACACGCCCGGCCGCGGCCTGAGCGGGATCGAGGGGGCCGTCGATCGCGAGGGCCGCACCGACTGGAGCGGCCTGGCGCTCGCGTTCGCGCGCGCGCCCCGTGGCGTCGCCCGTGCAGCGGCCGACGCCCGCCGCGCGCTGAAGCGGCTCGAGGAAGCGGCAGCATGACGGGCCGGCGCGTCCTCCTCGCATCGCCCCGGTCGTTCTGCGCCGGCGTCGACCGCGCGATCGAGATCGTCGAGCGCCTGCTCGCCGAGCACGGGCCGCCCGTCTACGTCCGCCACCAGATCGTCCACAACGACCACGTGGTCGGACGGCTCGAGCGCCTCGGTGCGGTGTTCGTCGACCACGAGGACGAGGTCCCGGCCGGCGAGATCTGCGTCCTCTCCGCGCACGGCGTCGCCCCCGAGGTGAAGGCCCGCTGTGAGGAGCGCGGGCTGCGCGTCGTCGATGCCGTGTGCCCGCTCGTCTCGAAGGTGCACGCGGAGGCACGCCGCTACGCCGACTCGGGCCACCTCGTCGCTCTCGTCGGCCACGCCGACCACGTCGAGGTGATCGGGACCCGCGGTGAGCGCCCGGATTCGACCGTCGTGATCGAGTCGCCCGAGGACGCGCTCGCGCTCGAGGCCGACGGCAAGCCGGTCGCGGTGATCACGCAGACGACACTCTCGCTCGACGACGTCGCGCCGATCGTGGTCGCGCTCGAGACCCGGCTCGGCACGCTCACGAGGCCAGGGGCGGACGACATCTGCTACGCGACGCAGAACCGCCAGGACGCGGTCAAGCGGCTCGTCGAGGAGGCGACGCTGATCCTCGTGATCGGCTCCACGACCAGCTCGAACGCCCAGCGGCTGGTCGAGGTCGCCCGTGCGGCCGGGGCCGAGGCGGCGCTGATCGACGGCGAGAGCGTGCTCGACCTCGCGATCCTCGACGGCCACACGACCGTCGGCGTGACGGGCGGGGCCTCGACGCCCGAGGAGCTCGTCGAGGCGGTGATCGCGCGGCTTGCCGCGGCGGGCTACGACGAGCTCGAGGAGATCACCGTCGCGCGCGAGGACGTCCACTTTCGGCTGCCGCGGGAAGTGGCATGACCAGCGTCGAGGTCCCGTATTCGATCGCGTGTGCGCTGCCGACGCTGGCCGTGCTCGACATCACGAACGACGTCCAGCGCGAGGTCGCCGCCCAGCCGGCCGAGGACGGGATCGTCTACGTGACCGCGACGTCGACCCCCTGGCTCGTCCGGGTCAACGAGCGCGAGACCGGGTTCTTCCACGACGTCGAGGAGATGCTGACCCGCCTCGTGCCGCTGACGACACCCGAGCGGGAGCGGCTGTTGCTCGCGTTGCTCGGGCCTCGCACCGAGCAGCTCCCGTTCGTCGAGCACCGGCTGTGCCTCGGCCGATGGCAGCGGATCCTCCTCGTGGGCTTCAACGGCACGGCGGGCGAGTACGAGATCACGATCGTCGGCTAGACAGTTGGTGCCGGCACGTTGACCAGCCCCGCCCGAAAGGCGCACACTTGCGGAGTGAACCGCGCGCGTCGGCACCGGCGGCTCTCCGCGGCCCTCGCTTTCGGCCTCCTGGCGTTCGTCGCCGAGCTGGCCGGGCGGAGCCTCACGCACCGGATCGACCTCGGGCGGCACATCGCGGCGCCCGGCTACGCGACGGCCGACTACTACCCCGTCCTGCTCGCCGTCGTGAAGGTCGTCTGCGCGCTCGCGGTCGCCGCTGTGGCGTGGCGCGTCGCGCGCGCGCTCATCGCCGCCCGCGCCGCGCGGCTCCGGCTCGGTGCCGGGCGCGCGCCCCGGTTGCGAATCGAGCTGTCGGCCCGGCTCTGGGTGATCTCGTTCTGGCTCACGGCATTGATCTACCTCGTGCAGACGGACGCCGAGCGGGTGGCCGGCGGCCAGTGGCCTCTGCTCGCGCCGTGGCTGCATTCCTCCGCGCTTCCCGTCTTCTCGCTGCTCGCGATCGTGATCGCGCTCGTCTTCGGCGCCGTCACGCGCTGGCTCTCCGAGCTCGACCGCTTCGTCGAGAGCGCCCGCGCGGCCGTGCGCCTCCGCGCGGGCCGCGACCCGCAGCTTCACCCGACGTCCTTCCTCGCGCCGCCGCGGCGGCTCTTCGGGCTCGCGTTGCAGTCCCGGCCGCCGCCCGCGCCCGCCTGAGTCCCGCGGGCCCATTCGTCCGCCCGCGGGCAGCCCGGCTGACCCATTCCGTGGGAGGACTCGATGAACGCAGAGATCGCACAACCGTATGCAGCACGCCGCACGGCGCGCGCCCGCGCGCTGCGTGCGCTCGGGCCGCTCACCGTCCTGGCGGGTGTCGTCTGGGCGATCGTGCAGCCCTGGCGGATCACCCTGCTCCATCCGCTCGGTCAGGGCTTCTGGTGGCTCCTGATCGAGCCGCCGCTGATCGTCGTCGCCGTGGGAATCGGCTTCTGGCTCCTGGTCGGCAACGCCCTGCTGGAGGATCTCGATGCAGCCCAAGGCTGAGATGGTGCACTGGCTCTTCGCCGGTGGGATCCTGCTGCTCGGGCTGATCCTCCTCGCCGAGGCGATCGTCGGCGAGGAGGTCTGGCGCCTGCGGTCGTGGCGCGTGTACCTCTTCCCCGGGCTCCTGTTCACGATGGGCGTGCTGATGTGGCCGGTGATGGTGCTGTACACCAACTCGGCGATCCACACGCTCGCACACGGCTCCTGGGCGCAGGTGATGATGCTCGCCGGCGCCGCCGAGCTGGGGCTCGCCCGCGGGAAGCTCCACAGTCCGTACTGGCGCCTGACGACGGCGCTCGCGCTGTTCGTCTCGGGCTCCGCGTTCCTGATCCACGAGGCGAATCCGTGGTTCTTCCAGCGCTCGGCCTTCCTGCACCACCTCAACGGCTGGGTGCTGATCGCGGCGACGCCCCTGGCGGTCGGCCGCGCGCTCCGGCCGCGGTCGGTCGCTTTCGGCGGCGCCTTCGCGCTCGTGTTCGTCGTGGTCGCGGTGATCCTGTTCTCCGACCGCGACCTCGCCCCGGTCTTCGGCCACCTCTCGCCCCTCGCGGGGGCTCCGCACCGGTGAGGCGGGCGCTCCTCGTCGCGGCGCTCGCGGCGCTTGCCGTGCCCGGGACGGCGTTCGCGCACGCGAGCCTGATCTCCGGCACCCCCTCCTACGGCCAGCGGCTCGCGGTCTCGCCGTCGCAGGTCCGGCTCCACTTCGACCAGGGCGTGAAGGCGTTCCCGCGCTCGATCCTCGTGCTGACCGTGGACGGGAGGGTTCTCTCGGGCCCGGCGCGGGACGGGACGAACCCGCACGACATCGTCGCCTCGCTGCCGGCGTTGCCGAAGGGCGGCTACACGATCCGCTGGTACGCGCTCTCGAGCGACAGCCACACCGTCTCGGGGGTCTACACGTTCGGCGTCGGCGTTGCGGCGCCGCCGATCATGCAGGCGTACGGCTCGTCGGGGCCGACGCACACCGAGGACGTCGTCCGCTGGCTCTACTTCCTCTCGCTCGCGCTGCTGATCGGCGGGATGACGTTCCGGCTCGTGGTCTTTCCGGCCTCGATCCCCGCAGCGGCGGAGCGCCGCTCGTTCATCGTGATGGGAGTCGGCGTGATCCTCGTGCTCGAGGTCGGGATCGCGGCGTTCCTGCTTCGCGCGGAGGACGCGCTCCAGCTCCCGTTCTCGAAGTTGCTCTACGGCGACCTGTCGCCGATCGCCAAGGGAACGCGCTTCGGAGTGGCGTTCCTCGCCATGACGCTCGGGTATGCCCTCGTCGCGGCGCTCGTGTTTCTCTCCTGGCTGACCGACCGGATCCGGCTGCTCTGGCCGGCGCTCGTCCTCGCCCTCGCCTTCGAGTCGGGCCTCAGCCTCTCCGGGCACTCGGCCGTCGACGCGGGCGCCTCCTGGCTGTCCGAGCTCGCCGACTTCGTCCACCTCGCGGCCGCCTCGATCTGGGTCGGCGGGCTCGTGATGCTCGCCGCGGTCGTCTGGCCTACCGCGAAGGAGCTGCGCCGCAGCGCTTTCCTTCGCTTCTCGCGGATCGCGACGGTGTGCATCGCCGCGATCCTCGCCGCCGGTGTCTACCTGAGCGTTTTGCGGCTGCCGCACCTGCGCGACCTGTGGACACAGGGCTACGGGCAGGTGCTGCTCGTGAAGCTGTCGCTCGTCGCCGTCGCCCTCGCGTGGGGCGCCGTGCACCACTTCGTCGCGAGGCCGGCCCTCGAGCGTGGCCAGGACGGGATGCTCCAGCGGCTGCCGCGGAGCCTCATCGGCGAGAGCCTCGTGGGCATCTCCATCCTCCTGCTGGCCGCGGTGCTCGTGAACTCGAAGCCGCCGCCGCAGCCGGTCAAGGCGCCGGTGCAGGCCGCCCGGGCGGGGCGCTGAGACCCCGATAGGTCCCATCCCAAACCCCCTCCCACCCACGGGGATGGTGACTGTAGTGCGTTCGGGCGCACGTGTCTGTCACGGGTTTGTGCCGATTCTCCTCGCGGCGGTGGCCGCGCGGCGGGTCAGGTCAGCCCGCTAGCGTACGTTCGATGCTGTACGCGATCTCCGGCGGCGCGGGCTTTCTCGGCTTGCACCTTTCGAGGCGGCTGATCGCCGACGGGCACGCCGTCCGCTCGCTCGACGTCGCAGCACTCGACGACGCCGACCTCGAGCGCTCCGTCGAGGAGCTCCGAGGCGACGTGCGTGACCTCGACGCCGTGCGCAGGCTCGTCGGCGGCGCGGACGTCGTGATCCATTCCGCCGCAGCGCTGCCGATCCAGGCGTCGCGCGCGCAGATCCGCTCGGTCAACGTCGGCGGCACCGAGAACGTCCTCGTGGCCGCGAAGGAGGCCGGGGTCGGCCGCGCCCTCCTCGTGTCCTCGACCGCGGTCTACGGCGTCCCCGTGAAGCACCCGATCGAGGAGACCGATGCCCTCGTCGGCGTCGGCCACTACGGCGAGTCGAAGATCGACGCCGAGGCGCTCTTCCGCGTCGCCGCGGTCGAGTCGACGATCATCCGGCCCAAGACCTTCATCGGCCCCGAGCGGCTCGGCGTGTTCGAGATCCTGTTCGACTGGATCCGCGAGGGCCGCCGGATCCCGATCCTCGGCGACGGCTCGAACCGCTATCAGCTGCTCGCCGTGGAAGATCTCGTCGATGCGATCGTCCGTGCCTCGACGGCGCCCGAGGCGGCGGGGGAGGCGTTCAACGTCGGCGCGACGGAGTTCGGCACCGTTCGCTCCGACCTCCAGGCGCTGCTCGACCACGCCGGCTCCGGCGCGCGGCTGCGGCCGATTCCGCACCGGCCCGCCGAGGTCGTCCTGCGCGGGCTCGAGCTCGCCCGCCTCTCCCCGCTCGCGGAGTGGCACTACAAGACGGCGTACAGGGATTCCTTCGTGGACGTGTCCAAGGCCGAGCGGCTGCTCGGCTGGAGCCCGCGCCTCTCCAACGAGCAGGCGCTGATCGAGACGTACGACTGGTACCTCGCCAACCGGGGCACGCAGGCCGCCGCGGGCGTCACCCACCGGGTGCCCTGGAACCAGCAGGCTCTCGGCGTCCTGAAGAAGATCAGCTGATGCTGGTGCTCACGCGCAGCCAGGTGGAGGAGCTGCTCGACCTCGACGCCCTCGTCGAGGCCGTCGCCGCCGCCCAGGCCGACCTGTCCGCCGGAGTCGCGTCGATGCCGCCACGGATCGCGGCGCTCGTGCCCGAGCGCGACGGGCTGCTCGGCGTGATGCCCGCCCATCTCCCGTCGGCCGGGCTCGCCTGCAAGCTCGTGACGCTCTTTCCCCGCAACCGCGATCGCGACACCCACCAGGCGGCGATCATGGTCTTCGACCCCGACAACGGGAGCCCTGTCGCGCTGATGGACGGGACGTACATCACCGCGACCCGCACGGCGGCCGCCTCCGCGCTCGCCACCCGCATGCTGGCACGGGGGGACGCGTCGGTTCTGGCCGTTCTCGGGAGCGGCGTCCAGGCTCACTCGCACGGACGGGCGCTCATGCGCGTGCGCGACTTCACGGAGGTGCGGGTCGCCGCGCGGGACCGGGCGAAGGCGGAGGCGCTGGCGGCCGAGCTCGGGGGGCGGGCGGTCGCCTCGTGGCAGGAGGCGCTCGACGGCGCCGACGTCGTCGCCGCGGCGACACACGCCGACGAGCCCGTGGTGCGGCGCGAATGGCTCTCGCAGGGCGTCCACGTCAACTCGGTCGGCCTCAACCAGAGCGGGCGCGAGGTGGACGAGGCGACCGTGGCGGAGGCGCTGCTCGTCGTGGAGTCGCGCGCCTCGACTCTCGCGCCGGCCCCGGCCGGCGCGCCCGAGCTCGCCGGAGTGCCGCCGGAGCGCGTTCACGCGGAGCTCGGCGAGCTCGTGTGCGGCGACAGGCCGGGCCGAACGAGTCCCGATCAGATCACCCTGTACAAGTCGGTCGGGGTCGCGGTGCAGGACCTTGCCGCCGCGGCGCTCGTCCTCGAGGCCGCCCGCGCTGGTCGGATCGGGACGGAGATCGACCTGGGGGGCGAATGACCGAGGTGCACGAGGGGCTCGAGGGCGTCGTCGCCTTTCGGACCCGGATCGCCGAGCCCGATCGCGAGGGCGGCGCGCTCCGCTACCGCGGCGTGGACATCGAGGAGCTCGCGGGCCACGTGCCGTTCGAGCAGGTCTGGGGACTGCTCGTCGACGACGCGCTCGAGCCTGGCCTGCCGCGGGCGGAGGCATACCTCGCCCGCGGCCTGACGGGCGATGCGCCGGCCGACCTGCAGGCGGCGACGGCGGCGCTCGGCGGCGAATGGCGCCTCGGCAAGCTGATCGACATCACCGACGCGGAGGCGACGGCGGATCTCCGGCGCCTCTCGGCGACGATGATCGCCGTGGTCGCCCAGTCGGCCAGGGTCGCGGACGGGCACGTCGAGCCGGTCGACCGCGCGACGATCGACAGCGGCCGCTCCACCGCCGAGCGGTTCCTGCTCGAGTGGCGGGGCGAGGCCGATCCCGAGCACGTGGGCGCGATCGAGACCTACTGGATCTGCACCGCCGAGCACGGGCTGAACGCCTCCACCTTCACGGCTCGTGTCGTCGCCTCGACGGGCGCCGACTGCGCAGCCTCGCTCTCCTCGGCGGTCGGTGCCCTCTCGGGCCCCCTGCACGGCGGCGCGCCGGCGCGCGTGCTGCCGATGCTCGACGCCGTCGCCGACCTCGGTGACGCGGATGCGTGGGTCAAGGCGGCGCTCGACCGGCACGAGCGGATCATGGGCTTCGGCCACCGCGTCTACCGTGCCGAGGACCCGCGCTCGCGGCTGCTGCGCCGGAAGGCGAAGGAGCTCGGGTCCCCGCGCTTCGAGGTCGCCGAGGCGCTCGAGGGGGCTGCCCTCGCCGAGCTGCAAGCGCGGCGACCCGACCGCGTGCTAGCGACGAACGTCGAGTTCTGGTCGGCGGTCGTCCTGGACGCCGCCGACGTCCCGCCTGCGCTCGCGCCTGCCATGTTCGCCTGCTCGCGGACGGCCGGCTGGTCCGCGCACATCCTCGAGCAGAAGCAGCTCGGAAGACTCGTCCGTCCTTCGGCCGAGTACGTCGGCCCGGGGCCGCGCTCGCTCAGCGAGCTCTAGCGAGCAGCCAGAGCCTGGCCTCGACCGAGACCGGCTCGCGCTCGAAGCTCCCGTACGCCTCGACCTCGCCGAAGCCCGCTTCGCGGACCATCGCCACCCACTCGGTCGGCGTGTACACGTGGACCTCGACCCGGCGCTCGGTGCGGCCGCCGTCGGCGGCGACGATCAGGTGGGTCATCCGCACCGTCCCGGCGATCTGGTCGAACTCGTCCTCCTCGAGGTAGAGGCCCCCGTCCGGAAGGTGGTCCCAGCGTCGCTCCCTCAGGATCCGCGCGAGCCGGTCGCGGTGCATCGTCTCGACCACGAGCGCTCCGCCCGGGCGGAGCACGCGCCGGAACTCGCCGAGCACGCCGATGTCGCCCGCGCGGTCGAGATAGCCCAGCGCGGTGAACAGGCAGAGCACACCGTCGAAGCTCGCGTCGGGGAAAGGCAGCTCGCGGTAGTCGGCGCGCACGAGCCTCGGCCAATCCGCGTCACCCCGGCGGCGCTCGGCCTCGGCGAGCTGGACCGGAGAGCGGTCGACCCCGGTGACGCGGTAGCCGGCTTCGGCAAGCACCAGCGCGTGCCGGGCGAAGCCGCAGGGGACGTCGAGCACATCCGCGCCCTGCTCGAGCCCGGCGAGCAAGGCCGCCCCCTCTGCCTCCGCGCGCGTCCGCTCGTCGTCGAGAAACGGTAGGTACGACGCCAGGTAGCTCTCGTCGAAGAGCTCGTCCCAGCCGCCTTCCATTTCCGGCAGACTCCCGCCCATGCCAGATCTCGCCTCCTATCGCGACCGGTTTCCCATCCTCGCGGACACGACCTATCTGATCAACCACTCGCTCGGCGCGATGCCGGCGGCGGCGGAGGAGCGGCTGGCGGAGTACGCCCGGACGTGGAAGACGCGCGGCGTTCGCGCGTGGGGCGAGGGCTGGTGGACGATGTCGATGACGGTCGGCGACCAGATCGGCCGCATCGTCGGCGCACCGCCCGGCTCCACGGTGATGCATCAGAACGTCGCCGTCGCCGAGGCGATCGTGCGCTCGTGCTTCCGGCCCGAGGGCGGACGGAACCGGGTCGTGTTCGAAGAGGCGGACTTTCCGTCTGTGCGCTACCTCTGGCAGGCGCAGCCCGATCTCGAGGTCGCGGTCGTCGAGGACGACACGGCGGTCGTCGACGCGATCGACGAGCGCACCCTCCTCGTCCCGATCAGCCACGTTCTCTTCAAGACGGCGGCGATCCAGGACGTCGAGCCGATCGTGCGGCGCGCACACGAGGCCGGCGCCTTCGTGATCCTCGACGCGTACCAGTCGGCCGGGATCGTGCCGCTCGACGTCGCGGCGCTCGAGGTGGATTTCGCGGTGGGGGGCTCGGTCAAGTGGCTCTGCGGCGGGCCGGGCAACGGGTGGCTCTACGTCCGGCCCGACCTCGCCGAGCGGCTCGAGCCGGCCTTCACCGGCTGGCAGGCACACGAGCAGCCGTTCGGCTTCGAGCCGGAGATGCGGTATGCCAACGGAGCGGCCCGCTTCCTCACCGGGACGCCGAACGTGCCCGCGCTTTTCGCCGCCACACCGGGCTACGAACTGATCGAGGAGATCGGCGTCGACCGGATCCGCGAGAACTCGCTCCGGCAGACCGACCTGCTGATCCGGCTGGCCGACGCGGCCGGCTTCGAGGTGCGCTCGCCGCGCGAGGCCGCCCGGCGCGGGGGAACCGTGACCGTCCACGTGCCCGACTTCGAGGCCGTGCACCGCGAGCTCGGCGAGCGGCAGATCGTGTGCGACTTCCGCCCGGGTGCCGGGATCCGGCTCGGGCCGCACTACTTCAACACCGACGAGGAGCTCGAGCACGTCGTCCAGCAGATCGGCGAGATCCTCGAGACGGGCGCGCACGAGCGCTGGCTCGGGGCCGCCGCCCGTTTCTGAATCGGCGCACTCGGGTCACACACGCGTGTGTGTTGTCGCGATAGCGTCGAGCTCGGTCAAGGCGGGAGGGGTCGGGTCCCGAACTTCCCGCGCGTGAACCTGTCAGCGGCCCGGGCGGCTCAGCTCGTCCAGCAGTTCGTCGAGGGGAACCCGCTCGTCGTCGCGGTGGCCCGCCCAGCGGCCGAGCGACGCGGCGGCGCCGCGGGCGATGCCGTCGTCCAGGCCGAGCGCCGCATGCGTGTCGCCGATCTCGTCCATCTCGGCCGTCCAGCGCCACGCGCGCGCCGCGGTTCGTCCGATGCGGTCTCGCCCGACGCCCTCGGCGGAGAGCTCTGCCTCGAGGCCGTATGCACGCGCGACGGCGTGGGCCTGCGCCTCGAGCACCGCCCCGATCTTGTTCCAGCCGGCGAAGGCCATCTTCAGCGCGGAAGCCGAGCCGATTCCGCCGGGTAGGGGTGTCGGCACGACGGGCTCGCCGAAGAGCCGGCGCACGAGCTCGACCTCGGCAGGCGCGCCCGAGAGAAAGAGGTGGATCCCGGTCTTCGCGGTGATCGAGCCGTCGACCGCCCGGTCGAACAGGGCCGCGATCCGCTCGGCGCGCGCCGGCGAGATCGCGTTCGCATCGACGTAGATCCCGGCAAAACCGTGACCGGCCACCTCGCGCGCGACCTCCTCGGCGAGACCGGGCGGGCAGATGCTCAGCACGACATCGCTGCGAGAGACGAGCTCCGCGACCGTGCCGACGTCCTCGAAGCCCGCGGCTCTCGCGGCCGTCGCGTCGCTGCGCCCCTCGCTCGCCCACAACACCTCGGCTCTCACCGCGCCGCCGACCGCGGCGCCCATCTCGCCCGGGAACAGGAGCCCGACCCGCATCCGGCCGACTGTACCCCCTGGCTACGGCCGAAAGAGCGTCTTGCGACCACACCCGGCTGCTCCTAGCCTCGTGGGCGTGCAGAGATACCTGCCGGTCGCCCTCGCCGCGGTCGTCGCGGCGCTCCTCATCGCCGTCCTGATGCCGCGGCAGAACGGTCGCAGCGGCGGCGTCCGCGCCGACCCGACGCTGACGCCCGGCGCGCTCAACCCCGACGTGACCCAGGAGACGATCGGCTCGACGATCTGCGTCCAGGGCTGGACGAAGACGGTACGGCCGCCCTCGAGCTACACGCACGCGCTCGAGCTTCGCCAGCTGCCGCAGTACGGCGAGAGCGGCCCGACGAGCAACTTCCAGGAGGATCACTTCATCAGCCTCGAGCTCGGCGGCGCCCCCACCGACCCGCGCAATCTCTGGCCCGAGCCTCAGCCGCGGGCGAGCCAGGTGGACAAGATCGAGAACCAGCTCAACCAGCTGGTGTGCTCGGGGAAGATCAGCCTCGCCGAGGGCAGGCGCCGCGAGGCGGAGCTCAAGTACAGGGACGGCTAGCGCCGGAGGAGGTCGAGCAGCCGCTGCGCGTACCCCGGCGCGGTCGGCTCGTCCTCGTGGCGGAAGAAGACCCAGCTCTCCGGGCCGCCCCGAAGCTCCGCCGCGAGCGCGGCGATCTGCTCGTCGGAGTACGGCGGCTCGCGAAGGCGCACGAACCGGAACACGGACCGCCGCTCGAGGTCGTTCACCACCGCGACCTCGGCGGGCAGCTCGACGCCGGCCCAGGACGGATGGCGGAAGTCCAGCGCGAGCCGCAGCGTGGGCTCGACCGAGCCGAGCAGGAGCGCCAGCAGCCCCTCGTCGCGCTGCTGCTGGATCTGGACGCGGATTGGGCCGAGCCGGTCCCCGAGCAGCGAGACGCGCTCGACGAACGGAGCCACCCGGTCGAGCCGGTAGAGCGGCAGCTTCGGCGCGAACGAGAAGCCCGCCGGAACCCGTTCCGCCCAGCGGCGGAACTGCTCCTCCGCCGGCAGCCGGTACCCGGTCGTGTTCAGCTCGACGGTGTCGAACCGCTCCGCGTAGAAGCCGAGGAACGAGTCGGGCCTCGAGCCTTCGGGATAGAAGCCGCCCCGCCAGGTCGGATACGACCAGCCGGACGTGCCGACGTGGATCACGTCACAACGGGCGGAAGAGGTCGACCGCGTTGCCGTCCGGGTCGAACACCTGCGCATAGCGCTGGCCCCAGAAGGCGTCCCACGGCGCGGCCTTGCTCTCGAAGCCCGCCTCGACGAGCCGAGCGTGAACCGCGTCCACGTCGCAGTCGAACGCGAGCGACATCCGGTGTCCGCTCGGCGGCGACCAGCCGGGGTCGATCTGGCGGATCAGCTCGACGGTGTCCCACATCAGGCGCACGCCGCTCGGCAGGGTGATCTCGAAGTGGTCCTCGCCCGCCGGCGGCTCGGGCACCTCGAGGCCGAGCACGCGGTAGAAGCGCGCCGACTCGGCGACGTCGCTCGAAACGATCCCGATCGCAGCCAGCCGCGTCATCCTGGCGGCACGCTAGCATCGAGACCCGATGGCGACCACGGAGCAGCTCATCCCCGAGCACACGATCACCGTCCTCGACCACGGCTTCGTCCGTCTCGACGAGGCGATGGCATCCGACCTCTCGGTCGTCAACGCGGCCCGGGTGTCGTTCGCGCGTCGGAAGGAGGAGATGGACGAGTCCGACGAGGGCCTGGTCCGCTTCCTGATGCGCGAGCGGCACGGCACGCCGTTCGAGCACAACGCGTTCCGGTTCCACGTCCGCTGTCCGATGTTCGTCGCGCGCGAGTGGTTTCGCCATCGCATCGGCTCGTTCAACGAGTTCTCGATGCGCTACGCGAAGGCGACCGACGACTTCTATCTCCCCGAGCCAGAGGACGTCCGAACGCAGGTCGGCAAGCCGGGCGCCTATTCGTTCGAGCCGGTCTCCGACGAGCTCGCAGAGGCGACGCGGGCCGAGCTGCAGGCGGTGTACGAGCACGCCTACGCGACGTACGAGCGGCTCGTCGAGCAGGGCGTCGCCCGCGAGCTGGCCCGCTCGGTGATCCCGGTCGGCGCCTACACCGAGTTCTACTGGACGGTGAACGCGCGGGCGCTGATGAACTTCGTCTCGCTGCGCGCGGCCGATGCGGCCCAGCTCGAGATCCGCCGCTACGCCGAGGCCGTGGAGCGGCTCTTCGCCGAGCGGATGCCCGTCACCCACGCGGCGTTCGTCGCGAACGACCGGACCGCGCCCTAGTCGCTAGACCTTGGTCGTGCGAAGCACGATCGGCTCGCCCGCCTCGCCGGGGAGGTGGCGTGCCACCACCCAGCCGTCGAACGTCTTCAGCTCGTACGGCGCGTTCAGACGGACGTCTGTGCCGCTCGAGGTGACCACGAACGTGCCGCACGAGGCGACGGGCTTGCCCTTGCGGGTGAGGAGGAGCTCGTAGTACCCGCCTGCCGGAAGTTTCACGAGGCCCTGGACGGAGAGTCGCATCGGCCAGTTGCCCGCCGAGTCCTGCGCGCCGACCTCGAGCGATCCGGTCGCGCCCCGGCCCTGCATCTGCGCCGTCCACGCGGGGTTGAAGCTCCTGCCGTGCTTCTGGCCCCAGGCGAAGCCGCCCATCAGCGCCACCAGCGCGATCGCGGCCGCGGCGGCCAGCGCCGTGTAGCGCCGCCGGTTCGGGAGAAACGTCACCTTGGGCTCGGGGTCCGGCGCGTGCTCCAGCCCGGGCGGCAGCTCGGGGGGAGGCCCGGCCGCGAGGAGCGCCTGGTGCGCCCCGCGCAGGTGCGCGCGCTCCGCGGCGGGAACGTCCGCGCCGATCAGGTCGTCGAAGTCGGGTCCGGTCACAGGGTCTCTCCTTCGAGCAGCACCGCGAGCCTCGCCAGGCCGCTGCGCGTGCGGGTCTTGACTGTACCGAGTGGAATGTCGAGGAAGCCGGCCACCTCGCTCTGCGAGAGGCCGCCCCAGTACGCGAGCTCGAGCGCCTCGCGCTCCGCCGGGGGCAGCTCCTCGAGGGCGCGATGGACCCGCCAGGCGACGAACGAGGCTTCGGCCCGCTCCGGCGGCCCTGCCTCGCCGGACGGCGTGTCGGGGACCTCGGCGACGGGCTCGCGACGGGCGCGGGCGCGGTCGACGATCGCGTTGCGGGCGACCGCGTAGAGCCACGGGGCGGCGGCGCCGCGCTCGGGCCGGTAGTTGGAGGCGGAGCGCCAGACCGAGGTGAACGCCTCCTGCACGGCGTCCTCCGCGCGGCCCCGGTCGCCGAGCATCCGGAGGGCGAGCCCGTAGAGCGGGCGAGCATAGCGCCGGTAGAGGGTCTCGAAGGCGCCGCGGTCGCGCGCAGCGATGCGCCCGAGCAGGTCGGCGTCGGTCGCACGCTCCGGAGGCGTGTCTCTTTCGCGCGCGGCTGTTGCAGGCAAGGACAGGGCTAGCTCCATCTCGTCATCGTGACTACGCATCCGGAGCCCGCCCGGTTTGCAGGAGCCGCCCGCCGTCCACGACGAGGGTCGTCCCGGTCACGAACTCCGCGCCTGCGAGGTAGAGGATCGCGCCCGCGATGTCGTCCGGCGAGCCGACCCGGCCGAGGAGCGTCTCCGACGCGCGCCGGTCCTCCGAGCCGGAATCGACCGCGACCGGGCCCGGTGCGATCCCGCACACGCGCACCGCGGGGGCGAGCGCCCGCGCGAGCACCTTCGTCAGCATCGACTGGGCGGCCTTGGCCGCGCTGTGCGGCGCGAAGGACTGCCAGGGCTGGAGGCCGGCGACGTCCTCGAGCATGATCACGACCCCGCCGCTCGCGGCGAGGTGGGGCGCCGCGGCCTGGGTGACGAAGAAGCTCCCCTTCGCGGTGGCGCCGAACGCCTCGTCCCAGTCGGACTCGCTCACCTCGGCGACCGGACGGGGAGTGAAGCCGGCGCCGGCGCCGTTCACGAGGACGTCGAGGCCGCCGAGCTCGGCCGCGGCACGCTCGACGAGCGCGCGTGCCTCGTCGGGACGGGAGACGTCGCCGTCGCTGCGGCCCGTCGCGACGACGCTCCAGCCTGCTCCCCGCAGCCGCTCGGCGAGCGCGGCGCCGAGCTTGCCGGTGCCGCCGGTCAGGAGGGCGCGCATCCGTCAGTGATAGCACGACGGATGCGCGCCTCCGTGAGACCTAGCTCCCGCGCGCCTCGAACCGCGACGCGACGGCGTCCCAGTTCACGACGTCCCACCAGGCGGCGACGTAGTCGGCCCGGCGGTTCTGGTAGTTGAGGTAGTAGGCGTGCTCCCAGACGTCGATGCCGAGCAGCGGCACGTGGTCCTCGAGGATCGGGCTGTCCTGGTTGGGCAGCGAGTAGACCGCGAGCCCGGTACCGTCCCAGACGAGCCAGGACCAGCCGGAGCCGAAGCGGCCGATCGCGGCCGTGTTCACCGCCTCCTTGAGCGCGTCGAAGCTGCCGAAGACGTCGTCGATCGCGCTGCCGAGGTCACCGCCGGGCCGGCCGCCGCCGCCCGGGCCCATGATCTCCCAGAACAGCGTGTGGTTGGCGTGGCCGCCGACGTTGTTGCGCACCGCGGTGCGGATGCTCTCGGGAATGATGTCGAGCTCCGTGAGCACCGACTCGACCGGCCGGTCGGCCCACTCGGTTCCGTCGAGCGCCTTGTTGGCATTGTCGACGTAGGCCTGGTGGTGCTTGTCGTGGTGGATCTGCATCGTCTGCGCGTCGATCGTCGGCTCGAGCGCCGCGTAGTCGTATGCAAGAGGTGGGACGCTGTACGGCATCTGCTTCTCCTTGTCCGGTCGACCCGTCGTCCGAAGGATATGCTCCGGCGCGTCCCGTCGAGCTGGAGGGTGAGATGGCGAACTTCGAGGAGATCAAGCCCCGTGAGCTGAAGCCGGCGCTGTACGAGCTCGACGGGATCTCGCGCGCCTCGGTCGAGGCCCACTACAAGCTGTACCAGGGCTACGTGAACAAGCGGAACGAGATCCTCGGCAAGCTCGAGGCCGTCGACCTCGCCCCGGCGAACCAGGTCTACTCGGAGCTGCGCGCGCTCAAGGTCGACCTCTCCTTCGCGATCGGCGGGATCAAGAACCACGAGCTCTACTTCGAGCATCTCGGCGGAACGGGCGGCGATCCCGACGGCGCCGCCGGAGAGCTGATCCGCCGCGACTTCGGCTCCGCCGCGGCGTGGCGCGACGACCTCAGGGCGACCGGGATGGCCGGCCGCGGGTGGGCCTGGACGGCGTACGACTGGGACGAACGGCGCCTGTTCAACTACCTCGGCGACACGCAGAACACGTTCCCGATCTGGAACGCGACGCCTCTCGTGGCCCTCGACGTCTACGAGCACGCCTACTTCCTCGACTACCAGACCGACCGCGCCTCGTACATCGACGCGTTCCTGGCCAACCTGGACTGGAGCGTCGTCAACGCGTGGGTCGAGGCGTACCGTATCCCGCTATAGGCACCGTCGTCTCCGTCCTCGCCGGCTATCTGGCCGGATCGCTGCCCTTCGGGTACTGGCTCGTCCGGATCGGCAAGGGCGTGGACATCCGCACGGTCGGCAGCGGCAACATGGGCGCGTCGAACGTCTGGCGCACCTACGGGACGAAGTACGGCATTGCGGTGACCCTCCTCGACGTCGCCAAGGGCTTCGTCCCCGCCTTCCTCGCGACGATGTACGTGAACGAGCTCGCCGGGGTCCTCGCGGGCCTGGCGGCGATGCTCGGCCACGCGCGCCCGCTCTTCCTCCGCTTCCGCAAAGGCGGGAAGATGGTCGCGACCGGCGGCGGCGCCTTCCTCGGGGTCGCCCCCCTGCCCGGGCTGATCTGCCTCGGGGTCTGGATCACCGTGTTCCTGATCACGCGCTACCCGTCCGTCGCGTCGATCGTGACGGCGGTCGCGGTGGTCGTGCTGACGATCGCGTTCGGCGAGCCGTGGCCCGTGGTCGCGTTCGCCTGCGTGGCGGCCGTGGCCGTGATCGTCCTGCACCGGGCGAACCTCAAGCGCCTGCGGGCAGGGACCGAGAACCGGGCCACGCTGCCGTTCAGGCGCGCGTCCGGCTCAGGCGCGTAGCCAGGAGGCGAGGGTCGTGTCGTGCGTCCGGTGGACGCCGTCCGCGAGCTCGCCTCGCAGCTCGCCCACGGTGCCCTCGCGCTCCGCGACCACGTCGTGGTTGTGGATCGTCTCGAGGTTGACCTGGCGCGACAGGACGAAGTCGTCGTCGGCGAGGCCGTCGTAGGTGTCGAGCGTCTCCTTCAGGGCGAGCCGAACCGAGTCCTCGACGAAGCGCGGCTGGAGATGCGCGTGCTCGACGACGAACAGCTCGTCGGGGCGCTTCAGGAGCTCGTAGACGGGCGCGCTCATCGAGCGCTCGACGATTCCCGCGAGATCCTCGGCGTTGAGCTGCGCCTGGGTGCCGACGAGGAGCGTGCCGATCCCGCGCTGGTTGTGCGTGGCGAGCGGCACGAGCTCGAAGATCCGCTCGATCTCCTCGCCGTCGAAGCCGGCCTCCAGCAGCCGCTCCGAGGCCCGGTTCCGCACGAGCCCCTGCGCGCAAGGGCAGGCGTTCCAGCCCGTCTGCTCGACGCCGACGACGCGGCGGACGCCGCGCTCCGAGGCGGCCGCGATGCCGATGATCGAGAAGAGGTCCCGGGTGGCGAGCTTCGAGACGGGTGTCTCGCGCTCGAGCGGGTAGCGCGCGACGATCTTCACCTCGGCCCGCAGCGCCTGCTGGCGCGCCACGATGTGCGCCGCGATGTGCTCGGCGAGCTGCTCGACGAGGAGCGCCTCCCCGATCACGACCTCCTCGATCGCCTCCTCGAACAGCTCGGGGAAGCGCGACATGTGGACGCCCTTCTGGGCCGGGTCGAGATCGACGGCGCACTCGATGTCGGCGGCGACCAGCTTCTCGCTGCCGCCGTAGCTGAGCCGGATCGCCTTCGAGACGCCGCGCACGCCCGCGCGCGAGAGGCCGAGGCGCACGTCGGGCGCCGAGGCCTGGAGGTCGTCGTGCGGCACGAGGCTGTGGTCCATATGCTCAGACGGTACCAGGGGGCCCTTGACCGACGACATTTCCTTTTCCCGGCTTGCCACGCTTGCCTGCCACGATCTGCGGACGCCCCTCGCGACGGTGCACGGGTTCGCCCGCACGCTCGAGCAGAGCGACCTCGAGGAGCCGGCGGCGCGATACGCGGCGATGATCGGCCAGGCATCGAGCGAGCTCGCGGAGCTGATCGACGAGCTGGCGCTGGCGGCCCGGATCGACGGCGGCCGCTACGACCCCGTGCTGCGCGAGGCCGACTCCCTCGAGCTCGTGCACGCGGCCGCGGCGCGGCTCGGCGAGGACAGGGTCGTGGTGAGCGGCGCCGGCGCGACGGTGCTCGTCGATCCCGAGCCCGCCGTGCGCTCGCTCGCCGCGCTCGCCCAGTCGGCTCTTCGACACGGCGGGCTCGAGACCGTCGAGCTCACGGCCGACGGGCAGGTGCTTCGCCTGGCCCGTGTCACGCGGGCCGCGGCGCCGGTGGTGCTCGGCGAGCAGCTGCGCGACCTCGGCGCAGGCGTCGCGGTGCGCCACCTCCGCGCGCTCGGTGCCGCGCTCTCGCTCGACGGCGAGACGCTCACGGTGTCGCTACCGGTCTAGACGGCGACGGCGAGAACGTCGCCCGGCTCGTAGCAGCCGCGGCAGCGCGCCTCGTAGGAATCGAGCGCGCCGACCTGGATCGTCTCGCCGCTGAACGGCGCCGGGCGGCCGTCGACGAGCCGTTGCGTCATCGTCGCCGGCCCGCCGCAGCGGTGGCAGACCGCCTGCAGCTTGTCGACGAACTCGGCGAGGCACAGGAGCTCGGGCATCGCGCCGAACGGCTCGCCGCGGAAGTCGTTCTCGAGGCCTGCGGCGACGACCCGCGCCCCGCGCCCGGTGAGCTGGCGGACGACCTCGAGGATCCCCGCGTCGAGGAACTGCACCTCGTCGATCCCGACGGCCTGGCAGCCGGCGGCGAGCGCGAGGATCTCGTCCGAGCCGTCGACCCCGACGGCGCGCATCTTCGCGCCCGCGTGGCTGACGACGTGGGCGACGTCGTAGCGATCGTCGATCCGCGGCTTCACGATCAGCGCCCGCTGCCCGGCGATCTCCGCTCGGCGCAGCCGCCGGATCAGCTCCTCGCTCTTGCCGCAGAACATCGGTCCGCAGACCATCTCGAGCCAGCCGCCGCGTTCGGGGACGTTCCGGATCACGGCGCGAGACTCTAGTGCCTCCGCCGGACAGGTCCGGGGGTCAGGCACCGGGACCTGTCCGGAGCAGAGAGGAGGGCGCACGGCTGCTGGGATCCGGGGCACGTGCGACTGCTCGAACGACACGTCCGGAGCGGCCGCCTACGTCACGTCTTTGTGTCGGACCCGCGGGCTAGCGGAGGAGCCGCGAGAGGCGCCGGTCCTTCAGCACCCGGCCGCCCGTCTGGCACCGCGCGCAGTAGTAGATCGTGTGCTCCTCGAAGTCGACACGGCGGAGCGGCTCGCCGCACACGTGGCACGGCTCGCCGAGGCGGTTGTGGACGCGGTAGACCTTGGCGTCGGCCGCGCCCTGCTCGCGCAGCTCGAGCCCGCGCTCGAGCTCAGAGTCGATCGCCGCCGCGAGCCGCGCGACCTCCTCGTCGGAGAGCTGCGTCGAGAGCGCGTACGGGGAGAGGCGCGCTGTGTGGAGGATCTCGTTCGCCCAGGCGCGGCCGATCCCGGCGAGCGCGCGCTGGTCGCGCAGGAACGCATGCAGCCGGCGCGCCTCGGCCCGGAGGATCTCGCCGAGCCGCTCCGGCCCGAGCCCGAGCGCCTCCGGCCCCAGGTGTGCGAGCTCCTCCTCAGCCTGCGCGGGCGTCAGGAGCCAGACCCCGGCCCGCTTCTTCTTCCCCGCCTCGGTCATCACGAGCTCGGCGCCGTCGGCGAAGCGGAGGCGGAAGGCGGGCGTCTTCGGACCCTTCGCCCCCGGGTCGAGATAGCGCAGCCGACCCGCCGTCATCAGGTGGACGACCAGCACGAGCTCGCCGTCGTCGGTCGGAAAGAGCAGCCGCTTGCCGCGCCGTCGTGCACCCTCGAGCCGGCGTCCCTCGAGCGTGGCGAGGGGCGGCGCGAAGGTCTTCAGCGTCGCGATGTGGGCGGGCCCCGCCTTCTCGATCGGCGCAGCCGAGACCTGCCCGTCGAGGGCTCGGCGCCACGCCTCCATCTCCGGCAGCTCGGGCAACTAGGGTCTCCCTGGTGGACGTGATCAGGGTAGCCGTCACGCGCGGCGAGATCGTCGAGGCGGTGCATCACTTCCACGCCGCCGCCGTGCAGGACGGCGCGCTCGTCGGGGCGGCCGGTGACCCGAGCCTGGTCGCCTTCTTCCGGTCCTCGGCCAAGCCGCTGCAGGCGCTCCCGCTCGCGCGCGCCCGCGGGGACCTAGACGACCGCGATCTGGCGATCGCCTCCTCGTCCCACCTCGCCGCGCCCGACCAGCTCGACGCGGTCCGTGCCTTGCTCGCGAAGGCGCCCGCGACCGAGCACGACCTCGAGTGCGGCCACGAGCCGACGCGCCTCGAGCACAACTGCTCGGGCAAGCACGCGGGGATGCTCGCGCTCTGCCGCGCCCGCGGCTGGTCGCTCGAGGGGTACCGCCTGCCGCAGCATCCGGTCCAGCGGGGCTGTCTCGCCGAGGTCGCGGCGGCGGCGGAGGTCGACCCGGCGACGATCCCGACGGCGATCGACGGCTGCGGGGTCGTCACGTTCGCGCTCACGCTCGAGCGGATGGCTCGCGCGTTCGCCCGGCTCGAGTCGCTCGACGCCGGCGCGCGGGTCGCCGCGGCGATGCGCGCCCACCCCGAGCTGATCCGCGGCCCGCTCGCGGCGGACACGCGGCTGATGCGCGCGCTGCCGGGCTGGACGGCCAAGGGGGGCGCCGAGGGGCTCCTCTGCGCGTCGGGCCCTGACGGGCTCGGAGTCGCGCTGAAATGCGCCGACGGCGGCTCGCGCGGGCTCGAGAGAGCGCTAGACTCGTTCCTGGCCTCGCTCGGCGTCGATCTCCCCGAGGCCGGTCCGGAGACAGTCCGGAACAGCCGCGGTGAGGCCGTCGGCGAGGTCGTCCTGCTTTGACGAAAACTCGCCAAAAATCGGGGTTTGATAACGGTGCGCAGGTGTGTAACATCCCGAGCCTCGAAGGTGGGCCGGAGGAATTGCGTTCCGGCTCTTTGTGTGAGTGCGGCAGGTTTCGTCCCCGTCAACCCTCGCGAGAAAGCGGAGGTCCATGCTCACCGTCGACATCTCTCTCCCAGACGTCGAAGAACTCCAGAAGCTCGTCACCGACGGGCAGGAGAAAGGGTTCCTCACCTACGACGAGATCGTCGCCGCGCTCGACGACATCGAGCTGACCAAGGAGCAGATCGAAGACTTCTACACCTACCTGATCGACCACTCCATCGAGCTGGTGGAGGGCGAGCAGCACAAGAGCCCGCCGCACGAGCAGCCGGCGCTCGCCCCCGAG
>Ga0335080_10001254_pt1 | contig 24518 bp, 17 predicted proteins | sample Lox_Sample_34_FD_206720 | JGI IMG/M metagenome (GOLD analysis project Ga0335080, IMG submission 206720) | Soil microbial communities from Loxahatchee National Wildlife Refuge, Florida, United States - Lox_Sample_3.4 | ecosystem: Environmental > Terrestrial > Soil > Wetlands | place: USA... | reverse complement strand
CGCGCGCGCAGCAGCAGGTCATCGAGCAGCGCCTCGAGCTTGGCGCGCGTGCGCGGCGCGACGCCGCGCAGCACCGCCTCCTCGTAGGCGAGCGCCCACGGCACGACCTCGTCGTAGACGGCGAGCCCGCGCGCGGTCAGCGCGAGGTGCGAGCGCCGCCGGTCGGACTCCTCGACGCGCCGCTCGATGCGGCGCGCGCGCACCAGCGATGCGACCGCACGGCTGACCGCGACCTTGTCCATCGCGGTGCGCTCGGCCACCTGCGCCGCCGACAGGCCCGGCGCGCGCGCCAGCACCGCGAGCACGCGCCACTCCGGGATCGACAGCTGGAAGCGCTCGGCGTAGGCGCCGGCGAGCGCCGTGCTCATCGTGTTGGCGAGCACCGACAGCCGGTAGGGCAGGAAGCGCTCGAGCTCGAGCGCGCGGGGCGCGGCGGCGGGGGCTGCGGGCTTCACGGTTGGTTGCGATTGTAACCAAATCCGTGGCGGATCGCGGCGCTACGGCCGGTGCGGGCGCGCGAGATAATCGCGCGACTGCATCTCCACGAGCCGGCTCGCGGTGCGCTCGAACTCGCGGCGCAGCCGTTCGCCGGCGTACAGCGCCGGCGGCGCCGCTGCCGCCGACAGCACGAGCTTGACGCCGCGCTCGTAGAACTCGTCGACCAGCGCGACGAAGCGCCGCGCCGCATCATCGTGCGCGGCGTCGAACACCGGCACGTCCGAGACCAGCACCGTGTGGCACTGGCGCGCGATCTCGATGTAGTCGGCCGTCGCCCGCGGGCCCTCGCACAGCGCCGCGAAGTCGAACCACACCACGCCCGCGGCGCGGCGGCGCACGCGGAGCGGGCGTTCCTCGACCTCGATCGTGCCGCCGTCGATCCCGCGCTCGCCGGCGATCGCCTCGAAGCGCTCGGCGAGCGCGGCGTCGGCCGCGGCCCCGCGCCCGGCGACGTACAGCGGCGCGCGCTCGAGCTGGCGCAGCCGGTAGTCGACCCCGGCGTCGACCCGCACCGCGAGCGTCGCGCGCTCGAGGAGCGCGATCGCCGGCAGGAAGCGGCTGCGCTGCAGGCCGTCCCGGTAGAGCTCGGCGGCCGGCATGTTCGAGGTCACGACCAGCGTGACGCCGCGCTCGATGAGCCCGGCGAAGAGGCCGGCGAGCAGCATCGCGTCGGCGATGTCGCTGACGTAGAGCTCGTCGAAGCACAGCACGCGCGTCTCGGCCGCGAGGTCCGCGGCGACCCGGGCGAGCGGGTCCTCGAGCCCGAGCGGGCGCAGCGCCTTCAAGCGCGCGTGCACGTCCTGCATGAAGCGGTGAAAGTGCGTGCGCCGCGCCGGCACCGCGAGCGTCGCGCAGAAGAGGTCCATCAGCAGCGTCTTGCCGCGGCCGACGCCGCCCCACAGGTACAGGCCGCGGATCGCGCGTCGCGGGCGCACCCGGCCCACGGCGACGCCGAGCCGCCACCACCAGCCGGCCTCGCGGCGCGCGGCGCGCGCGAGCCGCGCGCGCAGCTCCTCGAGCCGGGCGACCGCGGCCAGCTGCGCGGCGTCCGGCGCGTAGCCGTGCCGCGCAAGCTCCGCGTGATAGCGGTCGGTCAGCCTCACTCGGTCGCGAGCTCCGGCCGGTCGCGGAAGTGCGCGAGGGCCTCGGGGTTGGCGAGCGCGTCGGTGTTCTTGACCGGCAGGCCGTGGACGACGTTGCGCACCGCGAGCTCGACGATCTTGCCGCTGATCGTGCGCGGGATGTCCGGCACCGCGACGATCTTCGACGGCACGTGGCGCGGCGTGGTGTTGGCGCGGATCGTGTCCTTGATGCGCTTCTCGAGCGCCGCGTCGAGCGCGGTGCCCGGCCGCAGCCGCACGAACAGCACCACGCGCACGTCGTTCTGCCAGTCCTGGCCGATGGCGAGCGACTCGAGGACTTCGTCGAGCCGCTCGACCTGGCGGTAGATCTCGGCGGTGCCGATGCGCACGCCGCCCGGGTTCAGCACCGCATCCGAGCGACCGAGGATCACGACGCCCTCGTTGGGGTTCAGCACCGCGTAGTCGCCGTGGTGCCAGACGTTCGGGAAGCGCTCGAAGTACGCGGCGCGGTAGCGCGCGCCGTCCGGGTCGTTGAAGAAGCCGATCGGCATCGACGGGAACGCGCGCGTGCACACGAGCTCGCCGCGCTCGCCCCGCAGCGGCCGGCCATCGTCGCTCCAGACGTCGACCGCCATGCCGAGGCCGCGCGCCTGGATCTCGCCGCGGTGCACCGGCAGCCACGGCGAGCCGAGGCAGAAGCACGAGATGATGTCGGTGCCGCCGGAGATCGAGGCGAGCTGCAGGTCGGCCTTGATCGCGCGGTACACGAAGTCGAACTGCTCGGCGCCGAGCGGCGAGCCGGTCGAGAGCAGCGCGCGCAGCGCAGAAAGGTCGTGGTGCTCGGCGGGCCGGTAGCCGGCCTTGTCGAGTGCCGCCAGGTACTTGGGGCTCGTACCGAACACCGTGACGCGCTCGCGCTCGGCCATCTTCCACAGCACCGAAGGGTCCGGGTGGAACGGCGAGCCCTCGTAGAGCACCACCGTCGCCCCGCTCGCGAGGCCCGACACCAGCCAGTTCCACATCATCCAGCCGCAGGTCGTGAAGAAGAACAGGTTGTCGTCGGGCTTGAGGTCGACGTGCAGCAGGTGCTCCTTGCGGTGCTGCAGCAGCGTCCCGCCGACCCCGTGCACGATGCACTTCGGAACGCCGGTGGTGCCGGAGGAGTACATCACGTAGAGCGGCGCGTCGAAGGGCTGGCGCAGGAACTCGAGCGGCCCCTCGCGCTCGAACTCGGCGAGCCGCACGGCGCGCGGCACGCGGCCGAGGTCGGGCCGCGGGTTCAGGTACGGGACGACGACGACCCGCTCGACCGAGTCGAGCCGGGCGAGGACGCCGGCGATCGGGCCGAGCGAGTCGAGGCGCTTGCCGGCGTAGACGTAGCCGTCGGCGGTGAACAGCACCTTCGGCCGCACCTGCCCGAAGCGGTCGAGCACGCCGTTGATGCCGAAGTCGGGCGAGCAGGAGGTCCAGACCGCGCCGCGGCTCGCCGTCGCGAGCATCGCGACCACGGCCTCGGGCAGGTTGGGCAGGAAGCCGGCGACGATGTCGCCGGGACCGACGCCGGCCGCCGCCAGACCCGCCGCGACGCGCGCGACGCGCGCGTGCAGCTCGAGGTAGCTGAGGCTGCGGCGCGCGCCGTCCTCGTTGACGAACACGAGCGCCGGGTGCGCGTCGCGCCGCGCGAGCAGGTTCTCGGCGAAGTTGAGGCGCGTGCCCGTGAACCAGCGCGCGCCGGGCATCGCATCGCCGTTCTCGAGCACGGCGCCCGCCCCGTGCTCGGCGCGCCACTCCGCGAACGCGGCGAGCGCTCCCCAGAACGCGGCGCGTTCGTCGACCGACCACTGCCACAGCGCGCTCCAGTTGCGCACCGGGTCACGGCCCGGCTTTGGCGCCCCGTGGTGCTGGTGCGCGTACGCAGCGAAGCGCGTCAGGTTGCTGGCCGCGATGCGCGCCGGCGTCGGGCTCCAGAGGGGCGTGTCCATGTATATAGAGTGTAGCGTCTCGTGCCCGGCGGGCCGGGCGGCCGGCGGCTCAGCGGGATTCGACGCCCGGCAGCACGCACAGCATCTCGTAGAGCAGGTTGGCACCGAGCAGGGCGGTGTTGCCGCTCGTGTCGTACGGCGGGCTGACCTCGACGAGGTCGCCGCCGACGATCTGCAGGCCCTTGCAGCCGCGGATGATCTCGAGCCCCTGCGGCACCGTGAGGCCGCCGATCTCGACGGTGCCGGTGCCCGGCGCGAACGCGGGGTCGAGCCCGTCGATGTCGAAGCTGATGTAGACCGGGCCGCCGCCGACCTGGGCGGCGACCTCGCGCATCAGCGGCGCGAGCGAGCGGTACCAGCACTCCTCGGCCTGCACGACCCGGAATCCCTGGCGGCGCGACCAGTCGAAGTCATCGGCCGCGTAGCCGGTGGCGCGCAGCCCGATCTGCACGACGCGCTTGCAGTCAAGCAGGCCTTCCTCGACGGCGCGCCGGAACGGCGTGCCGTGCGCGATCCGCTCGCCGAACATCTCGTCGTTGATGTCGGCGTGCGCATCGACGTGCACGAGGCCGATGGGCCCGTAGCGGCGCTTGAGCGCGCGCAGGATCGGCAGCACGATCGTGTGGTCGCCGCCCATCGTCAGCGGCGTCGTGCCGGCGGCGAGCACCCGGTCGTAGTGCTCCTCGATGATCGCGATGCTCTTCGCGAGGTTGAAGGTGTTGATCGCGACGTCGCCGGCATCGGCGATGCGCAGGCAGTCGAAGGGCGCCGCGCGCGTTGCCATGTTGTAGGGGCGGATCATCCGCGATTCGTCGCGGATCTGGCGCGGCGCGAGGCGCGCGCCCGGGCGGTTCGACGTGCCGATGTCGAACGGCACGCCGAGGAAGGCGACGTCGAGCTGCGCGTCGAGGCCGCAGGCCGGCAGGCGCATGAACGTCGCCGGCCCGCCGAAGCGGGGCATCTGGTTGCCGGACAGCGGCTGGAACAGCTCCTTCTTCATCGCGCGCCCTCCGGGGTTCAGGCGGGCCGGGTCGCGGCGACGCTCGGCCGCTCGCGGACCGCCCCCCACCACGCGCCGAGCGCGCCGGCGCGCGCGGCGCCGGCCAGCTCCGGCAGCCGGAACTCGAGGTAGCCGAGCGCGACCGCGATCGAGATCTGGCCGAGGTCGAACGGCGCCGCGCCCGCCCTGATCTCGGGCTCGAGCGCCGCGAGGCTGCGGCGGATCGCGTCGGTGGCGCGCTGCATCGCATCGGGCGAACGCTCGCCGTCGGGCCGGCGCCGCTCGAGCACGATGCCGACCGCGGCGTCGAGAATGCCGTCGCAGAGCGCCTGACACCGCAGCACCTGCCAGCGCGCGCTCCCCGAGCGCGGGATCAGCGGCGCCGCCGGCACGAGCGTGTCGAGGTATTCGCAGATCACCGGGCTGTCGTAGAGCACGAGGCCGTCGTCGGCCACCAGCGCCGGCACCTTGCCGAGCGGGTTGACGGCGGCGACCTGCGCGGGATCGGGCCACGGGATCGCGGTGAGGAGCTCGATGCGGTCGGCGATGCCCTTCTCGATCGCGACGATCCGCACCTTGCGGACGTAGGGAGACGTCGGTGAATGGTAGAGCTTCATCGCTGTCGCGCCTCAGGATCCCGGCCGGCTCCGATGATGCCCGCCGCGATCCGTGCCGTCCATGGCGCGCTCAGTCGGTCGCCGGCGCCGGGACCGGCGTGTCGAGATCGATGCCCGAGATCTCGAAGCCGCGGCGAAAGTCGCGGACGTGCTTCGACATCCAGCTGCGCGCGAGCGGCGCGTCCCGCGCCGCGATCGCCTCGAGCACGTGCTGCTGCGCGGTCGCGATGCGTGCGCGGGCGGGCGGCGCGCGATCGATGATCACCTCGAGCGCCGCCGCGAGCAGCAGCAGCAGCGGCTCCTGCGTCAGCGGCAGCACGCGGTTGCCGCTTGCGGCGGCGACCGCGCGGAAGAACTCGGCGACGCCCGCGACCGCGGCGCGCGCGGTGGCGTGCTCGGCGGCATAGCCGCGCACCGCGGCGCGGATCGCCTCGAGCGCCGCGGGCGTCGCCTGGCGGGCCGCGGCCTCCGCGATCGCGGGCTCGAGCAGCTCCATCGTCTCCCAGACCTCGCGCACCGTGACGTCGTTGAGCGCGAGCGCGTGGCCGACCCGTCCGGCGACCTGGGTCGCGGCCGGCCGGCTGACGACCATGCGCTTGGTGCCGCGGCGGCGCGCGACCAGGTTCGAGCTCTCGAGCTCCCGGAGCGCCTCGCGGATCGTCGAGCGGTTGACGGCGAACTGCTGGGCGAGCTCGACCTCCGAGGGCAGCGCATCGCCGTCCCTGAGCGTGCGGTCGAAGATCCGCGCGGCGATCGCGCTCGCGACCCGGCGGTAGCCGGGCTCGAAGGCGAGCGGCTCGAACGCCGTGCTCATGCGGCGCCGACGAGCTCGCGGCCGATCAGCATCCGGCGGATCTCCTGCGTGCCGGCGCCGATGTCGTAGAGCTTCGCATCGCGCAGCAGCCGGCCGGTCGGATAGTCGTTGATGTAGCCGTTGCCGCCGAGCGCCTGGATGGCCTCGAGCGCGACGATGACCGCGCTGTCGGCCGCCTGCAGCAGGCAGGCGGCCGCCCCGCGCCGGGTCTTCTTGCCGGCGTCGCAGGCGCGCGCGACCTCGTGCACGTACGCGCGGCTCGCGAACAGGCGCGCGTACATGTCGGCGATCTTGCCCTGCATGAGCTCGAACGAGCCGATCGGCGCGCCGAACTGGCGCCGCTCGCGCACGTAGGGGAGCACGACGTCGAGCGCCGCCGACATGAGCCCGAGCGGCCCGCCGGCGATCACGACGCGCTCGTAATCAAGCCCGTTCATCAGCACCGCGACGCCGCCGTTCTCGCGCCCGAGCACGTTCTCGATCGGCACGCGGCAGTCGCTGAACACGAGCTCGCCGGTCGAGGAGCCGCGCATGCCGAGCTTGTCGAGCTTCTGGGCGACCGAGAATCCCGGCATGCCGCGCTCGATGATGAAGGTCGTGATGCCGCGCGAGCCCTGCTCGGGGGCGGTCTTCGCGTAAACGACGACCAGGTCGGCGTCCGGCCCGTTCGTGATCCACATCTTGCGGCCGTTGAGCACGTAGTGGTCGCCGCGCCGCTCGGCGCGCAGCCGCATGCCGACGACGTCGGAGCCCGCCTCGGGCTCGCTCATCGCGAGCGCGCCGACGTGCTCGCCCGAGACCAGGCGGGGCAGGTGGCGCTGAAGCTGCGCCTCGTTGCCGTTCAGCCGCAGCTGGTTGAGGCACAGGTTGGAGTGCGCTGCGTACGAGAGGCCGACCGCGCCCGAGGCGCGCGAGATCTCCTCCATCGCGATCACGTGTGCGTGGTAGCCGAGTCCGGTGCCGCCGAAGCGCTCGGGGACGGTCATCCCGAGCAGCCCCTGCGCGCCGAGCTCCGGCCAGAGGTCGCGGGGGAACGCATCGTCGCGGTCGATCGCCGCCGCGCGCGGCGCGATCCGGTCCTGCGCGAAGCGGCGCACCGCCTGGCGCAATGCGGCGAGGTCCTCGTTCAGGTCCGCATCGAGGTCCTCGTCGTGGCTGATCCCCATCGCGGCCATCTTGGCGTCCTCGGTCGTTTCAGATAGTATGATTGTCGGACAATTAGGGTGCCGAGGGCAAGATGATTCGCTTGACGACCCAAGTTGACGTCAAAAGCGACGAATTTGCCGCGAACGTGAAGGCTATGGCGTCGATAGTCTCTGACCTGCGGGACAAAGTCGCCCAGGCCGCCGCCGGTGGATCGGCCAAGGCGGTCGAGAAGCACCGCTCGCGAGGGCGGCTGCTCGCGCGGGAGCGCATCGACCTGCTGCTCGATGCCGGGGCGCCGTTCCTCGAGTTCTCGGCGCTCGCCGCGCACGGCCTCTACGGCGGGGAAGTGCCGTGCGCCGGGATCGTCACCGGCGTCGGCCGGGTCTCGGGGCGCGAGTGCGTGATCGTCGCGAACGACCCGACCGTCAAGGGCGGCACCTACTACCCGCTGACGGTCAAGAAGCACCTGCGGGCGCAGGAAATCGCACGCGAGAACCGGCTGCCGTGCATCTACCTCGTGGAAAGCGGCGGTGCGTTCCTGCCGGCGCAGGACGAGGTGTTCCCCGACCGCGAGCACTTCGGGCGCATCTTCTACAACCAGGCGACGCTGTCGGCGGCCGGGATCGCCCAGATCGCGGTCGTGCACGGCTCGTGCACCGCGGGCGGCGCGTACGTGCCGGCGATGGCCGACGAGAACGTCATCGTCCGCAACCAGGGCATGGTGTTCCTCGGCGGGCCGCCGCTCGTGAAGGCCGCGACCGGCGAGGAGATCGACGCCGAGTCGCTCGGCGGCGCCGACGTGCACTGCCGCGAATCGGGGGTCTGCGACCACTACGCCGAGAACGACGCCCACGCGCTCGCGATCGCGCGGCGCATCGTCGCGCGCCTCAAGGCGGCACCGGACCGGGCGCCGCCCGCGACGCCGCGCGAGCCGCTGTACGACCCGAGCGAGCTCTACGGCGTCGTGCCGTCGAACTTGAGAAAGCCCTACGACGTGCGCGAGATCATCGCGCGCCTCGTCGACGGGTCGGAGTTCGACGAGTTCAAGCAGCTGTACGGCAGCACGCTGGTCACGGGCTTCTCGCACCTGTGCGGCTACCCGGTCGGCATCGTCGCCAACAACGGCATCCTGTTCTCCGAGAGCGCGCTCAAGGGCGCGCACTTCATCGAGTTGTGCGCGCGCGAGCACATCCCGCTCCTGTTCCTGCAGAACATCACGGGCTTCATGGTCGGCCGGCGCGCCGAGGCCGGCGGCATCGCGCGCGACGGCGCCAAGATGGTCGCGGCGGTGGCCGCCGCGCAGGTGCCGAAGCTGACGCTGATCGTCGGCGGCTCCTACGGCGCCGGCAACTACGCGATGTGCGGGCGCGCCTATGGCCCGCGGCTGCTGCTGCAGTGGCCGAACGCGCGGACCTCGGTCATGGGCGGGGAGCAGGCGGCGACGGTGCTCGCGACGATCCGGCGCGACCAGCTCAAGGCCGCGGGCCAGGACTGGTCGGGCGCGGCCGAGAACGAGTTCATGGAGCCGATCCGCCGCCAGTACGAGTCGCAGGGCCACCCGTACTACGCGAGCGCCCGGCTGTGGGACGATGGCGTCATCGACCCGATCGACACGCGCCGCGTGCTCGGGCTCTCGCTCGCGATGGTCAGGAACGCGGCGACGCCGGACACGCGCTTCGGCATCTTCCGGATGTAACGATGGCCACGATCCTCCTCGAATCCGAACCCGCCGCCGGCCTCGTCACGCTGACGCTGAACCGGCCCGAGCAACGGAACGCGCTCGATGCGGCGCTGATCGAGGCGCTGCACGCGGCGGTGCTGACGCACGGCGCGCGCAGCGCGACGCGCGTGCTGCTGATCGCGGCTTCCGGGACGGCGTTCTGCGCGGGCGCCGACCTCAATGCGATGCTCGCGCTCGGCCGCGGCCCGCGCGAGGCGAGCGTCGCCGACGCCGAGCGCCTCGCGGCGCTGCTGCTCGCGATCCGCGACTGCCCGAAGCCGAGCCTGGCACTGGTGCAGGGGCCGGCGTTCGGCGGCGGCTTCGGTCTCGTCGCCGCCTGCGACATCGCGATCGGCAGCAGCGCGGCGCGCTTTCGGCTGCCGGAGGTGCAGCTCGGGCTGGTGCCGGCGGTGATCTCGCCGTACGTCGTCGAGGCGCTCGGCCTGCGTCAGGCGCGCCGCTACGTCCTGTCCGGCGAGACCATCGATGCGCCGCGCGCGCACGGGCTCGGGCTGCTGCACGAGGTGGTCGAGCCCGCCGCGCTCGCCACGGCGGGACTCGCGCTCGCGCGCGAGGTCGCGCAGGGCGGGCCGCATGCGCTCGCCGAGGCCAAGCGCCTGATCGCCGACGTCGCGCACCGCGGCCCGACGGCCGGCCTCGCCGGCGTCACGGCCGAGTGGCTCGCGACGCTGCGCGAGGGCCGCGAGGCGCAGGAAGGGGTCGGCGCGGCGCTCGAGCGGCGCCTTCCCGCGTGGCGCACGTGATGTTCCGGCGCCTGCTGGTCGCGAACCGCGGCGAGATCGCCTGCCGCGTGATGCGCAGCGCCCGCCGGCTCGGCGTGCACACGATCGCCGTCTACTCGGACGCCGACGCCGGCGCCCGCCACGTGCGCGAGGCCGACGAGGCCTGGCGCCTCGGTCCCGCGCCGCCGCGCGAGAGTTACCTCGCGATCGAGCGCGTGCTCGAGGTCGCGCGCCGCGCCGGCGCCGACGCGATCCATCCGGGCTACGGATTCCTCTCCGAGCGCGCCGAGTTCGCCGCGGCCTGCGCCCAGGCCGGCATCGCCTTCGTCGGGCCGCCGGCGGCGGCGATGGCGGCGATGGGCTCGAAGAGCGCCGCCAAGGAGGCGATGCGCCTCGCGGGCGTGCCGGTGCTGCCCGGATACCACGGCCCGGCGCAGTCGCTCGAGCGTCTCGAGAAGGAGGCGCTCAAGGTCGGCTTCCCGCTGATCATCAAGCCGAGCGGGGGCGGGGGCGGCAAGGGCATGCAGATCGTCGAGGCGGCCGGCGCGCTCGCGCCCGCGCTCGCGAGCGCCCGCCGCCTCGCCGAGAGCGCCTTCGCCGATTCGGCGCTGCTGATCGAGCGCTACCTGCCCGCGCCGCGGCACGTCGAGGTGCAGGTGCTGTGCGACGCGCACGGCCAGGCACTGCACCTCTACACGCGCGACTGCTCGGTGCAGCGGCGCCACCAGAAGCTGATCGAGGAAGCACCGGCGCCGGCGATCCCGGACGAGGTGCGCGCGGGGCTGCACGAGGCGGGCGTTCGGGTGGCGCGCGCCGTCGGCTACGTCAACGCGGGCACCGTCGAGTTCCTGTACCAGGACGGCGAGTTCTGGTTCATGGAGATGAACACGCGCCTGCAGGTCGAGCACTGCGTGACCGAGGAGATCCTCGGCCTCGACCTCGTCGAGTGGCAGCTCCGGATCGCGGCGGGCGAGCGCTTGCCGTGGCGCCAGCAGGACCTCGAGCCGCGCGGCCACGCGATCGAGGTGCGCGTGTGCGCCGAGGACCCGACCGCCGCCTTTGTGCCGAGCGCCGGGCGCCTCGCCGACGTGCGCTGGCCCGAGACGGTACCGGGTGTGCGTGTCGATGCGGGGTTCGCGACCGGCGATGAGGTTCCGACGCACTATGACTCGCTGCTCGGCAAGGTGATCGGGCGCGGCAACTCGCGCGCCGCCGCGCTCGATGCGGTCGCGCGCGGGCTCGCGGGCCTCAGGATCGCGGGCGTCGCGACCAACGCCGCGTGGCTCGCCGATGCGCTCGCGGTGCCGGCCTTCGGCGCCGGCGCCGTCAGTACGCGCTTCCTCGTCGAGCACGGCGAGGGGCTCGGCGCGACGCTCGCGCCGAGTGCCGCGGAACTCGCGCTCGGCGCGCTGGCCGCGGTACTGCTTGGCGACGAGCCGACGCCCGCGGTCCCGTCCCCGTGGGACGCACGCGACGCGTTTCGCCTGAACCTGCCGGCCGCCCAGAGCTGGCTGTTGAGCGCCGCGGGCGAGGAGCAGCGCGTCGAGCTGGTGCGCGAGGGCGGCGGGTTCGTCGCACGGGTCGCCGGCTCCGAGCACCGGTTGGACGCGACCCGAGTGCCTGGCGGACTCGAGGCGACGATCGACGGGCGCCGGTTGCGCGTCGATGTCGCGCGCAGCGGCGACCACCTGTCGCTGTGGCGCGGTGCGCGCCGCATCGACCTCGAGATCATCGATCCGCGCCACGTCGATGCGCGCCCGTCCGTCCACGAAGGCGAGCTCGTCGCCCGGCTGCCGGGCACGGTGGTGGCCGTCGCGGTCGGCGTCGGCGACGCGGTCGAAGCGGGCGCGACGTTGATGGTGCTCGAGGCGATGAAGATGGAGCACGCGGTCGTCGCTCCGCTGGCGGGGACCGTCGCGAAAGTGCACTTCGCGCGCGGCGACCGGGTACCCGAGGGCGCGGTGCTCGTCGAGGTCACGCCGCGCGACTGACTCCGGGCGCCGGAGCCCGCGCCGGCGCGGTGGCGAGCGGCGGTGGCGCGAAGAGCGCCTTCACGAAGGCCGCACCCACCCCCGAATTCCGCTCCGATGGACGGCTCGCATCCGGCGTCCGCGGACGCCGCTGCGCGCCCCAGCGATCGCGGGCTGATCCATCGCGGCGCGCTCCGGTCGGGCGCCGGTGGCGAGCGGCGATGCCACCCCGGACGGCCGGCCCGACGGCCGATGCGCAAGGTCCCGCTGGCGAGCGCCTGCGGGCATCGCTGGACTTCGCTATATCCGTTCGACTATAACGGTGCCCGCGGAACGTAGCGCTGGCACGGGCCGGCACCACACGACCTGCCCTGGGGAGCGTCAGACGATGTTGAAATCCGACCCGCCGGTCGCGACCGGCGCCAGGAGCGGCCGCCGGTCCGCGGACTGGTGCGCGGCGATCGTCGCCGCGTTCACGTTGACGACGTCAGGCACCGCGTTCGCCGACGCGGAACTCGATGCGCTCAAGAAGCAGGTCCAGGAACTGCAGCAGAAGATCGATGCCATGGCGAAGCAGCAGGCCGCCCAGCCGGCCGCACCGGTCGCGCCCGCGGCGCCCGCGGCGCCCGCGGTCGCCGCCGCGACGCCGGCGTCCCCGGCTGGCGCGACGAAGCCGGACGGCGCCTTCAGCATGAACGGCATCACGCTCTACGGCGTCATCGATCTGAACGTGGTCTACCAGACGCACGGTACGCCGCTCAGCGACTACCACCCGGCCGGCACGTACTCCTACATCCAGAAGAACAGCAACCGCAACATCCTCACGTTCAGCGAGAACGGCCTCAGCGTGTCGAAGATCGGGCTCGAGGGCGAGAAGGAGATCCGGGACGGCTGGTCGGGGATCTTCCGGCTGGAGAGCGGCTTCAATCCGCTCTCCGGTGACTTCGTCGACGCGCTGAAGTCGATGACGGTCCAGAACGGCAAGCCGCTCAGCGCGCAGACCACCGGCAACGACTCGAGCTACGCCGGAGAGCTCTTCAATGCCGCGGCCTTCGTGGGTCTCACCCACCGGCAGTTCGGCACGCTCACCGTGGGTCGCCAGAACGGGCTGATCGCAGACGGCGTCGCCCGGTACGACCCGATGCAGACCTCGCAGGCCTTCTCGGTGATCGGCATCTCCGGAACCGGACCCGGAGGCGGCGACACCGAGAACCGCCGCCTCGACAACTCCGTGAAGTACAACTGGCAGCACGATGCGCTGCACCTCGCGGCCCTGTACCAGTTCAATGGCTCGAGCGGCCAGCCGGGCAGCGCCTACCAGCTCACGGTCGGCGGCAGCTTCCCGAAGGGCTCGTTCGACCTCTTCTACTCGAAGAAGTACGACGCGATCTCGTCCGCGCCGCTGACCGCCGCGCAGGTGACGACGCTCAACTGCCCCTACGTCGTGGCGGCGGCGCCGGTCGCCCCGTGCACTGTGGCGGGTGGCGGCGGCAACGCCCTCGACCGGTCGCTCGCGGGGACGATTTCCGACAACGCCGCGTTCGCGATCATGGGCCAGTACCGCTTCGACAAGCTCAAGCTGTCCGGCGGCTACGAGCACATCGCTTACGCGAACCCGGAGAACCCGCTGCCTCCCGGCACCTACACGATCGGCGGCTACGTGCTCGCCTACGTCAATCCGCAGACGGGCCCGGCGTCGACGTTCGCGATCGAGAAGATCGTGCAGTACTGGTGGATCGGCGCGCGCTACGCGATCCTCCCCACGCTCGACTGGACCACGGCCTGGTACCACTTCGAGCAGGGCGCCTACGCCACCGGCGCCAACGCCGGCTGCAACGATGCGCGCGCGGCGAATTGCGCGGGCTCGACGCAGGCCGTCTCGACGCTGCTCGACTGGCGGCTCAGCAAGCGCTTCGACACCTACGCCGGCGCCGAGTGGTCGGAGGCGAGGGACGGCATGGCGAGCGGCTTCCTCAACCGCACCACGATCAATCCGACGATCGGTCTGCGCTTCACGTTCTAGGCCGGCACGCGCGGGGCCCGACGCGGCGGGCGCCGTCCCCACGACGCCAGGCCCGTCGTCGCTAGGACATCCTGCGACGCGGCAGCGGTCGCCGGTGCACGGCGGTCTCGGCGCTGCCGATCGCTTCGCGGGCCACCGCCGGCAGCGTGGCGCGCGCACGGCGAACGATGTCGGCCTCGAGCCGGCGGTACGCCTTGACGAGCGTGCGGCCGAAGGGCGTCAGGCTCGCGCCGCCGCCGCCGCGGCCGCCGGTGCTGAGCTGCGCAACCGGGCGGCGGAACGAGCTGTTGAGGCTGTCGAGCAAGAGCCAGCCGCGCCGGTAGCTCATCTTGAGAAGCCGGGCCGCGGCGGACAGCGACCCGGTGCGCTCGATCGCCTCCAGCAGCGCGATCTTGCCGGGACCGATCGCGCAGTCGTCGCCGAAGTCCACGCGGAACCGAACCGTCGGCGTCGCCATCACGCGCCCCCGCTCACATGTTCGAGTAGTTCGGCCCCGAGCCGCCCTCGGGCGTCGTCCAGGTGATGATGCCGTACGGATCCTTGATGTCGCAGGCCTTGCAGTGCACGCAGTTCGAGGCGTTGATCTGCAGCCGCCGGCGACCGGCGCCGTCGTCGACCATCTCGTAGACGCCGGCCGGGCAGAAGCGCTCGCAGGGATTGCCGAACTCCTGCGTGCAGCGGTCGACGCAGATCGCGGTGTCGCGCACCCGCAGGTGCGCCGGCTGGCTCTCGTCGTGCGTCGTGCTCGCGAAGTACACCGCCGCGACCCGGTCGCGGGGCTTGAGCTCGCGCTCCGCCTGCCAGTGCCGGTCGGGTGAGGTGAACTCGTCGAGGCGCTGGAGCTCGCTGTAATCGGCCTTGTTCTTGAGCGTCCACGGCGTGCGCCCGCCGGTCACGGTCTCGAGGCCGCCGTTCGCGAGGCCGAACCAGATGCCCTTCTTGAAGCCCGGCTTGAAGTTGCGGACCTTCCTGAGTTCCTGGCCGGCGGGCGATGCGCGAAAGCGCTGATCGAAGCCCTCGGGCTTGCCGTGCTCGACGAGGTGCTCGGCGGCGAGCGTCCCGGAGCGGATCGCCTGGTGCACGCCCTTGATCTTCGGCACGTTCACGAGCCCGCCGGCGCAGCCGACGATCATCGCGCCCGGCATCTCGAGCCTCGGCAGCGACTGCCAGCCGCCCGCGGCGATCGTGCGCGCGCCGTAGGTCAGGATCTCGCCGCCCTCGAGCAGCGGCTTGACCGTCGGGTGGTTCTTGAACTGCTGGAAGGCCTCGAAGGGCTTGAAGCGCGGGTCGCGGTAGTCGAGGCCGGCGACGTAGCCGACGTAGGCGCGGTTCTGGTCGAGGTGGTAGAGGAAGCTGCCGCCGTAGGTGTGGCCGTCGACCGGCCAGCCGATCGAGTGCTGGATGAGGCCGGGCTCGACGCGGCCCTCCGGCAGCTGCCACAGCTCCTTGAAGCCGAGTCCGTAGGTCTGCGGGCAGCAGTTCGCGTCGAGCTTGAAGCGCGCGACGAGCTGCTTGGTGATGCTGCCGCGCGCGCCCTCGGCGAGCACCGTCGTGCGCGCGCGCACCTCGGGTCCGGGCGCGAAGTTGGGTCCGGGCTCGTCGTTCTTGTCGAGGCCCATGTCGCCGATCTGCACGCCGCAGACGGCGCCCCCTGCGTCGTAGAGCGCCTTGGCCGCCGCGAAGCCCGCGAACACGTCGACGCCGAGCGCCTCGGCGGCCTGCGCGAGCTGCGGCGTCAGCATGCCGAGGGAGATGATGAAGTTGCCGGCGTTGTGCATCTGCGGCGGCGTCACGAAGCGGATCGCGCGCTTCGCGGTCAGCAGCGAGAACTCATCGCGCTTCGCCGGCACGCAGATCGCGGGCGGCGTCTTGCGCCAGTCGGGCAGGAGCGCATCGAGCGGCGCCGGCTCCATCACGCAGCCCGACAGCGAGTGCGCGCCGACCGCGGCTCCCTTCTCGAGCACGCAGACGCTGAGGTCGGGCTTGAGCTGCTTGAGGCGGATCGCGCAGGACAGCCCCGCCGGCCCGCCGCCGACGATCAGCACGTCGTACTCCATCTGGTCGCGTTCGATGTGGTCTGCGCTCATGGCGGTGATGGCTCTTCGGTGGTGGGATCAGCGGAACTCGGCGCCCTTCAGCGCCGGCAGTGCCAGCACGTCGGCCTTGATGAGCTTGAGGTCGCCGACGATCACGAGCGTCATCGCCCCGGGGTCGAGCGCCTCGCTGGCGGCGGTGCGCACCTCGTCGGGCGTCACGGCGTTCACGTGCTCGACGTAGTGCGTCAGGAAGTCCTCCGGCAGTCCCTGCTGGTCGAGGAACGCGAGCTGCGCGAGCAGGCCCGGCCGGCTCGAGGCGCCGAGCACGAAGGTGCCGGCGCGATAGTTCTTGATGAGCTGCAGTTCCGCGTCGGACGGCGGCTCGCTCCTGAGGCGCGCGAGCTCCTTGTAGATCTCGCCGAGCGCGGCCGCGGTCTGCGGCGCGTTGACGTCGGTCGACAGCGCCCAGCTGGCGACGCCGCGGTACGGCGTGATGCGGCTCCCGGCACCGTAGGTGTAGCCCTTGTCCTCGCGCAGGTTCTGGTCGAGCCGCGACAGCAGCGAGCCCCCGAGCAGCGCGTTCGCGACCGACAGGCGCATGAAGCCGGGCGTCGCCGGCGTCGGCACCGGCAGGCCCATCAGGATCGTCGACTGCGCGGCGCCCGGGCGGTCGATCAGCTTGACGATGCGCGCGCGCGAGCCCTGCGGCGCCTCGTGGCGCGGCGCGGGCCCGGCGGCCCAGTCGCCGAACGCGCGCCGCACCGCCGCCTCGAGCGCGCCGCGGTCGAAGCGCCCCGCGACGTAGACGTGGGCGCGCGCGGCGCCGAACTCGCGGCCGACGAACTCGCGCACGTCGGCGATCGTCATCGAGGCGATCTGCGCGTCGCTCGGCAGCGTCCTGCCGTACACGCTGTCGTCCCAGAGCAGGTGCGCGAAGGCCTCGCCCGCGATCGCCTGCGGCTGCGAGCGCGTGATCGCGGTCTGGCGCGCCATGTCGGCCTTGAGCCGCGGCAGCTCGGCCGCCGGCAGTCGCGGGCGGCGCAGCACGTCGGCGGCGAGCGCGAGCGCGTCCTCGGCGCGCTCGCTGAGCACGTCGAGCGACACGCTCATCTGGTCGGGGCCCGCCCCGACCTCGAGCGCGCCGCCCATCGCGGCCGCATCGCGGGCGAGTGCCGCGGCGTCGCGCGCCCCGGCGCCTTCCTTCAGGAGCGCCGCGACGAGGTCGGCAAGTCCGGTCTTGTCGCCGTCGGCGACGTTGCCGGTCTCGAGCGTCACGACCAGCGTCGTCTTCGGGACGGTGCCGAAGGGCACCAGTGTGATGCGCAGGCCGTTGTCGAGCCTGAGCTCGTGCTTCGCGGGCAGCGCGAAGGGGTGCGGTGCGCCGACCGGCGGCGGCGACTCGCGCGCCGCGGCCGCGAGCGCGACGAGCGCGAGGCCGAGCAGCGCGCGCCTCACTGCTTCGCTCCCGCGGCTCGGCCGGCCAGCAGCTCGAAGCGCGTGCGGTTCGTGACCTTCAGGTACTCGCGCGCCGTCCGGCGGATCAGCTCCGGCGTGACCTTGCGCAGCTCCGACTCGATCCGGTTGACGCGCGCAGGGTCATCGTCAAAGAGCGCGAACGAGGCGAGCAGGTCCACGAGGCCGAAGCGGTTGGAGCTCCCGGCGACGTCGTAGAGGCCCGAGCGGATCTTGGTCAGGGCACGCTCGAGTTCCTCGCGCGGCACGAGCTCGGTCTTCAGGCGCTCGACGACCGCGTCGAAGTCGCGCGTGATCGCCGTGGGGTCGCTGGCCGGGTCGTGCACGAGGTACGCCGACCACAGCATCGGGCCCTGGTAGTCGTACATGTTGCCGACCAGGTTGATGCCGCCCTCGACCGAGTCGCTGTAGCCGCGCTCCTTGACGAGCCGCTGCCACAGGCGGCTGTCCTCGCCCTGCAAGAGGATCATGTCGATCAGCCCGAACGCGTACCAGGAAGGCGTGTTGCGCGGCGGGACGTGGTAGCCGAACGCGAGCGCCGGCCGGGGCGCGAGCGCGTCGGTGCGCCGCGCGCTGCGCTCCTTCGTCTGCGGCGGCTCGCTGACGTCGACGGGCGCCGGCGCCGGGCGCGTCGGCAGCGGCCCGAAGTAGCGCTCGATCGCGGCGCGCGTGGCCTTCGGGTCGAAGTCGCCGGCCACGACCAGGACCGCGTTCGACGGCACGTAGTAGGTGTCGTAGAAACTGCGCACGTCGGCGAGCGTCGCGGCGTCGATGTCGGCGAAGTCGCCGTAGAAGTTGTGCGCATTGAACCAGTTGCGGTTGGCGGCCTGCGGCAGGTCGAGCCACGGGAAGCCGCCGTACGGGCGGTTCAGCACGTTGACGCGGACCTCGTTCTTGACGACGTCCTTCTGGTTCTGGAGGCTCGTTTCGGACAGCGCGAGCCCGCGCATCCGCTCCGCCTCGACCCACAGCACGGGCTCGAGCACGTGGCTCGGCACGACCTCGAAGAAGTTCGTGTAGTCAAAGCGCGTCGAGCCGTTGGAGACGCCGCCGTTGCCGCTGACGAGCCGGTCGGCCTCGCCCTTCGCGAGGTTGGTCGTCTCCTGGAACATCAGGTGCTCGAAGAGGTGCGCGAAGCCGGTGCGGTTGCGCGGCTCGATCCGAAAGCCGATGTGGTAGTACATCGCGACGGTCACCGTCGGCACCGAGGCGTCCTGCGAGAGCACGACGCGCAGCCCGTTCGGCAGCCGGTAGTAGTCGACGGCGACCTCGAGGCGCGGCGCGGGCGGGGCGCTGGCGCGCGAGGCGGGCACCGAGAGCGCGAGCGCGGCGAGGGCCGCGACGAGGGCGGGGCGGGACGGCGGGCTGTGGTTCGGCATCGGGGCCGCGATTATGGCGCGAGCGCGCCCCCGGGGTGTAGCGCAGCTACTTCGGCTGCATGCGGATCGCGCCGTCGAGGCGGATCGTCTCGCCGTTCAGCATCGGGTTGCGCGCGATCGCGAGCACGAGGTCGGCGAACTCGTAGGGCCTGCCGAGACGCGACGGGAACGGCACCTGTGCCCCGAGCGAGGCCTGCAGCTCGGGCGTCATGCCGGCGACCATCGGCGTCTCGAAGATCCCGGGTGCGATCGCGCAGACGCGAATGCCGCTCCTGGCCAGCTCGCGGGCCATCGGCAGCACCATGCCGACGACCGCGGCCTTGGTCGCCGCATAGGCGACCTGGCCGATCTGGCCCTCGTAAGCCGCGACCGAGGAGGTGTGGATCAGGAGCCCGCGCTCGCCGTCGGCGTTGGGCGTATTCGCCTGCATCAGCTGCGCGGCCGCCTTGTCGACGTGCAGCGTGCCGATCAGGTTGATGCCGACGACCCGGGCGAAGAACGCGCCCGCCATTGGTCCCTCGCGCCCGAGCAGGCGCCCGGCGCCGACGACGCCCGCGCAGTTGACGGCGAGGTTGAGGCCGCCGAGCGCGGCGTGCGCGGCCGCGACCGCGGCGTTGACGCTCGCCTCGTCGCTGACGTCGCAGTGCAGGAAGCTCGCCGCGGCGCCGAGCTCGGCGGCCGCGCGCTTGCCGGCCTCGTCCTGCACGTCGAGCAGCGCGACTCGGCCGCCGTCGGCGACGATGCGCCGCGCGACCGCGAGCCCGAGGCCGGAGGCGCCGCCGGAGACGACGGCCTTGAGTTCTTGGGGTTGCATCGTGGAATTGTCGCGCGGATGCGGCGCGCCCGCCAGCGGCTAGATGCGAAGCCCGCCGTCCACCTGCACCGTGCGCCCGGTGAAGAAGTCGTTCTCGACGATGAACACCGCGGTGCGCGCGATCTCGGAAGGCTCGCCGAGGCGCTTCAGCGGCACCGGCGCCGTGACCTTCGCGAGCGTCTCCGGTGTCATCGAGGCGAGGATGTCGGTCGCGCAGAAGCCGGGCGCGATCGCGCCGACGCGGATGTTGAAGCGCGCGAGCTCCTTGGCCCAGGTCGTCGACATCGCGGCGACGCCGGCCTTGGCGGCGGTGTAGTTCGTCTGGCCGGCGTTGCCGTCCTTCGAGATCGAGGAGATGTTGACGATCACGCCGCCTTTGCCCTGGCGCACCATGCGCTCGGCCGCCTCGCGGCCGCACAGGAAGACGCCGGTCAGGTTCACGCCGATCACCGCGTTCCACTGGTCGAGCGACATCTTGCCGACGACCTCGCCGTCCTTGACCTTGACGAGCAGCGCGTCCTTGACGATGCCGGCGTTGTTGATCAGCACGTCGAGCGTGCCGAAGTCGCGCACGATCGCGTCCATCGTCGCGACGACCTGCGCCTCGTTCGTGACGTTGCAGAGGTAGGTGCGCGCCTCGCCGCCCGCCGCGACGCAGCGCCCGCGCGTCTCCTCGAGGTCCTGGGCGTTCAGGTCGATGAGCGCGAGGTGGGCGCCGCGCGATGCAAACTCGAGCGCCATCGCGCGGCCGAGCCCGCGTCCGCCGCCCGTCACCGCGATCGTCTTGCCCTGGATCTGCATCGCCACTCACCTTTGCCGCCGCAGGCGGTCGTCGCGGTCCGGCCTCGATGCGGCGCCTGTCGGGTGCGTCGCGCGGACCGGCGAAACACTCGCTCGCGGGCCTGTGGCACTGCCAGAAGAACACTGGCAATCCCTCCCGCGCGCAGCATGTTAGCGCGTCATGCAGTGCAAAAAAAGTTCGGGAGAACGCCTAGGGGAACGGCTGAGAACGGGCGCGGGCGCGACGCGCCCCGCGCCCGGACGAGGGCGTCGCGATCGCCTAGAGGATCTCGACCGCGATCGCGGTCGCCTCGCCGCCGCCGATGCAGAGCGAGGCGACGCCCCGCTTGCCGCCGCGCGCCTTCAGTGCCGCGAGCAGGGTCGCCATGATGCGCGCCCCGGTGGCGCCGATCGGATGGCCGAGCGCGCACGCGCCGCCGTTGACGTTGACCTTGGCGGGGTCGAGCTTGTGGTCGTGGATCGCGGCCATCGCGACGGCGGCGAAGGCCTCGTTGATCTCGTAAAGGTCGACCTCGCCCGCCTTCCAGCCGGCCTTCTTCAGCACCTTGTCGATCGCGCCGACGGGTGCCGTCGTGAACCACTCGGGCGCCTGCGCGTGGCTCGCGTAGGCGACGATCCGCGCGAGCGGCTTCAGTCCCTTGGCCTGCGCGACGCTCGCGCGCGCGAGCACGAGCGCGCCCGCACCGTCGGAGATCGACGAGGAGCTCGCCGCGGTCACGGTGCCGTCCTTGCGGAAGGCCGGCTTCAGCTGCGGGATCTTCGCGAGGTCGCAGGTGAACGGGGTCTCGTCCTGAACGACCGTCGTCTCGCCCTTGCGGCCCTTGACGATCACCGGCGCGATCTCCGACTTGAAGGCGCCGGTCTCGATCGCCTTCAGGCTGCGGCGCACCGACTCGGCGGCGAACGCATCCTGCTGCTCGCGCGTGAAGCCGTACTTCTGCGAGGTGTTCTCGGCGAAGCAGCCCATCATCTGGCCGTCGAACGGGCTCTGCAGGCCGTCGTAGAACATGTGGTCGAGGATCTCGCCGTGCCCCATCCGGTAGCCGCTGCGCGCCTTCGGCAGGAGGTACGGGGCGTTGGTCATCGACTCGAGGCCGCCGGCGACCGCGAAGTCGATGTCGCCGGTGCGCAGCGCATCCGCCGCCATCATCACCGCGCGCATGCCCGAGCCGCACATCTTGTTGACGGTCGTCGCGGGCACGGCCTGCGGGAGGCCGCCGGCGAGCGCCGCCTGGCGCGCGGGGGCCTGGCCGAGTCCCGCGGGCAGCACGCAGCCCATGATCACTTCGTGCACCGCTTCGCCGGCGATGCCGGCGGCCTCGAGCGCGGACTTGATCGCGGCGGCGCCGAGCTGCACGGCCGTGGTCGGCTGGAACACGCCCTGGAAGGCGCCGATCGGCGTGCGCTTCGCTGACAGGATGACGACGGATTCGGCGCTCATGCGATGACCCCCGCGTGTGGCAGTCCGGCCAGTCTACGCCCGCGCCTTTTTGCGGTGCAACGTAGACGTTGGTCTAGGCGCTAAGGCCGCGTGCCCGGCCGCGGCGGGCGGCGATCGCGGGGCGCCGGGCCCCTGAAAAGCGCACGTCGATCAATGCGCTAGGGGCCATCGTCGCTCACGAAAAAACAGTCAAGCCTGCTTTTTATGCAGCCGCGCGACGGGCGCTGCTAGACTCCGATCGGCGCGCCGCGCGCGCCTCGTCGGGCGTCCCGTTCGCAGCGTCCGCCGACTGAAGCGAGGGACCGGTCGATGAGCTCACCCGCCGAGCGCGCCGAACTGCCGACCGCCGAGAGCCGCGGGCGACTGCGCTTCGTGACGGCCGCCTCGCTGTTCGACGGCCACGACGCCGCGATCAACATCATCCGCCGGATCCTGCAGGCGCAGGGCGCCGAGGTCGTGCACCTCGGCCACAACCGCGCGGTCGCCGAGATCGTGCGCGCCGCGATCCAGGAGGACGCCGACGGCATCGCCGTGAGCTCCTACCAGGGCGGGCACAACGAGTATTTCCGCTACATGGTCGACATGCTGAACGCGCGCGGTGCCGGCCACATCCGCGTCGTGGTCGGCGGCGGCGGCACGATCGCGCCCGACGAGATCGCGATGCTCGAGGGCCACGGCGTCGAGAAGATCTACACGCCGGACGACGGCCTCAAGCTCGGCCTCGGCGGCATGATCGCCGACGTCTTCAGCCGCGTGCGCGCCTGGCGCCGGCCCGCGTACGCGCCGGGTGCGCTCGGCGCCGACGATCACCAGAAGATCGCGCAGGCGATCACGGTGCTCGAGTCCGACGATGCGGCCGGCGCCGATGCGCTCAGGGACGCCGCGCAGAAGACGCTGAACCGCCCGCCGGTCATCGGCGTCACCGGCACCGGCGGCGCCGGCAAGTCCTCGCTGACCGACGAGCTCCTGAACCGCTTCCTGCGCGCGTTCCCGGACCGGCGCATCGCGGTCGTCGCGATGGACCCGACGCGGCGCCGCGGCGGCGGCGCGCTGCTCGGCGACCGGATCCGGATGAACGCGCTCGACTCCGACCGGGTGTTCATGCGCTCGCTCGCGACCCGGCGCCAGCACCTCGCGACGAGTCCGGTGCTCGCCGACACGATCCAGCTCCTCAAGTTCGCCGGCTTCGACCTGATCGTCGTCGAGACCGCCGGCATCGGCCAGAGCGACACCGAGATCGTCGACCTCGTCGACGTCTCGCTGTACGTGATGACGAGCGAGTACGGCGCGGCGAGCCAGCTCGAGAAGATCGACATGCTCGACTTCGCCGACTTCATCGTGCTCAACAAGTTCGAGAAGCGCGGCGCCGAGGATGCGCTGCGCGACGTGCGCAAGCAGTGGCGGCGCAACCACCCGGCGGAGTTCAAGCGCCCGGACGAGGCGGTGCCCGTCTACCCGACGATCGCGAGCCAGTTCAACGACGCCGGCGTCAACCGCTTGTTCGCGTCGCTGTGCCAGCGGCTCGACGAGCAGTGGGGACGGCTGAAGCGCTGGCAGACCGTGCCGCTCGCGCCCAGCGGGGTCCCGCGCCGCGCGGCGCTCATTCCGGGCGAGCGCGTGCGCTACCTCGCCGAGATCGCCGAGGGCGGGCGGCGCGCGCGCGCCGCGGTCCAGCGCGAGGCCGAGGCCGCGCGCCGCGCCGAGGGCTACCGCGCCGCGCTCGAGGCGCTCGGCTGTGCGCTCGTGCCGAAGGCCTTCGAGCGCTACCCCGAGACCGTGCTCGCCGGCTCCCCGCCCGAGCTCGCGCGGCTGCGCCGCGCGTACAACGAGGCGCTCGACGAGGTCGGCGAGGAAGGCTTGAAGCTGCTGCGCGAGTGGCCGGCGCGCGCGCAGAGCGCGACCGACCCCGAGTACACCTACGTCGTGCGCGGCCGCGAGCTGCGCGGCGAGAACTACACCGAATCGCTGTCGCAGCAGCCGATCCCGAAGCTCGCGGTGCCGCGCTACCTCGGGGCCGGCGACCGGCTGCGGTGGCTGAAGCAGGAGAACCTGCCGGGCGCCTATCCGTTCACGGGCGGCGTCTACCCGTACCGGCGCGAGGAGGAGGACCCGACGCGGATGTTCGCGGGCGAGGGCCTCCCTGAGCGCACCAACAAGCGCTTCCACTACCTCGCCGCGAACTCGACCGCGAAGCGCCTGTCGACCGCGTTCGACTCGGCGACGCTCTACGGCGAGGACCCGGACGAGCGCCCCGACATCTACGGCCGCATCGGCAACTCGGGCGTGTCGATCGCGACGCTCGACGACATGAAGCGGCTGTACTCGGGCTTCGACCTGTGCGCGCCGACGACCTCGGTGTCGATGACGATCAACGGGCCGGCGCCGATCATCCTCGCGATGTTCATGAACACCGCGATCGACCAGCGCGTCGAGCGCTACCTCGAGGAGTCGGGCCGGGCGGCCGAGGCCGAGCGCGCGCTCGGCAGGTCCTGGCCCGACGGCGCGCGCCCGGCCTACCGCGGCGAGCGCCCGGCCGGCAACGACGGCCAGGGACTGCGGCTCCTCGGGGCCTCGGGCGCCGAGCTCGTGCGCGCCGGGCTCCTCGACGAGGCGACCTACGCGCAGCTGCGCAGCGAGGCGCTGACCCAGGTGCGCGGCACCGTGCAGGCCGACATCCTCAAGGAAGACCAGGCGCAGAACACCTGCATCTTCTCGACGGAGTTCGCGCTCAGGATGATGGGCGACGTGCAGGCGTACTTCACCGAGCAGGACGTCCGCAACTTCTACTCGGTGTCGATCTCGGGCTACCACATCGCCGAGGCCGGCGCGAACCCGATCAGCCAGCTCGCCTTCACGCTCGCCAACGGCTTCACGATCGTCGAGTACTACCTCGCGCGCGGCATGGCGATCGACGACTTCGCGCCGAACCTGTCGTTCTTCTTCTCGAACGGCATGGACCCGGAATACGCGGTGATCGGG
>Ga0335080_10001253_pt1 | contig 24534 bp, 15 predicted proteins | sample Lox_Sample_34_FD_206720 | JGI IMG/M metagenome (GOLD analysis project Ga0335080, IMG submission 206720) | Soil microbial communities from Loxahatchee National Wildlife Refuge, Florida, United States - Lox_Sample_3.4 | ecosystem: Environmental > Terrestrial > Soil > Wetlands | place: USA... | reverse complement strand
GATGTCTCGAGACGGCGGCTAGCGGCGCTCGGCGGCCTGCTTCTCGCGGTAGGCCTTCATCATCTCTTCCTGCTCGTTTCGCGGCACCGGGGCGTACTTGGCGAACTCCATGGTGAACTCGCCCTTGCCCTGCGTCGCCGAGCGGAGGTCGGTGCTGTAGCCGAACATCGAGTTCAGTGGGACCTCGGCCACCGCCGTCAGGTACCCCTCGCTGTTCTCGGTGCTGAGGATGGTCCCGCGGCGCTGGTTCAGCTGGCCGACGACCGAGCCCTGGAACTCCTCGGGCGCCTGGACCTCGACCTTCATGATCGGCTCGAGGATGGTGGGCCTGGCGGCCTCGTAGCCCTCGCGGAAGGCCATGATCGCCGCGGTCTTGAACGCCTGCTCGGAGCTGTCCACGTCGTGGCTATCGCCGTCGTTGATGACCGCGCGCACCCCCACCACCGGGAAGCCGATCAGGGAGCCCTTCTTGAGCGCCTCGCGGAAGCCCTTGTCCACCGCGGGGATGAACTCGCGGGGAATGGCGCCGCCCACGATGTCGTCCACGAACTCGTAGGTCTCCACCGAGTCCGCCGGCAGCGGCTCGAGGTACCCGCAGACACGGCCGAACTGACCCGAACCGCCGGTCTGCTTCTTGTGGGTGTAGGCGAAGTCGCCGCGCTGGGTGATGGTCTCGCGGTAGGCCACCTGCGGCTTCCCGGCCACCACCTCGCAGTTGTACTCACGCTTCATCCGCTCGATGTAGATCTCGAGGTGCAGCTCGCCCATGCCGCTGATGATGGTCTGGGCAGACTCCTCGTCGCGGTGGACCCGGAACGTCGGGTCCTCCTTGGTGAACCGGTTCAGGGCCTTGGAGAAGTTGGCCTGCCCGGTGCGCTCCTTCGGCGCCACGGCGAGGTCGATCACCGCGTCCGGAACGTGCATCGAGGTCATGGTGACCGACAGCCGGCCGTCGGTGAAGGTGTCGCCCGAGGCGCACTCCACGCCGAACAGCGCGACGATGTCTCCGGCGCTGGCCTCGCCAACGTCGATCATCTCGTTGCTGTGCATCCGGACGATGCGGGGGATCTTCACCTTCCTCTGGTTCGACTGGTTGAAGATGAAATCGCCCTTGGCGATCCTCCCCTGGTAGATCCGAACGTACGTCAGCTGGCCGTAGCGCCCGTCCTCGAGCTTGAAGGCCAGGCCGACGAAGGGCTTGTCCGGATTGGACTCGAGGACCATCTTCGCCTCGTCGTTCTTCTGGTCGAGTGCCTCGTTCACCACCTCCGCCGGGTTGGGGAGGTAATCCCGCACCGCATCCAGGAGCAGCTGCACGCCCTTGTTCTTGTAGGCAGAGCCGCACATCACCGGGGTCATCTTCAGCGCGAGCGTGGCGCGGCGGATCGCGGCCTTCAGCTCCTCGTCGGAGACTGGCTTGTCAGCGATGAACAGCTCGGCCAGGTGGTCGTCCACGTTGGCCACGCCCTCGATGATGTCGTGGCGCGCCTGCTTGGCCTGCTGCACCAGCTCGGCGGGGATCTCCTCCTCGCGGACGTGCTCGCCATTCTCACCATCGAAGTAGTAGGCCTTGCCCACGATCGGGTCGACGATGCCCTGGAACCGGTCCTCGGCCCCGATGGGGATCTGCAGCATCACCGGGTGGTGGTTCAGCTTCTCCTTGAGCTGAGCCGCCACGCGGGCGTAGTTCGCCCCGGCCCGGTCCATCTTGTTGACGAAGGCGATGCGGGGGACCTTGTAGCGGCGCATCTGCCGGTCGACGGTGATCGACTGGGACTGCACGCCGGACACCGAGCAGAGGACGAGGATGGCGCCGTCGAGCACCCGCAGCGCGCGCTCCACCTCGATGGTGAAGTCCACATGGCCCGGGGTGTCGATGATGTTGATGTTGATGTCCTTCCACAGGCAGAACGTCGCCGCGGACTGGATGGTGATCCCCTTCTCGCGCTCCAGGTCCATCGAGTCCATCTTGGCGCCGACGCCGTCCTTGCCACGGACCTCGTGAATCTCGTGGATCCGGCCGGTGTAGAAGAGGATCCGCTCGGTCAGCGTGGTCTTCCCACTGTCGATGTGGGCCGAGATGCCGATGTTGCGAACGCGTTCGATGGGGATGTTGGACGCCATGATGAGTGTGTGCTTCCTGAGGACTTCCTGGATGGGGAGCCCGCCGGCGGTGCAGACGGGCGGCGGCCCTGTACTGCCGAACGGGCCAGATTGCCAGTGCGCGAACAACCTAACGCGGTCAGGCCATCACGCAAACTGATGGCCGTGCCGTGCTCGCGACAAAAGAATTCACGACGCGCCACGACGTCGTGAAAACATCTGTCGGAACAGTGGCTTAACCTACCTTGCCACGCTGTCCAGCCAGCGGGTGACCGTCCGGACGGCATCCTGGAAGGAGGGCGCCACGAACAGGACCTCCTGGTAGACGGTCGGGTCGTAGGGGCGCGCCGTCATCTGCTCGATGTTGAGCGGGACGAGCCGGGCGTGGGTCTGGAAGCGCTCCAGCTCGCCGAACGAGGAGAGCAGCCCGGCACCGTAGGCCTTCAGCGCCCCGCCCTCCTTCGCCACCCCGAACTCGAGCGTGTACCAGTAGACCCGCTCGATCTGCTTCAGCACGTCCTCGCTCACCCGCTCCGCCGCGCGGCCGAAGGCCCGGTTGAGCTCGGCGAAGCCCGGATCGGCGAGCGTGGCAGCGTGGCCCACCAGCTCGTGCACGATGTCGGGCTCGGGCGTGTAGAGCGGTACCGTGTGGTGGCGGATGTACTGGGTGGAGAGGAACTGGTCGAAGCGCAGGTTGCCGAGGAAGGCCCGGGAGGTGACCAGCCCCGCGACCGGGACCATCGAGTAGCCGGTCGTCCCCTCCAGCTTCCTGTTCACCTCGCGCAGCTGCGGGATGCGCTGCCGGGAGAAGCTCACCCGCTCCGAGCACACTCGGTACTCGGCCGAGGCGTGCTTGCCGTGCAACGGCGCGAGGTGCTGCCAGACGGTGCGCCACACGCCCTGCTCGGTGTCGGTGTACTCGACGTCGGGCACCGGGTCCCCGGGCTTCCACTGCAGCGCCTGCTGCGCGATGTGGTTCCGTCGGGCCCGGTACTCGGGATCGCGAAAGCCCGGATGGTTCTGGTCGAGCTGGACGATGTCCTCGGCGCCCGCGGTGGGAGCGGAGTCGGCGTTGCCAGCGAAGGGGAGACCCGGATTCATCGTCCGGTCAATCTATCCCCTTCGTCCGCCGGATGCCGGCGCTCCGGCGTGGGTGCCGCCGTGCGTCGCGTTTCTCAGTAGCGCACGCCTTGCGCGCCGAGGAGCAGCTGGTTGGCCTGCATGAGGTAGTACTGCGCCTGCTGTGCGTTCTTCTGGACGAGCGCCGCCTGCGCGGCTTCGACCAGTTGCGCCGCCTGGGACGCACGGCTGGCCTCGGCGGGAGAGCCGGCGGCCGACGCCGCGGCGGCAGTCTGCTGCAGCGAGCGGCGGGTGTACTCCAGCGAGGAGGAATCCCAGTTTCCGCTGCTCTGCAGGGACTGGACGGTGCCGTCGATCGCACCGCGCGCGTCGTCGATCTGCGCTGCGCGCTGGGTCCGCGCCTGCTGCTCTGCGATGCGAGCCTGCTCCGACGCCTGCTGCTGGGCGGCGATCTGCTGGAGCGCCTCGGTCTGCGCGCGCGACTGCTCGAGGAGGGCGTCCATCTGGGGATCGCTCTGACCGTCCGTTCGGTCGGCTCGGGCCTTCTTCTTCCGCGACGTCCCGGCATCCGGTCTCGCCGGCTCCTGCACCGAGACGCGGGTCGGCGGCTCCGGCGCGACGTCCGCGCTCCGGGCGGGCTGCACCGGCTGACCACCATCGGAGGTGCGGCTCGGGTCGCCACGGAGGACTCCCGCGTCCTGGGGAGTGGAGCGAACGCCGGCATCGGCGGGACGGGTCGTGGCCTGGGGCGCCGCGGGAGCGCGGGCGGGTGTGCCGGCGTCGGGAGCGGCCAGGACCGCGGAGAGAAGCAGGAGGGGAGTCATCGGAGCGGAATCTAACCCGGGAGCGAGGGCCGAGCCCGCCTCCCGGGGGTGCGGCGGAGTGGGTGCCCGGTCGTCCGCGCGGGCCTTCGATGAGGACGGCGCTCCCTCGTGCCGAGGTCCTCCTCGACTCCGGGGTGGCGATCTCCGCCGCGCGGCCCGATCGCGCGTGGAGGACGCGTTCCGGTGGGCCGAGCAGCGGGTGTGGCTCGAGGAGAGCGTGGCCGACCCTGAGGGCGACAGAGCGCTCAGGCTCTGACGCGCACCGCCCGGGCGCCGCGACCGGGGCCGTCCGGTGATGATCCGCGTATTCATCGTGGGGATCATCTCGAGACGCTTCGGAGGGACCGGTGCCCCCCCTCGCCCGGGACCGTCCGGTGATGATCCGCATGTTCATCGTAGGGATCATCTCGAGACGTTCCGGAGGGAACGGCCCCCGCCCGGGGCTCAGCGGGCCGCTCGTCCGCGGTCGAGCAGCGCGCCGAGGCAGGCGGCGGCCGCCCGCTCCCCCGTCTCCATCGCTCCGTGCACCGTTCCTGCCTGGCCGCCGGTGTGGGTGTGCTCGCCAGCGAAGAACAGCGTGCCGGCGATGGGCCGCGCGAGCACGTCCGCGGCGGCGAGCCCTCCCACGAGCGTGAATGCGTAGCCTCCCCGCGCGAACGGGTCCGCCTCCCAGTCGTGAAAGGCCTCGTCGTCGAGCAGCTCCTCCAGGCGCGACCGGGGAAGGCCGAAGAGTCGCTCCAGGCTCGCCAGCGCCCGCTCGCGCCGGGCGTCCGGAGCCAGCGCCGACAGCTCCTGGGCCAGGGGTCCGCCGGCCCACCCGGTGAGCACCCCCGAGTCGACCGGCGCGGTCGTCCACCACGTCGGCACCGGCCCCCCGGCCAGGTGTGCGAAGGCGAAGCCCCGGAGGCGCGCGTGGTGTCCGGTGGGCGTCCCCCGCGCCCAGAAGTCCTCGCGGAAGCGGAGGAGGAGCTTGAACAGCGGCCCCTGCACCATCATCGCCGCCGCCCGCTCGACGTCGTGGACGCGCGGCGCGAAGCGAATGGCCCCGGTCGCGCCGGGCGGCGCCCGCAGCACCCCCAGCGGCACGGTGACGATGGCTGCCCGGGCCTGCACCGGGACGAGAACCTGGCCGGTGAGCTTCCGCGCCTCGACCAGGACGTGGCCCGCCGACCAGCGCACGTCGGTCACCACGGTGGAGAGCCGCAGCGCATCGGGGGCGCGCTTCTCCAGCGCCCGACGCATCGCCTCGAGGACCCGGAGGTAGCCGCCCTCGATCCGCGCGGCCTCGTCGCCGTGGAGGGCCCGCGAGGCACGCTCGAGGATGCCGATGGCCTCGGCGCTCGCCCGGGAAGCGTCGGCGGCGTAGTAGCCCTCGACGTAGCGGCGGGCGAGGTCCCGCACTAAGGCGTCGAGCGCTCCGGACGCCATCCGCTCGGCCAGCACCTCGTCGACCGGGACGTCCCCGTGCAGCCCGGCGACGGTCGCCAGCGCCTTCGCCAGCGTGCCGTCGGCGTCGACCAGCCGTCCCTTCTCCAGGGCCAGGTGCCGCTGCCCGGTGGGCTGAACGGGCAGGCGCGCCCGGCGCGCCCGGTCGAGGAGGGTCCGTGCCTTTCCCTGGACGAACTCGGCGCCCAGCTCGACCGCGACCGGCCAGCCCGGAAGCGCGCGGGTGTCGACCCGGCCGCCGATGCGCGGTCGCGCCTCGAGGACCCGGACCCGCCGCCTCGCCCGGGCGAGGGCCTCGGCCGCGGCGAGCCCGGCGGCGCCGGCGCCCACCACCACCACGTCCACGGTGTCCTCTGCCACGGTGGAAACTGCCTCCAGCACCACGGTGCTCCCGTGCTAGCAGGCATCGTGGTGGAGAAGCCCACCCTCGTACGAGCGAATGTTCTTTCCAGGGCGGCGGCCGGAGTGCTGGTGCGCCTCCTCCAGGCGCTCCCCCCGAGCGTCGTGGACGCGCTGGCGCGTGGGGTGGCGGCGCTCGCCCATGGCCTGGGGATCCGCCGACGGGTGACCCTCGACAATCTCGCCGAGGCGCTGCCCGAGCGCTCCGCCGAGGAACGGCGCCGCATCGGACGCGCCGCGTACGGCAACATGGCGCGGGTGGTGGTGGACGCCCTGCGAACGCTCGGCGCCTCGCGCGCGCAGCTGCTCGCCGAGGTGGAGGTGGACGACTTCTCGCCGGTGGAGCGGGCGCTGGCCCGGGGCCGGGGGCTGCTGGTCGCCACGGCGCACCTCGGGAGCTGGGAGCTGTTCGGCGCGGCGATGGCCCAGCGCGTGCCGCTCCACGCGGTGGTGCGATCGCTCCGCGGTGGGCTCAACGCCCGGCTGGTGGAGGCCCGCGAGCGGTCCGGCCTGCGGCTCATCCCGGAACGCGGCGCGCTGGCGGCCACGGTGGCGGCGCTCCGCCGGAACGAGGTGGTGGCCATGCTCCTCGACCAGGCCATCGGCGGGAAGCATGCGCTCTTCGTGCCCTTCTTCGGCCGCCCGGCGGCCACCACTCCCGCGCTCTCGATGGCCGCGCTCCGGACCGGCGCACCCACCCTGGTGGTCATCGCGCTCCGCGAAGGCGGACGGCTCCGGTTCCGTGTCGAGGGTCCCTTCGAGATGGAGGAGACCGGCGAGCGGGCGACGGACCTCTTCCGGCACACCGCGCGGGTGACCGCTGCCATCGAGCGCGTCATCCGCGAGGCCCCCGAGCAGTGGCTCTGGCTGCACCGCCGCTGGAAGCTCTCCCCGCCACCCGGCGAGGCGCTCCGGCTCGAGCTCCTCGCGATGGACGCCGAGGACCAGGCGGTCCGCGCTCGCCTCGTGGAGGAAGGTCGGCTCTTCCAGGGCTACGACCCGGCGATGGAGGCCGTGCACCGCCACCTCGCCGGGCGTCTCGCGCGGCTGGTGGAGACCCACGGCTGGCCCGGGCGCTCCCTGGTGGGTCCGACCGCCGCCTTCGCGGCGTGGCGCATCGCCCAGCACGCCATCGCCACCCCCGACCTGCAGCGCCGCTTCCTCTCCCTGGTGCAGGAGGCCGCGACGCGGGGAGAGGCCACGCCGGTGCAGGCCGCGATGCTGGAGGACCGGGTCCGGCACCTCGAGGGCCGTCCGTCGCTCTACGGGACGCTGCTCGACTGGGACGAGGAGGGCCGGCTCTCGCCCGGGGCGCTCGAGGCGCCGGCCGAGGTGGATTTGCGGCGGGCCGCGCTGGGACTCCCGCCGCTCGCCGCCGCGGTCGAGAAGGCCAATGCTGGTCCGCGAGAGCCGGGGGATGCCCCGCCGCGGGATCTTGCGGCGCGGCGGCGCGAGTTCGAGGCCTGGGCCCGGCGGGTGGGCTGGCGCTCCGGCTAGAGCAGCCGCTGTCCGGCCAGCACCACGCACCCGGTGACCACGAGCGTCACGACCATGGCCAGCGTCGCGCGCATCAACCGGGGCACGCGGGCGACCCTGCCCACGATGACCGCGTTGACCGAGATGCTCGCCAGGCTGGCGACGAGCGCCGCGCTTCCGGCGAGCTGCGGCGAGGCGAGCCCGTGCGCGCCGAGCGAGGCGGCCGAGGCGACCGCCGAGGCGCTGGAGACGAGGCCGCCGATCAGGCTCACGGCGTAGAGACCCCAGGCGCCGAGGAGGCGGCGGCCGGTCTCTCCGAGCACCTCGAGGGCGACGAAGAGGATGCCGTAGTACACCGCCGACCTCAGCGAGAACGGCGAGCGCAGCGGAAGCTCGGGGACGGGGGCGCCCTCGTCGGTCCGGCCCTGGGCGGCGGCGAAGGCCGCGGCGGCGAGCAAGAGGGCGAGGAACGCAGGCAGCGCCGAGCGGAGCGCCGCCGGCGCGAGCAGACCGAGGAGCACCGAGTTCCGGAGCAACATCGCCATGGTGGCCAGCGCGATGGCCCGCGACGCCGGGCCGATCCACGCCGGTCCGCCCTCGCGCGTGCGCTCGGCCATCTCGGTCACCGTCACCGTGCTGTTGACCAGGCCGCCGAGGAATCCGGTGAGCGCGATCCCCCGCGGTCCCGCGGCCTTCAAGAGCACGTAGTTCACGAAGCCGAGCGCGGCGATGAGCAGGACGGTGGTGAACGCCGCCCGGGGGTAGACGAGGCCCCAGGAGTCCACCGGGGCAGTGGGGAGCACCGGGAAGATGGCGAAGGCCAGGAGCCCGAGCAGGATCGCCGAGCGGATCTCCTCGGCGGTGAGCCGGTGGCTGAAGCTCGCCAGGCGCTCCTTCCAGGCGAGCAGCCCGGCGGTGATGACGGCGACGGCAGCGGGAGTGAAGCGGTGCCCGAGGCCGCAGGTGATTCCGGTGACCGCCATCACGAGGAGGGCAGCCGAGGTGGTCAGCTCGATGCCTTGCCCGTCGTGGATCGAGGCCCAGTTGACCACCAGGATGAGGATGGCGGTGCCGGCGATGGCCGCGAGCGCGAAGGGCGTGCCGAGCAACGCTCCGAGGGCTCCCAGCAGGGAGACGAAGGCGAAGGTGCGGAGCCCCGCCTCCTTGCCTCGCCACTCCCGTTCGAGGCCGACGAAGAGACCGACGCCCAGCGCGAGCAGCACGCGCGCCAACGTCTCCACTGCTGGCCAGCGAGCGACGACGTCCATCGTGAGCAGGGCGCGCGCGCCGCGAGGGACGAAGGCTCCCTCGCCGCGGACGTCCAGGCCCCACTCTTATCACCCCGCGGTCAGGCAAGGACCCTGGGGGCCCGGCGTTCGTGTCAGCTGGCTCAGGCGGGCGCGGTGAACGGCAGATCGGCGCCCCGGGTGGGAAGCCGCGACGCCGCACCGGTCAGCGCCGCGTCGACGTCGCGTGCCGCCTCCCGGCCGTCCGAGATGGCCCAGACCACGAGGCTCGCGCCGCGGCGAGCGTCGCCCACCGCCCAGATGCCGGGCCGCGAGGTACGGAACCGGCCATCCACCCGGACGTTCCCCCGGGCGTCGAGCGCGAGCCCGAGCTGAGACTCGAGCGGCGCCGTCTCCGGGCCGAGGAAGCCCATCGCCAGGACCAGGAGGTCCACCGGCCGCGTCGTCTCCGAGCCGGGCACGGGAACGACGCGGCTGCGCCCTGCCTCGTCGCGCTCGATGCGGATGTGGACGAGCTCCATCTCCGCGAGCCAGCCGTTCCGGCCGATGAGCCGGGTGGTGGACAGGGCGAACTCGCGCTCCCCGCCCTCCTCCTGGCTGGACGAGGTGCGGAAGATCACCGGCCAGTCCGGCCACCAGTTTCCGGTCGCGCGGCTTGGAGGCGGCGCGGGGAGCAGCTCGATCTGCTCCAGGTGGGCCGCGCCCTGGCGCAGCGCGGTACCGAGGCAGTCCGATCCGGTGTCGCCTCCGCCGAGGATGACCACCCGCTTCCCGGCAGCGGACAGCTCGGGCGGGAGCGGCGCGCCCGACACGACGCGGTTCTGCGCCTCGAGGTAGTCCATGGCCCAGACCACGCCCGGCAACTCGCGGCCGGGCACGGTCAGGTCGCGTGGGCGGCGGGCGCCGAGGGCGAGAACCAACGCGTCGTGCTCGGCGGCGAGCTGGTCGAACCCCGGCGCGACGCCGACGTCCACGCCGCAGCGGAACGTCACCCCCTCGGCCTCGAGAAGCCGGACGCGCCGCTCGACCAGGGACTTCTCGAGCTTGAAGTCGGGGATGCCGAAGCGGAGGAGGCCACCCGCTGCCGGAGCCCGCTCGTAGACGGTGACGGAGTGCCCGGCGCGGTTGAGGCTGGACGCGGCGGCGAGCCCGGCCGGGCCGCTCCCCACGATGGCCACCGTCTTCCCAGTGCGGGACGCCGGAGGGCGCGGGCGCACCCAGCCCTCCTTGAACGCGCGGTCGGCGAGCTCCTTCTCGATCTGCTCGATGGCCACCGGCGCCTGGTCGATGGCCAGGACGCACGCCGCCTCGCAGGGGGCGGGGCAGAGCCGGCCGGTGAACTCGGGGAACTCGTTGGTGAGGGAGAGCGTCGCCCAGGCCTCTTCCCAGCGGTCCCTCCAGACCAGGTCGTTGAAGTCGGGGATGAGGTTCCCCAGCGGACAGCCCTGGTGACAGAAGGGGATGCCACAGTCCATGCAGCGGCCGGCCTGCCGGCGGCTCTGCTCCGCCGTCTGGGGAAGGATGAACTCCCGGCTGTCGCGCACCCGCTCCGCCTTCGGGCGCTTGGGCGGTGCCTCACGCTGCCACTCCAGGAATCCGGTGACCTTGCCCATGGATGCTTAACCCTCCACCGCGCGGAGCCTCGGGCGTGCCGGGGGAGTGGGTGGGCGCTGGGCGGCGCGGCGCGTCTGGAGGACGCGCTTGTAGTCGGTGGGCATCACCTTCACGAACTGCGGGACGAGGTGGGTCCAGTGGTCGAGCACCCGCCGAGCGACGGGGCTGCCGGTGTGCCGCAGGTGGTTCTCCACCAGGCCGTAGACGAGCCAGATGTCGGACTCGTCCACCAGCGACTCCAGCTCGACCATGTCGCCGTTGCACCGATCGCGGAACCGCCGCTCCCGGTCGAGGACGAAGGCCATCCCACCGCTCATCCCGGCGGCGAAGTTGCGGCCGGTGGGGCCGAGCACCACCACCACGCCCCCGGTCATGTACTCGCAGCCGTGGTCGCCGACGCCCTCGACGACCGCCGAGGCGCCACTGTTCCGGACCGCGAAGCGCTCACCAGCGAGGCCCGAGGCGAACAGCTCGCCGCCGGTCGCTCCATAGAGCACGGTGTTCCCGATGATGACGTTCTCCTCGGGCGGGAAGCGCGCCCCAGCAGGCGGACGGACGATGATCCGGCCTCCCGAGAGGCCCTTCCCCACGTAGTCGTTGGCGTCGCCCTCGAGCTCGAGCGTCACCCCGGCGGCGAGAAAGGCGCCGAAGCTCTGTCCCGCGGAGCCCTGCAGCCGCACGCGGATGCTGTCGTCGGGAAGCCCGGCCGCCCCGCGGAGCTTGGCGACCTCGCCGGAGAGCATCGCCCCCACCGCCCGGTGGGCATTGCGCACCGGGAGGATGATCAGGCTCGGCGCCCCGCCCTCCAGCGTGGGCCGGGCGCGCTGGAGCAGCACCCGGTCGAGGTGGTCCGAGACGTCCTTCCCCTGCACCTGCACGCAGTGGCGGGGCGCATCGGCCGGCGCGCGGGGGATGACCAGCAGTGGCGCGAGGTCGAGGCTGCGGGCCTTCCAGTGGTCCACGTCGCGGCGGGCGCGCAGCAGCTCCCTCCGGCCGATGACCTCGTCCAGGCTCCGGGCGCCGAGGCGGGAGAGCAGCTCGCGCACCTCGCGGGCAACGAAGAGGAAGAAGTGGACCACGCCCTCCGGGGTGCCGGTGAAGCGCTCGCGGAGCACCGGGTCCTGGGTGGCGATGCCCACCGAGCAGGTGTTGAGGTGGCACTTGCGCAGCATCACGCAGCCCATGGCGATGAGCGATGCGGTGGCCATCCCGTACTCCTCGGCCCCCAGCAGCGCGGCGACGACGACGTCGCGGCCGGTCCGCATCCCGCCGTCGGTCTGCACGCGGACGCGGCCCCGCATCCCGTTCTCCATAAGGGTTTGGTGCGTCTCCGCGACGCCCAGCTCCCAGGGAAGCCCGGCGTGCTGGATGCTGGAGATGGGAGACGCCCCGGTTCCGCCCTCGTAGCCGGCGATCACCACGCAGCCCGCGCCCGCCTTGGTGACGCCGGCGGCGACCGTCCCCACCCCCACCTCGCTCACCAGCTTCACGCTGATCCGGGCCTCGGGGTTGACCGACTGTAGATCATAGATGAGCTGGGAGAGGTCCTCGATGCTGTAGATGTCGTGGTGGGGCGGGGGAGAGATGAGGGTCACCCCCGGGGTGGAGCAGCGAACGCGGGCGATGCGCTCGTCCACCTTGTGTCCGGGCAGCTGACCACCCTCGCCCGGCTTGGCGCCCTGGGCGATCTTGATCTGCAGCTCGTCGGCGTTGACCAGGTACTCGGCGCTGACCCCGAAGCGGGCGCTGGCCACCTGCTTGATGGCGCTGCGCCGGAGGTCGCCGTTCGCGTCGGGGAGGTAGCGGCGCGACTCTTCGCCGCCCTCGCCGGAGTTGCTCTTGCCACCGAGGCGGTTCATGGCGATGGCCAGCGTCTCGTGCGCCTCGGCGCTGATGCTCCCGAAGCTCATCGCTCCGGTGACGAAGCGCTGGACGATGGACTCCACCGGCTCGACCTCCTCGAGCGGGACGGGCTCCTTCGCCGTCACGAGATCCAGCTGTCCGCGCAGCGTGCCGCCGGCGCGGGTCTCGTCGTTCGCCGCGGTGGTGAACTTCCGGAAGGCCTCCCAGTCCGCGCCCTGGATGGCGGCCTGGAGGAGCGCCACGGTGGAGGGGTTCCAGCGGTGCTGCTCACCCTGGCGCCGCCACTGGTACAGCCCGCCGATGGGGAGCATGGCCTTCGCCTGGGGGCCGTAGCCCCGGGCGTGGCGCTCCTGCGCCTCGCGCTGCAGCTCGGCGAACCCGACCCCGCCGAGGCGCGACGGCGTTCCGGTGAAGTGCCGGTCGATCAGCGCGCGGTCGAGGCCCACCGCCTCGAAGATCTGCGCCCCGCGGTAGGACTGAAGCGTGGAGATGCCCATCTTGGACATCACCTTGAGCAGCCCCTCCTCGATGGCCTTGAGGTAGCGGCTCTGGGCCTCGGTCTCGTCGAGGGGGATCTCCCCCGAGTCGGCCAGCGCGCGCACCGTGTCCAGAGCGAGCCAGGGGTTGACCGCCGCAGCGCCGAACCCGAAGAGCGCGGCGAAGTCGTGGACCTCGCGTGCCTCGGCGGTCTCCACCAGGAGGCCGGTCTGCATCCGGATGCCGTCACGGGTGAGGCGCTGGTGGACCGCCGAGAGCGCGAGCAGCGCGGGGATGGGGGCCCGGCGCGCGTCGACGCCCCGGTCGCTGACGATGAGCAGGCCGCAGCCCTCGTCGACCGCCTGCACCGCCTGCTGGCAGAGGCGCTCCACCGCAGTCTCCAGCGCGCGCTCGCCGCCCTCCAGGTCGAACAGGGCCGAGAGCCGGCGGGGGAGGAACATGCCCTCGTGGTGGCTCTCCGAGAGGCGGGCCAGCTGTCCGCTGGTGAGGATGGGGCCGGGGAGGGTGAGCCGGTGGCACTGGTCCGGCGTCTCCTCGAGGGTGTTGCCGTCCGGACCGGTGGCGGTGGCGAGGCTCATCACCAGCGCCTCGCGGTGCGGGTCGATGGGTGGGTTGGTGACCTGGGCGAAGAGCTGGTGGAAGTAGCGGAAGAGGCTCGGGGCCTGATCGCTGAGGACGGCCAGAGGGCTGTCCTTGCCCATCGAGCCGGTGGGCTCGTGGCCGCTCTCGGCCATGGGGAGGACCAGCAGCTTGAGGTCCTCGTCGGTCCAGCCGAAGGCGCGCTGGGCGACGCGGAGCTCGTGCTCCTCGAGCCGGGGCGGCGCCGGCACCCGGGGTAGCTCGTCGAAGGTGAAGACGTTGCGCTTGAGCCACTGGCGATAGGGCCAGCGTCCGGTGATGTCCCGCTTCACCTCCTCGTCCTCGAGGATGCGGCCCTCGGCGGTATCGACCAGGAACATGCGGCCGGGCTGGAGGCGCCCCTTCTTGCGGATCCGGTCGGCGGGCACGTCGATCACGCCGGTCTCGGAGGCGAGAATCACCCGGTCGTCCTCGGTGATCAGCCACCGCGCCGGGCGGAGGCCGTTCCGGTCCAGGGTGGCGCCGATGAGCGAGCCGTCGGTGAAGGCGATGGCGGCGGGGCCGTCCCAGGGCTCGAGAAGGGCGCTGGAGTACTCGTAGAAGGCGCGCCGGTTCTCGTCCATCGCGGCGTGCTTTTCCCAGGCCTCGGGGATCATCAGCATCATCGCGTGGGGAAGGCTGCGGCCGCCGAGGTAGAGCAGCTCGAGCATGTTGTCGAACTGCGCCGAGTCGCTCTGCTCGGGCTGGACGATGGGGAAGAGCCGGTCGAGGCTGCCGCCGAACTTGGCTGAGGAGAGCTGGCTGCGCCGGGCGTTCAGGTGGTTCCGGTTGCCGCGGAGGGTGTTGATCTCCCCGTTGTGCCCGATGAACCGGAAGGGCTGCGCCAGCTCCCAGGTGGGGAAGGTGTTGGTGCTGAAGCGGGAGTGGACCAGCGCCAGACCGCTCTGGACGTCCTCGTCCCGGAGGTCCTGGTAGAAGTGCGCCAGCTGCGCCGGCAGCATGAGACCCTTGTAAACGATGGTCTCGGAGCTGAGGCTGGGGACGTGGAAGCGCCGCTCGGGGTCCAGCTGCTCGGCGCGGACGTGGTTCTCCACCAGCTTCCGGATGACGAAGAGCTTCCGCTCGAAGGCCGAGGGGACGACGCGCCGGCGCGCGATGTAGACCTGACGGAGGACCGGCATCGAGCGGCGCGCGAGCCAGCCCAGCCGCGAGGCGTCGACCGGGACGTCACGCCAGCCGAGGACGCGCTGTCCCTCGCGCTCGGTGACCTCGGTGAAGACCCGCTCGCAGGCGGCGCGCGCCTGCGGATCGGCGGGGAGGAAGACCTGGCCCACCGCGTAGCAGCGCGGCTCGGGCATCTCGAAGCCGAGGCGGCCGCCCTCCTTGCGGAAGAAGGCGTCCGGGAGCTGGAGGAGGATGCCGGCCCCGTCGCCGGTCTGGGGGTCGGCGCCGCAGGCCGCGCGGTGGGAGAGGCGCACCAGGATGTCGAGGCCCTGCTCGACGATGGAGCGGGACTTCTCGCCGCGCAGGTGCGCGACGAAGCCCAGCCCGCAGGAGTCGTGCTCCATCGCGGGCTCGTACAGTCCGTGCCTCGAGGGCAGCGGCATCCTTGGCCTCCCGACCGTCCGGTCTGCCGCAAAGCGGCAAACTCACAGCGTACGGGACCTGGCTGACCCGGCTCAAATGTGGGCGCATCGGCGAGCCCACTGTACCCGATGAGACCCGCTACCGAAGGTGTCTGGCACCTGAGAGAGCCTGAGAAAGCCTCATCATTTCAACTTGTTGTACTGGCCGGTCGCCGCGCGTGGCCGTGGGCTTGGCCGGCGAGCGGGCCGAGCCGGCCGCCGCCCGTCCGGCGTGCGACAGGGCCGAGGTGCACGGGGAGGAGACCCGCCGGGTGCGGATCAGCGTCTGCGCTGATGGCGGGACGCGTCAGGCGGAAGGCGAGCGTGCGAGCCCGGAGGGCACGGAGATCGGCTGTCGCCGCTTGCGACCTCACATGCTCAGCCGCAGGCCCACGCCGAAGTCGAGGATGGTCGCGTTCAGGGGACCGAAGTCGCTCCCCGCCGGAATCCCCGAGACGCCGGGGACGGACGCGAGGTCCTGGCGCGGGAAGCCGAGCCTCATCTCCCCGCCGGTGCGCCCGAAGTGACCCGCGACGTAGCTCTCCACGGACAGGTAGCTGAGCACCGTCACCACGAAGTCCAGCCGCGCGAGGTAGGTCCCGTCGCTCAGGTTGCCGATGCCGGTGAGGCTCCAGGTCGTCTTGGCCGTGGTGTCGACCAGCGTTCCGTTCAGCGCGAGGTAGTGCTTGCCGACGTAGAAGGGCTGGAACCCGCCGACGATCAGGAGGGGCAGGTACTCGTCGCGGGTGTAGCTGGCGGAGTTGAAGAAGTACTCCGCGCCGAAGGTGATGCTCTTGTTCCCCTCGAAGTTGATCGAGTAGCTCGCTCCGCCCGCGGCCTGGTAGACGGGCCTCGCTCGCTGGGCGAGAGCCACCTGGGCCTGGCTCGTCACCGGGATGGTGGTGCCCGGCGGGAAGGTCCCCGGCGGGACGCCTGGAATCGTCGACGGGTCCAGCTGCGTGGTGATGTCGAAGGAGCGGCTGTAGGGAGCGTCGGAGTACTGCTTCCACGCGGCCTCGGCGTAGACGTCGAAGTCGCCGATGGCCATCGTCACGTCGGCGCCGGCGCGGGCCGCGCGGTTTCGCTGCACCAGCCCGTCGAGGCCGAAGGCGCCGTTCTTGAACGAGAACTCGGCGCGGGCCGCTCCGCCGACGTCCCGGAGCAGCGTGCCGGTGTCGGCGGGATTCACCCCCGAGCCGCCGGGGTTCTGCACCGTGCCCGTCCCCGAGTAGCTGCCGCCCACGTTCTGCGTCGGCTCGAACAGCGCCACCGCGGTGAAGTTCCAGCCCGCGCTCTCCCAGGGGATCTGCACCCGGGCCATCGTCACCCCCAGCCGGGCGTCGAACAGCGCCAGGGGATCGCGGGGCTGGGACGCCAGGAAGTCGGTGGGCGAGAAGAAGCGCGCCACGCCCCACTTCACGTGCTGGCGCCCGACGGTCACGAACGCCGTGCGGGCGATGTCGAACGACAGCCACGCCTGGTCGAGCAGCACGGCCGGGTTGCTCGCGGTGGTCGTGGCCGGGATGCCTGGGAGCGGTGTGGCCCCCACCGTCGCGGAGAAGAAGGGGTCGTAGGTCATCCGCCCCAGCACGAAGGCCCGCAGCTGATCGGTGGGACGGGCGTCGAGGTAGACGTCGACCAGGGTGGGCAGCGAGACCCGCGACTGGTCGAACGGCTGGTCCTGGGCCACGGTGACCAAGGCCCGGGTGTAGAAGAGCCCGCCGATCCTCAGCGGATCCTCCTTCACCCGTCCGCTCGCGAACGCGTCGCTCGTCGGCGTCGTGTCGAGGCCGAGCGACTCCTGACCCGCGGCGCCCGGCCTCGCCCCGGCGTCCGGCGCGCCGCCGAAGATCGACTCCTCGACCGGCCGCGCGCCGGCGGTCCCGCCGTCGGCCGGTCCTCCGAACAGAGCCTCCTCCTCCGGGCGCTGGGCCCGGGCGCCGAGCGACAGCGCCAGCGCGGCCAGGACGGCCCAGCGGCTCATCGGCTCTTCGACTCGAGCCAGGCCTTGGTGAAGATGTTGGCCTGGAGGGGACGGAGGTCCACTTCCTTCAGCACCACGATGGTGCTGTTCGCCTTCTCCACCTCGTCGTAGATGCGGATCTCCCCCGGGTACCAGACGTCGGCGCCCTTCGACTCGCTGAAGAGCTTGTTCCACCTCGGGTAGTACAGCGTCCGCATCAGCCGGCCGGAGAGCGCGAACTCCTGCCGCTTGAGCACGTTGCCGGTGGCCTGGTCCACCCAGAGCTTCAGCACCGGGAACGCCACGTCCACGCCCGGCTTCACCTTCGACTCGATGAGCCAGGTGTCGAAGACGCCCAGCTTGGATTCGCCCCCGAAGGTGGAGTCGTACTCCTCGGCCAGCCGCGACTCGTCGAAGTCCGCCCGCCGGCTGTCGGTGCCCGCGATCCGCTCGCGCTCGGTGCGCCGGTCCCACTTTCCGGTGGTGGGGTCGTAGCTCCAGAGGTTCTTGTCCAGCCGGAGGTAGCCCTTCCCCGCCTCGCCCTTGGGCTTGGTGAAGAGGATCATCAGCTTCTGGTCCACGCTGCGGCGGTAGACGATGGCCTCGCGCGCAGTGTCGGTCTTGTCTCGCTCCTTCTGCTCCAGGTACGCGAGCGAGCGGTAGTCGCCCGAGTTCCGCTGCCGGTCGTCGATGGTCTTCACCACCTCCATCACACCGGTGGCGTCGAGCGTCTTCGCCCGGATCGGTCCGGGAAGGCAGGCCAGCAGGAGCAGGGCCAGTCGGAGCGTCGTGTCTCTCATGTCGTCGAGTCTCATCCCACCCGGTGCATGGCCGTCACCGGCTGGAGGCGCGCGGCGAGGAAGGAGGGAAAGAGGGCGATGCCGGTGGTGCAGCCGGCGATGAGGGCGATGGCCCCCGCCAGGGCCGAGGGCTTCACCAGGAGCTGAACCTCCTCGCGCATGAGGAAGAGCTGCAGCGCCAGCGGGGCATGCAGGTGAGCGAGGTTGAGCAGTGCGCAGAGCCCCACCCCCAGGACGGTTCCGGCCAGGGTCGCGGTGAGCGCGAGGGTGAAGGCCTCGATCATGAACATCGCCATCACCCGCGCTCGCTGCATGCCGATCGCCCTGAGCGTTCCGATCTCCCGGGTTCGCTCGCGGATGGTGATCCACATGGTGTTCATGAGCCCTACGACGATGATCACCAGGAGGATCCCGATCAGCGTGTAGGAGAGCCAGGTGATGGCGGTGATGGTCCACTCGATGAAGGAGATCTCGTCCTCCCAGGTGGTCACGTCCAGCTTCTGCCCGGTCCACCCCTCCCGGTTCACGGTATCGAACTTGAAGAAGAACGCGCGCGGGTCGGGCTCCATCATCTGGTAGCCCGCCTGGGCGAGCGCCGTCCGGAGCCGCTCCTGGACCTGCGGCACCTGCTTCACGTCCTTGAGGTAGAGGAAGAGCGCCCCGGTGGCCTGGTCGTTCAGCTGGTACAGGCTCCGGAGAGTGGAATCCGGGACGAAGGTGTTCCAGGTGCTGAGGAGGCCGACGTTCCGGGCGATGGCGGCGATGCGGACGTCGACGGTGTTCGCCACCCCGCGCAGCGTGTAGGCGCTGAGGGTCAGCTGGTCGCCGACCCGGACGCCGAGCTTCTCGGCCTGCTGGTCGAAGATCAGGATGGTGCCCGGCTGGGCGAGCCCGTCGAGCGAGCCCTGCTTCACCTGGATCACCTTCCGGAACCTCGGCTCGTGGAGAATGTCGATCCCTCCGACGCCGGACTGGATCGAGCCAGTATCGCTCACGACCTTGGCCCAGCCCCGCCCCCGCTGGGTGACGTAGTCGAGCTCGGGGACTGCCTTGCGGATGACTGCCTCGATCTCCGGGTAGTGGGTCACCACCGGGGCGGCGGCGCCCGCCGTCACCTTGAAGAATCCGCCGACGTTCACGTGGCCGGTCATCAGCGTCGTGGCCGACTCGAGGATCGTGGAGCGGATCCCGTTGAGGATCCCGAGCAGCAGCACCAGCAGGGTGGTGACGCCCATGATGGCCCCCCCGAGAAGCAGGGTACGCCGGCCGTGATGCACGAGGTTGCGGAACGCGATCAGGAAGAGCTGACCCATGGTCTCACTCGTCGCTCTGCATCGCCCGGACCGGGGGGACGCGGGTGGCCAGGAAGGCGGGATAGAGCGTGGAGAGCACGGTCACCAGGACCACGACGACCAGCGCAATCACGATGTTCCAGGGGCTCAGGGTGGGGAACAGCCTCGGCCCGGAGAAGAAGAAGTAGAGGGTCTCGTTCCCCGCCGGAATCCCCCACCAGTGCAGCAGCGCGATCGCCCCAGCGCCGAGGGCAGCGCCGGCGCTGCCGAAGATCAGCCCCAGGGTCACCGTCTCCACCAGCACCATCCAGAGGATGAGACCGCGCTGGGCGCCGATGGCCCGCATCGTCCCCACCTCGGCAGTGCGCTGCAGCGTCGCCATCATCACCGAGTTGTTGATGATGACCATGGCCACGATGAAGATGATCGCCACCGCGAGCAGGAGCACCACCGTGGCCAGGAGAATGAACTGGCCCAGGAAGCCCGCTGCCTCTCGCCAGGATACGGCGCGGAGCCCGAGGTGCTCGCGATCGGAGAGCGCCCGGATGTCGGCCAGGGTTCTCTGGAGGTGGCGCGGGTCCTTGAGGATGATCGCCGCATCGAGGACGACGCCGTGGCCGATCTCCGACGGGTCGTAGACCCGGCGGACGAGATCCTCTCGCCGGAGCGCCGCGCCGGTCCCCTTGAACCGTTCCTTCTCGTCGATGATCCCCGGAGTGGCCTCGGCGACGACGTGGCGGCCCGGCTGGCCGAACAGCTCGTCCTCTGCCTTGCCACGGTCGATCTCCTGGACGCCGCCCTCCTTCTTGATCGCCTCGATCTCCGCCTTCCGGTCCGCGCTGAGGTAGCCGTAGAGCTCACGGAAGCTCACGATGTCCATGAGGTTGATGTTCCCGGACAGCGCCGACTTCTCCAGCCCGCGGAACTGGAAGGTGCCCCACACCTTGAGGTTCAGGCTCTGGACGTAGCCGCTGCGGGTGAAGGCGGTGATGGTCAGGAAGTCGCCGACCTTGAGCCGGTAGAGCTGCAGGAGCGGAGCGAGGTCCCGGTAGAACACCTGGTACCGGTCGTGGAAGTTGCGGTCGTCGGTGTCGAAGAACGCGTTGAGGAGCTTGTCCAGGTCCTTCTCCGACGAGCCCAGGGTCCGCTGGAGCAGGGCCACCGCCTTCTCGGTCTTCAGCCGGTCCAGCTGGAGGAGGATCTCGCGGGTCTGGGTCCGGTTCTCGCGGACGTACCGCTGGAGCGTCTCGTCGCGGGCGATCGAGCCCTTCAGGTCGAGGGCGTCCTTGATCTTGTCCAGGCGTCGCGCGGTCCTGAGCTTCAGCCGGTCCTCGTAGACGAACTTGGACATCAGGAAGCCGCGGTGGCCCGGGGGCACCGGCTGGCCGTCCACGATCTCCATCCGATCGAAGTTCTTCTGGAAGGCGTCGAGGTCGGTCCCCACGTACCGGAGCGGCACCAGGTCCGCGTCGGAGAGCAGGGGGGCGATCCGGTTCTCGAGGAACTCCAGTGCCTCGTAGGGGTCCCGGTCGAAGCCCTTCCAGAAATCGTCCGACGACGCTCGCTGGATCGCGTTGCGATCCTCGGGGTCGACCGCGTTGGGGGTGTTGATGTCCTCCACCCGCACCAGGTCCGACTGGAGCACGCGGACGATCTGCCGGACGTGCTCCTTGAGCGAAGCGCGTCTGGCCTCGAGCTCGGGGGTGACCCCGTGCTCCTTCTCCTCGCGCACCACCGAGCGCAGCTCCTCCAGCGTGAGATCGACGGTGTTGCCGCTGGTGATCAGCGCGGCGTTGATCCCCATGGGGATGACCGCCTTGACGTTGGGCACCGACGCCAGGAGGCGCTGCTTCCGTTCCCAGTCCACCATGGGGCTCAGGTCGGGATCGTTGCCGCCCATGGGCCAGATGGCGAACTCCTCCTTGCTCGCCGCGCTGTAGACCTGGATGTGGCCGGCGACGCTGCCGATGATGCTCCTGCTCATCGAGCTGATGACGCTGTTGAGGAGCGCGCCTCCGACGACGACCAGGACCGTCCCGCCGAGGATCACCGCCCCGATGAGCAGGTTGATGCGCGACCGGAAGAGGTTCCGGAAGGCGATGCGGAAGAGCATGCCCGCGCGCTCCAGCATCGCTCAGTGCCCTCCGGAGGCGGCCAGCGTCGTTCCCGCGGTCTCGCGGCCGACGATCTTCCCATCGGCCAGCTTCACCACCGCGTCGGCGTGGGACATCACCTTCGCGTCGTGGGTGGAGAAGATGAACGTCGTCCCGTCCCGCTGGTTCAGCTCCTTCATGAGATCCACGATCCGCTCGCCGGTCACCGAGTCGAGGTTCGCGGTGGGCTCGTCGGCGAGGACGATCTGCGGGCTTCCCACCAGCGCGCGGGCCACCGCGACGCGCTGGCGCTGCCCGCCCGACAGCTCGTTGGGCCGGTGCCGCGCGTGATCGGCCAGGCCCACCTGCTCGAGCAGGCTCATGACCCGCGCCCGGCGCTCCGGACCGCGCAGCCTCCCCTGCAGGAGCAGCGGGAACTCGACGTTCTGGAAGACGCTGAGCACCCCGACGAGGTTGAAGCTCTGGAAGATGAAGCCGATGGTCTCCAGCCGCAGTCGGGTGAGCTCGCGCTCGCTGAGCGCGGCAGTGTCCCGGCCGACGACGCGCACCGTGCCGCGGGTGGCCACGTCGACGCAGCCGATGAGGTTGAGGAGCGTGGTCTTTCCGCTGCCCGACGGGCCGGCGATGGAGATGAACTCGCCACGGTGGACGTCCAGGGACACTCCGCGGAGCGCCGGGACGACGGTCGCCCCCAGCTGGTACTCCTTCACGACGTCCACGATGCTGACGATCGGCTCGCTCACGGTGCCCCTCGGTCCTGGTCCGGGCTCGGCAGGAACGGTTGCTACCGGGCGCCACCTCGCGCGTCAACGAGTCCGGTGCATGTGACGCGAAGGTGGCGAAGCAGCGCTGGGCAGTCGTGAAGTTGCGTGAAGGGCTGGTCGCCGAGCGGCCGAATCAGGGGGGCGGCTTCAGCGCGGGGTCGGGGACGGCGGCTGCGTGCGCGGGGGAACCTCGGGTGCTGGCGGCCGTGGGGGGGTGCCCGGCGACGGAGCGCGGGACGGCGCCGGTGTCTCGCTGCCGGTTCCGAGCGGGTTCGACGTCTGCGTCCGCGGTGCAGGGAGCTCCGGCCCTCCGGCAGGGGGACCCATCCGATCCGGCACGGTGGTGCCCCTGGTCCCGGCGTCCGGGGTCGACCGTCGTGGACCCCCGTCCGGCTGCGCGGTCGCGACGAGGGAGGCGCACAGCACGGGTAGCAGCAGACGCATGGCCATCGAGCTCCTCCGGCCAGGGCATGTGCCCTGCACTCGCCCGAAGGTAGGAATCGGGGCCGCGGCTGGCCGCCTCCCCGGGTCAGGAGGTGAACGGTGGAGACGTCCTGGACCTCTGCCCGACCCCGGGCGCGGATCCTCCCGGCGCCCGTCCTCGCCGCCCGCGACGAGGCGGCGGGGCTCGTGGCCGCGGCGGAGGCCCGAGCCGCGGAGCGGGTCGCCGAGGCCGAGCACGAGGCGGAGGCGATCCGGAGCGCCGCGCGCGAGGCCGGACGGGACGAGGGGCTCGCCTACGCCCAGCGCCTCCTGGTGGAGATCCAGCAGGCCCGGCTCCGGACGCTCGAGGGAGAGGCGCTCCGCCGCAGCGTGTCCGAGCTCGCGCTGGCGATGACCCGGAGGGTGCTCGGCGAGCGCTGGACGACGGAGCCGGCGACCTGGGCGCGCGCGCTGCTCGAGGCCGCCGCGCCGCTTCGCCGCGCGAGCGGGATCTCCCTCCGGATCGCGCCGCCAGCCGCGGGCGCCGTCCGGGATGCGCTCGCGGAGGAGCTGGCCTCGGGCCGGGTGGAGGTGGTGGAGGACACGACCGTCCACGAGGCGGGGTGCGTCGCCGTCTCCGAGTGCGGCCGGGTCGACGGCAGGCTCTCGACGATGCTCGCGGCGTTCCGGGGGCCGCTCGGGCTCGAGGACCCGGGGTGACGCCCGCAGGTCCCCTGGAGGCGCTGCGCTCGGTCAGGCCCTTCCGGGTGACCGGACGGGTGGAGCTGGTGCGCGGCCTTCTCCTCGAGGCGACCCTGCCCGGTGCTCGGGTGGGCGAGGTGGTCACCGTCACGGCGGCGCGGGCCCAGGTTCTCGCCGAGGTGGTCGGCTTCGCCGGGCCGCGCGTTCAGCTCCTTCCGCTCGGCGGCGCGGCCGGAATCTCCGAGGGCGCGGAGGTGGACTGCCGCGGCGAGGCGCTCACCGTCGGAGTGGGGGAGGCGCTGGTCGGGCGCGTCCTCGATGGGCTTGGGCGGCCGCTCGACGGCCGGCCGTTGCCCGGCCGGCTGGTGCCCTGGCCGGTCGACCGTCCTTGCCCCGAGCCGTTTCGCCGGGCGCGGGTCGACCAGCCGTTGCCGCTCGGTCTCCGCGCCATCGATGGCCTGTGCACGGTGGGACGCGGGCAGCGGCTGGGGCTCCTCGCCGGGGCAGGGGTGGGCAAGTCCACGCTGCTCGGCCAGATGGCGCGCCAGACCCGCGCCGACGTGACGGTGGTGGCGCTGGTGGGGGAGCGCGGGAGGGAGCTGCGCGAGTTCGTCGAGGACGCGCTCGGAGCCGAGGGGCTCCGCCGCAGCGTCGTGGTGTGCGCGACCTCGGACGAGCCTGCGCTGGTCCGGCTCCGGGCCGGCTTCGTGGCGACCGCCATCGCCGAGTGGTTCCGGGAGCAGGGCGGCAATGTGCTCTTCCTCCTCGACTCCGTGACGCGGGTCGCCCGGGCGCAGCGCGAGGTCGGGCTCGCCGCGGGAGAGCCCCCCGCACGTCAGGGCTATCCGCCGTCGGTGTTCTCGATGCTCCCGCGGCTCCTGGAGCGGACCGGCAACTCGGAGCGCGGCCACTGCACGGCGCTCTACACCTGTCTCGTCGCCGGAGACGACCTCGAGGACCCGATCGCCGACGAGGTGCGGGGCATCCTCGACGGCCACGTGGTGCTCGACCGGCCCATCGCCGAGCGCGGACGCTGGCCGGCGGTGGACGTGCTGGGCTCGCTCTCGCGCGTCATGCCGCAGGTCACCACCGAGGAGCACCGCCACCTGGCCAGCCGCTTCCGTGCGCTCCTCTCCGCGTACGAGCAGCGGCGCGACCTCATCCTCCTCGGAGCGTACGTCCCGGGGACCGACGCCCTGACTGACGAGGCGATCGCCCGCCAGCCGGCGCTCGAGGCGTTCCTCCGTCAGGGCCGGGACGAGCCGGCCGGGACGCTCCTCGACCGGCTGCGGGAGGCGATCGGCGGATGAGCAGCCTCGAGACGCTGCGTCGCCTGAGGGCCCAGGCCCGCGACGGCGCGGAGCAGGCGTTCGCGCGGCGTCTTGCGGAGCTGCGGCTGGCCGAGGAGCTCCTTCGCCGGGCGAGCGCCCGCCTGGAGTCGCAGCGACGACGGGTTGCGGGGCGAGCCGAATCGCGGCTCGGGGCGTCGAGCTCCATTGGACGCGCGCTGCTCCACGCGCGGCACGAGGCCCGGCTCCGCGGCGAGCTCGAGATCCTCGTCTTCGGCCGCGACGTCGCGCGGCGCGAGCTGGCGGCCCAGGCCGGCCGGCAGGACGTGGCGCGAACTGCCCTCGAGCGCGCGGAGGCGAGCCTGGCCGTCCTCGAGCGGCTGCTCGAGCATCGGGTCACGGAGACGCAGCGGCGCCGAGCGCGCCGGGAGGA
>Ga0335080_10001252_pt1 | contig 24538 bp, 17 predicted proteins | sample Lox_Sample_34_FD_206720 | JGI IMG/M metagenome (GOLD analysis project Ga0335080, IMG submission 206720) | Soil microbial communities from Loxahatchee National Wildlife Refuge, Florida, United States - Lox_Sample_3.4 | ecosystem: Environmental > Terrestrial > Soil > Wetlands | place: USA... | reverse complement strand
TAGGCGGCGAGGAAGGGGCGACGTAGGCGTACATTATAAGTACGTTGAGGAGCCCCTGACGCAGCCAACAACGTAATCGTTTGATTGCGCCTCGGTATAAGAGGTTACCTCTGCGACAGCCGGTGCACGCACTCCACCATGAAGATGGCATTTTCCGGGGGGACCGTGGGCAGGATGCCATGGCCGAGATTGAAGATATGTCCGGGGCGTCCGGCATTCTCGTCAAGGATCCTCCGGACCTCCTGTTCGATGATTGCATGGGGCGCAAAGAGAACGGTCGGGTCCAGGTTCCCCTGGACGGCCATCCCCGTGCCCAGTATATCGCGGGCCTTTCCCAGGTTCACGTGCCAGTCGAGTCCCATCACGTCACCACCCGCCTGTTTCACGATATCGAGCATGGTGCCCGCCCCCTTGACAAAATGGATGATCGGTATGTCGTTATGCCTGAGACCGTCGATCAGCTTTTTCGTATAGGGGAGGACATACCTGGCGTAATCGGCGGGCGAAAGGATGCCGCCCCAGGTGTCGAATATCTGGATGGCCTGGGCGCCCGCCCCGATCTGGGCCTGCAGGTATTCCTCATCCATGGCGGTGACCTTCTCCATGAGGGCGCCATAGACCTCCGGCGCGGTGTACATCATCTGCTTGACCCGGGCGAAATCTCTGGACCCCTTTCCTTCCACCATGTAGCAGGCGAGGGTGAAGGGGGCGCCGCCGAAACCGATGAGCGGGACCTTCGCCGCCAGCTCGCGGCGCAGTATCCTGATCGTCTCCAGCACATAGGGGACACCTTCTTCCATTTCCGGGATGCGGAGCTTTTCCACGTCTGCCATGGTGCGGATCGGGTTCTCGAAGACCGGGCCGGGGATGAAGTCGAGCTTCATTCCCATGGGCTCGATGGGGGTGAGGATGTCGGAGAAGAGTATGGCGGCATCGACGCCGAGAATATCGACCGGCTGGATGGTCACTTCGGCGGCCAGATCGGGCGTCTTGCACAACTCCAGAAACGTGCAGTTGGAGCGCACCCGCATGTATTCCGGGAGATAGCGCCCGGCCTGACGCATGAGCCAGACCGGCGTGCGGTCAACCACCTTGCCCCGGCAGGCATCGAGAAAACGTGTATTCATATGTAAAAGACCTCCTCAGAGAAATTGTTGGTTGTATTCTGGAGAATGTTATCCGGGAATGCGATATTTGCGCCAGATTGGTGCACCCGCAGAAGCTCCCGCGGAGGCGTAGCAGCGCTACGCCGCACAAGAGGAGCTTCGAGGACGGCGCCAAGATGGCGTGAAGAGCGCATTCCCTACGCCTTCTTCTGAAGGCGTATCGGGACGTAGTTGCAGAAAGGCTCTTCTTCCATGTAATCCCCATGGACCGCATCCGCCCTCGCCCGGCAGCCGCCACAGACGTTGATGTATTCACACTGGCCGCACTTCCCCTTGTACGCCTTGAAGTTGCGCAGGTCCTTGAATATCTCCGAATTCTCCCAGATCTCGCGGAACGGCGTCTGTTTCACATTGCCGGCGACACGGTGAAAGTAGGAGCAAGGCTTGACGTTGCCGAAACAGTCGATGAGGCAGATGGTCTGGGCCGCTATGCAACCCTTGCCGCCGCCGGTGGAGAAAGTGAGGGAACGGCGCTCGAACTTCAGCCCCTCGGCCTTGGCCTTCTGTGGTACGATCCGGTAATAATGGGGGGCGCAGGTGGGACGCATCAGGATATCTTCCTCGATCTTCTCCTGCCGGTAGTGCCAGTCGAGGATCTCTTCGTAATCTTCCTTGGAGATCAGCTCGTTCATGATCTCCTCGCCGCGGCCCGTGGGGACGATCATGAACATGTACCAGGCGGTGGCGCCCAGGGACTTGGCGAGCTTGAAGGTGTTGGCTATATCGTGCTGGTTCCTCTTCGTGAAGGAGGAGTTGATCAGGAACTTCTGACCATGCTTGCGGAAATACTCCGCGGCCCGCACCACCCCTTCGAAGGCGCCGGCGCACTGGCGGAAATTGTCATGGACCTCCGGCGTGGAGCCGTCCAGGGAAAGCGACACCATACGTATCTCCGCCTTTTTCATCTTCTCGCAAACATCATCGTCCACCAGCGCCCCGTTGCTGGCCATGCACATCCTCAGACCAAGCGAGGTGCCGTACCCGGCCAGCTCGAAGATGTCCTTGCGCAAGAGCGGCTCGCCACCGGAAAGGACCACCACGGGCTTGGAAAATTCGGCGATCTCCTTGAGGAGCTTCTTCCCTTCCTCGGTGGTGAAATCCCCCTCGGAGGAGGTCATGTCCGACGAACAGCGGCAGTGCACGCACTTCAGATTGCATTTCTGGGTGGTTTCCCAGGCTATCCATTTGGGGATGAATTCTTCAGCCATTATATCTCCATTGGGGAAATAGTTTTTCTATTTTATCAGAATATGTCCGTTCCGCCGTCAGCAGGCCAAAAAAAATCCGGCGGCACCAGTGCAACCGGAGTTTCTCGTCTGCGGTCTTACCTTACTAATTAATATTACTATGAGTCGGGGAAAAAACTCAAGCGGAATCACGCCCCCCGACCAGCCCTTCGATCACCGCCATGCACTTCTTCAGATCGATAGGTTTGGGGATATAGGCGTCCATCCCCGCATCCAGGCAGCGCTGTTCGTCTTCCTGAAAGGCGTGGGCCGTCATGGCGACAATAATGGTATGGCCGCCCCGTTCCTTTTCCCTCTCCCGGATGACGCCGGTCGCGGCAAAGCCGTCCTTCCCCGGCATCTGCACATCCATGAGGATAAGGTCGTAGTTTTCATTCTCCCACATCTCGATGGCCTCTATGCCGTTTTCGGCAATATCATGATCGTATGCAGAATGCTTCAGCATGAGGCCCAGCACCTGCCTGGTCACCGGGTCGTCTTCAGCGAGGAGGAGACGTCTCTTTTTCCCTTCCGACGCCGGTGCCGCAGCTTTTATGGCGGGTTTGACTTTTTCCGCAAGCCGTTCCGCCTCAATCTCCGCCGCGCCCTCAGCCAGGGGAATTGTGAAGGTGAAGACCGTTTCCTGCCCTTCCGTGCTGTCGACACTGATCGCCCCCCCCATCCTTTCCACGATCTCCCTGCTGATGGCGAGTCCGAGCCCGGTGCCGCCGAATTTTCGCGAGTGGGAGTCGTCCACCTGACTGAATGAGTTGAACAGGAGATGACGTTTGGTCTCGGGTATGCCGATGCCGGTGTCCGCAACCGTGAAAGTTATTTCCCTGTTCCCTGCCGGGCTCTTCTCACCGGACGTGACTCGTATTTCGACATGACCCTTTTCCGTGAATTTCAAGGCGTTGCCGATGAGGTTCGTTATTACCTGACGCAGCCGAAGCTGGTCCCCGACTACGTTTTCAGGCACATCCGCCGCTATTGACTGGAGATATTCGAGGCCCTTCCTTTTTGCCTCGGGGATAAAGATGTCGGACACGGCGGAGATGCATTCCCGCAAATGGAAGGATTTTTCTTCCACGGTGAATTTTCCCGCTTCAATCCGCGACAGGTCGAGGATGTCGTTGAGTATCTGCAAAAGAGAGCCGGCCGACCGGCGGGCGATGCCGAGCGTGTCACTCTGCTGCGCATCGAGAGGACCTACCAGGGCAAAATCGAGCATGCCCAGAACACCGGTCAGGGGGGTGCGCAATTCATGACTCATGTTGGCAAGGAACCGGCTCTTGGCCCTGTTGGCCGCCTCGGCGGCCTCCTTCGCCTGGCGGAGCTCTTCCTCTACCCGTTTGCGCTCCACGGCTATGGCGACCTGGTTGGCGACCGCCTTCATCAGGGACAGATCGTCATCGGAGAAGCGCGGGCGGCCGCGGGTGCCGAAGGAAAGGGTGCCCAGCACCCGTTCCCGGGCCATCAGCGGATGGCAGGCGTAGGCCAGGATGCCGTAAGACTTCACCAGGTCAGTCCGCGGGTCGGGGGTGTTGGGGATGTCCTCGGCCACGATGCGGCAGGCGTCACGGGCCGCGCAGCCACAAACGGCTGTGCCATAGTCGAGCCACTCGATCTTCTCCTTCTCCTCTACCGGAATGCCGGCACAGGCGTTCAGGCGGAGGCATCCCGTTTCCTCTTCCACCAGAAAGTTGAAAAAGGCGTGGCAGTCGAGAAAATCCATGACTTTGCCGCACAGCTCATTAACCACCAACTGGGGCGAATCGCTGGCGAGGAGCAGGCCGGCTGTTTCATACAGGAGGTCGAGCCGCTGGTTGCTCTGCCGCAGCGATGCCTCGGCCTGCTTGCGCTCTCCTATCTCCCGGCGCAGTTCATCGATTGCCTCTTCGGTCTGTTTGCGCGCAGTCACGGCATCTTCCATCAGGTTAAGGGCGGCGCGATGGGAATCGCGCAGCTTCTCGTTGGCGGATTTGAGCTGCGCGGTGCGCTCGAGGACCTGCTCCTCCAGGGTTTCGTTCAGTTCCCTGAGGGCTTTTTCCGCCATCCTTTGCTCGGTGATGTCAATGTCCATTTCCAGGATCAGCTGCGACCCGTCTACATCGGTGAAGGGATAATCGTGGGCGGAAATGACGCTCCCGTCCTCCCCCGTGACTTCCCAGTGATGGGGCCGCCCGGTTTCGAGGACCTTGTAACTCTCGCAAAAATCGCACGGCTCTGACTTTCCGAAGCAATAGTCATAGCAGTGCCGTCCGTGCGACTCGCCGAACCTGTCGCGGAAGGCTTTGTTGGCGAAGGCCACTTGATAATCGGGAGTGAGCAGGCAGATCATTGCCGGCAGCGTCTCCAGGACGTCGTAAAGCCTCTGCCGTTCTAGTTTCACGGCCTCGTTCATCTCGGTTAGAGCCTTTTGCGCCTGTCTCTGCTCGGTGATGTCGATCCCCATCTCCAGGATCATCGCAGAGCCGTCGGAATCGACGAAGGGGTAGTCGTAAATGTCGTAATCGCGGCCGTCCGGCCCGGTCCAGTACCAGTGGTGGGGGGCATTGCTCTTCAGGACGCTGTAAGTCTCGCAGATCTCGCACGGTTCGGTGCGGTTGAACAGGTACTCATAACAGCGCCTCCCCTGCGACTCGCCGAAACGCTCCCGGAAGAAACGGTTGGCAAAGGGGACGTGATAGTCCGAAGAGAGAAGAACAACATAGACCGGCAACGTCTCCAGGACATCGTACAGCCGCTGCCGTTCCGCACTCGCGATATCCCTGGCAACGACGAGCTCCTTGGTGCGTTCTCCGACGCATCTCTCCAGTTCGTCATGGGATCTGCGCAGGGCCTCCTGGGCGCGCCGCTTCTCGGTAACGTCATGGAAAACGATAACTGCGCCGATAACCCGGCCATCGGCGGCAAGGATCGGCGCGGCGCTGTCCTCGATGGGGACCTCGCGGCCGTCCTTCATCACCAGCGCGGTATGGTTGGCCAGGGTCTTGGTCTGCCCATCCCGCAGCACAAGGGTAACAATGTCTTCCGCCGGCCCGCGCGTCTCTTCATTGATCAGGCGGAACACCTCACCGATCGGCAGGTCGCGGGCATCTTCCGCGCTCCAGCCGGTGAGCGCCTCGGCCATGGCATTGAGGAAGGTGATCCGGCCATCGGTATCGCAGGTGATGACCGCGTCGCCGATGCTGGCCAGGGTCACCCTGAGCCATTCTTTCTGCTCGCGCAATTGCCGGTCGGACTGGTGCTTGTAGAGCGCCATCTCGATGGTGGTTGAAAGCTCCCTTTCCTCGAAGGGCTTGAGGATATAACCGAAGGGCCCGGAGAGCTTGGCCCTGTCCAGGGTGGCGGTGTCGGAGTGGGCAGTCAGGTAGATCAACGGCACATCGAACCGGCTGCCAATCTCCTCGGCCGCTTCGATGCCGTCCATGGGGCCCTGAAGCCGGATGTCCATGAGCACTACCTCCGGCTTCAGGCTGCACGCCAGGTCAACGGCGTCTTTGCCGCTCGCCGCGGTGCCGACTACCTCGTAGCCGAGCAGCCCCAGCTTGCCGGCCAGGTCCGCGGCGACTATTGCCTCATCTTCCACAATCAATACGGTGGTTTTGTCCATGTATGTTACCTCTGGTTCACAGTTCTAAACTTGAAATTTGATCTCAAACCTCGTCCCTTCGCAGCTCGTGACCTCCACCGTTGCCCCCAGCTGTCCGGCCAGCATCTGCACCAGGCGGAGTCCCAGGGATTTCGCCTGACGCCAGTCGAGACCCGCCGGTAAACCGACGCCGTCGTCACTAACGCTGAGCAATATCCCATCCGCCGCACCATCCTTGAGCGATACGGTAACCTCCCCCTTGCTGCAACCCTTGAAGGCGTGTTTCAGCGTATTTCCAGCCAGCTCGTTGAGGATCAGGCCCAACGGCACCGCCGTGTCCACGGGAAGCGATACCGGCGATAGATCCAGCTTGAGCTCGATGGCGGGGCTTCCGTGGGCCCGCCAGAGATAGCCCAGAAGCCCGCGGCTGTATTCCGCGAAGTCAATACTGGCCAGGTTTGCCGACTGGTAGAGCCTCTCATGCACCAGCGCCATGGAGCGGACCCGGTCGGTAACGTCCCTGAGTACGCCGCGTATGGTCTCGTCCTTTGATCCGTCAGCCTGGAGGCCGACCAGGCTGGAGATCACCTGGAGGTTGTTCTTCACCCGGTGGTGGATCTCCTTGAGCAGCACTTCCTTCTCCCGCAGGTCCCTGGTCCGCACGTCCAGCAGCCTGACAAGCTCGTCGTGGGCATCCTGCAGGGTTTCCTCCGCCAGTTTGCGGTCAGTGACATCCTCGGTAAATATAACTATTCCACCTGTAGCGCCGGCAGCGTCATTCCAGGGACGGACCTCCCACTTGACCCACTGTACCGAACCGTCTTCCCTTACGAAGCGATCTGCCTCGGCGCTCATCACCTCACCGGCCAGTCCCCGTCTGTGGGCCGTTTTCCACTCATCCCTGATTTCCGGGAAGACATCGTAGTGCGAGACCCCGATAAGTTGGCGATCGCCAAGCTTGTAGTCATTGCGCCAGCGCCGGCTGACGGCCAGGTAGCGCATCTCCCGGTCGAACATCGCCAGCCCCGCGGGGGCATGCTCGATGAACAGCCGCAGCCGCTCCTCGCTTTCCCGCAGTTCCTCCTCTGCCCGCTTGCAGTCGGTTATGTCTGTTACGTGTGCCACGATTCCATCCACGCTGCCCGTTTCATCACGGTGGGGCAACATCATGGCGGCGATCCAGCGTGATCCGCCCGCCCGGTACGGCATCAGCTCTTCATAGGTAATTGTCTCGCCGGCCAGGACGCTCTCCAGACGCGGCCGGACGATGGCCCAGGTCTCCTCCCCGAGCACCTCCCGGACGTGGCGGCCCTCCATATCCTGTGGCTTGAGACCGAACCAGTGTTCATAGCTCCCGTTGACGCGGCGGTAATGGAACCCGGCATCGATGTAGGAAATGAGCGCCGGCACCGCGTTCATCACGAGCCGCAATTCGTTTTCGCGTTTTTGAATTTCCCGTTCGCTATGCCTGCGTTCCTCGATCTCCTTTTCCAGATCGCGGTAAGAGCCGCCGAGCTTCGCGGCCATGGCGTTGAATGCATCCGAAAGCTCTGCGAGCTCATCATCACCCTTGACATCGATCCTGTGCGTTAGGTCCCCCCCGCCGATCATGACGGCCCCTTTGCGCAGCCTGGCGACACGGTCGGCGATCTCCTTCTCCATGCTCCGGGAGTTAAGCATCGCGGCTGCGATCAGGAGCAGAAGTATGGCGATGATCTCCCAGGCGGCCTGGCGGAACACGGACAAGCGGGCCTTCTGCGCAGACTCCAGCAAGTCGCGGCTCTGGATGGCGACCTCGTAGACCCGCATGTTCAACTGGTTGAGGAGCCTGTCCTCCACCTCGCGGGCCAGGCCGGCCGGGACCGCCCCCTTCTCCCCCTTTTCCCTGTTCGCCACGATGGCCGAGAAGATCTGCCCGATCGACTGCTGGACCTCGATCATCTCGGCGATCTTCTTCTTGTCATCGGCGCCGCGGAACTCCGCCGCCGCCCCTGTCAGGAGCGCGCCGATCTGTTCATGCTTGGCGAACCACTGCTCCTTCGCCCGGCCGCTGTTGTTGCGGATGTAGTCGTTACGGAGCGCGACCCTGTCGAGCATGCCGGACATCAGATCGCCGGCGGTCTTCGTCAGGCTGCTCACGCCGGTGATCCGCTGCAGCGCCAGAAAGAGCATCAGGCAGATGACAATAGAGGTTATCACCGATACCGCTACGTTCAGCTGCAGCCTTTTCCTTATGCGCATGGTTACCTCAGGATCCTTACCGCTTCCGGCCTGACCGCCTTGAGTCCGTCAAAGTAGATGTAATCGAGATAATTGGGGACCGTCTTCGCTTCGGTCAGACCGTGCTTCATGGCCCAGCGCGATTCATCTTCAAGGGCAATGACAAGGGTCTGGTCAAGGGAAACGACGAACCTGGTATCGGCCCAGACATCGCGGACAATCGCCGGATCGATGCCGCTGAAGCCGATTACTATCTTCTGCGCCTCGGCCGCATTATCCCTGGCAAAGGCCTCGGCCCTGACCAGGGCGCGGAGCATTTTTGCCACCCTGTCCGGATGCTTGCGGATGAAATCCCGGGTGGCGACTACATTGAAGGTCCATGTGTAGATTTCCTTGTCGTGGAAGGCGATCCCGCTCTTGCCGAGCTGTTCCTGGGCGAGGATCGTGTAGGGAGAAAATGCCGAAACGGCGTCGATCTCCCCTTTTGCCAGGGCCTCGGGGAGCTGCTCGGCATTCAGGTCGACGACCGTCACCTCATGGCGCGCAATTCCATTGACGGCCAATACGGCGTCCAGAAAGTAATCGGAGGTAGTGCCCCGCGTAACCGCCACCTTTCTCCCCTTGAGGTCCGCCAGGGAGAGGATCCCCCTGTCCTTTCTGGCGATGATCGCGTTGCCCTTGCTGGAGGTCTCAATGGTGGCGACTACGGATATCTTTGCCCCCTTCATGATGGCGAACATGACCGGCGTCTCGGCAACCGTGGCAAAGTCCGCCTTTCCCGCCAGCAGGTCCTCAAGGGCAGGTTTCCCATAGGGGTGCGGGCGCACGGTGACCTCCAGCCCTTCCCGGCGCAAGAACCCCTTTGCCTGGGCGACCTGCGCCAGGACCGAGTCGGTCGTTGCAGAGACGGCAAAAGTGACCTTTTCCGGCGGCCCGGCGGGCTTTTCGGCAGGCGGGTCGCAGGCGGAGAGGCAGGCGCAAACAGCCAGCGCGGTGACGGCGATGGTCATTCGGATCACGAGGAGTTTCATACGGGAAGCATCGTTATCTGGCGGCATCTTGGGTTCCTTTTCCAACACCTCATAACTCCCCCCGACCCTCTCTTATCTTAAGAGGGGGGGCACTGCGTCCCTCCCCTTGGATTAAGGGGAGGAGAGGAGGGGTTACGGTTTACTCATCCGCAAACTCAAGCTCATAGCGCGGCTTCTCCCCCGCGCGATTGCACAGCTCATTTACCTCCTTCTTCAGCTCGATCATGCGCAGCTCCCGCCCCACCGAAGCGTGGTTGAAGCGTTCCAGCTCATCCACATGGCGATGCAGTTCCTCCTCCGCCTTTTTCTGCTCGGTGATGTCACGGGCCACATGCACCGCGCCGATACTATTGCCGTTTTCATCAAGGAGCGGAGTGGTGGATACCAGGAAATCTCCTCCGAAACTGTCAACGCGCAGTTCGGCTGCATGTTCCATCCCGTCAGCCATTGTTTTGACATGCGGACATATGGTGGGGGGGCCGTCACTGCCATGGACGCCCCGGTAGCAGGGAAGACCGATGCACTCATCCGGCGCAACCCCCAGGCGTTGGGATAACGCCCTGTTGACGCGGACAATCCGATGCTTGTCGTCCAGAATGGCGATCAGGTCCGGCACGCTGTCGAAAGTCCGCTCCCATTCCGCTTTAGCCCTGTTAGCCGCGTCCACCGCCTGCTTCTTATCGGTAATGTCACGTCCGTAAAGGTTGGCATACCCCCTCTCGGGAAACGGCACAACGATAAAAGATATAGTGCGTCCGGAAACATCAATTTCGCATTCACCCGGTTCTCCGCTATCGATCGATCTCCCCACGCAATGAAAAAACGGAGCCGGTTTCATGCCGGAACCGTCATGCAACTTTTCGAGCATCGACTCTGCGGAACGGTTGGCAAACAGGATGGATTCGTCCTGCCCCATCCTCAGCACCGGCGCCGGGTTCTCCAGCGGGAAGAGCGCTGCGCTGCGTATCTCCTCCTCGGCCCTCTTCCGTTCGCTGATATCCACCAGGGTGACCACGACCCCATCGATTTTCCCTTCCGAGGTCCGGTAAGGGAGGACCCGCATGATAAAGCAGCGTCCGTCCTCTACGGAGGCAACCTCCCGCTCGATGGGGGCGAGCTCCTCCAGCACCGTCCGGGCATCCTGGGCAAGACCCGACCAGTCGATTGTCCCAGAAAGGTGGCGGAAAGGGCGGCCGATGTCCGCCGGGATCAGGTTGAGAATGGCGGCCATGACAGGAGAAAAGCGCTTGATGATCAGTTCCGGATCGAGAAAAATGGTGGCGATGCCCGAACTGGCAAAGAGGTTTTCCATGTCGCTGTTGGCCTGGTCAAGCTCCTCCACCTTACCCTGCAACTCGGCGTTGACCGTGACCAGCTCTTCGTTCAGGGCCTGCAACTCTTCCTTGGAGGCCTCCAGCTCCTCGTTGGTGGACTGGAGCTCCTCGTTTGCGGACTGGAACTCTTCGTTGATGGACATCAGCTCTTCATTGGTCGCCATGAACCCTTCGTTGGAGGTCTCCAGCTGTTCGGTGGTGAGCAGGAGCTGCTCATGGGTTATACGTAATTGCTCTTCCAGCTGGCGGATCAGCGCATCCCTGGAGGTATCGTCGCCGGCAGGCGTCTCGCCGCCGGCAGGGGGATTATACGCGGCAGGCAGGGGAGCCGGTTGCAGGACCACCAGCGCCAGCCTGCCGTACGAAGAATGGGCGTTGAGAAGCTCGACCGTGACATTGACCAGCGACTCTGCGTCGTCGTCGGCCAGTTTCACCCCCCGGAACACCATTTTCTTCCCTTCCGTGAAGACCTTGTAGATGGCGGCCCGCAAGGCCGGCCGCAGCTCTTCACGAGCCATCTTCAGGATATCCAGGGCCGGCGCCCCCACCGGAACTTCCAGGTAGGGGCTGGTGCGCGAAGAGATGTGCAGCACTTCGTAATTCTCGTTCACCACAACACAGGGGAGTGAATAGCGTTCCACTATGACCTTGTCCGCAGCTTCCGCGGGGGTAGGCTCGTCGGCGCCTGTGGCCGGTCTGGGGAAGGGGGGCCTGGTCAATTTCCTGCTGGGAGTGGTGAAAGGGAAGAGAGCATCATCCCGGCGAATTCCATCCAGTCGCTGGTAGATCTTCCATTTCTTGTCCAGCGGTGCGAAGAGTTCCGAGTTGTTGCCGACACTTTCAGCGGAGCCCAGGAAAAGATAGCCTCCAGGTTTCAGCACCATGTGGAAGAGCGAGATGAGCCGCTTCTGCATGTCGGGATTGAGATAGATGAGAAAGTTGCGGCAGACCAGGAGATCAAGCCGGGAGAAGGGAGGGTCCTTGATGATATTGTGGCTCGCGAACAGGATCATCTCCCGTAGCTCCTTCACCACCTGCCAGCGACCGTTACACCTAGTAAAGAAGTTCCTGAGCCTTTCTTCGCCGACGTCCGCACCGATCTCTCCGGTATAGAAGCCCGCCCTGGCCTCGGCGATGGCAGCTTCGTCGATGTCTGTGGCGAAAATCTGGACCCTGGCGCTAAACCGCTCCCTTTCCAGGCGTTCCCGTACCAGCATGGCGACGGAATATGCCTCCTCGCCGGTGGCGCAGCAGGCGTGCCAGATCCTGACCGGATCGCCGGGATCGCGATTGGCGAAGAGACCGGGAATCAACTCGCTGGCCAGGGCCTCGAATGCCTCCCCGTCACGGAAGAACCTGGTGACGCCGATGAGTATCTCCTGGGCCAGCGCCTCGGCCTCCCGGGGGGTTTCTTCCAGGAATGCTAGGTATTTCCTGAGACCGCCCGATTCGTTCACCGTCATCCGCCGCTCGATCCGCCGCATGACGGTATTTTTCTTGTAGGAACTGAAGTCGTTGCCGGTTCTCTCCCTGACCAGGGCGAAGATGGCCTGCAGTTCCTCTTCGACGGTCGTGGTCAGGCAACTCTTCCTGGTGAGCGAGCAATGGCCGCGGGCGATTTCGGCGAGCTTTACCGGTATCTCTTCGATGGCGAGGATCATGTCGGTCGCGCCGGTAACGATGGCGTTTTCGGGCATGTGAGAATTGACGGCGGTCTCCGGCGCCTGGACCAGGACGATGCCGCCGTTTTCCTTGATCCGCTTCACCCCCTCGGCGCCGTCCATGCCGAAACCGGAGAGGACCAGGGCAATGGCGCGATCACCGCAATCGGCGGCAAGGGAGGTGAAAAAGCGGTCGATGAGATGGTTCAAGCCGGCAGTCGCTGCTGTCCTGCTATTGACGCGGAGTCTGCCGCTGCTCACCGTCAGCTCGGCGCCCGGGGGAATCACATAAACCGTGTTCGGCAGAAGCGGGGTATCGTCTTCGGCGGTCCTGACTTCCATTGGGGTGTAACGCCTGAGGAGGTCGGCAAGGTACGACGGGCCTCCGGCGGGAAAGTGCATGATAACCACGTAGGCGAGATCGCAGTCAGCGGGGACAGCAGTGAAGATATGCTCCAGCGGTCCCTGTCCCCCGGCGGAGGCTCCTATGCCGACGACGAAGCATGGCGGGTACACCCCGCAATGCATTTCGCCCGCCGTGAGGGGAGGCCTGTCATGTGTCGAGTGAGACGCCAATTCCACCCCTCCCTTGTCTGCCTGTTCCGAACATTCAGTACCGTTCAGCTCGCTGGACTCTTCCATATAAATATCCCCTTGGCGGCAGAAGAAATACAGTACTCGGACGGATAAAAAATATCCGTCTGACTGATATATACTATCAGTATTCCCTGTCAATAAAAAAGAAACTTTTCATCGCGAAGAATTTCAAGGTCTATGCTGCACCGTTTTCGCTATTCAGCCATTTTCCTGTTGAAGGTGTAAACCGCCAGTGCAAAGATGCAAGTGGCGGTCAGGCACAGGTTCGCCGCATAGGCAGGAGCGAAGTTCCCGTTCAGGAGTGCTTGCCTGGCCCCGTCGAAAACAGCGGTGGTGGGGAGGATGCGGATTACGGGGGTGATTCCGGCCGGATAGGAGGAGAGGGGGAAAAAGATGCCTGACATGAAGATGAGCGGCACGATGATCACCGCCTGGACCCGGCCGATATTCTCGGGCTTGTTGATGGTTGTGCCGACCATGGTGCCGAGGCAGGAGAAGATCATGGAGCCGAGGACGATGAAGTAGAGGTAGGCGAGCAGATGCAACAAGGCAAAGTGGAAAGGGGTAAAGAGGAAGATCACCGCCGTCACCACTACCCCCTTGATGATGCCGTGGGAGAGCCCGCAGATTATCTTGCCGATGACGATATCGTAGACCGTGATCGGCGTCACCCGGTACTCCTCGATGGTCCGCTGCACGCGGCGGTGGAACCACATGCTCCAGGCGCTCTCGTCGAAGGCCGCCGTGACCGCGGTCATGGAGATGAGACCGGGGGCGATGAAGACCGGATAGGGAATGCCCCCCACATCAGCGATGTAGCCCTTGAGCCCCACGCCGAAGGCGAGGTAGAGGGTGAGCGGGTAGGCGACCACCGCCAGCATCTCGGAGAAGATGCTTCGTCGCAGCACCAGCATGTCCCGCCACCATATGGAAAACGCGCCTCGCATCATAGGTCGTCCTCAAGGAATTGCAAAAAGCCAGACGCTACAATCCATTACCGTGCATCTCTCCAAGCAGCCGCTCCAGCTCGTCACGACTGAACAGGTAGCTTTCGCGGCAGAAATCGCAGGTTATCTCGGTTTCGTCTTCCCGGGCAATCAGATCGGCGAGTTCCTCCCTGCCCAGCGATATCAGCGCCTCTTCGACCTTTTCCCGGCTGCATGTGCAGCGAAAGGCGAGCATCCTCTTTTCCAGTGTGAGATAGGGAACGTCGGTGAAAAGCAGCTCCAGGAGCTGTTCCGGCGTCTTTCCTTCACGAAGGAGCATGGTTATGGGGGGCAGACGGCCGATCTGCTCCATCAGCCGGTCAATCACCTTTTCGTCCGAGGGAGGCATGGTCTGGATGAGAAAACCGCCGGCCGCCGAGACGCTGTTATCGGTCTCCACAAAGACCCCGAGACCGACGGCCGACGGGACCTGTTCCGACTCGGTGAGATAGAATGCCAGGTCTTCGGCGATCTCCCCCGTGTAAAGCTGCACCATTCCCCGGTACGGCTCCTTCAGTCCCAGGTCCTTGGTCACCGTCAGGAAGCCGGTCCGGCCCAGGGCGCCTGCCACGTCCAGCTTCCCCTCGTCATTGACCATGTGCACCTGCGGCTCCGCCACGTAGCCGCGCACCGCGCCGTTGCTCTCGGCCTCCACGACGATCTTCCTGAGCGGCCCGTTTCCCTCGAACTTGAGGGCCAGCCGCTGCCCGGTCTTAAGCAACATACCCAGCAGCGCCCCGCCGGTGAGCGCCCGCCCCAGCGCCGCCGAAGCGGCCGGCCAAGTGCCGTGGCGCCGACGCGCCTCGTCAACCAGCCCGGTCGTGACGCTGGCCAGGGCCCGGACGTTCTCCGTTTCGCTGATTATCCGCACCATGTAGTCGAGCATGTATTGTTGGCCGTTTTTGTTTTTCCGACAACACAATTATATACGTACTATTGCCACCATAATACCTATTTATTAGGTACGATTCCTATTCTCTCTTTTATTAATCTATATCTTTGGCCGTCGTACGGTACGGTACCCTTGCTGAGGATGGTTGGGGTGCACCGGATAGCGCGGCTCCAGAACACCGCGCTTTACCATCGGCATGACATAGTGATTGCGTATACTATCTGGTTCACGGTTCAACAAATCAGCCAGTGTTCGGAGCGTAACGAAATCACCCGTGCATAACTCCAAGATTACCTTTTCAACCAGAAACTTACTGGCACGGCCTTTCTCTCTTATCGGCGCGGCAATGGCAATAAGTTTGTCGTATTGTTCGGAGCTCGACTTGTAATGTTCGGACTTCGATCCAGAATGTTCGGAGCCTGAACTGAACAAATCAATCTCGGGGGTACCTCCCAACTGATAACGGGTTCCACGGCCATGACCGGCACTCGTAAGCCAGCCTTTGTGCGTCAGCATCTTCAGGCACTCGCCAATCTCACGGGGGTGTTCACGGCGATATTGTTGGATGTCGGCATTGGTAATCGCGCCAAATCGGTGGGCCAGCACAAGAATAATCCTATCTAACTCCGAAAGCGCTCCATATTCGACACCTACGATTCCTTTTAATTCGTTCTCAACATTTTCAGGGATCATGCTTATCATCGGCAAGGCCACAGATGTCATTTCCAAATCGAGCTTTTCCGATACCAGCGGCATTATCCAGGCCTGTTCGCGCCAAGCGCGAAGGATTTTCTGAAAACCGGAACCTGCCTTTTCGCCTAGGCCAAGCATCTGGAACATCTTCTGCAAGTTGGGGTTCCGGGGATCGCTTACGCCTCCTTCATAAAGACGTGCTATGGGGATTCGCAATCTTCCAGGATTGGTAAATAGAAAAACATCAGATCGTTTAATTACTACGATTGGACGTGAAGAAAGATGGTCTGCATGAATGAGGGAATTAACCAAAGCTTCACGAAGGGCTTCATGGACATGGGTTTCCCCCTTGCGAACGGTATTGTTGTCTATTTGGAAAGGGACAGCAAGATTACTGATCAATCTACCATAAACCCGAAAATAAAAATTGAATAAATTCGGCTCCCAAGTGCCATCAAGAGTAAGCCGGTAGGTCCAGCGCTGATCTGGATCTCCAGATAGCTGCTCCTGGTAATCGAGGTGATAGTGCGGGAGCGCATCGAGAATACTGTGCTCTTTACCAAACATCAGGAGACCGGCAACCGTTAATCCATCCTTGCCCGTTTTTCGGTCCAGATGCCAACCACCAAGTCGGCAGAGAAACTCGCGGTCATCAAAAGCCAAAAATGGGTGGTCCGGCTCCCGAGATGCAAACCGTTGACGGTAAGCTTTTAACGAATCCATATCCAATCGTTAAGGCCAAAGCTGTCCAGTATAGATTGATCTTGTGGTGAGTTATCGGCATCCCGCAGCATTTGCCGAATTTCTTCTTCAGTGCAACGATAATCCCCCTCATAATTACGCTTGCATGTGCCCAGCATTGGATTGCCGTTTATGTAAACCGGCCGATTGCTTCTGTGTACTCGGGGAGCATGAATAACGACAACCTTCAAAATATCTAAGGAAACAACTTGAACATCACTCTGAGAGCAGACTGGCCAGCTGACTTTCTGATAATTGTTGTGGCCATCCCAAAAGGTCTTCAGGAGCCCTTCTGGGTTGGAAACCCCTTCGATTTCAAACCCCTTTCCTCTAACTACAACACCAAGTACTAGATAACCGCCATCAGTATTAGCAAATGCAGATAGCGATTCCCATAGCGACTTGGGCAACTCGCCTTTAGCGGACTTGAATTCTAAGTCCTGATCCTCGCCAATATTGATTCTGTTCAGCAAATCAGAAATGTTCAAACCCACTCCTTATTTTCCTCAATAATGCGGCGGTAATTCCTCATCCTCTGCATCACGAACAGCGGAGGGAGCAATCGTCCGCAACTGCTGCATGATCAGCCTGACATTTGCCTGCAGTTCCTCGATCATTCCCTGCTGCCTGGTCACGATTTCGTTCAGCTGCTGAATCGTGTTCTCCTGGTGCATCAACTGGATCTCGATATCGGTTATCCGCTCATTCATAGTTTTTCCCTATAAACGTCACATGAAAAAGGGGCTGTTGAAAAAAGTCTCTCATCACTCCCGTACTTCCCGGCCGGTCAGCTCGATAAACACATCCTCCAGGGACGGTTCCTGGAGGCAGACCTTGCGGATGTCGGTGCTGCCGATGCAGTCCATGAGCGGCTTCAGCGCTGCTTCGCCGGTGAGCGCCACCCGGAAGATGTTTCCCTTTCTCTCCAGCGACACGACATAGGGGAGCCGACGCAGCGTTTCCTCGTAACGGTCGGCGTTGGCGCGGAACTCTACTTCGTAGATGCGGGCGTGATCGAGCCTTCCCTTGAGCTGCGCCGCGGAGCCATCCACCAGGGCCTTCCCCTTGTCCATGATGACGATCCGCTCGCAGAGCGTATCCGCCTCGTCCATGTAGTGGGTGGTGAGAAAGATGGTCATCTTCTCCTTGAGGCCCTGGATGTAATCCCAGACCGCCCGCCGCGACTGGGGGTCGAGGCCGGTGGTGGGCTCATCCAGAAAGAGGACCAGCGGCTCGTGGACCAGTGCACGGGCCACCACCAGGCGGCGCTGCATCCCCCCGGAAAAGACGTCGGGGAAATCGTGCTGGCGACCCTTGAGCCCGGTCAGATCCAGAAGCTCGTCGATGCGTCGATTGTAGGCGGAAGGATGCATGCCGTGCATGCGGGCGTGCAGGACCAGGTTCTCCCTGGCGGTAAGATAGCGGTCAAGATTGTTCAGCTGGGGGACCACGCCGATCACGGCGCGCACGGCCCTTGCCTGGGTCAGCGTGCTGTACCCCTCGACGAACGCCTCGCCGGCGGTGGGGCGGGAGAGGGTGGTGAGGATATTGATGAGGGTGGTCTTGCCGGCCCCGTTGGGACCGAGCAGACCGAAGATTGTTCCCTTTTCCACTGCCAGGGAAAAATCGTCCACCGCCCGGATCTGGCCATAAAGCTTGGTTATGTTGTGAAGAGAAATTGACGCCGACATCGATAACTTTTATTCCAGCGGGAAAAGGAGGAAAAACGTGCTTCCTTTCCCCTCCGCGCTTTCCACCCAGATGTAGCCGTTATGGGCATCCATGACCTTGCGGCAGAAGGTCAGGCCCAACCCCGAGCCGGAGGTCTTGCCCATGCGCCTGGTCTTGACCTGCTCGAATCTGTCGAATATGGAGAGATGCGCCTCTTTGGGGACTCCCACGCCGGTGTCCCGTACGGATATCTGCAGAAATTTCCCCCTTGCGTGGGGTTCGCGGCCCTGATAACTCTGCTCCGGAATGCGCTTTTTTAGCTCCGCGGAAACCCGCACCACATTTGCCGCGATCTCTATCTCGCCGTCCGCCGGGGTGAATTTGAGCGCATTGGAGAGGAGGTTGGAGAGGACCCGGAAAAATTTGGCGCGATCCGCCTGAATCACGGGGAGGGACGCTGTCTCGCTGGCAAAGAGGCGCAGATCGGCGCGTTGCGCGACAGGCTGGAACCTGGCGACGATTTTCTCGATGAGCAGATGCGGCTCTTCGGACCTGATATCCATGACCATCTTGCCTGCGTCGAATTTATGGATATCGAGCAGGGTGTCGATCATGTCCACCATCTCGCTGCAGCTCTCATTGGCGGATTCCAGATATTCCCGCTGGTCTTCGTTGATCGGTCCCAGGCGCCCTTCCCTGACCAGGTCGAGAGAACCCTGTATGGCGGTGATGGGCGATTTCAGGTCGTGGGAGAGCATGCTGACGAAATCTTCCCGCTCCTGCTCAAGGGCCTTGAGAGCGGAGATATCGCGTATTATCTCCACACTGCCGCACAGGTGCAGGGATCCGTCCAGAAGCGGCGTCGCGCTCGATAACACCGGGATCAATTTTTTTCCCCAGCGAATGTTGTAGGATACGTCGAGATCAGGCGCGGAGGTCGTCAGCACGATTCGGCAGGGGAGGCGCTCCGGCGGAATGTCGGCCTTGAGCATTTCTTCCACGGGGGTCCCCAGCAGCCGCTCCTGTTCCATGCCGAACAGCTTCTCCGCCTGGCTGTTGACCGTTATGATCCGCCCGTCACGGTCAACGGCTACCAGGATATCGGCCATTCCCCGCAGAATGGCCCCCATCTTCTGCCGCTCCGCCTCCAGTTGCTGGGACAGGCGCAGGTTTTCCTGACTGGTCCGGTGGAATTGGATGGCCCGATGCACTTTTTTCAGCAGGTCGTCGGTGGAGAAGGGTTTGGGGAGATAATCGATGGCCCCCTTTTTCATCGCTTCCACGGCGATATCCTCGCTGCCGTGGGCGGTCATCATCACCACCCCCATGTCGGAATTGCCCTCCCGTAATTTGTCCAGGACCTGCATGCCGTCCATGCGCGGCATCTTGATATCCAGAAGGATCAGCGCATATTTTTCCGCGGCGATATGTTCCAGCGCCTCGATGCCATCCCTGGCCCTCATCGTCTTGTAGCCGGCATCCTCGAGCTGCAGCTTGAGAATGAGCGCGATATCCGATTCGTCGTCAACTATTAGTATCTTGTCCTTGCTCATCAGTACTCCTCATATATGGGCACGGTAAAGGTAAAGACGTTACCTCCCCCCGTGCCTTCCTGATAATATATCTTGCCGTGGTGCCGCTCGATGATCTCCTTGCAGATGGCAAGGCCGAGACCGGTGCCCCCCCCTTCCGCGGCACCGACCGCATGTAGCTGCTGGAACCTCCTGAAGAGCTTATCGCGGTCCACCCACCGAATCGTCTCGCCCTGGTCGATGACCGAGACAGCCACGTAGTTCCCTTCCCGTTTCGCGCTGACAACGACGATCTTGTGCAAAGGGGAAAACTTGACGGCATTGGAGAGAAGATTGGTCAGCACGCGGATCAGCCGGTCATGGTCGCCGTAGATCCGCGGCAGATCCGTGCCCACATAATTGTTTAGCGCCACATTCCGGTTCATGGCAAACCCGCTGATCTCCTCGATGGCGTACCGCACCAGTTCGCCGATATTCTGCGGCTTCAGGGAGAATTCCATCTTGCCCGACTCGATTTTCGAAATGTCGAGGATATCGTTTATCAGGCGGATCAATCGTTCTGTGTTGCGCAGACATATCGAGAGCAGCTCCCGTTCCGTATCCGTCGGCCATTGCCCCCTGTTCATTATATACTGGAGCGAACCCTTGATGGATGTGAGCGGCGTTTTCAATTCATGGGATACCGTAGAGATGAATTCGGTTTTCATGCGGTCCACTTCCTCCTCCAGGGTAATGTCCCGGACCGACATGACCGCACCGGCGAATGAACCGCCATCGTCAAGGAGTGGAGCTATGTTAGCCTTCAGTTTCTTCCCCTTTGCCTCGGCCTCCGCTTCGCGGCTGACTGCAAACCCTCCCTCTTCGCGCATCTCCCGTATATAATCGATCAATACACAGAATTCGCCGACCTTGCAGGCTTCTTCAATTGGCCGGTTGAGCACCCGGTGGGGTACCAGATCGAAAATCTTCTGGGCCGCCGGGTTGCACAATATCACCTGGTTATCGCGATCGGTGACCACCACGCCCTCGACCATCGAGGTGAGGATGGCCTCCAGCCTCCCCATCTCGATACGCAGCTCGGCGGTCCTCTCCGCCACCTTTTTCTCCAACTGCTCGTTAAGCTCTCTGAGTTCGCCGGTGTTTTCCCCGATGATCCTGTCATGCTCGGCAAGGGCATCAGCCATCCTGTTGAACGAGTTGGCCAGCATGCCGATCTCATCCATTTGCCTGATGTCCACACGCTGGCTCAGGTCGCCGGTTTCTATCCGGCGTGCGCCTGCCGCTAGCTCGCGCAGCGGTCCGGCCAGCCTGCGCGCGGCCACGTATGCAAGGAGAAAGGAGAGAACTATGCCGACGATTGCCGATGCCAGGATATTGCGCAGGTTGTCGTGGCGGATCTTCTTGATATGTCCCTTGGACAACGCCACGGAAAATGAGCCGACGACCTCTCCTCCGCTGTTTCTGATCGGGGCGAACACCGTTTCGTAAAATTTGTCACCGATGGCCGCAACGCCCCGGTAGGTCTGTCCCTTTTCCAGCCGGGCGAGGATTGCAGGGGAAATGGTGGCGGGGATCAGCTTGTCGTCGCTCAGACTGCTGGCGATCCGCAGGCCGCGCTGGGTAATGGCTACCTCCACCTCTTTGCCGAAGATCTCCTGCACCTGGAAGGGGAGATGTGGATCGTTATTGATAATGTCGCCTGCCACTATTGCGCCGAGAAGTTGCCCTTTGGGCGCTATGCATGGCACTGCGACCACCGTCAACATCGCTTCACTGCCGACTTTCGAAGTGCAATAACTGGTATTCCCCTCATTGCAGAGAAATTCCTTCGACACGAGTTCCGTGGAAATGACCGGTCGTTTCAAACGGAAAACCGTATCAATGACACCGCGCAATCCGTACGTGTCACCGGAGCGATTGCTGAAAACCCTGGCGACCACTTGTTTCCGAGTGTCAACTATCGCCAGCGTGTCGATAAAAGGGAGATTGTTTTCCCAGCGGATCATGGCGTCCTTCAGCCAGACCTTGTCCTGCTCCACAAGGCGTCGCTGGATCAGGTCCGAGGAGGCCGGCTGCATGAGAGAATACTTCATCAGATCGGCGTGGGCTTTATACTGGCTCTGCAGATACTTGAGATCGGTCGCCAGCTCCTTGTCGATATCTTCTTCAAGGGTGGCGTAGAGGCTTATTACTGTCGTATATACAAGGGTTGAATAGGAGAGGACGAGGATCAGCAGGATGGACAGAAAGAGTTTGTTGCGGATGCCGAAACGGGGTAGCATTGACGTTCCTTATTTTCGGAAGCAACGATCAAAAACTGCTGAAACTCACGCGAAAACGCACCTGCGCAAGCGCGGAGAAAGTCAAAAACATATTTACCACGAAGGACACGAAGTTATACGAAGAAAGGCTTACGCCCCTTCCGCCTTCAGATCCCTGGTCATCAGTTCCATGACGCCTTCCCTGGCCGGCTTGTCATGATAGAGCACCTGGAAGGTCTTTTCCGTTATCGGCATTTCCACATTGAGCCTGCGGGCCAGGTTGCGGGCCGATTCCGTGGTCTTTACCCCTTCGGCGACCATCCTCATCTCCGCAAGTATTTCGCCCAGTTTCATCCCCTGGCCCAGCTTGATCCCTACGCTCCGGTTGCGCGACAGGTCACCGGTGCAGGTCAGCACCAGATCTCCCATACCGGCGAGGCCGGCAAATGTGGAGCTCCTGGCGCCCATCGCCAGGCCGAGACGGGTCATTTCCGCCAGTCCGCGGGTAATCAGGGCGGCCCTCGTATTGTGGCCGAAACCGAGTCCGTCCGATATCCCGGCGGCAATGGCTATGACATTTTTTATTGCCCCTCCCAGCTCCACTCCGGTAACATCGTTATTGGTATAAACCCGGAAATACCCGGTCGTGAAGGTCTTCTGCACATGGCCGGCGATCCTCGCATCCGCCGCCGCCGCGACCACGGCCGAGGGCATCTCGCGGGCCACCTCGCGGGCGAATGTGGGACCCGAAAGGGCCGCGAAGTTCCGGAACAGATCGTCGGGCAGAAGCTCTTCATAGATCTGGGACACCAGCTTCAGGGTCTCCAGCTCGACCCCCTTGGAGGCGCTGACTATTATCGCCTGTTTCGGAAGAAAGGGAAGAATCGCCTCGATAACGCCCCGCACCACCTGGGAGGGCACGACAAACAGGAATATCTCCTTGTCCTGTGCGGCCTCATGGAGCGAACTGGTAAAATGCAGCTTGGGCGATAGCGTAATGCCGGGAAGAAAGAGGCTGTTCATGCGGTTTTCCGCCATTTCCCGCGCCACTTCCGGCTCGTAGGCCCAGAGCGTCACGTGATGTCCCTTCTTGGCCAGAAGGTCCGCCAGCGCAGTGCCCCAGCTGCCGGCGCCGATAACGCCGATACGTTCGCTCATATTACTTATCTCCTGAAAGTCGCTGGCGCAAGGCACAAGGCAAAACCCATGCAAAACTTATGATTCAATTCTTGCGCCTATCGCCTTGCGTTGATGCACTCACAAATTAATCTCTTCTGCGATGGCAAAGCAAAAAGCTCCAGATGCAAGGCTTGCGAAAGCCGAGGAATGAGGCGTACTCATATGTACGCCGCAGTGACGAGGCTTGAGCGTAACGCCGCAGATGGACTTTTTGCGAAGCCATCACTCGTCATCTGTCCATTCCTGCTCCCGCGGGTCGTAGCCTTCGGCAAGTGCCTCCCTGGCCATGTCCATGCTCTCCAGGGCAAAGCGCTTGAGAAAGGGATGTCTGTGATGAGGCAACCCCGAATCCTTGAGATTCATGGCAACCGCCAGGGCCTGCCTTACCATTTCTCCATCCCTGCCGGTACGCCGCATCATATCGGCGGTCAACATGAGCCTTGCGCTTATGGCGTCCATTTCCGGTGCCAGTAGCTCCCTGCAGAACCTGACCACTATCGATTCCAGCTCACGGGTGGGTGCCTTTCCGTCGCCTCTTTTTTCCAATTCGATCCACTCTTCGGCGAAATCGCAAACCCGGCCGGAAGTGAGGAACCAGCCGGCGAAATAGTCGTCATCGAAAAGCGCACCGCTGCCGGCTATGAAATGGTTGAAGGCATAGGGCGATACCTCCGCGTACTCGGAAAAATCCGGCGAATAAGGTGCCGGAGCAAGATCGCCCTCCTGAAACATCCCCGCCAGCACATAAAACTCCGGCGGGAGAAAGGCCCCCGACTGGCGGCAGTTATGAACTCCGTCGTTGACCAGTTGCAGCGCGTATTCGGGTTCTATCTCCACCATCCCTTCTTCAAGGCGGATATTTTCCCATTGCCCGGCACAGTCGGGCTGATCGAGCCGACCACCACCCCAGGCCGCCGTCATTCCCCTGGTCTCGTGAATCTGCATGAAGAGCGAGGTGAGATGGCCTTCGGCCGTCCAGCGGCAGAGCCAGATGGTCCTGAATCCGGCCCCATCAAAGGGGCTCGCGCAGGTGGCGTAAAAAGGCCGGTTATTCTTAACTGCTTGTCTGACAGTACTCGCATCTATCCCCAGAAAAGAAAGGCGGCGCAGGCTTTTTTCGGCGAGCGCGCCAATGGCCCGGTTGCCGCTTTCCCGCAACTCCAATAGCAGCGCCGCAGCAGCCGGCTCCCTGATCCTGCCGAGGGCAATGACCGCTTCATTGGCGATCAACGGGTCGTCGATCCTGAGCAGCACTTCCAGGAGCGCCACCACCGCCGGGCCGGGAACTTGCGGAAGTTCCCGTATAATGACCGGCCGCAGCTCCGGAGCGGCGAACAGGAACTCTTCGACGAAGTCGATGAGGCCTTCCTCCCCCTTCGCCAGGAGCCGCGGCAGGGTAACCTTGAGCGGGCCGCCGATCTCCGCCCTGAGCGCAGCGAAAGGAGGGGCCGCCACATCGACGCCGTATCCCTCCAGGGCCGCCAGCAGCGCTGCTTTACCCTCATGCCCCAAATCCCGGCGCCTGAGGGTAATCTGAATAAGCTGGTCAAGCCAGACATCCTCCTCGAAAAAATCGAGCAGGTAGGTATACTTGGAGATTAGATCGCCGCTTCTCTCCCGCCACAGCCGCCGTACCAGCGGAGAAAGGGCGCGCTTGCCGGCTTTCTTGAGCCTGGCGCCGATCTCCTCCATCTCGTCCATGGAGATGGCATCGTTTTTCAGCCGTTCCAGGAGGAGCAGGATGCCATGCCGC
>Ga0335080_10001251_pt1 | contig 24538 bp, 23 predicted proteins | sample Lox_Sample_34_FD_206720 | JGI IMG/M metagenome (GOLD analysis project Ga0335080, IMG submission 206720) | Soil microbial communities from Loxahatchee National Wildlife Refuge, Florida, United States - Lox_Sample_3.4 | ecosystem: Environmental > Terrestrial > Soil > Wetlands | place: USA... | reverse complement strand
TGCAGGCCCGGCACGGCGTACGGATCGTCGTCCTCGAGCGCGAGCTCCGACATCAGGAACTCCGCATAACCGCGCGGCACGGGCTGGCCGATCATGAAGCTCACGATCTCGCCCACGAGCTCGCGATTCGGCGCGGGCGGCAGCTTCTGCCCGGAGTCGCGGAAGCGCCGCAGCGCCTCGAACGCGAGCGCGCGCACCTGCGCGAGCTGCGCCTCCGTCAGCCCGCCCTGCGCATCCGCCAGAAAGTCGTTCTTCGGCCGGATCTCGCCGCGGATGAGCGACGCGTCGCCGGTGACGTGCACCAGCGCCGCCATCAGCGACGGTACGTGCGCATCGAGGAGCGCCTTGCGCAGCGTTTCGTCGTCCTTCGGAATGGGCGCGAGCTCGGGCATTCGGGGGCCTCCGTTCTGGACCAGCCATTCTAGTGCGGTTCGCGCCCGGGTTCCCGGGGGCCCCGGCAGAAGGGCGCAACGGGCGTGCAGGCGTTCCGGCTGGCGCAGCGGCAGCGCAACTTGTCTTCAGTCAGTCCGTCTCACTCCGCATCTTGGCGGCATCTTGGGATCTCGCTTTCGAACGCCGAATCGTCGTCCCAATGCAGAAGCACGCTCGTAGCATGGAGCCGGGGAAGGATCCATCGAGGAGGAGTGCCACCATGCCGACGGTCCGATTCGGAAAACACCCCGCGAAGCACGACTACCGCACGCTGCGGCTGAAGGACTATTTCACCGCGGCGCTGGCCGCACCGCCTGCGACGTTCGACGTGCTGCCACGCGTGTATCAGAACCTGCAGGTGCCGCTGAGCAACGCCGCCCAGACGCTGTTCCCCATCGACGGCAACGACCGGCTGAGCGACTGCACGATCGCGGCCGTGGCCCATGCGACGACCGTCTTCTGCGGGCTCGTGAGCGCGCTGAAGATTCCGTCGGACCCCGCCGTCGAGAAGCGCTACTTCCACCTGACCGGCGGCACCGACTCGGGTCTGGCCTCGCTGGACGTGCTGAACGACTGGCACGACCACGGCTTCTCGGGCGAGAAGATCCTCGCCTTCGCGGAGATCGACCGGAAGAACCACGCGCACGTGAAGCAGGCGATCCACCTGTTCGGCGGCGTATTCCTCGGCTTCCAAGTGCAAGAGGCGTGCGAGTCCGACTTCGCCAACCAGAAGCCGTGGACCCCGGGCCCGCTCACGAAGGACGGTCACGCCGTGTTCGCGACCGGCTACGACGCGCACGCCCTCACGGTGCTCACCTGGGGCAGCACACAGAAGGCCACCTGGGGCTGGTGGGACGAGTGCGTCGACGAGGCGTACGCGATCCTGCCCAGCCAAGCCCGCAACGCCCAGTTCCAGCCCGGCTTCTCGCTCGCCCAGCTCTTGCAGGATCTCGATCAGGTCGCGGGGAGCTGAATCAGAGCTCCGTCCGCGGGACCCGCCACACCCAAGGGCGGGCTTCGCGGTCGGCGCTCTGCCACGCGGCGATTTCAGCGGCGTACTTCAGCGTGAGGCCGATCTCGTCGAGGCCTTCGAGCAGCGCTTCGCGCTGAAGGCCGTCGACCTCGAAAGGCACGGCGACACCGGAAGGGGTCAGGACGCGCTTCGCTTCGAGGTCGACCGTGAAGTCGCCGGCCCTGGCCTCCCCCGCGAGACGCTCGACCGCGCGGAGGGGCAGCTCGATCGGCAGCATGCCGTTGCGGAAGCAGTTGGCGTGGAAGATGTCGCCGAAGCTCGGGGCGATCACGCAGCGTATGCCGAGCGCTTGCAGCGCGGTGACCGCGACTTCGCGCGAAGAGCCGCAGCCGAAGTTCGGGCCCGCGAGCAGGATCGGAGCAGCGGCGAAGCGCGGCTCGTTCAGCACACAGCTCGGGTTCGGCGCGCCGTCGGGCAGGAAGCGCAGCGCGGCGAGGGCAAAGCGCGCGAGGTCGCCACCGCCGAGCAGCGAGTCCATGCGGATGATCACGTCGGTGTCGACGTTCGGCAGGAGCAGCGGAGCCGCCGCGCCGGTCACGTGCGTGAAGGGCTGCATGCTAGAGCTCCCTCGCGTCGCGCAACTCGCCGGCGACTGCCGCGGCGACCGCGGTCGCGGGGCTCGCCAGGTGCGTGCGCGCGCCCGGACCCTGGCGGCCGACGAAGTTGCGGTTCGACGTCGACACCGCGCGCGCGCCGGGCGGCACGCGCTCGCCGTTCGCCGCCACGCACAGGCTGCAGCCCGGCTCGCGCCACTCGAAGCCCGCGGCGCGGAAGATCTCAGCCAGGCCTTCGCGCTCCGCGTCGCGCTTCACCTGCTCCGAGCCCGGCACCACCCACGCCGTGACGCCGCGCGCGACTCGCTTGCCGCGCGCGAGCGCCGCGGCCTCGCGCAAGTCGGACAAGCGGGAGTTCGCGCACGAGCCGATGAACACCCAGTCGACCTTCGTGCCCGCGAGGCGCCGGCCCGGCTCGAGGCCCATGTACGCGAGTGCGGCGGCAGCGGCGTCGTTGGCGGGCGCCGGCACCGCCGCGTCGATCGGCACGGCGTGCTCCGGGCTCGTGCCCCAGGTGATCATCGGCGCGACCGCGCTCGCGTCGATGCGCTCGTCGCGGTCGAAGCGCGCATCGGCGTCGCTCTTCAGCGCGCGCCAGTGCGCGCACGCGCGCGCGAAGTCCTCTCCCGCGGGCGCGAACGGCCGACCGCGCAGGTACTCGAACGTGACTTCGTCGGGCGCGACCATACCGACCTTCGCGCCGAGCTCGACCGCCAGGTTGCACAACGTGAGCCGGCCCTCGATCGGAAGTGACTCGACCGCCGGCCCCGTGTATTCGATCGCATGCCCCGCGCCCGCGGCTGCGCCGAGCGCCGCGATCGTGTGCAGGATCAAGTCCTTCGCAGCGACGCCGCGCGCGAGGGCGCCGTCGAAGCGAACGCGCAGCTGCTTCAAGCGCTTCTGCCGCAGCGTCTGGGTCGCGAGCGCGTGGGCGCTCTCGGACGTGCCGACGCCGAACGCCAGCGCGCCGAGCGCGCCGTTCGTGCAGGTGTGGCTGTCGCCACAGATCAAGGTCAGGCCGGGCAGCACCAGTCCGAGCTCCGGCCCCATCACGTGCACGATCCCCTGCCCGCGCTGGCCCAGGTCGAAGAAGCGGATCCCGCTCGCCGCGGTGCGGCTCTTGAGCGCGCCGTGCAGGCGCGCGCCGAGCTCGCCAGGCGACGCGTTGCGGCCGGGAGCGCTCGAGATCGCGTGGTCCGACGTGGCGAACGTGAGCTCGGGATTCCGCACCGCGAGCTTGCGGCGGTGCAGCTCGCCCAGCGCAGGCGGGCCCGACAGGTCGTGCAAGAGGTGCCGGTCGACGTGCAGCAGGTCCCAGCCGTCGCCGAGCTCGCGCACCACGTGCGCTTCCCACAGCTTCTCGCACAGCGTGCGGGCCACTCACTTCCCTTCGTCGGCGAAACGCCTGCGCAGCGCGTTCCACTCGTCGGCGCCGAAGCGCCGGAACAGCTCGAGCGGGGCTGAGCCCGGCGCGGCGGCGGCCGGCGGCGCGCCCGTCTCGCGCAACGCGCGCAAGGCGCGGTCGCCCGCAGCCATCACGGTGCCGAGCAGGAGCCCCGGCAGGATCGCGATGCGATAGCCGAGTGACTGCGCGTCGGCGAGACTCACGGGCGGCGTCTTTCCGCCCGGCACCACGTTCAAGAGACACGGGCCCGACACGCGCTTTGGCACCTGCGCGAGCTCCTCGGTCGTCTCGACCGCTTCCACGAAGGCCACGTCGGCGCCCGCCGCGAGCGCCGCGTTCGCGCGTGCGACCGCCTCGTCGAAGCCCGCGACCGCGCGCGAGTCCGTGCGCGCGATGACCACGAAATCGGGATCGCGCCGCGCCGCGACTGCGGCGCGGATCTTCGCCACGTACTCGGACGCCGCGATGATCTCCTTGCCGTCGAGGTGACCGCAACGCTTGGGCGACTGCTGGTCCTCGATGTGGATCCCCGCCACGCCACGCGCCTCGAACTCGCGCACGGTCCGCGTCACGTTGAGCTCGTTGCCGTAGCCCGTGTCGGCGTCCGAGAGGAGCGGCACGCCGATGGAGCGCGCCAGCACGGCCGCGTTCTCGACCATCTCGCTCATTCCGAGCAGCCCGAAGTCGGGAAAGCCGCGCGCCAGCGAGGTGCCGGCGCCCGTCATGTACACCGCCGGGAAGCCGGCCTGCTCGACCAAGCGCGCCGTGAGGGCGTCCCATGCGCCCGGCGCCACCACCAGCTCGGGCTGGGCCAGCAACTCGCGCAGCCGCCGCGCCGCCGTCTTCATTTCCGCCTCGCTTCGTCCAGCGCGGCGAGGAACGCTTCGGCCAGCCAGGCGAAGCTCTCGTCGCGGCTCACGGGGTGCTTCAGCGCGCCCGACGTCTCGAGTGACACGAATCCGTGCAGCAGGCTGCGCAGCCCGCGCAGCGCGTGGATCGCCTCGTGCCCGCGCAGCCCGTAGCCCTGCAGCGCGACGAGCAGGGTCTTCATCAGCCGGTCGAGCGCCGCGCTCCATTCGCGGTCCGAACGCGGCGGCGTCGGCACCGTGGCCGCGTACAGGCCGGGGTTCTCGCGCGCGAAGGCGCGACACGCGTCGAGCACCGCGCGCACGGCATCGGCCCCCGACTTCCCCATCGTGGCGCGCGCCGCGCGCTCCTCCAGCTCGGCCAGTCCATGCAGCGCCAGCTGGCGCTTCACGTCGGCGATGCCGGCCACGTGCGAGTACAGCGACGGTGTGCGCACGTTCAGCGCCTGCGACAGCTCGTTCATCGACAAGCCGTCGAGGCCGCGCCGATTCGCCAGCGAGGCGGCGTGCGTGCGGATGCGGGCCAGGCTCACGCGACTAGGCACATTCGGATCGTACCTAATCGAATTAGGCGTGGCCAGGCTTTTTCCGGACTGTGCTCAGCTCGTGGCGACCAGCGGCGAATGCGGCGCGCACACGCCCGCGAGCAGCTCGCTCACGTCGCTCGCGCTCACGTCGGACCTGCGCGAGCCCTTCTGGCGGCCGAACTCGTGGGCCAGGTCGGCGAGCGAAAGCATGCCGAGCAGACACCCGTCGGTGTCGACCACGGGCAGGCGCCGCACCTGCGCGCTCGCCATGAGAGCCTTCACATCCGAGAGCGCGTCGTTCGTGCTGCACGTCTTCACGCGCGGCGACATCACGTCGCCCACGCGGAGCTCGGCCAGCGGCCTCCCCCGCGTGTACACGGCCATGAGCGCGTCGCGGTCGGTCACGATTCCGACCACGCGGCGCGACTCCTTGTCCGCCACCACCGGCACGCAGCCGCAGTCGCGGTCCCACATGATGCGCGCGGCCTCGGTGAGCGGATCCGTCGTGAGACAAGTCTCCACATCTTTGTACATGAGATCTCGTACGAGCACGTCCAGACCTCCTCCGCTGCGGTTTGGCGCTCGATCTCGCAAGAGCGGTGCCGACTCGGCTTGGTGCGAGTCCTGCAAGATCCTGCGCGCATGAATCAGGAAGCGCGTACCGAATCCCGCCGCCGCGGCGTGTCGCTCGGAAGAATCGCCGGGATCGAGATCCACATCGATCCGTCGTGGCTCGTGATCTTCGGGCTCGTGCTCTGGAGCATGTCGGCGGTCTACCTGCCGTCCCAGGTGCCAGGCGCAGCGGTGCCCGCCACGTGGCTCGCGGGGCTGTGCGCGACGGCGCTCTTCTTCGCGTCGCTCGTCGTGCACGAGCTCGCGCACGCGGTCGTCGCGCGGCACGAAGGCATTCCCGTGGGCGACATCACGCTGTTCCTGTTCGGCGGCGTCTCGCGCATCGAGCAGGAGCCCGCGAACCCGCGGGTCGAGCTCCAAGTGGCGGTCGTCGGCCCGCTCACGAGCTTCGCGCTGGCCGCGCTGTTCGGGCTGGCGGCGCGCGCGCTCCGCACCGATTCGCCGACCCTTCGGGTGGCCGTGCTCTCGTACCTGGGCTGGATCAACGCGGCGCTCGCGGTGTTCAACCTGATCCCGGGCCTGCCGCTCGACGGCGGGCGCGTGCTGCGCGCCATCGCGTGGTGGCGCACCGGCTCGCTGCGCCGCGCCACGAAGCTGGCCGCGAATCTGGGCCGCGGCTTCGCGTTGGGACTCATGGGCTTGGGCGTGCTCCAGATCTTCGCGGGCTCGCTCGTCGGCGGCCTCTGGCTCGTCTTCATCGGCCTGTTCCTGCGCAGCGTGGCCGGTGCGGGGTACCAGGAGCTGCTGCTGCGCAGCGCGCTCGAAGGAGTCGACGTCGACGAAGTCATGGTGCGCGCGGCCGTCTGCGTGGCCCCCGACCTGTCGCTGCGCGAGCTCGTCGATGAGCACCTGTTGCGCGACGGCATGCGCAGCTACCCGGTGTGCGACGGCGACGACGTGCTCGGCGTGGTCTCGCTCTCGCAGCTCGCCGCGGTGCCGCACGCCGAGCTCGAGAAGCAGCGCGTGCGCGACGTCATGACGCCGGTCGCGCCCGAGCTGTGCGTCGAGCCGACCGACTCGTTCTTGTCGGCGCTGCGCAAGCTGGCCGTCGGACCGCACCGCCTCTTGCTCGTGATGCGCGACGGCCACCTCGCGGGAATCCTGACGCGCGGCTCGGTGCAGCGCGTGCTCGAGGTGCGCCGCGCGCTCGGCTACGGCGACGAGGCGAGCGCCGATTCCGTCGCGGGATCGCCCGCGATCCGCGTGTGATGCATCACGCGCGCTTCGGACCAATCCCAAGGGCGCGCGCGGTGCAGCACGCAGCGGTTGTCCCAGATCACCACGTCGCCCGAGCTCCACGCGTGGCGTAAGGTGCGCGGCGGGCGGCACGCGTCCTCGACCAGCGCGTCGAGAAGCCGCTCCGACTCCGCGGCTGCGAGGCCCGGAATGCCGTACGCGTGGCGCCCGATGAAGAGCGACGGTCGCCCGGTGACCGGATGCCGCTTCACGAGCGGGCGCAGCGGCGCCTCGTCGACCGAGAAGCCGTAGCCCGCGTCGTCGCCCGACGCGTGACCCGCGCGCGCCTGCGAGTAGCGCAGCGAGTGATACGCCGCGAGCGCGCCGACGCGTTCGCGCAGCGAAGGCTCGAGTGACTCGTACGCCGCGCGCATGTCGGCCCACTCCGTCTCGCCGCCGCGCGACGGCACGATCTGGGCCGACAGCACCGACGCCTTCGCGGCGAGCGGCATGTACGAGCTGTCGGTGTGCCAGCCCTCGTTGCCGCGCAGGATCGGCATGGGACCCTCGCCTTCGGCCCACAGCGAGCCGTCCTTCTTGCGGTTCGAGATGGGCACGGTGTCGACGCCGGGCACGATGTGCTCGATCTCGCCGAAGCGGCGCGCGAACGCGACCTGCTCGTCGGCGCGCAGATGCTGGCCCGGGAAGATCAGCACCGCGTGGGCGTGGAAGGCGGCTTCGACCTCGCGCCACTCCGCGGGCTCGAGCGCGGCCAGGCGCACGCCGCGCACGAACGCGCCGAGCGTCGCCTGCGTGGGCTCGATCGAGACGGACATCGCCCACCCGCGTACCAGAGCCCCTGCGCGCGGTCAAGCTGCCGCAGCCGGGGCGGAATGCCGCAGCGGGCGGCCCGCAGGCGCGCAGTCGCGACGCGCCGCGGGGCACATCGCTTGCACCGCGACCCCGCGAGACACAGAGGAGTGTTGGAATGTCCGCGCCCGCGCCCGCAACGACCGAGAGCTTCGACGTGCTGATCGTCGGCGCCGGCATCTCCGGCATCGGCGGCGCCTATCACCTGAAGCAGCAGTGCCCGTGGGCGCGCTTCGTGGTGTTGGACGCGCTCGAGAGCTTCGGCGGCACGTGGTGGACGCACCGCTATCCGGGCATCCGCTCGGACAGCGACTTGTACACGTTCGGCTATCGCTTCAAGCCGTGGATCGGGCCGCCGGTCGCCACGGCGGAGGAGATCCGCAAGTACATGGGCGAGGTCATCCAGGAGAACGGCCTCGCGAAGCACATCCGCTACCGACACCAGATCGTGTCGGCCGCCTGGTCGAGCGCCGAGAACCTGTGGACCGTGGACGCCGTGCGCACCGATACGGGCGAACGGCTGCGGTTCACCACGCGCTTCCTCTGGATGTGCCAGGGCTACTACCGCCACTCGAAAGGCTACACGCCGAAGTGGAAGGACATGGACAAGTTCCGCGGCGTGATCGTGCACCCGCAGACCTGGCCCAAGGATCTGGACTACCACGACAAGCGCGTGCTGGTGATCGGCTCCGGCGCGACCACGGCCACGGTGGTGCCGGCCATCGCCGCACAGACGAAACACACCACGGTGTTGCAGCGCTCGCCCACGTACTTCTACCCCGCGCCCAACAAGAACGAGCTCGCCGACACGCTGCGCGAGCTCGACGTGGACGAGAGCTGGGTGCACGAGATCGTGAGGCGGAAGATCCTGCACGACCAGGAGCTGCTCACCAAGCTGTGCCTCGAACACGACGAGCTGGCGAGAGAGCAGCTCCTCGCCGGCGTGCGCGCCTACCTGCCCGACGAGATGGTGAAGGAGCACTTCACGCCGAAGTACCGGCCGTGGCAGCAGCGCCTGGCCTACGTGCCCGACGGCGACCTGTTCAAGGGCATCCTCTCGGGCAAGGCCTCGATGGTCACCGACGAGATCGAGTGCTTCACCGAGCACGGCGTGCGGCTGAAATCGGGCCGCGAGCTCGAGGCCGACATCGTGGTCACCGCGACGGGCTTCGACATCAGCATCCTCGGCGACATCGCGTTCGAGCTCGACGGCAAGCCGCTCGACCTGCACGAGACGGTCACGTACCGCGGCATGATGTTCACCGGCGTGCCGAACCTGCTCTGGGTGTTCGGCTACTTCCGCGCGAGCTGGACCCTGCGCGCGGATCTGCTGGCCGACTTCGTGTGCCGGCTGCTCGAACACATGCGCGAGAAGGGCGCGAAGCGCGTCGACGTGCGGCTCCGCCCCGAGGACCGCGACATGCCGCTCCTCGACTGGATCGACCCGAACAACTTCAACCCGGGCTATCTCATGCGCTCGATGCACCTGTTGCCGCGGCGGGGCGACAAGCCGGAGTGGCAGCACACGCAGGACTACTGGCGCGAGTGCAAGGACATTCCCGCGATCGACCTCGACGCGGCGGAGTTCGAGTACCACTAGTCCGAGTCCGGCCGCGTACACTGGGCGCATGCAGAAAGCCCCGTACGTCTACCACGGCGCCGACGTGTCGTACTTCTCGGGCAAGGTGCGGCCCGCGTTCCCGCAGAAGAGCCTGTGGGTGCGCGAGGTGCTGCCCGACATGCGCGAGATCACGGCGCGCACCGGGCTCGCGTTCATTCCCGTGCTCCTGACACCGGACGGTGACGCCTGGCAGGACACCAGCGAGATCCTCGACCGGCTCGAGGCGCTGCATCCGGACCCGCCCCTCTACCCGAAGACGCCGGTGCAGCGCGTGGTCGCGTACCTGATCGAGCTGTACGCCGACGAGATCGGGCTGCTCTACGCCATGCACTACCGCTGGAGCTTCCCCGAGAGCGAAGCGAAGGCGCGCGTCGACTTCGCCATGGGCACGGGCAACCGCACGGCGTCGAACGCCTTCGCCGACCGCATGAAGACCGCCAAGGGGATGCTCGGCGTGAACGACGCGACGGCGCCCGCGATCGAGTCCCACCTGCGCGACCTGCTCGCCGCGCTGTGCGCGCACTTCGAGGCGCAGCGCTTCCTGCTCGGCGACTCGATGTCGCTCGCCGACTGCGCGCTCATGGGCCCGTTCTACGGGCACCTGTTCCGCGACGCGGTGCCGGCGCGGCTGCTGCGCGAGACCGCGTTCGCGGTGTGCTGCTGGATCGAGCGCATGAACCGGCCGCCGCTCGCGCAGGGCGGCTGGCTCGCGAACGACGCGTTGCCCGAGTCACTGCTCGCGGTGCTGCGCGTCATGGCCGAGGGCGTGCCGCAGCTGCTCGCCGCGGTGCGCGCGATCGACGCGTGGGCCGACGCGAACGCCGCGGCCGCCCCGCCGCGCGCAATCGGCACGTTCGAGGCGCCGTTCCGCGACGCGAAGCTCGCGGCCATGTGCCGGCCCTACACGCTGTGGATGGTGCAGCGCCCGCTCGACGCGTACGCGGCGCTCTCGTCCGCGGAGCGCGCGCGCGTCGACGCGGCGCTCGCGCGCAGCGGCTGGGAGCCGCTCCTCGCCTGTCGGCCCGCGCACCGCCTGGGCAAGCGCGCGAACCAGCTCGCGCTCGAGCGCTGACTCGCTTCAGCGCCTCGTCATGTCGATGCGCATGACGGGCAGGCTCGCCTTCACGTTGCTCTGGGTGAGCGCTTCGAGCGCGTCGAGCAAGTCCGCCTCGGAGCCGCCTTCGACCGTGGCGCTGCCGGGCCGGCTCGTGGTGGGAACCATCTCGTCGCCCTTGCCGCCCTTCGCGGCGCTCGCGGGGTAGCGGATGATCTCGACGGGGATGGTGTACTTCGTCCCGCGCCCCGCGGACTCGGCCTGCACCTTCATGCGGATCGAGTAGCCCTTTCCCGGCGTGTCGGTCTGGAAGTCGGGCACCTTGGAGAGCGCGTCGACCACGGCCTGCTTCATCCGCTTCTCCGCGGCGGCCGCCGATTTCCCCACCTTCATCGCGTTGTAGAGCTTGTTCGCCGCATTCGAGTTGTCGGTGTTCACGTAGATCTGCGTCATGCGCGCAGACTACACCCGGGAAGCGAACGCGCTCAAAGCGTCTTCAGGTACTCGATGATCGCGAGCCGCTCCTGGTCGGTGAGCACCGACGTGAAGGCGTGGCCGCCGTTCCCCTGCCCGTACATGTAGGCGTTGTAGATCTTGCGGCGCTCGATGTCCGTGTTCGTGATCGTGGGCGGGAACAGCACGTTCCAGGCCAGGATCACGTTGCCGTACAGGCCCGTGATCAGGGCGTTGTACCAGGCGCCGATCGCCGTATCGTTCGGGTTGCAGGCGAGGTACGGCGACGGGAACGGGTTCAACAGCGTGGAGTGCTGACACGTGATGGTGTCGTACTTCCAGCCGAGCTTCGTCGCGTCGTACGCCGTCATGCTCGTGTCCCAGCCCATGATCACGCGGCCCGTCTCGTCGATGCGCGGCGACTTCGAGTAGCGGCGCCAGAGTGGCTTGCGGTCGGAGGGCTTCAGCACCTCCCACACGTTGGGCACCGAGCCGTTGTGCAGATACGGCGCGGACGCCCACACCCCATAGAGTGGCGGCGCCAGGTAGCCGAGCTCGCGGCTGCCGCGCAGGTCGTCGCGGTTCTGCGGGCCGCAGTCGTTCGCCGTGCCCGCGGTCTGCGGATAGCCGAAGAAGTTGTCGGCGCCCGCGACCTGCACCGCCTGCGTGTTGGTGTTCACGCGCACCGGGTCGGTCTGGATGATCCGGTTCGGCGTGATGTACGCCGCCATGCCTTCGAGCGTGGGCGTCACGAGGAAGTTCGGGTCGTCCGTGTAGCGCGGCGCGTACGCGCCGTGACAGCTCGCGCACGAGCCGTTGCCGCCCGTCGGCTTCGCGACCGGGTTGTTGCGGCTCGGCGCCCACAGGTCGAGCGTGTGGAACAGCACGGCGCCCTGCTCGGCGAGCGCGGTGTTGACCGTGCCCGGGTACGCCGGCGCCTTCAGCGTCTCGATCCACGTGTTCGCGTCGGGGCCGTGCAGGCGCATCCAATCCTGCCCGCCTTGCGAGAGCGGCCCGCCCAGGTTGCCGAACAGGCCGAAGAACGGCGTGTAGAACACCATGTCGACGCGCGGCGCGTCCATGGGGAACACGCCGTCGACGAACTTCACGGGCCGGTGGCCCATGTTCCACCACGCGGGCGTGTCCATCGACGCCGTCGAGCCGGAAGACAGCACGCCGAGCACGGTGTCGAGCGGCAGCGTGCCCGACTCGGGGAACAGGAACGCCAGGTTGATGTCGCTGGCGTTGTTCGTGCCGCGGGTGCGCGTCAGGTTCGCGAGCGTCGCGAGCGACGGCACATAGCCGAGCGGCAGCCCGTCGCGCAGCAACAGGTGCAGATCCTGCAGGCTGCTGCCGCCGCCGTAGGCCACGGTCGAGTTCGCCGCGCCCGAGTGACACGCGTGGCAAGTCACTCCGATGCGGCCGCTCCACGAGCCGTCGGGAAGGCGCAGCTGCGTGAACATCTCGGGCAGCCGGCCGGTGCCGCCGTTCGTCTTGTTCGGGTCTTCTCCCGGCTTCGGGTAGGGATTGGGGTGCGAGCCGAACACCGAGCCGTAGCGCTCGGCGACCAGGTCGTCGAAGTTGTCGGGGCGCAGGAGGAAGCCGCCCCAGGAGATCCACAGCGCGTTGTACTGCGCCGCGGTCAGGGTCGACGTACCGAACAGCGAGTCCGCCGTGGTCGGGTCGTTGCCCGTGAAGAGCGCGCCCACGCCGTTCGAGCCGGTCTGCATGAGCGACTGGCCGCGGTAGAAGCTCGCGCGCAGCTGGCCGCACGTGGTGGGATGGCCCGCCTCCTGCACCGCGTTCGGATCGACGTGGCAGTCCTTCCAATACGCGTTGAAGAGCACGTTGCGGCCGTCGCTCACGCCCGGCTGCACGAGCGTGCGGGGATCGACGGGCAGCACGGTAGAATCGGGCTGTCCGTTGCAGAAGCTCCAGAGCGGCGAGCCGCCGTGGCTCGAGTGGATCAGGTCGGTGGCGGCGCCGGCCGCCTGGGGAATCGCCATGGAGATCGAGAGCGTGAACGCGAGCGCACCGAGGCCGCGGATCCTGCCGTTCGACACGGTGTTGCCTCCCTCTCGTCCGGGCCGACGAGCCCGGACGCGCGCATCGTGCCGCAGGTACTAGTAGTAACGCAATAGTTTTTTTATTACTCAGGTCCGAGAAGCGAGGAGCTCCCGCCATGCCGCGCCGTCTGCCCAAGCCGTCCCCCCGAACCCGCACGCCCGCGCCCCGCTCGCTCGATCCGGAGACCGCACACGTGCGCGAGCGCATCCTCGCGGCGTTCTCGGCCAAGGCGAAGCGCTCGGGCATCCGCGCCGTGGTCATGGGCGAGCTCGCGACCGAGCTCCGCATGAGCGCGATGACGCTCTACAAGCACTTCGCGTCGAAGGACGAGCTCGTCTCGGCCGTCGTCGACGCGTGGGCGCTCGAGCTCGCCGCGATCGACGCTCTGGACCTGGGCCACATCGACGACTGCGACGTCGCGCTCGCGCGGCTGCTCGAGTGGGCCGACGCGTGGACCGCCAGCCTGGCGCACGTCTCGCCCGCGTTCTTCCAGGACCTGCACCGCGACCACCCCGCCGCGTGGAAGCGCTTCAACGACGAGATCGAAGCCCGCAAGCGCGCCGCCGCGCCGCTGCTCGGGCCGTTGCTGCGCGAGGAGCTGAACCCCGGCGTCGCCCTCTACATGCTCGACCGCTTGGTGACCGAAGCGGCCGACCCGCGCTTCGCCGAGCGCCTCGGCGTGTCGCGCAAGGAAGCCGTACACACCGCGGTGTCGGTGTGGGGCAGCGGCGCCCTCCTGCCCGGGCCGAAGCGTCCCGGGAAGGAGTGAGTGGGATCACAGGTCCTACCAGTGGTCGACCGATTTCTCTCGTTCCTGCGCACTGACTCGTCTAGAATCCGTCGATGATTCGAGTCATTGCCGCCCTCGTCCTCGTCGTCGTCCTGGCCTCGCCGGCAGGCGCAGAGCTGCTCGACACCACGCAAGAGATCGACATCCACTTCAGCGAGGTCGGTGCACCGGCCCCCGGAGTCGATGTGGTGTTGTTCGAGCTGTACTCGGCCGACCTCGCCTTCCCGCTCGACGCTCACTTCACGATGTCGCTCTACGACGGCGAGCGCCTGCTCGGCACCACCACGCCCACGGAAGTGCCGTTCAGCCCGGAATCCCACCGGACGTTCTACTTCTCGTCGCTGACCAGTCCGTTCGGCTTCAGCGACGCGGCGCACATCGACTTCCAGGCGATCTACGACTCGACGATCGACGGCACGGGGCGGATCACGTTCGACCAGCCCATCGACTTCGTCCCGAACGCCAACGGACTGGACCGCAACTTCGTCTTCTCGTTCGTCCGCTCGACGTCACCCACCGATGGAGTGATCGACGACAGCACGGGCTACCTGATCGTCGACTCGTTCAGCATCGTGCCGCGGCCGGTGCCCGAGCCAGCGCTGTTTGCGTGCCTGCTCGCGGGCGCAGGGCTCGCCTGCGCCGCGCGCCCCGGACGTCGAACGGACGCCTAGAACCCCGGCGTTCCGGGCGACGAGCCCGCGGGCGGCACGAACGGACAGCCCGGGTCCGTCGCGCTCGCGCCGGGCGCCGACGGGACCGGCGCGTCGAGCGACGGCGAGCTCGAGAAGTTGAACATGTCCTCCAGCGTGTCGGCGCTGCCGTCGCGCGCGGTGAGATGCTGGACGTGCGACTGGCCGCTGCCCTGGTTGCTGCTCATGAAGCGCTTCTCGATCAGCGCGAGCAGCGACGTGTGGCCAGCGCCTTCGTGCGCGTCAAGAACTCAGAAGCGCAGGTCGAGCCCGACCGTGCTGCGCAGCGAGCTCTGGCCGCCGGTCACGCCGGCACCGACTCCGACGCGGACGCGCGCGCCCGGCGCGAGGTCCTGGCACAGGCCGAGCTGCGCCTGATCCTCGCGCGGCAGCGCCGAGCGGCCCGACGGGCGCACGGTGAAGAGGTCGAGCGTCGCGCTCGTGCTCGGCCGCAGCTGCAGGCGCGCACCGACCGCGGTGCGATAGGAACGCGCGAGCGGGCGGCCGTCGGTGCGGAGCTCGGTCTCCGCGTGCACGTCGCCGAAGAAGAGCTTCTTCTCGGCGGTGGCCTTCACGCCCGGCCGCACCTCTCGCGAGCCGGGCGCGGTGGGCAGCGCCAGCTCGGCCAGGAGCGAGACCTTCGGCACGATCTCACCCTCGGCCACGAGCGGATAGCTCGCCGCGAGCTGCGTATCCCCGATCGCCGGCCGATCGCTGAAGGTGGCGGGCATGCGCACCGTGAGCTGCGTCTCACCGGGGAGCGTCGCACCGACGCTGCCGACACCCGCGAGCGCGGTGGTGCCGGGCGCTGCGGGGGCGGCGGACGAGGCGTCGAAGCGGAAGTTCATCTGGCTGCCGGCGACGTCCACCGCGACGTTCGCGTTGGGCGGGTCCGCGGCGGCGACCGACGCTGCCGCGAACAAGAGGATGGGCGCGAGGCCGCCCGCAATCCGCCCGAACTTCCCCAACCGCGCTCCTGCACTCGAGCTGCGCATCGGCCGCGCAGTCGACCCCTACCCTGATATCCGCGTTCGGCTCTCGAGTGGTTCGACTTGAGTCGAGAAGAGGCGCATTCAGCGACGAGCGCGCGAGGCGGACGTCGAGGTGAGGGCGATCACGTTACTACTGCGCGCGGTTGCGACGGAGGGCGCTTCCGGATTCAATGCGGGCCAGTGGCAGGCCGCATCCCCACACCCGAGACGATCGACGCACACTGGCTGACGGACTTGGTGCGCGCGCAAGGCCATCCGCGCGCGACGGTCGCCCGTGTGACGCAGGAGCGGATCGGTACCGGCCAGATCGGGAAGTGCATCCGCTTCGCGCTGGAGTACGCGGGCGATCCCGGCGGCGCGCCGCGCACGCTGGTGGGGAAGTTCGCGTCGGACGATCCGCTCTCGCGCGAGACGGGCATCGCGCTCGGCAACTACCACCGCGAGATCATGTTCTACCGCGAGCTGGCCGAGCGGATCCCGATCCGCAAGCCGCGCTGCTGGTACGCCGACATCGAAGGCCGCGGCGCCGACTTCGCACTCTTGCTCGAGGACCTGGCGCCGGCGGTGCAGGGCAACCAGATGGCGGGCTGCGCGGTCCCAGTCGCGCGCGCGGCCGTCGCCGAGCTGGTGAAGCTGCACGCGTCGACCTGGCAGGACGAGTCGCTGCGCGGCAAGGACTGGCTCGAGGAGCGCACGCCGGACAAGGGCGCGCAGTGGCGCGAGATGTACCGCGCGAGCCTCGCCCCCTTTCTCGCGCGCTTCGCGCCGGTGCTGGCCCCCGACGAGCGCGAGATCATCGAGCGCGTCGCGGAGTCGAAGGGCCCGCCGTTCGTCTACCCGGCGGAGCCGTGGGCGATGGTGCACATCGACTTCCGGCTCGACAACCTGATGATCGACGAAGCCGTGACACCGCCGCGTGTCGCGGTGGTCGACTGGCAGGCCATGGTGCTGCAGTCGCCGCTCTCGGACCTCGCCTACTTCCTGGGCGCGTCGCTCCTGCCCGAGGTGCGCCGGCCGGTCGAGCGCGAGCTGGTGCGCGGCTACCACGACGGGCTGGTCGCCGCCGGCGTGCGCGGCTACGACTTCGCGCACTGCTGGGACGACTACCGGCGCGGCGCGTTCGCGGGCTTCGCGGTCACGGTGATCGCGTCGGTGATCGTGCAGGAGACCGCACGCGGGAACGAGATGTTCACCGCCATGGCGCGCCGCCACGCGCGCCACGCGCTCGACCTGGGCGCGGCGGACTTTCTGTGAGAAGGAGAGGAGCGAGATGGCGCAGGCGCAGATGAACGAGCTCGGCTTCTACACGCTGGCGGGCCAGCCGCGCTCGCCGCGCGAGCTGCTCGACGAGGTGCGCGAGGCCGAGGCGCTCGGAATCGGCGCGTGCTTCATCTCGGAGCGCTTCAACATCAAAGAAGCCTTCACGCTGTCGGGCGCGGTCGGCGCGGTGTCGAAGACGATCGGCATCGCGACCGCCGCGACGAATCACAACACGCGACACCCGATGGTGACGGCGTCCCACGCCATGACCATGCACCGGCTCACCGAGGGCCGCTTCTCGCTCGGGCTCGGCCGCGGCATCGCGCCGATGTTCAAGATGTACGGCCTGCCGAAGATCACGACCGCCCAGGTCGAGGACTTCGTCGGCCTGTTGCGCCGCTTGTGGCGCGGCGAGGCCGTCATGGGTCACGACGGCCCCGCCGGCAAGTACGGCCTGCTCCTGCTCGGCCCCGACTACGCGGGCGACATCCCGCTCACGTGGACCGCATTCGGCCCGAACTCGCTCGCGCTCGGCGGCCGCGCGATGGACGCGGTCGTGCTCCACACCTTCTTCAGCGACGAGACCACCGCGCGTTGCGTCCATGCCGTGAAGGAAGCCGCCGCAAAGGCCGGCCGCGACCCCGCGCAGGTGCGCGTGTGGTCCTGCTTCGCGACGATCGGCGACCACCTGCCCGAAGCGCTGCGGCTGAAGAAGACCGTCGGCCGGATGGCCACCTACCTGCAGGCGTACGGCGACTTGCTCGTCGCGACCAACCGCTGGGACCCGAAGCCCCTCGAGCGCTTCCGCGCGGATCCCCTCGTGGCAAAGTTCCCCGGCGCCATCGACGCGCGCGCGACGACGGAGCAGCTGGAGCAGATCGCGAAGCTGATTCCGGAAGAGTGGCTGGCTCCGGCGGCGACGGGGTCACCGGCGCAGTGCGTGGCGAAGGTACGCGCGCAGCTCGACCTGGGGTGCGACGGGGTGATCTTGCACGGGGCGAGCCCGGCGGAGCTGGAGCCGATCGTGACGGAGTACCGGAAGAGTCGACCGGTGGGACGGTTCGAGCGGCTCCAGGCGAATCCGGCCGCTCCATAGCGGCTCCCCTATCTCTCGACGGCGTGCCGTGTGCGGCAGCGGTACTCTCGAGTGAGTGACCTCGGCGAAGCGCAGGCGGTGGCTGCTCGGTGCCATCGTGGCGCTCGGCGCGCTGGCCGTCGCCGCGATCGTCGCGTTCGGGGCGGCGGTCGCGATGCTGAAGGACCGGGTCGCGCAGGCGCTCCCGACGAGCGAGATGGCCGCGCTCCGGATCGGTTGGTCCGGGGTCGTCATCGAAGGGCTGCGCGTTCCCGGGCCGCCGGGCTGGCCGACGAGGGACGCTCTGCGCGCCGAGCGCGTGACGGTCGTTCCGAGGCTGCTGAGCCTGGTCTCGCGCAAGACCTACTACATCGCGTCGGTGACCATCTCTCGGCCGTATCTGTCCGCACTGCGGAGCGGAGGGAAGCTCGTCGCGCTGCCCGGTCTGCGCGGCGACGCGACGGCGAAGGATGCCGCGCCGAGCGCGTCGCCGGCGGTGAATTTCCGCGAGATCTCGCTCGATGAGGGCGTGGTGGAGATCTTCGACGCCACGCTCGGGACGCCGCCGCTGAAGATCCGCCTCGAGCAGATCGCGGCGAGCGTGCGCGAGGTGAACCTGCCGGGTCTGCGAGGTCGCAGCCGCTTCGAGCTCGACGGCATCGTCCGCGGCGAGAAGCAGGACGGGCATGCGCACCTCGACGGCTGGGCCGAGATCGGCACGCGTGACTCATCCATTGCCACGCAGCTCCGCTCGCTCGATCTCGTGCCCTTCCAGCGCTACCTGATCCAGCCGGGCGAGGCGGGCGTCCGCAGCGGCCGGCTCGATCTCGACCTGCAGTCCGAGGTGACCCACGGCCGCCTGCACGCGCCCGGCAGGATCACCCTCACCGGCTTGCAGCTCGAGTCGGAAGGCGGAGCGGGCACGTTCATGGGCATGTCGCGCCGCGCGGTGCTCGCGGGTCTCGCCGAGAAGAACGGCGAGATCAGCGCCGACTTCGTGATCGAGGGCGACATCGACGAGCCCGACTTCTCGTTGAACGAAGCGCTCAGCACTCGACTCGCGTACTCACTCGCGAAGACACTCGGCGTCGACCTCGGTGGTCTGGTAAAGGGCGCGGGAACGCTCGGGCTGAAGGGCACCCAGGGCGCCGGAGATGCGGCCAAGGCCCTGGGCGGCGCGGTGCGGGAGCTGTTCGAGGGCAACCCCAAGCGGTAGAGCCGGCCTCGTTCACGACGAATCGCGGAAGCGAAGAAACGCCAGATACTTCAGCAGCTCTTCTTCTTCCTCGGCGGTCAGATCGTCGATCGCGAAGGCGGCCAACCTCCTGCGCCGGCCTCCCTTGTCCTCGGCCGGCAACAGGTAGCCGGCCTTCTCCATCAACGTCTCGTAAGGCACCGCGTAGACCGCCGCCAGGCTGTGCAGCACGTGTGGCGAGGGCTTCTGGATCCTCCCCTTCTCCAGCGCGCTCAGGTAGGCGTTCGAGACCGCCTTGTCCGTGCTCTCCTCGACCTGCCGGAGCGACAGCCTCTTCGCAACACGGAGATGGGCCAGGAGCTCGCCGAGATCGACCTGGGAGTGCTCTCGGTGGATGCGGGGTCGGCTCTTGCGATCGGCCACCGCCGAGAGCTTGCCACGGCTGCGTGCTTTATCAAGCGTTTCGTTCCCCTGCTTGATGAATTTGAAACGCTTTGTATACTTAGCATCGCGCGTGACCTTCGATCGCGCCCCCAAGGAGACCCGCCATGAAGATGAGACCCTTGCACGACCGACTCCTCGTGAAGCGCATCGAGGGCGAAGAGAGAACCCCGGGGGGACTCGTCATCCCCGATACCGCCAAGGAGAAGCCCATGGAGGGCAAGGTCATCGCTGCCGGCAAGGGGAAAGTCGAGGACAACGGCAAGCTCCGCCCGCTCGACGTGCACAAGGGGGACCGGGTGCTCTTCAGCAAGTACTCCGGCACCGAAATTCAGCTCGAGGGTGACGAACACCTGATCATTCGCGAGGACGACGTCCTCGCGGTGCTCGAGTAGGAGAGACGATCATGTCCGCAAGGCAGATTCACTATGGGCAGGACGCGCGAGCGCGTCTCCTCTGCGGCGTCGACCAGCTCGCGCGCGCGGTGCGAGTCACTCTGGGGCCCAGGGGCCGCAACGTCATGCTGGAGAAGAGCTGGGGGGCGCCCACGATCACCAAGGACGGCGTCACGGTGGCCAAGGAGGTCGAGCTCGAGGATCCGTTCGAGAACCTCGGCGCGCAGATGGTCCGCGAGGTGGCGAGCAAGACTTCCGACGTCGCGGGCGACGGCACCACCACGGCCACGGTGCTCGCCCACGCGATCTTCCGCGAGGGCATCAAGATGGTCGCGGCCGGCGCCAATCCGATGGACCTCAAGCGCGGGATCGACAAGGCGGTCGCCGTGATCGTCGAGGCCCTCGGCAAGCAGTCGAGGAAGACCCGCACGGGCGAGGAGATCGCCCAGGTCGGAACGATCTCCGCCAACGGGGACGAGACGATCGGGAAGATCCTCGCCGAGGCGATGGAGAAGGTCGGCAAGGAGGGCGTCGTCACCATCGAGGAGGGCAAAGTCATGGAGACGACCCTCGACGTCGTCGAAGGCATGCAGTTCGACCGGGGCTATCTCTCGCCCTACTTCGTGACGGATGCCGAGAGGATGGAGGTCGTCCTCGAGGATGCGCTGGTCCTCCTGCACGAGAAGAAGATCAGCAACATGAAGGATCTCCTGCCGCTGCTCGAGAAGGTCTCCCAACAGAGCAAGCCCATCCTGATCGTGGCCGAGGATCTCGAGGGAGAGGCGCTGGCGACCCTCGTCGTGAACAAGCTCCGCGGCACGCTGCACTGTGCGGCCGTGAAGGCGCCCGGCTTTGGCGATCGCCGCAAGGCGCTGCTCCAAGACATGGCCATCGTGGCGGGCGGCCAGCTCGTCGCCGAGGAGCTCGGCCAGAAGCTCGAGAACGTGACGCTCGCAGACCTGGGTCGCGTGAAGAAGGTCGTCATCCGCAAGGACGACACGACTCTCATCGAAGGTGCGGGTTCGCGGAAGGACATCCAGAGTCGCTGCGACGAGATCCGCAAGCAGATCGAAGCGACCACCTCCGACTACGATCGCGAGAAGCTCCAGGAGCGGCTCGCGAAGCTCGCCGGTGGCGTCGCGGTGCTCAAGGTGGGCGCGGCCACCGAGACCGAGATGAAGGAGAAGAAGGCCCGCGTGGAGGACGCCCTGCACGCGACGCGGGCGGCGATCGAGGAGGGCATCGTGCCCGGGGGCGGCGTGGCGCTGCTCCGCGCACAGAGCGCCCTGGACGGGCTCGAGGAAGGTCTCTCCGAAGATCAGCGGGCCGGCGTCCGGATCGTGCACCGCGCGATCGAGGAGCCGCTGCGCTGGATCGCCGCGAACGCAGGGATCGAGGGATCGATCGTGGTGGCGAAGGTGAAGCGCGGTCGCGGAGCGTTCGGCTTCAACGCGGCGACCGAGGTGTACGAAGATCTCGTCGAGAGCGGAGTCATCGACCCCACCAAGGTCGTACGCGCGGCGCTCCAGAATGCCGCCAGCGTGGCGTCCCTGCTCCTGACCAGCGAGGCACTCATCGCGGGCAAGCCGGAGAAGCGGGCGGGCGCCGGCACGGGGCCCGACATGCCCGACATGGGAATGTAGATGCTCCGTCACGGCCGAGCAGCGCGCGTGTGGGAAGGTCTGCGTCGGATCCTGGCGAGTCTCCAGCGGCGCTACCAGAGCAGTGCCGAGGCGCGGCGCACCGAAAAGAAGCGAGCGCGCTTCTGGGCCGAGGTGCGCGCGGGACGGCGCGAAGCGAAGCGGAAGACAGCTCGCGCGTAGCTTGGGCCTGGCTTCGCCGGGCTTCCCGTAGAATGCATCATCCTCCATCGGGGCGGGTGAATGGAGTCGTCGCGCCAAGACCAGAGTGAGTGCGCCCGAGCGGCGGATCGACCTCTGGCGGAGCTCTTCGAGCGGCTGGGAAGCTCGCCCGAAGGCATGACGGCCGCGGCCGCCGCAGCGCGCTTGCGGGAGCGGGGCAGGAACGAGGTCGCGGCGCGCGGACTCGGCTGGAGAACGCTCGAGCTGCTGCGCTCGGCCGTGACTCCCTTGGTCGCCATCTTGCTGGTCGCGGCTACGGCGTCGGCGCTGCTCGGCGACGTCGCGGACGCCTCCATCATCATCGGCATCGTGTTTCTCAGCGCCGCAATCAACTTCGGGCAGACCTTCCGCTCGGGCCGAGCCGTGAAGGCGCTCCAGCAGCAGGTCTCCCCCACCGCCACGGTCCGCCGGGAGGGCTCCTGGCTGGAGCTGCCCCGCCATCAGCTGGTCGTGGGCGACGTGATCCGACTGGGCGCAGGCGACCTGGTCCCGGCGGACGCGCGTCTCATCGACGCCCTGGACCTCCACGTCGACCAGGCGGCGCTGACGGGCGAGTCGTTCCCCGCGGACAAGGGGGCGACGGCCGCCGCACTGACCGCGACGGGCCCGGAGTCATTGGCCCTGGTGTTCCTCGGCACGTCGGTCGTCAGCGGGACGGCGACCGCGCTCGTCTACGCGGCGGGCCGGGACACTGCCTTCGGGGACATCGTGGAGCGCCTCGCGGCTCGACCCGACGAGACCGAGTTCGAGCGCGGCATGCGGCGCTTCGGAGTGCTCATCCTGGAGACGGTGGTCTTTCTCGTCCTGTTCATCCTGGTGGTGAACATCAGCCTGGGCCGCAACGCGCTCGAGTCACTCTTGTTCTCGGTCGCGCTCGCGGTCGGTCTAACGCCGGAGTTCCTGCCGATGATCACCACCGTGACCCTCGGCGAGGGCGCGATCCAGATGGCGCGCGAGAAGGTCATCGTGAAGCACCTGTCCGCGATACAGAACCTCGGCAGCATCGACGTCCTGTGCAGTGACAAGACCGGCACGCTGACGGCCGGGGTCATGTCACTCGCCTCGTCGCTCGATCCGCTGGGCCGGCCCTCGGAGCGGGCGCTCTCTCTCGGCCACCTGAACAGCTTCTTCGACACGGGCATCAAGAGCCCGCTCGACGCCGCCATTCTGGCGCGACCGATCGCGGACACCGAGGGTTTCCGCAAGACCGACGAGATTCCCTTCGATTTCGAACGCCGCCGACTCTCGGTCGTGGCCGAGAAGGACGGCGTCCACCTGCTGGTCTGCAAGGGCGCGCCCGAGAGCGTGCTGTCGGTCTGCTCGAGCTACGAATCGGAGACCGGCGTTCACCCGCTCGACGAATCGGCGCGCGAACGCTGCGCTGCGACCTTCCGCGGCGCGTGCGCGCAGGGCCTTCGGACGCTGGCCGTGGCGCAGCGCCAGGTCCCCGCCCCCGCCGGCTACGCGGTCGCAGACGAGAAGGAGCTCGTGCTGGCCGGCTTCTTGACCTTCTCCGATCCGCCCCTCGACGGCGTCCGCGAATCACTCGCCGAGCTCCGCAAGGACGGCGTCACCGTGAAGATCATCAGCGGCGACAACGAGCTCGTGACCGCGCACGTCTGCGGCCAGGTGGGCCTGCCCGGAGCGAGGCTGGTGCTCGGCAGCGACATCGAGCGGCTGAGCGAGGGGGCGCTGGCGGCGATCGCGGAGCAGACCGACGTCTTCGCCCGCGTCGCGCCGGCCCAGAAGCTCCGCATCCTGCGCGCGCTCAAGTCGCGCGGACACGTCGTGGGCTATCTCGGCGACGGCATCAACGACGCACCGTCGCTGCATGCGGCCGACGTCGGGATCTCGGTCGCGGGCGCCGTCGACGTGGCGCGCGAGGCCTCCGACATCATCCTGCTCGAGCGCCGGCTGGACGTGCTGCACGCCGGCATCCTCGCCGGCCGCAAGGCGTTCGCGAACGTGCTCAAGTATCTGCTGATGGGCACCAGCTCGAACTTCGGGAACATGTTCAGCATGGCCGGCGCTGCGCTGTTTCTCCCGTTCCTGCCGATGCTGCCGACGCAGATCCTGCTCAACAACTTTCTGTACGACCTCGCGCAGATCGCGATCCCCACCGACAACGTCGACCCGCTCTACCTGCACCGTCCACAGCGCTGGAACATCCGCCTGATCCGGAACTTCATGCTGACGATGGGACCCCTGAGCTCGATCTTCGACTTTCTGACCTTCTTCGCACTGCTGCGCTTCTTCCATTTCGGCGAGACACTCTTCCACACCGGCTGGTTCGTGGAGTCCCTGGTCACACAGTCGCTGGTCCTGTTCGTGATTCGCACCGCCGCCCGGCCCTGGGCGAGCCGCCCGAGCGGCCCCTTGGTGGCGACGACTCTGACCGTCGTCGCGCTCGGGTCCGCTCTCCCTTACACCCCCGTCGCCCGGATCCTCGGTCTCGCCCCGCTGCCGCTCGCATACTTCGCGCTCCTCGCGGCTGCGGTCGGCGCCTATCTGGTGCTCGTCGAAGTTGTGAAGGAGCGGCTGATGCGGGGCATGCTTCAGGAGGCCCAGTCGGCCTAGCGGCGCCGCGGCGGATCGCGAACGCCGAGTTCGCCACTTGGCTCCGCGATCGTGCGGCGCGTACGATGGCTCGTCATCGCTCCGGGCTCATCGACTCGACCCGGCTGCGGTTCGTCTTCCTGGACGGGTGGTGAACGGCCTCGGCGGTATCTCGCTCACGCTCGACCCGGACTGAGGTTGGCGTAGCAGACGAGAGCGGCCGGGATCCCCGGCACCCCACCCCTCGAGCCTCGGGGTCCCGGCCGCGAATCTGCCCCTAACCGAGATCACTCGCCGAGTGTCGCTCGGGAACGCGCTCCGCCTCGGGCCCCCACGCCTTGTTGACGCGCTGGCCGCGTCGCACCGCGGGGCGCTGCTCGATCTCTTGGGCCCAGCGCACGACGTTCCCGTACGACTTCGCGTCGAGGAAGACCTCGGCGTCGTACAGGTTGTGCAGCACCACGCCGCCGTACCACGGGAAGACCGCGATGTCCGCGATCGTGTACTCGTCGCCGATCAGGTAGCGCCGCTCGGCGAGATTGCGGTCCAGGACGTCGAGCTGGCGCTTCACCTCCATGGTGAAGCGGTTGAT
>Ga0335080_10001250_pt1 | contig 24549 bp, 20 predicted proteins | sample Lox_Sample_34_FD_206720 | JGI IMG/M metagenome (GOLD analysis project Ga0335080, IMG submission 206720) | Soil microbial communities from Loxahatchee National Wildlife Refuge, Florida, United States - Lox_Sample_3.4 | ecosystem: Environmental > Terrestrial > Soil > Wetlands | place: USA... | reverse complement strand
GCGATCGAGAAGTCGCCGCGCTGCGCCTTGCCGCTCTCGCGCAGCTCGACCAGCGCCGTGCCCAGGTCGGACAAGAGGCGCCGGGCCTGCGGCAGGAAGCGCTGTCCGATGGCCGTGAGCGCCACCGAACGGGTGGTGCGCTCGACCAGCTTCACGTCGAGCAACGACTCCAGGTTCTGCAGCCGGCGCGAGAGCGCGGTCTGGGTGATGTGCACCGCCTGCGCCGCTTTGCGGAAGCCGCCCTGGTCCGCGATCGCGATGAAGGCCTCGAGGCCCAGCGTGTCGAGCTTCATTTTGATTCATTCCATGCATCAATCAAGCACATAAATTCATTTCACGAATCAACCGAGATTCCGCAAGGTCTGGGCATGACGAAACACGAACTCACCCCGGAACGCGTCGAGTCGCTCTATCGCTCCATGGCGCAGCGCATCGCGATCGTGCGCGCGCGCCTGTCGCGGCCGCTGTCCCTGGCCGAGAAGGTGCTGTTCGGGCACCTGGACGACCCCGCCGGCCAGGAGCTCGTGCCGGGTCGGAGTGAGCTCTTGCTGCGCCCCGACCGGGTCGTGTTCCAGGACGTGCTGGGCCAGACCGGGCTCCTGCAGTTCATGCAGACCGGCCGCGAGCGGGTGGCCGTGCCGACCACCATCCACTGCGACCACCTGATCCAGGCGCGCGTGGAGGGCGCGGCCGACCTGCGTGACTCGCTGGCCGAGAACCGCGAGATCTACGACTTCCTGCGCTCCGCAGCCGCCCGCTTCGGCGCGGGCTTCTGGGAGCCGGGGGCGGGCATCGTACACCAGGTGGTGTTGGAGAACTACGCGTTTCCCGGCGCGCTGATCCTGGGCACCGACTCACACACCCCCAACGCCGGGGGCCTGGGCGCGTGCGCGGTCGGCGTGGGCGGCGCCGACGCGGTCGAGGTGCTGGCGGGCATGCCCTGGGGCACCCTCTTCCCGCGCCGCATCGCCGTGTTCCTGAGCGGCCGGCTCGGCGGCTGGACGGCGCCCAAGGACGTGATCCTGTGGGTCGCGGGCCAGCTCGGCGTGGCCGGCGGCACGAACGCCATCGTCGAGTACATCGGTCCGGGCGCGCGCAACCTCTCTGCCACGGGCAAGGCCACGATCACGAACATGGGCGCGGAGCTGGGCGCGACCACATCGATGTTCCCGGCCGACGATCACATGGCCAAGTATCTCGAGGCCACCGGGCGCGCCGAGTACGCGCGCGTGTTCGAGCGACACGCCGAGCTCCTGGCACCCGACTCGGAGGTCGAGCGGACTCCCGAGCAGTACTACGACCGGGTGCTGCGGCTCGACCTGTCCGCGCTCGAGCCGCACGTCGTGGGCCCGCACACGCCCGACCGCGCGCGCCCGATCTCGCAGCTCGCCGCCGAGGTGGCCGACCCCGCGAACGGCTTCCCCGAGGGCGTCTCCGCGGCGCTGCTCGGCAGCTGCACGAACTCGTCCTACGAAGACATGACTCGCGCGGCCGACCTCGCCGCGCAGGCGGCGCAGCACGGGCGCTCGGTCGCGTCGGCGTTCCTCGTGACTCCGGGCTCCGAGCAGGTCCGGGCCACGATCGAGCGCGACGGCCAGCTGGCGCGCCTGCAGGGGATCGGTGCGGTGGTACTCGCCAACGCCTGCGGCCCCTGCATCGGACAGTGGAAGCGCCCGGAGTCCGCGACGATCGCGCCGAACGCGATCGTGACTTCCTACAACCGCAACTTCCCGCGCCGCAACGACGGCTCGGCGCAGACCCTGAACTTCATCGCCAGCCCGGAGCTGGTGACTGCCTTCGCGCTGGCCGGCAGGCTCTCCTTCAACCCACTCTGCGACTCACTCGAGGGCGCGGACGGCCAGCCGTTCCGGCTCGAGGCGCCCCAGCCCGCGCCCGAGGTGCCGGCGCAGCACTTCGCGCGCGGCCGCTCGACTTTGGTGACGCCGCCCGAGGACGGCAGCGCGGTCGAGATCGCGATCGATCCGAAGAGCGAGCGGCTGCAGAAGCTCGCGCCCTGGCCGGCCTGGAACGGCCATGACTTCCGCGACGTGGCGGTGCTGATCAAGACCCAGGGCAAGACCACCACCGACCACATCTCGCCCGCCGGACCCTGGCTGCGCTTCCGCGGTCACCTCGACCGCTTCAGTGACAACCTGCTGTCGGGCGCGCGCGATGCCTTCACCGGCGAGACCGCCCGGGGCGTGGCCACCCGCGCGCGGGACTTCGAGGCGCAGGGCATCGCCTGGGCGATCGTGGGCGACCACAACTACGGCGAGGGCAGCAGCCGCGAGCACGCGGCGCTGTCGCCCCGCTGGCTCGGCGGCGTGGCAGTGATTGCCCGCAGCTTCGCGCGCATCCACGAATCGAACCTGAAGAAGCAGGGTCTCCTGGCGCTGACCTTCGCCGATCCCGCCGACTACGACCGGATCCGCGCCGGCGACCGGCTCGATCTGCTGGGGCTGGCGGAGCTCGCGCCCGGGAAGCCGCTCGAGTGCCTGATCCACCACGCCGACGGCTCGAGTGAGTCACTCTGGCTCGATCACTCCTACAACACGCGTCAGCTCGAGTGGTTCCGCGCCGGCTCGGCGCTCAACGCGCTGCGAGCTGGCCGCACCGGGAGCGAGCGCGTCGCGTAGAATGCGCGCATCGCCAACCCACCTCGCACGGCCGGGTTCGTCGGATGCGCGGTGGTGTCCGCGGTGGCGCTCGTCCGCCTGGCGCTGTTTCTGGGCTCGCCGCTCGAACGCCAGATCGGAGTGATTCCCGACGACGCGTTCTACTACCTGGTATCGGCGAAGAACTTCGCGGAGCTGGGGCGCTGGACCTTCGATGGTCAGGCCGCCGCGAGCGGCTTCCACCTGTTGCACGCCTATCTATTGGCCGGCCTGTTCCGGCTCGCCCCGCGAATCGGCGATGCGGCTCTGTTCACCGCCGTCGACGGCTTCGCGACCCTGCTCTACGCGGGGGCCGCGTTCTTCTGCTCGCGCGCGGTCGGCCGCGATTTCGGCACGCCCGGCCTGCTCGGCGTGGTGCTGGCCTTCAGCGCGCCGATCGCGCTGCAGCAGCAAACCTTCATGGTCGAGTCGTGTCTCGTGATCTTCTTCTCGAGCGCGCTGCTCGAACAGATCTCGGCGGCGCGTGGCGAGCCAGCGCCGGCCCGGGGCGAGCTGGCGCTCGCCTTCGCGCTGGGGCTGCTCGGGAATCTGTCGCGCAGTGACTTCGGTCCGTTCGCCGCGGCCTGCGCGATCGTGCTGGGGCTGTGGGGCCGCCGGCGTGCGGCGGCGCTCGCCGCCTCGGCCACGCTGGGCGCCGCGCTGGGCATCGCGATCCTGATGCTGCACACGCAGGCTTTCTCGGGAACCTGGATCCAGAGCAGCGCGCGCACCAAGAGCCGCTGGTCGGCGCTGCTCGGCTACGACCTGCGCGGCTACGTGCGCGTGCTGGTCGACCTGGTGGCGGCGCGCGACCTGCGCTGGCTGCGCGTGCTGAGTCTGCCCCTGCTCGTGCTGGCCGCCGGGCTGTTCGGCGCGTGGCGCAGTCACCGTGCGCATCGCCTGCAGCTCGGGGCGCTGCCGCTCGCGCTCGCGTGCGGGCTCGCGATCGCGTTCTACGCGCTGTTCTACGGCCGGACCAGCGCCGGCGTGCCGCCGTGGTATCTCGCGCACGCGCTTGCCCCGGCGGCCTATCTCATGGCGGCAGTCACCGGCCAGATCCAGAGACGCGGGCTCGGGCCGGCCGCGGCGGTCGTGGCTGCGGCCGCGGCGCTCGGCGTGTCAGCCAGCCTGACGCCGATCTGGCCACACCAGCCGGTGATGATCGCCGCGGGCCGCTACCTGGCGAGTCACCCCGAGCTCGAGCCGGTGGCAGCCTGGAACGCCGGCATGATGTCGTTCTACGCCCGCCGGCCCGTGACGAACCTCGACGGCCTGATCAACGACGACATCTACGCGTACGCCAGCAGCGACCGGCTGCTCGACTATTTGTGCCGCCGCCGCATCCAGTATCTTCTCGACTTCAGCGAGATGCTCGACGATCCTTACCTGCGAACGCGCGGCGGCTATGCCGATGGCCGGCTGGTCGGCGCGCTTCATGAGCAGCTCGACTTGTCGCGAGGCGACCCCACCCTGCGCTGGACCGATACGGACATGAAGCTGTACCAGCTCGATTCACGAGCTTGCGCGCCCGAGTGACTCGGAACGAGAGTTGCTTTCCGTCAGGCCACCAACGGCGCTTCCAGGGAGCGCCCAACCGGGAGAATGAAAAATGCGCAATTCACTGCTTCGGTGGGTCCAGTGCGCGTTCTGCGCCGCTAGCGTGGCGGCCGCCGGCCACGCCTTGGCCGACACGACGAGCTACGGCTGCGAGCTGAAGAGCTCGCAGGAAGTGCCCCCGAACGACAGCAATGCTTCGGGCAAGGTCGAGGCGAAGCTCGACAGCGCGACGCTGAAGTTCAGCTGGAAGGTCAGCGATTCCGGGCTGAGCGGTCAGGCCACCGCGGCGCACTTCCATGGCCCGGCGAAGGTGGGCGCCAACGCCGGCCCGGTGATCACGCTGGCCCAGCCGCTCACCAGCCCGATGACGGGTGAGGCCACCCTCACCAAGTCACAGGCGGACGAGCTGGCGGGCGGCCTCTGGTACTTCAACGTGCACACCGCCATGCACCCGTCCGGGGAGATCCGCTGCCAGCTCGCGAAGATGTGAGTGGCTAGCCGCCTTTGACGTAGCCCATGGCCTCGACGATCTGGCCGGCGCGAACCCGCATCAGGTTCACGCCGCGGTTCCAGTCGCGCGGGCCGGGTCCATGGCGATAGCGCCAGCGAATCACCGCGCGGTCAGCGGCAACGAACACCTCTTCGAGCTCGAACTGAGTGTCTCGCGCGGCGGCCAGGCCCTGCCACAGCGCCAGACACTGAGCCCGGCCGACCGCCCGCGCCCCCTCGGGCGCGGGCGTCGTGTTCTCGATCACGCAGTCCTCGGCGACGAGCTCGGCCAGCGCCTCGGGATCGTGGAAGCGGAAGGCGTCGTTGAAGCGGCGCATCAGCTCCGCGGTCTCGTTCGCGAACATCAGCGCGCCGCCGCCTTCGACTGCGCCGCCTGGTAGAGCGCAAACTCCTCCGACAGCGCGCGCGCCACGCTCGGCCGCTGCGAGAGCCGCTGCTGGTAGGCCTCGACCACCGGCCACCCCGCCAGGTTCACGGCGGTGGCGCGACTCCAGTTCAGCACCGTCACCAGATAGGCGTCCGCGATCGAGAACGCGTCGAGCAGATACTCGCGTCCGGCCAGGTGCTTCTCGAGCACGCCCATGCGCAAGGCCAGCTTCTCGCGCGCGTACGCCTTCACCTCGGCCCCGGCCTTCGCGTCGAGCAGCGGCAGGAACACCGCCTTGTGCAGCTCGGTGCCGATGAACGAGAGCCACTGGCGCAGCTGCGCGCGCTCGACCAGTCCGTCGGGCACGAGCCGCGCGGCCGGGTACTTCTCGGCCACGTACTGCAGCACCGCCGAGTTCTCGGTCAAGAGAGATCCGTCGTCGGTGCGCAACACCGGCACCTGGCCCAGCGGATTGACCGCGTAGAAGTCACTGCCGTCGGCCAGCCGCTTGGCGCGCGTGTCGACCTGGACGAATTCTGCCGCCGCGGCGGGCGCGCCCACCTCGTACAAGCTGATGCGGGTGGCGAGCGAGCAGGCCAGAGGGGCGAAGTACAGGTTCATGGGGAGGCCTCCGTGGGTTGATTTATGTACTACTGTGAACAATATTATCGAAGGCGTCAAGGAGTTCTATTCCATATGGTACAAAAACAGCCCACTCGGCCCCGCGGCCGCCCCCGCGAATACGATCCCGACCGCGCGCTGGTGCGCGCCACCGAGTCGTTCTGGCGCGCGGGCTTCTCGGGTACCTCGCTCGACGACCTGTCCGCAGCCACCGGCATGAACCGGCCGAGCCTGTACGGCGCGTTCGGCGACAAGCGCGAGCTCTATCTCGCGACGCTCGAGCGCTACGTCGAGACGGCGCGCGCGGACATGGCAGCAGCGCTCTCCGACGAGCTGCCGCTCGCGCTGGGAGTGCAGCGCGTCTACAGCGGGGCGCTCGACCTCTACTTCGCGAGCCCCGAGACGCCGCTGGGCTGCTTCCTGATCGGCACCGCCGCCACCGAGGCCGCGTGTGACTCGCAGGTGCGCGCGACCCTCGGCTCCGGCCTGCGCGAGCTGACGCGGGCCTTCGAGCGCCGCTTCCGGAGCGCCCGCGAAGTGGGCGAGCTCGCCGCCGATGCCGACCCTGCCCTGCTGGCCGAGCTGGCGGGAGCGGTCCTGCACTCACTCGCGCTGCGCTCGCGCGCGGGCGACCCGCGGCCCGCGCTCGAGGCCTTCGCGCGCGGAGCGGTGCGCTTCTTGTGCGGGCCAACTCTCGGGAAGCGGCCGAAATCGCGACGCCGTCCGCGCTGACTCGCGGCCCGGCGCGGCGCATACTGCCGAGATGACTTCGTTCGCGCGCGTGGTGCACACGTCGCAGCGCGTGGCGGGCGCGCGCGCGCGGCTCGAGAAAGTGCGCGAGCTCGCGGCGACGCTGCGTGACTTGGACGTCGAAGAGCTCGAGATCGGCGCGCACTATCTGGCGGGCGAGCTGCCGCAGGGCCGGATCGGCGTGGGCTACAAGGTGCTGCAGAAGGCGGCGGACTGCGCGCCCGCGAGCGAGGTCGGCCTCACGCTGCGCGAGGTCGACCGCGGCCTGTCCGAGATCGCCCAGATCCAGGGCGCAGGCTCGGCCCAGCGCCGCGAACGCGCGCTGCGCGACCTGTTCTCGCGCGCCACCGCCGCCGAGCAGGACTTCTTGTTGCACCTCGTGGCCGGCGAGCTGCGGCAGGGCGCGCTCGGCGGGGTGCTGGTCGACGCGATCGCCGCCGCGAGCGAGCTTCCGCCCGCCAGCATCCGGCGCGCCGCCATGTACGGCCCGAGCCTGGGCACGGTGGCGCGAATCGCCCTCTGCGAAGGGCTGACCGGGCTCGCGCGCTTCGAGCTCGTGCCGCTGTCGCCGGTCGTGCCCATGCTCGCGCAGACCGCCGAGGACGTCGCCGAGGCCTTCGAGACACTGACTCCGCCGATCGCCCTCGACTGGAAGATCGACGGCGCGCGCATCCAGGTGCACCGCGTGGGCGACACCGTGCGCGCCTACACACGGAGCTTGAACGACGTGAGCGCGGCCATCCCGGAGGTGATCGAGCGCGTGCGCGCCCTGCCCGCCCGCGAGCTCGTTCTGGACGGCGAGGCGGTGGCACTCACGGGCTCGGGTCGCCCCCGTCCGTTCCAGGTCACGATGCGCCGCTTCGGGCGCAAGCTGGACGTCGAGGCGCTGCGCCGCGAGCTGCCGATGCAGGCGTTCTTCTTCGACTGTCTGCAGCTCGACGGCGCGAGCCTCGCCGACAAGCCCGCGAGCGAGCGCTTCGCGGCGCTGACTCGCGTGCTGCCGCCCGAGCTCGTGATCCCGCGCGTGGTCACGAGCTCGCTCGCGGAGGGGCTCGCCTTCTACGAGTCGGCCCTGGCCGCGGGCCACGAGGGGATCATGGCCAAGGCGCTCGACTCACCCTACGAGGCGGGGAACCGCGGCGCGAGCTGGCTCAAGATCAAGCGCGCGCACACGCTCGATCTGGTGGTGCTGGCCGCCGAGTGGGGTCACGGGCGGCGCACCGGCAAGCTCTCGAACCTGCACCTGGGCGCCCGCGACGGAGCCACGGGTGAGTTCGTGATGCTCGGCAAGACCTTCAAGGGACTCACCGACGCCATGCTCGCGCAGCAGACCGCCGAGCTGCTCGCGCGCGAGGTCTCGCGCCAGGGGAGCACCGTCTTCGTGCGGCCCGAGCTCGTGGTCGAGATCGCGTTCAGCGACCTGCAAGCGAGCCCGCGCTACGCCGGCGGGATCGCCCTGCGGCTGGCGCGCGTGAAGGGCTACCGCCCCGACAAGACCGTGGCCGACGCCGACACCATGGACACCGTGCGCAAGCTGTTCGCGGCGCAGGGCGATCCCGGCTGACTCGCTACGGCGACTCGAGCACCAGCACCCAGTCGGGGTCTCCGTCGCGGTTCTTGCCCGGCGGAGTGAGATCGGCTGCGCCGGAGTTCGAGAACGGCGAGCCCTTGGCTTTCACGCTGCGGTTCCCGGCGGGATCGAACCACGACGCGCTCACCTTTCCCGCCATCTGCGAGAGATCGACCGTGATCGTCTGGCCCTGTGGCACGTAGGCCATGCCGAGCTTCCCGTCGGGCGTGCGCCCGGCCGTCACGTAGTCGTTGTCGCCGCTCTCCTGGTTGGTGAAGTTGCCGAACCCGTTGGTCACGAGTGCATGGTTCCGATCGGGCACCAGCTGCCACCACGGGTGTGACTCGAAGAAGCGCCGAGCGATCCCCATCTGGCTCGAGCCCTCGGTCTTGTAGCGGTTCTGCCAGTCCGAGATGAACTGCCAGGTGTAGTGGTGACCGTACAGGTGCCCCATCGCGCCGGACAGCAGGCTCCAGTAGACCTGGCTGCGCACGACTCGCACCGCGTCGTCGCCCACCGCCAGTGACTCGCCCTCGTAACTGCCCTCGACCAGGAAGGTCGCGAGCGGGTTGTCGTCGTCGTAGGCCTCGAGCACTTCGGCATACGGAGGGGTGTACGAGTACGAAGCGTTGAAATCGATGAACGGGCGCCAGCTCTCGTCGTCGAGTGAGTTCGAGACGCGCGGATTCAGCTCCACGGTCTGGAGCTGTCCGGGCGACTGCTGGCGGATCGCCGCCGCCAGGGCCTGCACCAGCTGGTCGTCGCCCGAGCCCGGGTCGGTGTGAAAGTCGTTCCCGCTCATCCACAGGATGTTGTCGAAGCCGCGATAGCGCGTGCCGAGGTACGCGCCGTAGGCGCGAACGGCGTCGGGGCCGTTGGCCTGCAACACGCGCAGGTAGCTGCCGGTCTCGGCCGGGTCGAGGATCAAGAGCAGGCCGCGCTCGGCCGCCATGCGCACGATCTCGTCCACGCGCGCGAAGTAGTCGGGGTTCGGCTGGGTCAGATCGGGCGTCACCGGGTCGAGGTAGCTGTTGAACGGAAGCACGCCGTCGAACGTGCTGCCGTTCTCACGGCCACCCGTGAAGGTCGCGCAGAGCAGGTTCACCCAGACCGCGTTGAAGCCGCGCTTCTGGCGATCGGACAGGTAGGACGCCGCGTCCGACTGACTCACGTTCACGATCAGCGCCTGCGGCGAGTCGCCGGTGATCAGGAACGGCGTCCCGCTCTGGTCCACGAGATAGCGGTTGCTGGAGCCGACCTGGAGCGGATACTTCGCGCTGCCCTTCGGCGCCGAGCCCCCGTAATGGAACGAGACGAGCTGCGCGATCCAGCCGCTGCCGGACTGCAGGGCGACCGCCTGCTGGCTCGACTGACCCGACTCCGCGAAGCTGTCGGCGGTGACCGTGCCGCCCGCCTTCACGCGCGTCTTGTAGCCGCGCGTGAGCTGCTTGATCGACTTGCCGTCCGAGGTGATGGCCAGGAAGAGCAGGTCTGCGCTGGTGTGCGGCTCGAGCAGCCCGGTCTCGACGTTCGGGGTGACCCCGACCGTGGACACGGTGAGGTCGAACGGCGCCAGCCGACTCATTCGCGCGTACTCGTGCACGTAGAGCGCGGCATGAGTCGTGACCGGGCTCGCGAAGCTCGCGCTCACCGTGTTCTTGCCCGCGCGCACGTTGCGCGCGAAGAACACCTGCGCGCTGCCGGGCACGCCTTGCGCGGAATCGCCGGCGGGCTCGTAGTCGTTGCCCTGGCTGTCCGACAGAGTCACAACGCCGGAGTTGTCCCAGACCACGTAGGCGACGATCAGATTCCCGTCGCCGTTGGCGCGGCGGAACGCGGCTTCGGCGACGTTGCCCGATTCGATCTCCTCTTGCGCTTTCTGCACGAAGGCGGTCGAACCCGCGCGCGCGCCGGCGGACAACAAGAGCAGGCAGCCCAGCGCGAACGCGAGCCGAACCCGAGAACGCTGCGGAAGGGCGTACCGCGGGGAAGGGGTGCGCATGAGAGTGCTCAATATCTCACGCACGAGTGCGGGCGTCACCCCCCGGCCCGATGCACGCGTGCTGCCGGCTGCTGAGGTCTAGGGGCTGTCTCGGCCGTTCGTTCGAGCGAACACGCAGAAGTCGCGACTCACGGGCGCGCCGGTGCTCGCCTGCACGATCAGCACGGTGCAGATCGCCGGCCCGGGCTCGACCGCGATGCTGACGCCTAGCGTGCCCGGGACGGCCTCGCTGTGCACCACCGTGGCCACGACCACCGGGACCTCGCGCCTGAACTCCGGCGAGAAGTCGATCAGATACTTCCCCGTGCTCACCTGGCGGACGTCCGCGATTCCGTGTGAGTGGTGACGCAGCTCACCGAGCGCAGTCACTTCTCCGAACGCTTCCAAGCCGGTCCTCCGTGTCTCGTTTCGAGACCGGGACTAGCAAGCCGTATGCCGCTACTTGCGCATCAGATCGAAAGCCGAGATCAACGTGTAGACGTGGGAGCGCGCCAGGTCGAGACGGCGCGCCGCCTCCGACACGTTCCACTCCGTCTCGACCAAGGTCTTCTCGAGCAGCTCGCGCTGGAACCGGCGCGTCGCCTCTTGGAAGGTGACCGGCTCGGACGCCGAGTCATCGTTCGCGTGCGCACGCTCGGGAAACAGGTGGCCCACGTCGATGCGAGCCGCGCGCTCACCGGTGGCGCGGATCGCGCCCGCCTCGATCGTGTGCGCGAGCTGGCGCACGTTGCCCGGCCACTCGGCCGCCTCGAGCGCGCGCACCGCGCGCGGCGACAGCTCGAGCCGCGGCAGCCGGTGAGTCTGACTCGCCTGCGCCGCGAAGTGATGCGACAGCTCCGCGACGTCACTCGCGCGCTCGGCGAGCGACGGCATGCGCAACGGCAGCACGCACAGGCGGTAGTACAGGTCCTCGCGGAAGCGCTTCTCGGCGATCGCTCGCGTCAGGTCGATGTTCGTGGCCGCGATGATGCGGATGTCGGCGTGCGACGGCTCCGCGGCGCCCAGCACGTAGTAAGTGCCGGTCTGGACGAGCTGCAGGAGCTTGGCCTGCGAGCGCGGCGAGAGCTCGGCGATCTCGTCCAGGAAGAGGGTTCCGCCCTCGGCCTCGGCGACCCGACCCGCGCGCGCACGCCGGGCCGTGGAGTGCGCTCCCTCCTTGGCGCCGAACAGCTCGCTCTCGATCAGCTCTTCGGGCAGGGCGCCGCAATTCACCTCGACGAAGAGCCGCGCGCGCCGGGGGCTGTTGCGGTGAATCGCCGCGGCGAGCTGACTCTTGCCCGTGCCCGAGTCGCCCGTCATCAGCACCGGCAGCTCGAGCGGCGCGAGCAGCGCCGCCTGCTGGAGCACCCGGGCCAGCGCCGCGCTGTGCCCCACGATGCCCTCGTAGCCGAAGCCGGGCGGAATCGCCTTCATGGGATCTTCGCCAGAGCGGCGCGGCTGGCGCTCCAGGATCGAGTCGACGAGCGGAGCGAAGTGGCGCGCGAACAGCTCCACCCAGCTGCGCTCCTCGGGCAGCCAGGACTCACCGCGCGTGGCGCCGGCGAGATAGATCACGCCGCGCACCGGATCCCGACCGATCGGTGCGCAGAGCACGGCCTCGATCCCACTCCCCCGCACGCTCTCGCGCCCGCCGAAGCGCGGATCGAGCAGTGCGGAAGAGGTGGCAACGGTGGTCTGTGTCGCCATGGCCTCGGCGATGATGCCGCGCGACAACGTGAGGCGAATGCCCTCGACCTGCGCCCGATCGCAGCCCTGGCTCAGCGCCCAGCGGGGCTCGCTCGCCGGCCGCGACGGATCGTTCAGCTCGAGATAGCCGCGCGTGGCCCCCGTCAGCTCGAGCGCGAGCACCAGCGCCTCGCGCAGGAAGCGCTCCACGTCGTGCTCGGTCGACAGATCGAGCAGCCGCCGGTAGAAGTCGGTCTCGATCCGAAGCTGCTCCAGCTCATCGCGCATGGCATCGCTCCACGTCCGAAGGGAAGTCGCCCACATGAGACACAGGGCCGGGCCCGGTGTCTGGCCTGGAGCACAGGCCAGAGGGCTCGTGCGCCTCCACTTTCGTCTCGTGAGCAGGCACGACCATTGCTCCCGACAACCGGCCAGACAGCTTACTCGAGAATCACTCGAGATTGGAGGGGAATCATGGGCAAGAAAGTCACAGGTACGAGCCCGGTCCGGCAGGCCTTCCTGGAAGAGGCCTCCCAGTACGGGGACGACGTGCTCACCGAGGCGATCGGCTCGGTGCTCTGGTGCGAGCTGGCCAAGAACGCGGTCTACGGGGGCAAGACACTGCTCGTCCCCGGCGACGTGGTGCTCGAAGGTCGCAAGCGCAGCCGGGATCCGATCTTGAGCTACGTGCAGACGCACGACCCGATCGAGATGCGCCACGTCGAGGGCTGCGCGCGCGACTGCGGCTCGCTGGCCGCGGAGTACACCTGCACCGATCCCCAGTACGGCGATCCGAACGCCACCGAGCTCAGCGTCGAAGCCTACGGCGATGCCTGGGACGCGATCTCGGACAAGATCAAGGGGATCATCACGGCGGGCTTCGCCTGCTGACTCGCCGCTCTCACTGCCCGGGCGGGTGTATCATGCAGTGATTGGCGATCTCGGGCTGGATTCTCGCCACCATCCTGCTGGCTTCCGTGAAGGTCGCGGCTGGGCTCGCGGCCGCGGGGACCCTGCTCTCTGCGGGCGCGAGTCACGCCGAGGCCTTCTCCCCTTGGATCTCGCTGATCCAGAGCTGCGCGTTCAGCGCGGTCGCCGTGCCGCTGATCCTGGGCTCGCGGCGTGACTCGCGGCCGGCCCTGCTGGGCGCGATCTTCCTGGTGATCGCATCGTCGTTCGCGCGCCGGCCGCTCGACCGCTGGCTCGCGGACCTCGGGTCGCCGCTCTGGCTCGAGCTCTTGGCACGGCTGCAGCTGGATGCCCTGCTGCCCGCACTGGTCTGGCGCTTCTTCTCGGAGTTCCCCCGCGCGCTCGACTCACCCGCCACGCGCACGCTCGGTCACGCCGCGGTGGCGGTGTCGGCCACGATCGGGCTCGCGCTCCTGTTCGCGAACCTGGGGCTCGCGTTCGCCGATCCCGGCAGCGCGGCGAATTCGTTCGACGCGCGCGCGCCCGCCGGAGCCTACTGGCGTGTGACGTACGGGCTGCTCTTGCCCGCGCCACCGTTCGGGCTGTGGCGCACGCGCAACGCTCCGGCCGACGAACGCCGGCGCGTCGCCCTGCTGCTCGCCGGGGTGCTGTTTGCGCTGCCGGCCGCGGCCCTGATCTTGAGCTTCGCGATCTCACCCGCGCTGGCGCACTGGATCGAGCGGCCCGAGGTGTACCCGTTCGCGATCGGCTTCGTCGAGAGCCTGATCCTCGCCTTGCCGCTCAGCGCAGCGTACGCCGTGCGCGTCGATCACGCGCTCGATCTGCGCCGCATCCTGCGGCGCGTGGTCGAGTACGGGCTCGCGCGCGCGATCGTGGGTGCTGCCGTGTGCATGCCGTTCGCGGCGCTCGCGGCGTTTCTGTACGCGCATCGCGCGGACACGATCGCGCGCGCGCTCGCAGGGCCGAGCGCCTGGTTCGTGGGCGGCGCGCTGCTCTTGGGAATCAGCGCCGCAGTCGCCGGTCGCCGCGCGGTCGCCCTGCTCGACCGCTTGTTCGCGCGCGTGCCCTACGACGCGCAGCGTGTGCTGGTCACGCTGGCCGAGCTGACTCGCAGCGCGCGCACGGCCGAGAGCTTCGCCCGCGCGGTGGCCCGCGAGCTCGAGGCGACGCTCCAGCTCGAGAGCGCGGTGCTGCTCGTGGCCAGCCCCGAGCGCGGACAGCTCGAGGACCCGGTCAAGCTGAAGCGCGCGCTGGACACTCACTCGGAGCTGGCGACCTTCCTGGCGAACGCCCCCGCGCTCGTGCGCTGTGACCTGGAGGACCGCACCTCGCCGCTCGCCGCACTGGCCGCGACCGACCGCGAGTGGCTCGCCGAGACGGGCACCGAGTGGGCGGCGCCGGTGCGCGCCGCCGACGGCAGCACGCTGGGGATCTTGGTGCTCGGTGCCAAGTCGAGCGGGCTCGACTACTCGCGGCCCGATCTCGAGCTGCTGCGCGGGGTGGTCGCGGCCTGCGGAACCGGGCTCGAGTCGGCGATCCTGCGCAGCGCACCCGGACGGCCACGAGATACGGCCGAGCCCGACGACTCCGATCGCCTGGCGGCGCGCGAGTGTCTCGCGTGCGGCCGCGTCGCCCAGCCCGAGGCGCTCGCCTGCACGAGCTGCGGTCAGGGACTCAGGCCGAGCTCCCTGCCGTTCCGGCTGCTGGGCAAGTTCCAGCTCGAACGCCGGCTCGGCAGCGGGGCGATGGGCGTGGTGTATCTGGGCACCGACCTCGCGCTCTACCGCTCGGTCGCGCTGAAGACGCTGCCGCGCACGGCGCCGGAGGAATCGGTCCGGCTGCGGCGCGAGGCGCGCGCCATGGCCGCGATCGCGCACCGGCACCTGGCCGTGATCTACGGCGTCGAGATCTGGCGCGGCACACCGCTCCTGATCCTCGAGTATCTCGAGCGCGGCACGCTCGCGGAGCGCTTGTCGCGCTCGCTGCTGCAGAGCGATGAAGCGATCGAGCTCGGCATCGCGCTGATGGAGGCGCTCGCACACGTGCACGGCGCCGGCATGCTCCACCGCGACGTGAAGCCCAGCAACATCGGCTTCCGCTCCGACGGGACACCCAAGCTCCTGGACTTCGGCATGGCGCGCATCTTCCAGACGCGCGACGAGCTCACGAACCTGTCCGTGCGACAGATCGACGAACGGCTCTCGAACGTGTCACAGCTCGGGCCCGCGCTGGTGGGCACGCCGATCTACATGTCGCCCGAGGCGCTGCGCGGCGAGCCGCAGAGCGTCGATTTCGACTTGTGGAGCTCGGCCGTGGTGCTGTACGAGGCGCTCTCGGGGCGACACCCGTTCGAGCGCGGAGCCTGGCTCGACACGCTGGACGCGATCGTGGGCGCCGCGCCCGGCGACGTGCGCGAGCGGGCCCCGGACTGCCCCGCGGGGCTCGCCAGCCTGCTCGACGACTGCCTCTGCCGCGATCGCCGGCGCCGGCCGGCGAGCGCGCTCGAGGTGCGCGAGCGCCTGGTCGCACTCCGGTAGCGCGCTGACTGCCCGAGGGGACAGGCGGGCCATCGTGCTGTAGCGCGCGGGAGTCGGCCGAGCCTGCGCCGCCGGTGGACTGCGCGCCCCGCGCAGGCCCCGTGGTTGCACTGCCGCGACTCAGTCGCTCCCTACCCACCCACCCAAGGAGTCTCCATGTCGAGTCAGCTTCTCCGTCAGGTCGGCATCGTTTCCGAGTCGAAGGCCGTGCCTCCGGACCAGGTGGCGCGGATCGCCGCCGCGATCCAGAAGCAGGTCCAGCGCGATTTCGCTCCGGTCTGGAGCATTTCGGCCACGGTGGCGGCTTTCGCGCGGCTCGAGGACGTGCCGCTCGGCACGTGGCCGATCCTGATCCAGGACGACATCGGCTACTACGCCGCCGGCATCCATCAGGACCACGACGGCCAGCCGTTCGCGCTGGTCGAGTCGAGCACCGAGGACGGCGTGGTCTCTCTCACCACCAGTCACGAATGCCTGGAGATGCTGGCCGACCCCTTCGGCAAGCACCTCGTGCCCGGTGACTCACCGAAGCCCGACCAGAACCGGGTCGTATTCCTGGTCGAGGTCTGCGACCCGTCCGAAGCCGCGAGCTACGCCTACACGGTCGACGGGGAGCTCGTGTCGGACTTCTACACCCCGTCGTTCTTCGAGCCCGTGGCTGCGCCCGGCGTCCGTTACTCGTTCACCGGGGCGATCCAGGAGCCGCGTTCGGTGCTCCAGGGCGGCTACCTCAGCTGGATGGTTCCCGAGACCCGCGATTGGTGGCAGGAGATCTGGTTCGGCACGCCCCAGTCGACCTTCAAGAAGCTCGGTCCAATCGACGACTCCAGCCGCGCGCTCCGCACCGAGCTCGATCGAGTCACCGGGCCCGATCGCGCGAACGCGATCAAGCCCGGCCGCAGTGCGGCGCTACTCGGCGGCTCGCGGCTGAAGCGCGTTTCGATCGCGACCGGCGCCCGCGCGCACGATCTCCGCACGCGGATCGAAGAGATCCATGCCGAGGCGAAGCTCACCCGAGTCGACGGCGACGGTCCGGCCCGCCCGAATCCCGCCGACACCCACCGGCGCAGCGCGCCTAGAATCTGAGAAGTGCCGGACGAGGACGACGCGGAGGCCCGAAGGGAGCGCGCGCGGCTGCTGCGCGAGCAGATCGAGAAGATCCGCCGCACCGGCGGAGACAAGAAGGATCCCCGACGGCCTCCCCGTCCGACTCCTCCGGAAGACACGCCGACCAAAGAGAGCGACGCGGCGGACTCATGAGATACTCCTCAGCGCCGCATTCATGCGGCGCACTCGAGGAGAAACGAAACATGAAGCCTCTCGCGCTGGGAGTGACGGCGCTCGTTTGCGGGCTCGCAAGCTCCGCTCTGGCCACGACCGTGCTCGTCACCACCCCGGCATTCACGACCGAGGGCGATCCGATCCCCGTGACCTGCGCCGTGATCAACGCCGGCCCCAAGAACGTGGTGCTCGAGCTCGACGTCATGAAGACCGACGGAACGGTCGGCCTGACCTCCGGCCCCGAGCAGCTGCTGGGGGCCGGGGTATTCATGCAGCTGGTGGGCTCCGGTGACGAGGCCTGGTGCCAGATCACCGTCAAGAAGGGCTCCGCGAAGGGCGTGCACGGCACCGCGTTCTTCTCGGACGGAGGCGTCGGCTACAAGTTCGCCCTGCCCGCGCAGTAGCCATGTCGGGTCTCCGGCGGCTCGTTCGTCCTAGGGTGGAAGGAGACACCCAATGGACCATGCCGTCGTATCCCGCGAGGAGTGGCTCGCGGCCCGGAAGAAGCTGTTGGAGCAGGAGAAGGAGCACACGCACGCGCGCGATCGGCTGAACGCCGCGCGGCGCGAGCTGCCGTGGGTGAAGGTCGAGAAGAGCTATGGGTTCGACGCGCCGCAAGGGCGCGTCACTCTGGCCGAGCTGTTCGACGGCCGCAGCCAGCTGATCGTGAAGCACTTCATGATGGGCCCGGGACAGAAGCACCAGTGCGTGGGTTGCTCGTTCGAGGTCGACCAGGTGCAGAGCGCGCTCGTGCACCTGTCGAACCACGACGTGACCTACACCGTGGTGGCGCGCGCGCCGCTCGCCGAGATCGAGGCACTGAAGAAGCGCATGGACTGGCGGTTTCCTTGGGTGTCCTCCTTCGGAAGTGACTTCAACTACGATTTCGGCGTCTCGTTCGACGCCGAGCAGCGAGCGAGCGGGAACGCGACCTACAACTACCGGCCGCTCCAGGGACTCACGATCGAGGACCTGTCGGGGCACAGCGCGTTCTACAAGAACGAGGCCGGGGAGGTCTTCCACACCTACTCGACCTTCGGACGCGGAGCCGAAGAGGTCTTGACCGCGTACATGTATCTCGATTTCACCCCCAAGGGCCGGAACGAGCCGGTGCGCGGCAACCTCACCGACTGGGTACGGCCACACGACCGCTACGGCAAGCGCGGTCACGTGGAGGCGACCGGTCGGTACGTGCCCGAGGACTAGGGCAGCTTCGGCAAGTGTCTGCCCTGCTCGAAGAACTCGAGCAGCGCCGGCGAGATCCGGCGCAGCGCGGCGGGATCGGCACGGTAGAGCGAGAACGCCTCGGCGAAGGCCTCGGATGGACTGGCGCGCCCGTAGCGGGTGACTCCGTTCTCGGCTCCGGGGATCTGGCTGAACGCCGTCACGACCGGGCCGGAGGTGTCCGCCGTGGCCTTTGCCACCGCCTGCAGCCGGGCTGCGACCTTTGCGAGCCGGCCCACGAAGACACTCAGCTCGGGCTCACCCGCGTGAAGCTGTGCGAGCCGCTGACTGGTGGCGGCTCCCTGCTTCGAGACGTCTTGGAGCTGGCTGCGGAACGCCTGGATCGGCGCGAGGCCGAGCACGTGACCGAGCTCGTGCAAGATCAGTCGCGTGGACGCGCGCTCCGGTGCCTGCGGCCGCCCGGTGAAAGCGATGTCGTCGTTCCGAAACGCGCAGTCGAAGATCTCGATCCAGAGCGCCGCGCCTTCGGAAGTGGTGACTCCGCACGAGCCCTTGACCGGGATGATCCGCCGAGGACGGCTCTCGCGGCGCAGCTCGATCCCGCCCACCCGCGCGCGTTCGGCCTTCGACAGGAGCTCCAGCGCGCGCGAGAGGGAGAGACGTTCGACCGCGGACCAGCGGCCTTCGCCGCCGTCGAGCCGGCCGACGCCGAAGCGCCTCTGGAGGGCCGCATCGGAAAGCGAGGCCGCGGGAGGGTCGCTGCGCGCGCTCGCCTGCGGCACGTCGGTGACTCGAATCGCGCCGTCGAGCTCGTGGACGAGCGTCACGAAGTGAACGCCGCGCTCTTGGGTGGGAACGCGCAGGTCGAGCTCGACCCCGCGATAGGGCGCCGTGGCCGCGGTGCGGATGGCCAGCAGCACCTCGACCGGCGCGATCACGAAGCCGGCTTTCTCCCACGGGGGCGAGAAGATGCGGGTCGCGGTGCCGTCGTCGTAGTCGACCTCGGTCACTTTCCCGCGCTCGAGCTCGACCAAGAGCGCGTGCCGTGCCGCCAGCCGCTGGTGCTCGTCGATCCGGTCGATCTCGCCGCCACCCCCGAAGTAGAGCGGAACCGGCGAGTCACTCTCGGGAGCGATCCGTCTGGGCGCGCGTTCGAAGGGCGCCGCTTGCTGCTCGAGGCGCGCGACCGCCTGCTCTTCGGCGTCGATCTGCGCCGCAATCGCAGCCAGGTCTTGCGCGAACGCAGCGCGGTGCAAAGCCCATGCTGCACAGCACGCAAGCGCCGCGGCCTTCCCCCGAGAAGAGCGCATCGCGGGACCCTAACACGTGCGAGAATGCGCGCATGAGTCGACTCACCCCGAAGCGCCCCGAGGAGCTCTCCGCCGAGCAGCGCGCCCGCTACGAGCAAGTCGCACGCATCCGCCCGCCGCGCGCAGACGGCCAGATCGGCGGCCCGTTCGACCCGTGGATCCGCAGCCCCGAGCTCGCCCAGCGCGCGATGGGGCTGGCGAGCTTCCTGTGGGAGCGCACCACGCTGGAGCGGCGGCTGATCGAGCTGGCAATCCTGGTCACCGGTCGCGCCTGGCGCAGCAACGTGGAGTGGGTGGCGCACGCGCGCTACGCGCGCGAGTTCGGCGTCTCACAGGAGACGATCGACGACATCTTCAAGCAGCGCCGGCCCGAGAGCGCACCCGAGGACGAGCGACTGGTCTACGACGTGAGCCGCGCACTGCACGAGTCACGCGATCTGCCGGCCGAGCTGTACCAGCAGGCGGTCGCGCGCCTGGGCGAGCAGGGCTTGATCGAGCTGATCGCCACACTCGGCTTCTACACCTTCGTCTCGATGACCTTGAACGCGTTCGACGTGCACGCGCCAGTCGCGGAGCAGCCGTTCAAGCGCTGACTCGGGCTCCAGTCAGACCGGCTTCCCGACCATGCACTCGCGATAGGCCTGCTGGACCGCGTTCGCGTCGTCCTTGTGGACGATCGTCGCCGCCTCGTTCTTGCAGGCCGCGATCTCCGTTGCCTCGCGCGCGGCCAGGGCGTTCTTCTGCAGCTCGAGCATTCCACCGCACGTGAGGGTCAGGAGCAGTGGAATGCCCCACATCACGAAGTGCCCGAGCAGCACGATCGGGGTGAAGTTGTTCTCGTCCGTCGGGTGCGTGTTCATGGGCAACTCGGACGCAAGTCGCATGCCGAGAGCGAGCTGTTGCAGAATTAGCATTCCAACAGACAAGAGGGAGACACCCATGAAGGTTTCACGAGCTGCTTGGCTCATCGTCCCGTTCCTCGGCTTCGCACCGCTGGCCCACGCCGTCACGGTCCTGTCGACCGTCCCCTTCAGTGATGCCCATAGCGTGCGTTGCGAGATGATGAACGTGAGCAAGAAGGACGTGATGGTGAAGTCCGAGCTGCTGAATGCCGCCCGCGAGGTTCTCGTCACTCAGGACCTGAAGCTCGCCAGTGGCGACATCGCATACAGCGAGGCGCTCGATGGCGCGTGGTGCCGTTTCACGATCGAGAACGGCACCGCGAAGAGCATCCGTGCGGGAGCATTCATCAACACCGGGACGACGTTCACCATGTCGGTGCCCGCGTTCTGAGGAGAGAGATCCCTTGAAGAAGTCGCTGTGGATCTTGTCGGTCGTGCTCGGGTTCGCCAATCCATCCGGTGCCGCGACCGTGCTCACGACGGCTCCGTTCTTCACCGGACACACCACCGCCTACTGCAACGTGGTAAACGTGTCGAAGCGGCCGGTTACGGTCGTGATCGAAGTCATGAACTACGATGGCACGACGGTGACCACGACCGGCCCGGTCACCTTGGACCCCGGACACCTCTTCGAGGGAGTCGGCGCCGGGTCATGGTGCCGCTTCACCGTCAACAACGGCTCGGCGAAGAGCGTCCGAGCAGCGGGCACATTGGCCGATAGTACGCTTGGATTGGCCACGTTCCCGGCGAACTGAGTCAGCAACTACGCGCCGGCCGCGATGCCTAAAGGCTAGCCTGCCTCTGAACCGGGTTTCGATCCGCGGATGGCGGCGACCACCGTGCGTAGAGTCGTCACGGCCGCCGTCGTCGCGGTCGCGAAGGTCGCGAGTTCTTTCGAGGAATCCTGCTCAGCGAAGAGCAATACTGCGAATGCCATCGCACCGAGGGCGTAGAGGGGCGTTCCGATGCGGGCCCAACCTTCGCCACTTGCGGTCTTCTCCCACTCTGCGACGTGCGACCGCGGCTCGGCGCTCCGGACGAACGCAGAGAAGCTCTCGTTCATCACCCTGTATCTGGGGTCTATCCGAACCAGCCGACGTCGTGCGAGCCTCCGAACGATCTCGACGCTCTTCGGATTGACCAGACCTTCCTCCGACAGCTGAATCATCACGAGCTTCTCTTCACGAGAGCAAAGAGACCAAAGTGACCGATAGTGTGGCTCTGCCGCGTCCCCGACGAAGCTCACGAGCTCCGACCAGGTGTGCTGATTCAGGTCGGAGCGTTGAAGCAGCCCATCCATGATGCCGAGTAGCGCAGACGACCACCTGCACTCGTCCCAGAGCTTTTGAGCAAGCTTCAGGTTCTTGAAGCGGGCGTCGTCCTCCGGGAGCTGTTGCGGCACCGGATATCGAATCTTCTTGAACCGCTGCATCGCGTTGGCCCAGCGGGCGACCTCTTTCTCGCGGCTCTCGATCTTCGACGGCGTCGATTCTTCCTCTTCGCACAACCTCTGGGTCAAGTAGTGCAGCGGATCGATCTCGGACACCAGAAACAACGGCACGGCATTTTCATTCTCTGCCGCACTCAGTAGAGCTCGTCTCCATTCGGCATCGTCGAGCCGAGTCTCGACTGACAGAACCAATGACTCTCGGCCGACGAGCCGCCGCTCGAGTGTCGCTGGGTCAAGGTCCGGATCCCGCAAGTCGATTCGAGCGAAGCCACCGTTTGGAAGCGACTCCGCAGGCGGTCGAAGCAAGAGCAGTCGCTGCTCCGAGTGGAACTCCAGATGTGACGCAGATGGAAGAACGCCGTCGCCGTCGAGGTCGAGCCCAAGAACGTATCTCGCGATCGACCACACCAGGAGTCCCAGCGTGCACACCGCGAGAACCAGACAGAGCCAATACCAGCGACTCATCTCCAGCCACGAGAAACTTCCGAGAGGCTGACTGGCGTCATTCGGGTCAGCGGGTTGCACTCTCCGCAGTCCACCCTCCTCTGCAGTGCGCAGCCCCTTCAGCAGCGTCGTTCTGTGATGCTGCTGGAGCTGAGTCGTCGCGACCGCAAACGTCGCAAGCATGGGAGGCAGGTCCCATGGTCCATTGAGCTCTTCTCCCGGGCCAGGTCCCTGGAGCTGGAGCTCCCGCCGACGTTTCTCCCAGTCTCCCCGAGAACCCGTCCGAATCAGCAACGCCCTCCTGTCGAGCGAGCACGCCGGATCGGTCGGCTTCTTTTCGCAGTCCGGAAGCTCCGGGCGGTCCGTCGCGATCAAGCTTGGTTCGCGAGCTCTGCTGCTCCGTTCCGCGTCGAGAACAAGGTGGGACGACTCGTGTTGGGCGGCCAGGACGAGCGCAAATGACTCATCGAACAGGACTCCCGTTGGAACGGCGATCGCTCCGATCACGGCGAGCATGCCCAAGGCAACGAAAGGCCACGGATAGCGCAGGCCAGGGCTGCTCTGGCTTTCGGGCTCCAGGCGCGGCGGGCTGACTGCGACGCAGAACAGCATGATGAGCAGCGCCGGACCGCAAAGCATGAGCCAGAACCGGCCGACGCCACCTAGCAGCGCAGACGCGATCAAGACACCGACGCTCAAGACGAACGTCGCGGCCGCGCCCACCAGATAGTGCTGCGCGAACCGAGGCGAGGGCCATGCCCAATCGATTGCGTCGTCGCCCCGAAAGAAGTTGGGTATGCGTATCGCCAGGAGAATCAGGCCCGCCGCAATGAGCATCGCGAATGCCGTCGTGGAGACCATCTCACTGGCGAGCGACTCGATCGTCTCTCTTGGATAGAACGCGACGAGCCTCGCACGTAGCTGTGGAATCTCCCGGGAGTTGAGGCGAATGTCCTTTCCGCGATAGTACGCCTGTGTAACCCCCTCTGGGTCGTCTCCCAGAATCACACGGGCAAGCGACTCGGAGCGCGCAATCGACTGCAGGAAGAGGTCGTCTCTGAACGCTTCTGGCGCGACCGCAAACTGCACCTTCCCGTCGGCCTCGTTGATCAAGACGAACTCGAATGGCTTGGGAACCGGCACCGAGTCGAGCGCGAAGAACGTGGTCGCTATTCCGACGATGCCTTGATCCGAGGCTTTGTCGAAGCTCTTGGCAGGAAGGGCGAACACACCGAGCTCCAAGCCGGTCGTCGATGCCACCAAGGTGCCGAACGCCGGATCGGGTATTTCGTCCTTGCTCGTGCGGGGAGGAAGGGCCAGCGCTCGTTTGAAGTAGTCGTAGGTCTTCGTGGTTACTAGGGGCGTAGGAAGAATGCGCGGCTGCCACTTGAAAACCTGCATTCCATTGGGATCCGCAACGAAGAGCGTGTCGAACAGTGGGTAGTCGAACTCCTTCTTCAGCAAGATCGAGCCAATTTGGGTCTTGCCGGCCTTGGCTTCGGCTTCGGCGAGCAAGGGCAGCGCGTTGTCCAGCAGCGTTCCGGTGGCGAGCTTGCTTTCGAGCTCGACGCGGCTCTTCAGGCCAGCAGCGAAGTTGCGCAAATCCTGATCGAAGTGAGTCTCGAGCTGCTCGATGGCGGCCGCGTGAAGAACCAGGAGCAACATCACTGCGCTACCCATCAGGATCGAACCGCCGAGAAGCCAGACATCTCGAGCTTTCATCCGTTCCTGAACTCCGATGAAACGAAGTTTGAGGAATGGCAGCGCAAAGACTCCCAATAGGAAGAACCCGATTGTCTCGGTCTGCAGACGCGGCGGCAGCGCGACGGCTCGCCTGCTCAGCGTGTCCTCGCGCACCAGCGCGCACAGTACGAGACCGATGGAGCGTCGATCCTTCGAACCGACAGTGCCCATCGGCACGGTGACCGGCTGGAAAAGTGCGCGATACCGGGCGCCACCGACCTCCACTTGGACCTGGGCATCGTCGCCCGTGGAGAACCAGCTGCCCTTCGGCTGGGACTCGCGGTCGGCCCGCGCACCCACAAGCGCTTCAGTGAGGCCGATGGGTTTTTCGTCGCGAATGAATTGAACCGGGATACCGAGCGGCAGAGGCGCGAGCCTGCGATCTTGTCCGAGAAGAGATCCAATCGAGAAGGATGACTGTTGTTCGAAGCTCAAGATGAGCAAGCCGTCGAACTCGCTCTCGACGAGCGTCCACGGGATGAGCTCTTCGGCGGCGATCTGCCCGTAGAACCTCCCGCTCGGGCAAGAAGAGGAAGGGGGCTCGACGATCAGATCGAAGCCTCCGTGCTCACTGCGCCTCACCCGCGGCAAGACCAGATCTAACGGGGGAGGGATCGCGTCCTTCCGGTCTACTTGTGTTGGTGCTCTCTTCGGCCCGACATTTCGCTCCGGAACTCCTTGTCCGTTCTTTTTCGTCTCATCGCTCGCGCTATTGGGATCGAGTTCCGTTGGCATGCAGGAAAATGCAGTACCCAACGCATCGACGAGGTGAGCGAGGGTCGCTTGATCCCTCTCCTCGGCTGTCGGCTGCTCGCTGCCACTGGCTTCCGTCGATTTCGAAGTGGGGGCACCAGGACTCGGTGATCCTTGTCCGTTCGTAGTCTCTTTGACTCGGGTCGGTTCACCTTGGAATGAGCTCTCAGGCTTCTCCTTCTGGTTCCCCTTCTTGTTGAGGTCGTCCTCGGCGGTCTGCAGCACCAAGTCATAGCCTTTCAGCCGTTGACTCACTTCTCGCGCCACCGCGCCGAGAGTGGAGTAGCTCTGGTCCTGTGCAGCTTTGAGACTCTGCGG
>Ga0335080_10001249_pt1 | contig 24550 bp, 24 predicted proteins | sample Lox_Sample_34_FD_206720 | JGI IMG/M metagenome (GOLD analysis project Ga0335080, IMG submission 206720) | Soil microbial communities from Loxahatchee National Wildlife Refuge, Florida, United States - Lox_Sample_3.4 | ecosystem: Environmental > Terrestrial > Soil > Wetlands | place: USA... | reverse complement strand
GGTCATAAATCAACCTCCTGACTCTGACAAGCAGAAGGTTAACAGCCTAAAAATTTTTCCCAGCCGGCTTTTTCAAGCCGGCTGGTGAATCAGTGGTTTTTCTCCAGCGGTATGAGGTAGCTCGCTATGTCTAGGTCACAGGCTCGAAGTGCCTCGACGGCGCCCGACACAAGCATAGGACCTGCGACCATAGACTTCACACCCGGCACCGCGCCTTGCAAGGCACTTATTCCCTCCACGGTTCCGCCCTAAAATCTTTTCGGGAGAAACTCTATGACTATCTTCGATTCAAACCGCCCAAGAGTCATCGACGCTGGCGGACACGGCGGTGGGCTGCTGCGCCTGATCGGTTTCGGCATCATCGCCTTCGTCTTAGTGATCCTGCTGTTCAGTTCAGTAACGAAGGTCGGTACCGGTCATGTCGGAGTGCTGACGCTCTTCGGACGAGTCACAGGCGAGACACTGGGTGAAGGAATTCATCTCATTAATCCACTCAAGACTAACAACGAGATGTCGATCCAGACACAGACCATTAAGGAATCCGCGAGCGTGCCTTCGAGCGAAGGGCTGATGATGGCGCTCGATACCTCGCTCATCTATCACTTGAATCCCGATCGCGCCGCGGAGGTATTCCAGCGTATCGGCGCAGACTATGAAGACAAGGTGGTCGAACCTACATTGCGTTCCGCTATCCGCGAGTCTACGGCTTCGCACACGGCGAATGCGCTCTATACCGGCGAGCGGGAGATGGTGGCCAAGCAGATCTTCGAACAGGTCATGGACCAATTGGCAAAGCGGGGTCTCACGGTGGAAAACGTCCTGCTGCGCGACATTCAACTGCCCGCTACCCTCAAGGCGTCAATCGAGGCCAAGCAACAGGCGGAGCAAGAGGCGCTGGCCATGAACTTCCGATTGCAGAAAGAAAAGCAGGAAGCCGAGCGCAAGCGCATCGAAGCCGCCGGTGTGCGCGACTTCCAGCAGATTGTGGCTCAGGGAATTACCCCTTCACTGCTGGAGTGGAAGGGGATTGAAGCAACGGAGAATCTGGCCAAAAGCGCAAATTCGAAGGTCGTCGTCATTGGCAATAATAAGAATGGGCTTCCGCTGATCTTGGGTCAGTAGTAAAAGGCTCTTTCGTAGGGACAGTCGCCTCGGCTGTCCCTTGCCCGCAAGCCGAGTGCGGGGTGCTACCATCGCATGGTGGGAGCACTGCTCGACGTTCGTCATCTCGACATCGATTTTCCAATCCAGAATGCAGTAGGCCTCTCGGCTCGCGGACAGCCGCGGGCGGCTGTCTCCACGTCTCAAGCCATACTTCCGGCTGTTCGTGATTTGAGCTTCTCCATTGATCCCGGTGAAGTTCTCGGGCTGGTCGGCGAATCTGGCTCCGGCAAATCCGTTACTTCCCTGGCGGTCATGCGTTTGCTGCCGCCGCAGGCTCGCCTTTCGGGTGGAATCGTCTTCACCGCGAATGGAAGCCGCCCGCGAGACCTGCCCAGTCTTGACGATGAATCGATGCGCCAACTTCGCGGATCGCACATCTCCATGATCTTCCAGGAACCCATGACCGCTCTCAATCCCGTGATGCGCGTCGGAGAACAGATTGCAGAAGCCGTTCTCGCGCACAACACCGTTCCCCGGAAAGAGGCCTGGAATCGTGCGGTCGAGGCGATGAATGATGTCGCAATCTCTGATCCATCCCGCCGGGCACGAGATTATCCGCATCAACTTTCCGGTGGAATGCGGCAGCGCGTGATGATCGCGATGGCCATCGTCAATCGCCCCCAACTGCTCATTGCCGACGAACCGACCACCGCGCTCGACGTCACGATTCAGGCCCAGATCCTGAAATTGCTTGGGGAATTGCGCAGCAAGTTCGGACTAGCCATGCTGTTTATCTCCCACGATTTGGCAGTTGTGTCACAGGTGGCAGATCGGGTGGCAGTGATGTATGCGGGCTGCCTTGTCGAGCTAGGCTCGAAGCGCGATATCTTTCAGTCGCCGGGCCATCCCTATACCCGTGGATTGCTGCAGGCTGTTCCAGATCTCAAGACCGATCGAAAACGCGCGCTCCAGACCATCGATGGCGCCGTGCCCGCCTTGCAGAATCTGCCGCGAGGATGTGCTTTTGAACCCAGGTGCGAAGCTAGGATCCCCGAATGTGTTCGCGACCTGCCTCCACTGGTTGAGGTCTCCAGGGGACACTGGGCCCGTTGCCCGGTGGTGAACGCGCCTCAAAAGGTTTGAGTTCGTGGATACTAAGGTTCCCTGAAAACGATCCGGGGAAGGCAGCCGTCCCACAACTTCGTCTTCGGGTCTATAATCGGCAATTTGTCCGGTGCTCTGTGCGCATACTGCTGATCAGTGACATTCACGCCAATCTGGAAGCTCTCGACGCCTGCTTGGCGGCGGCCCCTTCGTTCGACACCATCGTGAATCTCGGGGATATCGTCGGATACGGAGCCAGTCCCAACGAAGTGGCAACCCGCTCGCGTGAGCTGGGAAAGGTTTTCGTCCGCGGCAATCACGATAAGGCTGCCACGGGATTGATGGATCTGGACGACTTCAATCCGATGGCGGCCGCGGCGGCCATCTGGACGCGCGACGCGTTGAGTCCGGAGAACCTGCAGTGGTTGCGCGATCTGCCACACGGGCCCGTCTCGTTGCCGGATTTTCCCGATATTCAGTTGGTCCACGGCTCTCCCAACGACGAGGATGAATACGTTGTCTCGCTCGGGGATGCTCTGGCACCGCTGATCACGCTTACGATGCCGCTGACGTTTTTCGGACATACCCATTTGCAAGGAGGATTTTTCGCAAATGGATCGTCAGCCGATGGCTTCCGGCCGGAGTATCGAACAGTAGGTCAAGCGGAGTCGGTGGCGCTGCATCTCAAGACGAGCGCGCGGTACCTGATCAACCCCGGATCCGTAGGGCAGCCACGCGACGGAGACTGGCGCGCTGCCTTTGCTCTTTACGATACCGAGGCCCAAATTGTGCATTTTCACCGCACACCTTATAACCTGAAGGCGGCGCAGGACCGCATCTTCGCGGCGAAGCTGCCTCCTCGCCTTGCGACACGGCTGGCGGCTGGACGATAGGCTTCAGCATCATGCAACACTGGGGAAACCGCGGTTCACAGAGGAATTAGACTCACAGGATGCCATTCCAGCAGAAATCCAAACCACTTTTCGAAGTCCACGAGAAGCCACCCGCAAATTACCTCATCGCTTATACCGATGGCGGAGCGCGCGGCAACCCGGGGCCGTCGGGTTATGGCGTCGTGATTAAAGACGCAACAGGGAGGAAAATTGCCGGGCTCAGCGAGTATTTGGGTCACCAGACCAACAACTTCGCTGAATATCAGGGACTGATTGCAGCGCTGGAGTACGCACTGCAGCACGGGCCGAAGGCGCTGAAAGTAATCAGCGATTCGGAGTTACTGGTGCGGCAGATCAAGGGCATCTACAAAGTCAAGAATCCGATGCTGCAGGATCTGCATGCGCGCGCAAGGGAATTGGTCGCGCAGTTAGATTGGTTTTCGATCGGACATGCGTTACGCGAGCACAATCAGGAGGCAGACCGGTTGGCCAACGAAGCCATGGATCGCGGGATGGGGCGCAGCCCCCGGCCAGCGGAGCCGATGGCAGCTCTGCCGCCACAGGAATTTGAGGGCGTGGTGCGGGCCGGAAAGATTGAACTGACCAGCGGCAGCCTACCGGATGGGACGCGAGTGCAGGTGCGAGTGAAACGCGAGTTAGTGTAGGGACGGACGCCGCAGGCTGCCCTAAGCGCGGTCGAGGGGTCCGTCCCGCGGGCGAAGCTCGCGTGCTGCAAGTCCGATGGCACGAGGGCACTTCGGGTTTCACCCTTTGCGGGACGCCGAATGCATGTCAATACGAATCTACTCGGCAGCAGACGTGTGGTCGTGAACGATCTTCCAGCCGTCAGGAAATTTACGGAAGACAAGGGTAAACCTTCCGTGAGGTGTCTTGCCGTCCGGCATGATTAATTGCCACACACCACGCACGAAGCCTGCATCGCGGCCGAGCATCTCTATTCGTAACTCCGAGAAATCCAGCTTCCCCATTTCGTGCCCAGGGCTCGTATAAGTGGCGTGGTAGCGATCGACCGTCGCCTGCCAGCCTTTGGATTCCTTAGCTCCGGAGAAAAACGTCAAGTCTTGAGAGTTCCAGTAGCCCTGCATGAAGGCGTCAAGATCATGACGATTCCAGGCCTCCTGTTGCGCGTGGAGGACCTGCTCAATGGCGGCCTTAGGTTCGTCACGTGGATTTTGGGCGGAGCCCGCAGGACACAAGACAACGCAAATCACGACGGATGCTGCGATGAATTTCACATTTCCTCCGCTGATCTTAATGGGATTCTTCCGTTGCTGGGGCCGTGTCTGGGGTATCCAGCTTCTGTGCGACATGCACGGGAATGGGGGATGGTTGAAAGTCACCGGCGTCTTTGCCGCTCATGGCAGTCGTCATGAAGTTCATCCAGATTGGCAAGGCAGCATGCGCGCCCGTTTCCTTTGCGCCGAGCGACTTCTTTTCGTCGTAGCCAACCCAAACCCCGCAGGTCATCGTGGGGGTGAATCCAACGAACCAGGCGTCGGTAAAGTCATTCGTTGTTCCAGTCTTGCCCGCGACCGGAAACGGCAGCCTGGCCGCGGCGACACCCGTACCGTGCCAAACGACTTCGCGCAGCATCCACGTCATAACACGGGCGGTGCGTTCGCTGACCACATCCTTCACTTCGGGGAAGTCCTCTTCCAGAACGCGGCCTTCGTAATCGGTCACGCGCGTGATGTAGCGAGGACTCACCCGGACGCCATCATTCGGGAAAACACTATACGCCGCGGTCTGCTCGAGCAGCGTCACTTCTGCCGAGCCCAGCGCGACGGGCAGATATGGTGGCATCTTTGAGGTAATGCCGAAGCGCTCGGCGTAATCGATCACGCTCCTGATGCCCACTTTGTTCGCGAGCTTCAGCGCGGGGATATTGCGCGATTGGGCCAGGGCGCGCCGCAATGTGATGATGCCCTCGAATTTTTCATCGTAGTTGTGCGGCGTATAGGGCCCGGACGGAGTATCGAAGCTCACCGGTTCATCGAGGATGGTGTCATCCGGGCTGGCGCCGCCGTCGATCACAGTCGTGTAGACATACGGCTTGAAGGAGGAGCCAACCTGGCGAAGCGCCTGCGTCGCACGATTGAATTTCGAGGTGTTGAAATCGCGGCCTCCCACCATGGCCTTGATCGCACCCGTTGTATTGTCGATGGCGAGCAGGGCGCCTTGGGCGCCCGAGTCCTGCTCAAGACTTACTTTTGCGGCTCCGTTCGACCCGAGCGAGAGAACCTTGACGTAGCAAATATCACCAGCTTTCAAAATGTCAGGGAGTTTGTGCTGCGTCCATGCGATATCGGTCTGCCCCAGTGCAGCCGTGTAGCGGCCAAACTTCAAGGTTGCGATTCCCGGCCCCGCAGATGTGACCAGCGCGTGAATGTACCCATTGACCTCTGGTTCATCGTCCCAGTCGGGATGAGAATACTTGTCGAGGACCTCACCCTCACCGACAACATTTTCGAGATGCCCCTTCCATCCATGGCGGCGCTCGTAGCTACCTACTCCGTCGAGCACCGCCTGATTTGCGGCACGCTGCATATCTACGTCCAGCGATGTGTAAACCTTGAGGCCGCCCTCGTGAACCTGATCCGTACCGAACTTGTTTTCGAGATAGCGTCGAATCTCTTCGACAAAATATGGAGCAAGTGAATTCGGATCATGGGCGAGATGCAGACCCACCGGGGCTGAGCGTGCGTCATTGGCCTGTGCGGCTGTAACCTTGCCGTCCTCAAGCATGGCATTGATGACGAGATTGCGGCGTTTTTGGGCGCGATCGGGATGGTTGATGGGCGAGTAGTAGCTCGGTCCCTTGGGAAGCCCGGCCAGCAGAGCAGCTTCGGGCAAGGTCAGCTGCTTCGCCGGCTTGCTGAAATAAAACTCCGAAGCTGCTTCAAACCCAAACACCCCGTGCCCCAGCGCAATCTGGTTGGCGTACAGCGTCAGGATCTGCGGCTTGGTAAACCGGCGCTCGATTTGAATCGCGAGCATCGCCTCCTGCACCTTGCGCTGCCAGCTGCGGTCGGGGGAAAGAAAGAGATTGCGCGCCAATTGCATGGTGAGCGTGGATGCACCCTGGACTCTGCCTGCGGATTCGATATCGCGATAGGCTGCTCCCACGATGCGCCAGAAATTGATCCCGGAGTGAGTATAGAAATCTTTATCTTCGATCGAGACCAGTGCGTCGCGGAGAACCGGAGGGAAGTCGTCGTATCCCACCACCACGCGCCGCTGCAGGGCGAATGAGCCAATTACCTTGCCGTGATCGTCATAGAGTTCGGTAATCGAACTTGGCCGGTAGGCCTCGAGAGCATCCACTTGAGGCAGATCAGTGGTGTAGACGAGTAGGAGTCCTCCAGTGGCGCCGACTAGAATAGCAATCAGGATCAGCAGACCGAAAAGCACCCGGCCGACGAGTTTGCGCCCACCGATTTCAACCTCAGGAAGATTTTCGTAGAGAACCTTCATACCTCGAGGTCAGGATAGCACCGCGAACCGGGCATCGGCAGGTATCGAGACTTCATTCTCGCGCATGCCGAGGCTAGGTAGGGACTGCCGCCTCCGGCTGTCCGAGGAGCGAAGCTCCCCGGCGGGGCAGCAGACGTCCCCTTAGTGACGCAGCCATCCATGGCTGGTCCTAAGGAGTTGAGACCGCTTCTGGAATATCCGACGTTCTGGACTCGGCAGCTCTGACACGACTGAGGAAAATCGCCGACCCCAAGTACAGCACCGCCGCTATGACCGTCAGCGACTTCAGGCCGAACCAGAGAGAGGCGGATTCCAGAAGTCCGCCAATCAACGATCCAAACAAGTTCGCCCCCAAGGCGCTTCCCCGGAAGCCCGCTCGCGCGAAGCTCGAAACGAAAATGACTCCTGCAAAAAACACCGGAGTGCAGAGTGCCAACGTCGCCACGACAGCGCGCACAGTCCACGATTCGAAAAACAACCTCTGCATCGGAACGAAGAACATCACCGCGAGAGTCAAGAACAGTCCGAGATAAGCCGCTGACAGGGGGAATTGCCGGAATGCGCTGTACAGCATGTTGGCGCCTACAATCAGGCACAGCAATCCCGAAATAACCACAGCATTCACGACCCACGTCGTGCCAAACAGAAGGGCCATCTTGCTGACGATCTGGGCCTCCAGCAGCATGAAGCCTGCCCCCAGAAACAGGAAATGAAGATCGAGGCGGGCACCTTCGCCGCTTGTCTGGCGGAGAAACCATCCGAACACCACCAGCACAGCGATGGAAACGAGGATGACGATGACAGGCAGCCCCGGCGCGTGCTGGTAGAAGTATGGCCAGTCATCCGTGGTTACAATGGCCGGTTGCATCGGCATGTTGCCGTGCAACGCGAGATAAGCCCTCAGCCCGGGATCTGAGGTGGCCTTGCTAAGGCGTTCCGAGGATCCGGAGACGAAAAATCTGCCCGGGGTGTCGTAGCCACCCGCGGTTTGAAACTGAATTGGATCTTGGCCGAAAGTGTCGCGCAAAAGCTGAAACAGGCGGCCTGCGATCCACGGATTCTCGACTTGGAACTTCACGATGAAGAGGCCATCAGCGTTCAGCAGCTGCTTCGCGTGTTGAAACGCTTGGCGGGTATAAACGTAGTTGTCGATCCGGATGTTCGTGAAGTGCGATGTTGTCGTGTGCGAATCAAGCAGTGAAAAGACGATCAAATCAAAATGATCGTGGCTGTTTTCGATGTAGCTGCGGGCGTCGTTGACCGTGACGTGTACGCGCGGGGACTGGTAGGGATGCTCGAAGTGTAGTTGGCGGCCGAGCTTGAGGATCAGCGGATCGATTTCGACCGCCTCCACCCGCCCGGTACCGTTGCGCAACGCGGCGGCGACGTCATTGCCCATGCCAGATCCCAGGACCAGCACAGTTGGCGGAGCAGGATAGAAACGATACGGCATGTTGTAGGAGTTCTGATCCAACGGACGACCACCAAACATCTTCGGGTGAGATTGCACGAACTCGGGCGAAAGATTGATGATCTGCTGATACCAGGAATCGTTCGTGTTGAGCGTGTACGACGTAATCTGGCCGTCCCCATAAACGGTCTGCAACGACAACTTCTGATAGGGCGACCAGTAGGTACGGACAGCTGAGCCCTCAGGTGTCGCAAGTAGATACGTACACGCGAAGAATACTGCAGACAGCACCAGCCTAGCCCGTGCGCTGCGCCAGAAAGTCAGAACCGAGAACATTCCGGCCAGCAAAAACCAAATCCAGGGTGGCGAATTCAGGAAACAGAGAACAGTAAACGTCCCGATTCCGACGAGGCTGGCAAGCACATTCACGCTGTAAGCGGCGACTCCTTTCGGAGCATTTTCCACGTACCACCCAACAAGTTGCCCAAAGGGAATGAAGGCCGTAGCGATCAATGCGAACAACGGAACTACGAAGATAAGTGCGAGAATCATTCCCCACCAGCTCGTCGGCAGGGCGGGAACGCCCCATACATGAACCTCGACGCTGGCTCCGAGCAGCATGGGAAGCGCCGCAATCGACCGGCGTAGGCTGAAAATCGGAACTTTCAAAACCAGCGTCAGAAGAAGGAGTGGCGTGATCATTGCCATGAGCTGCACGCGTCGGCGGCACAGGTAGCAGCCCAGGCCGAAGCCCAGGAAGCAGGCGACCAGGACGAAATTCTTGAAGTAGGCGAAGATGCGGATCTCGGACGATACCCATCGGATCATCAGCATCTCAAGGAAAAGGCTGAGCCCACTGATCAGAATCAGCCGGCGGTAGCTGAATCCGCCAAGCTGCTGAATATGGACTTCCAGTTGACCTGGCTTGTCAGCTGTGCTTCGTAGCTGCCGAAAGAGACGATAAACAACGAATGCCGCGACAGCCGAAACCAGCAGCAGAGGAATGAGCGAGCTAATCCGGTGTCCGAGCGTATCCATGGAATAGCGGGACTGCAGCGATGAACTCCGCGTCGCGCGGATGTAACGATATCAGACTATATTCAGCAACAAACAAAAGCGCCACGCAAGGTGGCGCTTCGGGAAATTCGTTTGCGTACTCTTAGCTGGCGCGGCTCTTGAGGACCTCCACGGCCTTGTTGAGCTGCTCGTCCACAGGGTTCTTCTGCAGAGCCTTATTGTCCTCGTCTGAGGGAGCCGCTGCTCCATCGTCGTCCGGGCTCACGCCATCATCGATCGCATCAGCTACCAAGACATTCGGCGTTACCGCTGCGTCCTGGATGGCCTTGCCGCTCGGCGAATAGTACTTGGCAATGGACAAGATCAGCGCCCCGCCGTCGGGAAGGTCCAGCGTTTTCTGCACAGAGCCGTCGCCGAAAGTTTTGTCCCCGACCACGTCACCTCGCGCATTCTCCAGTATCGCGGCCGCCACGATTTCGGCAGCTCCGGAAGTGCCGCGGTTCACGAGCACTGCGATCGGCAAGTTAGTAATCGCTTTTGTGGGTTCAGCGTTGAACGCCTGTCGTGGATATTTCTGTCCCTGCAGGTAGGTAATCGTGCCGTGATTCAGGAATAAATTGGCAACGGCAATGCCTTCGCTCTCGTCGCCCTCGGCGCAATAGCGAAGGTCGAGCAGAATCTTCTTCGCTCCGGACTTTTCTAGAGACTTGATCTTCGAAGTAATCTCCTGGGTCTTTCCTCTCGTGAGGGCTTCCGCCTTCACATAGCCGATGCCATCGTCCATCATCTTTTCGGTAACTGGAGGCACGCCGACGATATCACGCGTGATGGTGACCTTCTGCGGCTCGGCTTTCCTTGCGCGTACCACCTGGACGTTGAGCGTCGATCCGGGCGCGCCGGCGATCAGGTTATGGATCTCGGGGAGTGACAAGTCGCGCGTGCTCTGGCCTTCGATCGACTCGAAGATGTCCGTCGCTTCAATCCCGGCTTTCTCCGCAGGCGAGCCCGGGAGCACCGCCACCACTGCGGCATAGCCGAAGCGCTTCGAGACCACAGCCCCAATGTCGCCCTTGGCATCCGCCTTGTGCGCCTTGAACGTCTTGTAAGCATCGGCGGAAAGATAGCTGGAGTTGGAATCGAGCGATTCCAGCAACCCATGAAGGGCTCCGTCTGTCACCCTGGGGATATTCGGCTCTTCGACGTACTCGGTGCGCACGCGCGAGAGAACTTCGCTGTAGACCTGCAACTGGCGGTAAGAGCCGTCGCTCGACGAGGCGTGAACGCCGCCCATCGAACCGACAACCACGAAGAGCAATACGGCAAAGGAGGTGACAAGGATCGCTGCTTTGATTTTCATGGACATCTTTTTCGTGATCTTCTTCCGGAAGGAACTGCTCTGCGTGAGAGCTGCTCCTATTATATCTCTAGATGCACTGACTCCAGCTCGAGCGTTCCAATTTCTCAGCCTCTGCGGCGAGAATATATGCCTAAAAGGCCATCGAGCCTGGCCCCTCAGGTTCATTTACAACATAACAAGACACTTAGTTCATTGTGCGGGAGCAAACTTCAGGGTCAAGCTGGTCTGAACGGACACCGGCCGCCCGTTCATCGTATACGGCTTGAACTTCCATTGTTTTACCCCGTCAATCGCGGCGCGCGCGAAAGCCAGCGATCCCTGGAGAAATTTCGCGTCCTGCACCGTGCCGTCTCGGCCGATCAGGACTTGCAGAGTAACTGTCCCCTGCTTGCCACCAGCATTCGCAGGATACGCGGTTGGCGGTTGCTCGACGAGAAGAGCGCGCTCCGTGAGTTCAGGCACATCCACCGGTTCAATAGCGGGAAGCGCTGCCTCTGCCGGCTTATTGCCGCTGGCGTCGGGCACCATCGTCGCCATCTGCGATTTCAAGCTCGATGGAACCTTCGTCGGCACCGGCGTGTATTGCTCCTGCGGGTGAGGAACTACGGGAGACGGCTTTGGCAAAGACATCGAGGCCGCAGGGGGCGGATTCACCGGTGAAGCTTCCAGATGCGGCGTATCGGCTGGCGTCGATGACGTTGGTGGCGGTGGCGGCGGCGTCGTCGGCATCGGTTGAGCTGTGTCTGGGACAACTCCGGTGGGCTGTGCTGCGGGAGTCTGCACCGGATTCGTTGGGATCGCCTCGGTCGGATTTGCGGGCGCAGCATCCGGGATCACCGTGGGCTGTCCCGCGTTCGGGTCATTTGCGGGCTTTTTGGCTGTCGGATCTACGACTGGCACAACGCTGATCTGCGATGGATCAGTTGTCGCATCCGGGATGCTTTCGGCGACCGGCAGCTTGTACTCGTCCCCTGCACGCCCGAAATCCTCGTGAGAGGTAGGCGCCTGAGTGACAGCAGTTGTGGCTTGCGGGTTCAACCAGCCATGTAGTGCACGCCGCCCCTGAGCAGCAAGCCCGATGAGTTTCCCATGCCAGGGTGCTTGCGGTGCCGCCACCACTGCACAAGCCGCGAGAACAAGCGCAACAATGATCGGCTTCTTTCCGATCTTGAACCGCGACTCCGAGCGCTCGGGCGCGTCCTGTTTCTCACCCATGATGTAAGAAAAAAGCTGCGCTTCCTGCTTTTCCTCGTGTGGGGTAGATTTCTGCAGTTCGGGAGCCTGACTGATGGCCTCTGTACCTGCATCGCCTGAAGAAGAAGTTTGATCGTAGCCTAGTAATTCCGGCTTCTCTTCATTCGTCGGAGCCGGCGACGTTGCCATCACCGCCCCCGGCTGGCGCGAAACCCCGCGTTTCTTCAGATACCATTCGAGTCCCTTGGCCTCATCCGGCGGAGGTGGCTGCGAGGACGATTCCGCGACAGCCGCAGCCACTGGTTCGAGGTCTTTCAATGGGTCGGTTTGTTCTGCCGCCGATTGTTCCCCAAAATGTGCGACTTCGGATTCGGTTTCGATCTGGGCACTGGGTGCCAAGGGAGCCGACTGCAGAAACTCCCCCGCTCGCAGCGACGGTGGCGCTGCCGCTCCGCCCACTCCCGGTGTGCTCGAGGACGCACCTGCGGCAGCGGCGTTTGCCGCGGCCGACTCATGGCGCGAGCGTAACAGGTCGCGCGCAGTGGTCAGCGTGTCCGTCACCTGGTTTGAAAGCAGAGGCTTCCGCAGAATTGAATTGGCGCCTGCCTGCAGCGCCTTGGAAACGCTGACGTCGTCGCTGACAACTGCCAGGACCAGGGGCCGCTCCAACGGTTTCCGCTCGCGCGCTGCCGAGATCAGCATTCCCGCCTCCGGCTGCTGGTCCCAGTCAATGATGACTAGCTGAAACAGTTCATTTGCCAGCTTCTCAACTGCTACCGTTGCCTGCGAGCAGGATTCTCCCTCGACACCGAGGTCGGTCATCACTTGGCGGATTACATCCGACGCCCCCTGGTCGGAGGAAAACAGGAAGCAGCGCAGGGCCATGCCCTCTCAGACTAGGGCGGGACCGTAACCCCAACAAGATTACCGAGGTGGCTCGGAAGGTAAGGTTGAAGACCTGAGAGTACATGTACCAACGCGTATTCATACGCTAGAATGCTCGGTCGCTCCGTCGGCTTTGGCGTGGCGAAAGCGACATCGGGACTTGACATGGCTCTGCACGAACAGAATTACTGGACGACCACCATTGAGTTCCCCACCACGGACCAGGCACAGCCAGTGCCCGAAGTCGCTGATATCGCAGTGATTGGCGCCGGGTTCACGGGACTTTCGGCGGCGCGGACGCTGGTAAAGCGCGGCGCCCGCGTCGCTGTTCTCGAATCCGAGACCATCGGCTGGGGTGCCAGTTCCCGCAACGGCGGAATGGTGCTCACTGGCCTGAAACTTGGGGTAAGGCAGCTGAAGTCCAGGTATGGCCAGGACCTCACCCGACGAATGTATGCTGCTTCACTGGCTTCGATCGATTGCGTCGAGCAGATCGTGAAGGAAGAAGGAATCGAGTGCGACTTCGCGCGCTGCGGACACCTCGAAGTCGCTTGCAAACAGAAGCACTTCGATGACTACCAGCGGCAAGCCGAGATCATTGAAGTCGAGTTCAACCACAAGTTACGCGTCGTGCCGAAAAGCGAACTCAACAGCGAAATCGGCTCGAGCATTTATTTCGGCGGCATGGTGGATGAGACCAGCGCCGGATGCAATCCTGCCCGGTATGTTGCCGGGCTCGCGCGTGCTGCGATCAGAACTGGAGCTCAGATTTGCGAGCGTGCGCCTGTGACCACAATCGGGCGTGATGCGCGTAATGGAGAACGGGGTTGGAGAATCTCGACATCGCGTGGTCCGCTATGGGCCCATGAGGTCTTCATTGGAACCAGTGGGTACACGGGCGCGGCAACACCGGCGCTGCAAAAGAAACTTATTCCCATTGGCTCATTCATCATCACGACGGAGGTACTCCCGGCAGCGTTGGCAATGGAACTCAGTCCCCGCAACCGGATGATCTACGACTCGAAGAATTATCTCTATTATTACCGCCTGACTCCCGACGGGCGGATGCTTTTCGGCGGACGCGCCGCATTTCTTCCGGAGAACGACCGGACGATCCGTCGCAGCGCCGATCTGCTGCGACGAGGCATGATCGAAGTGTACCCGCAATTGCGCGACGCGCGCGTGGAATATGTCTGGGGAGGCACACTCGATTTCGCCTTCGACATCATGACGCACGCTGGACAAATGAATGGTATGTATTACGCCGTGGGCTATGCAGGGCATGGCGTCGCCATGGCGACCTATCAAGGACAGAAAATCGCTGAAATGATGGCTGGCGATACGCCCGAGAATCCGTTCGTAGGAATTCCGTTCCCGGGCGCGCCACTCGGCTTGTACAACGGCAAGCCCTGGTTCCTGCCCCTCGCAGGGGCCTGGTACAAGGTGCTGGACTGGGTGAGCTAGTGGGCCTTCAACTTTATCGATTCCGGCTTTTAGCGCTCACTGTGGATCACCGATCCATCCCATAAACAAGATCGTCTTCGTCGATTCGTCGCAGATCAAAGCAAAGAAAGGATGATCCACGATCATCTCGAATTCCTTCCGCGGCTTTCGCAACGTCATTGACATAGAAGCCGCGTGAGTCATCGTCGCCGCCGCCGCCTCCGTCCCTTCTTCGTTTACTTCGGCGACAGCACGGTGTACGACCCTGTCAAGCCACACCGGTGGGTAGTCAGTTTGGACCTGTTCGAATTCTGCGCGGTGCGGATCGAACGCGCGCTCCATGCCTAGAGCTTTGAGCGCGCTGTTCAACTCGACATCGTAATCAACCCGGAACCGCGGCAATTGGATAGTTCCCGGCTCCGATCGTAGCTTCGCGATCCACGACTCCCAGAGCCCGGAAGCGAAGCTTTGTCGAAACCGATTGATGTCGACATCCACGGCTGGCAAAAGGATGTACAGCGATATATGGCCGCGGTAAGGAAGAACGGCAACTTGAATCTGGCGTTCCTCGTAGTACTTGTGGGTCCCTCCCCGGAGCATCATCGGCAGTTGCTTGACTGGTCCGGCAGAGACGCGGAAGGGTCTGTGTTGCGTCAATTCTTTCATGAAAGGGGTAAGCCAGCGGCTCTTGAAATAGACCGCATTCAGGGCAAGCAAAGCTGCCTGCGGAGATACCTGACTGACAATCTGCGCAATCTTTCCTTTTGTCCTGCCCTTGACCCAGGCATTGATGGTAGCGACCGCCTCGAGTCTGGAAAAGTCGAGTTCACTCAACTCGGCGTCATAGAGCGTACGAAGCTGGGTCTGCAATGCAGAGGCAACTCGCGCATGCTTGGCGAAAAACAGTGCATTCGAGAAGGAGGTCTCAGCGTCACTACGAGCTTTGAAGGCCGATTTCAGGGTAGCAATTTCCCGCTCCACTCCGCCCTGATCCAGATCTCCAATTTCAAGAACTTTGGCCATTGACTGGCGCGTCTCTCCCGACGCCAATTCCTGTACGAGCGCAAGACACAGCATCACACTGGAAGGCGAGAAGAAGACGTTCCCGCTATCGTTCGCGCGGGACAGCTCACGAAAGAGTCGAAAGGCAAATCTGGTGTGAGGTGATGCTCTAGATTCAACCGTCTCGCCGTTCAGAACGGTGTCGGACTTTCGAGAGAATGGCCACGGCATGGAGACCTCCGCGCGTCGGTCATTGGATAGTCAATCAGCATATTCCTCGTAACCCCAGATTGAACAGACTCAGGCACCGCGCAGACCAGTTCGATGAAGGCGCAGAAGAAAGTAAACGATTGGGCCCAACAGGATCGCCACGGCGCCGCCAATAGTGGCGAATCGATCTCCTCCAAGAAGAGCCACGATAGCCATCAGCACCGGGGCAACGACTACATAGGCGAGCCCCGCGCGCCCACACGGAACCACGAACGAGCGGTGCAGATCGGGCCGGGTGCGGCGTAGTTTCCAACCGGAAAGCACGGTGAGAATTGTCGTGCCCGAGCGCAACCAGATATACACCGAGATCAATTGGCCCAAGCTCTGCCAAGCCAGCAAAGCGTAAATTATTGCCGAGGCCACAATGGCGAGCCAAGGTGTCCCATCCCGCGCGTGCTTGCGGGTCAGGAGATCGGGCAAATAGCCGTCTTCGGCCATGGCAGAGGGTATCCGCGTTGTCGTCAGGATCGTGCTGTTCAGAAGGGCCACGTTGCCGATCATCGCAGCCAGGGTCATCCCTGTGCCCAGCCAAGGACCGCCTATCAGGCGCGCCGCGTCGGAAAAGAATCCCGTATGCCATTTCTCCCAGTTGCCCGCAGACCCGAGTCCGGCGAACGTGGGCAGGAAATAGGCAGCGATTGAAAGAGGGACCACCAGCGCCAGGGCACGCGGATAGGCGCGCTGTGGATCTTCGACTTCTTCCGCTACCGTCGAGAGTTGTTCGTATCCTGAGTACAGCCACAGCCCGAGCGCCAGGCCCACTCCGAAGATCTTGAATCTTCCCTGATTTGGCACAACCCATGGCCGAAACGGATCGAATCGCCAATGAGTGAAGGCCAGCATGATCATCGTCATCACAGGAATAAAAATGAATACCTCAAGCGCGGTTGCCACTTGGCCCACCATCTGGATACCGCGGACATTGACCCACGTCAGCACCGCGATGATCGCGACAGAAACCAGGTAGTGCTCCCACCAGGTCATTTTTGGGAAGTAGTAGAGCAAGTAATCTGTGAAGAGCACCGCGTAGGCTCCCCCGAGAAGGAACGATGCCGACCAGTTCCACCAGCCGGCAAGGAACCCCCAGAAGTCTCCAAAGGCGGCGCGCGTCCAGCGGTAGAAACCGCCCTCTACGGGCATGGCAGTGGTGAGTTCGGCCGAGACCAGTGAAACGGGAATGCACCACAGGAATGGCAGGATCAGCAGGTACACTAGCGTGATGCCCGGCCCCGAGGTCGTGACCATGTCTTCCAGGCCGAAGGGCCCACCCGTCGTGTAAGAAAACATGACGAAGACGAGATAGAAGAGGCCAGCCTTGCGGAGAGTGGAGGACTTGGGTTGAGTGGTCAACGGGATTTTTGATTGTAGATTTCAGATCCCAGATCTTTGGATTCCCAAGCAGCTTTCAATCTGCAATCTGAGGCCTGCAATTCGAAATCGATGCCATCGCTTCAGACACCACTTTACTAAGCAGCCAGCGTGCCGGTTAGCGCGCCTTCCAACTCCAGTAGTTTGCGCTTCACATCCAGTCCACCGCCGTAGCCGCAGAGCGTGCCATCCGATGCGATCACGCGATGGCATGGCACCACAATCGCGATGGGGTTACGGTTATTGGCCATGCCGACAGCCCGGAAACCATGGGGACGGCCCACTGCGCGAGCGATGTCCCCGTAAGTGCATGTCTCGCCGTATGGAATGGCCAGCAGCGCTTTCCAGCACGCGCGTTGAAACTCCGTGCCGCGGAGGTCGAGCGCGAACTTGAATTCGCGGCGGCTCCCGGCGAAATACTCCTGAAGCTCATCGCTGTAGCAGGACATCCTGTCGCCGCCGCTTTCAAAGCGTACGGCCGACGACTCAGCGCGCAGATCACGGGGATTGGGCCGGATCGTCTGCTGTCCGGGCAGCCGTGCGTCGAACTCCAGGGCCACCAGTCCTTTTACCGAAGCGGCCAAGAACAACGGCCCCACGGGTGACGGAAATATCGTGTAATGAATAACTTCCATGTTCTAAGGTGCTATCGTATGCTCTCTGCAGCCATACACGATATCATGGACCTCGAGGGGTACCGCAACCCGATTGACAGAAACGCCCGAATGTCCGAAAGTAGTCCTGCAAATTTGGTGCTTGGGAAATTTGCATTGAAAAAGGCCCTCCTCATACTTGCGGTCGTCACGGCTTCTATACTCGTCGTGACGTTGGTCCGTGCGGCAGGAGAATGGCAGAGCATCGGACAAACCGAAGCTGGCGACAAAGTCTCGATCAGTTCGGTCCACATCCTGAAAAATAATCAGCGGTCAGCTTTGGTGCGGGTGGAGTACAAGGAACCCGCACAACTTCCGCAGGGTGGTCCGTTCGTGGAGATGCGCGCACGAGTGAAGTTCAATTGCACCAGCGGCACTGCCAGTCCCACGACCCAATGGTTCTATAGCCGAGACCACAGTGGACGCTCCGTCGTGAGCAAGAAAGCAACTCGCGACGACCATTTCGGCAAGGCCCCTGAGGGCGGTTTCGCCGATCTGGTCATGGACAACGTCTGCAGCCAGACAAAGTAGCCCGCCTTTCGATCGCATCCAAAGTTTTTCACAGCGGCCGGCCCCTTAGTAACCGCCAGACCACTTCCACCGCGCACTCTTTACGCATATCCTGATACAGAAGTCGGCACCCAGCGCCGATTACAACTCACTCCCGTATGGATTCGCTTCGTTTGTATGGATTGGTTGCAGCCGGCAGCGTCACGCTGGCCGGTGCTTACGCGTTATTGCGGCGCAAGCCAAAGCCTCCTGACGAAATTGAGCGCGAACGGCGCGCCTGGCTCGAAGTTACGGGGCGCATCACGGACGGAACTGTGATCGACGTCCAGGAACTTGCCCCAACCAACGGTCATCACGCCGCCGTCATGCTGATTTACAAGTATGACGTGGCCGGGGTCTCCTACGAATGCTCGCAAGACGTCACCTATCTCCGCCACTGGATCAATCTGCACTCCTGCCGCTTGGGACTGCACACTTCGGTGAAATATGATCCGCAGAATCCCGGCAATTCCTTGGTTGTTTCAGAGAACTGGATGGGCCTGCGTCAGTGACGTCGAGCAGAAAAATGGGTCTATCGTTCTCTGCTTATTCCCAGTTCAGCCGCATGGCGGAGTTGTGCTTTTCGAACGAGATCGCCAGCGATTTCGTGTCACCTCCGACGAATTCTGCCGACAGCGTCTTCGATAGATCCACCGTTTGATCGTTCGATAAAGCCCTGAAGCGCAGCATGCGTTTCCCGGCCGGAACCTTCACCGTTTCGGAAGTCACCCCTCTGACTCCATTGAAGACCACAAGCTTCTTCTGGGTAGCGCCATGCAGAGAGAGCTTCAGTGCCAGCTTGTCGTCGACCCACAGGTACAGTGTCGCGTCCTTGAACTGATGCTGCACCGCTAACTCCAGTGTCGAGAGCGGCACAACGATGGGCTTGGACGACGGATGCGGAACTTTTGATGCAGTCTTCCTGACAGGGGCTACCGTGGCTGGAACAGCCGGCGCTGTATACGCCGATGCTCTTTGATCCTCACCAGAGCGCTTGGTCGTGTCGACGCTTGCGGCGGTGAGTGTATTTGGTATCGCACCCGACCCGTTCAAGCGGCCCACAATCAACTTGGCTTGTCCCACGATAGCTGCGATCAGTACGAGTGCAAGAACGCCTAGGAGAATGCCGCGGGTACGCGCGTTCCTGAAGATGCCTGGCAGGCTGCTGCCCAGGGACACGACTGCAGGCCGTAGGGCGCCCGTGTTGCCAGTGAGGGCTGAGCGCGTCCCAGTACCTGCACATCGAAGCCGGGAAGTTGTGGTCGGATTTGCCCTGTAACTCTGCAGCAGGATGCGCAAATCATCGGCGAAGTCCGATCCCCGCTGATACCGTTCATTCGGATCTTTCGCCATTGCTCTCGAAATCACCGCGTCCACTTGCGGCGGCAGGGTCATGTCGAGAGCACTCGGGGCAATCGGTTCGCGATTGGCTATCTTGAAGCTGACGGTTGTGGCACTGTCGCCCTGAAACGGTGAATGTCCCGTGACCATCGCGTACAGAATCACGCCCAGGGAGAACAGGTCCGAACGGCCGTCCACGGCTTCGCCAATGAGTTGCTCCGGAGCCATGTACGCAGGGGTGCCCAGCACCCGTCCCGGAATGGTGAAGTGGGCGAGGTTCCGTTTGGCAATTCCAAAATCCGCGATCTTGGCGTGGCCATCCTGGGTTATCAGAATATTTGCCGGCTTGATGTCACGATGAATCACGCCCTGCGCATGCGCGTAGTCGAGGGCATCGGCGATCTCCTCAGCCAATTTCAAAGCCCACTCGAGAGAAAGTTTCTTTTCCCGGGAAAGAATACGGCTCAGTGATTCCCCTGCAACATACTCGAGCACAATAAAGGGATCATGATTCTCCGGTTCCTCGCCGACATCAAAAACCGAAACGATGCCCGAATGGTGCAGCCTTCCCGCTGCTTGCGCCTCATTCATAAAGCGCAGCCGGAATTCCTTCTCCTCGTCCGGCTCCTGGCCCCATAACGACACTGTCTTTAAGGCAACCATGCGGTCAATCTGGGGATCGCGCGCCTTGTACACGACGCCCATGGCGCCGCGGCCGAGTTCCGACAGGATCTCGTACCGTCCGAACTGCTTGGTCAGGGGCATTTCCATGAACGGCGCTCGCACGCGGACCTTCGCTGCCACGGAGCACTGAGGAGGGTCGTTATATGTTAGCGCCTTGGCCCCATCATTCTTCGGACGCTTCAAACTGCGTCATTACGTCGGTAACGGGTGGTCGAAATGCAAGAACAGACGCGGTCAAGGGAATCGCCGAGCAGCCAGCTGGGAATGCCGGGTCTCCTGGAAATAAACGGTTCTCGGCCGACAAGGAGGTCCGCAAAATGTCGCTGGATTCTAACTGAGAAGTGAGAACTGGCAACTGAGAACTGCTTTTACCCGCCTGCCGCAAAGCCACCCGAGTGGGCAACCGTCATGCGCAGGTACTTGTAGGGATTCACTGGAGTGTCATTGATACGAACTTCGTAGTGGAGGTGGGGGCCAGTCGAGCGTCCGCTTTCACCCACGTATCCGATTACTTCGCCGCGTGTCACGTGCTGCCCGGCCGCAACTGCGAATCCGGAAAGGTGACCATACCGCGTGCTAATACTGTTGCCGTGATTAATGATGATCGTTTTCCCGTAGCCGCCCATCGTGTCCGTCGTGATCACGATACCGTCGGCTGGAGCCACAATGGGATGCCCATAACTGCTGCCGATATCCACTCCGCTATGAAAAGCACCTTCACCATTGAAGGGATCGATGCGCTCACCAAAGCTGCCGGTGACCTGACCTTCCACGGGCCAAAGATTCGGTGCCGAGTTGGCCTTAATCCAGTCGGCTGTCGTCACATTGCGAGTGAGGCCCATAGTCAGCCCCACCATCGTTGCACCCGTCAGAGCAGAAGTGCGCAGCGCGTGTAACTGATCCAGCGAAGAACTCACTTCTTCGTCTTGGATCTTTTCGGCCGACGCTGTTACCAAGGTCGGTTGCTGCTTTAACCCATACAACGCAGAGACCTCGCTGGCAATTGAGCCCAGCGAAGCAACTTGCAAGTCCCGTTCTTTCGCAACCTGTTCCAGGCGAGAATAATTGCTTTTCAGCTGATCCTTTTCGGTCCGCAATTGGTTGAACTCGGAAACCTTTAACAGCATGCGCGTATAAGAGCTGGCAATTCCGGTCAGACTGAGGAATCCGATGGCGGCGGCGATAACGAATAGGTAGAGATAATGAACGGGAATGGAGATTTTGCGCAACTGCCCGTCGTCCCCCCGGGCTACGAAAAGGATGTAGAAGCGCTTTTGCAAATCTTTCCTCTAATTTTGATTCATCAGGTCCGGAACTCCAGGCTCAGTTATCGCAACGAGCGCAAATGCCTGTTCGGACCACCTGACTTTTCGGGCCGCGCTTCCCATCTTGGGAATGGAAACTCTCTCGCATACCCTTCCTACCAGAACACTGCCAGAACTGAAAAAACTAACAGTCTGCAAGCTCAGTAGCTTGCAGATCCTAAATCCGGCCAAAGGTCTTTTGAATGACTGGTTAACGGTAGCAAACTAGGTTCTCCCTGTCAACGACGCGCAAGGCCCTCTCCCGTTACCGAAGACAGACCAACCGGAGGTCACCCGGGACAGGTAACTGACGTGTCCCAGGGTGGATGCTCACCGGCGGACGTTGTTGTCCAGAAACTCGAACACTTCACCCTCCCACAGCGAAATCGAGTTGTAGACGATGTTATGGCCCTCATCCGACGTCTTCCCGACCGGCGGGTAGATCTTTAACACATGAGGTTTGTGGAGCCGCTCCAATTCCGCGCCAAGCTCTCTGCCGGGCGTGGTGTCGTAGTCATTCGCCGCCTGAATGAGCATCATGGGCATCTTTGCATTCTTCGCGGCGGCAAAGAGGCACCCCCGCAGTTCGGGAGACCTCGCCCAGGAATTTGCGGCCGCTGCGAAGGTAACCGCGGCGCGCACGCGACTGTCACGCTCAATGTCGGGCAAGGTCAGTGGGCCTCCAAAGGAATGCCCGACAATGGCGATTGTGAACATCGATGCCTGGGACCATTTTCAAGAACGACAATGCCGCCTGCGTGTCGCCCAGGTGCGGACCGGTCAGAAGCGTAAAGTTCAGCTTCTGCCGAGCCTCAATTCCCCTCGCGGCCTCTTCCTTCTTCAATGCGTCTTGAATGAATTCCCCTTGATCTGCTGAGAGTCCGTGACCACGACGGCACGGATAGAAGAACGCATACCCATGTTTCAGGAATACCGCAGCAAGAATTTCTGCGGCTTGCCCCATGGGCATTCCTGCCGTCTGCGACGGGTCGGCTCCGCCGGAGCCGTGATTGAACAGGACCCCCGGGAAAGGTCCGGCGCCCGATGGTTTCCAGAGGTAGCCTTTGAGGTGCAGATTTCCGTTTCTGAAGTCCACGATCTGCGGGGAACCGGGGCTTGCCTGTCCCAACGCGGACAGCGGCAGGAGCAATATCAGAGGAACTAGAGATCTCACCGCGCCAGTCTACATCCGAATGGATGACCGCTTGAATTGGTTATAGAGTGTTGTCGTGCCGCTCCGCGAAAAAGCCTTGATTGCCGAAATCCGCCGGATGGCGGGATCTTCCATGCACGGAAAAAAAAGAAGCCGTAATCCCATCGTCGCCGGAATCGGAGATGACTGTGCCGTGCTGCGTTCTGTGGTCGGATGCGAATTTCTTGTTACTACCGACTTCACGCTGGAAGGCGTCCATTTCCGCCGCGACTGGCATCCGCCAGAATCGGTCGGCCACCGCTGCCTGGCACGGGGATTAAGCGACATCGCCGCCATGGGAGGAGCGGCGGTCGCAGTCTTCTTGTCCCTCGCAACACCCCGCAATTTGCCGCAATCGTGGGTCAGGCTCTTCGTAAGCAGCATCATCACCTTGGCCGAAAAGCACGGAGCAACGCTTGCGGGCGGCGACACTGCCGAATCACCCGGCGGAATCCTCGCCGACATCATCGTGATCGGCAGCGTGCCCAAAGGCAGAGCCATCCTTCGTTCGGGGGCGAAACCAAGAGACCGGATTTACGTCAGCGGAGAACTCGGCGGATCCGCTGCCGCCATCACAGACTTGCACACGCAGCTTAAGAAGCGAGCAAATCCTCGCGCCTACCCTCGACACTTTTACCCTGAACCCCGCCTCGAACTAGGCCGCATTCTTCGCGAAAAGAACCTGGCTTCCGCCATGATCGACACCAGCGACGGCCTCTCCACCGACCTGGCGCACATTTGCGAAGAAAGCGGTGTCGGGGCTGAGATCGACTCCTCAACGATTCCCCTTGCTAGTGTCGGCAAGCCAGCCCGTGAAGTCGATCTCGAGCTAGCATTGCACGGAGGAGAAGACTACGAACTTCTCTTCACGGCCCCGAGAGGCAAACGCATTCCGAATCGCCTGGCGGGAGTGAGAATTAACCACATAGGAAGAATCACCAAGTCCCGGCAGATCATTCTCAGGAATTCCCTGGGCGACGCATCCAAGTTGCTCCCCAAAGGCTGGGAGCATTTCCGCAAATAGCTGTTACTTTCGTTACCACAAGTACCTACCCGCGCGCCCCAATCCGGACTACAGTAAGAGCCATGTGGTCCCGAAAATTGTTGTTGCTTCCCGTCCTTGCTGCTCTTGTCGCGACAACGTTCGCCCAGAAGAAGCCAGGGGTGATTCCCGGCCCTGCCGTGCAACCTTCACCGGCGGTGACCGATGACCTTATCCAGAAGCAGTTTGGCGATAACTGCACGCTGATGCCCGGGCCCCCGCAGTTCGTTGCCGATCTCGATGCCGACGGCGCCGAAGATCTGATCGTTGTTGCTAAGTGCCGTAATCCTATGGCGGACAAGGATGAATACGGGTTCAACATTGCCGACCCCTACGACTCATTTCTCGGGTTCGGCAACGTAAAAATTACTTCCACCTTCGCTACCGATGTACCCGAGCGCCGCGGCATTTCACTGCTGATCATCCACGGGACGGAAACGGACGGCTGGCGCGCGGAAAAACCAAAAGCCAAGTTCCTGCTCATCAATCTTCCCTTCAAGACCATCACCGTCAAGCGCCTCACGCTAAAGAAAAGACCCCTCCTCGGCATCTACATGGAGGAAACCGGCGAAGGCGAGAGCACCTCCTCGGTGCTTTTCTGGGACGGCAAGAAATATCACTACACGCAATTGGGCTCAACCCTGGAATAGGCGAGCGAGGTTGGAAGCCAGAACTCGCATGGCAAGTTCCCCGGTCTTGATCTTAGCAAGGCCTGATCTTCGCAAGGGGATATGATATGAGTGTCGCGGCGATCCGCCAACCATTTAGACTCCAAGTATAATCCGGCGTGTATGAACCGGGCATACCTTCGCGTTGCGGGAGTAGCGGTGCTCGCCCTCATAGTGCTGGTCGCCCTTCATCGAACTAAACTCTCGCTAGATTGATTGGCTTGGTGGTTGGTGTGCTCGCGGCCATCAAGCTGCCGCGGCGGCTGACAGAGCTTGATGTCGATAGTCTTTACCGCTGGACAACACGGCCCAGGCGATGCGCGCCAGTTTATTGGCGATGGCCACTACGACCTTGTTGCGTGGAGCTCGCTGACTCAGCCGGTGCACCCATTGGCCCAATCCCGCAGTGTCGTACTTGATGCGAAATAGCACCGCCCGGGCACCGTGGATCAGCATGCGACGTAAATAGATATTGCCTCGCTTACTGATGCCGAACAGCCGCGGTTTGCCCCCAGTGGAGTACTGCCGGGGCACGATGCCAACCCAGGCTGCGAAATCGCGCCCCCGGCGAAAC
>Ga0335080_10001248_pt1 | contig 24556 bp, 15 predicted proteins | sample Lox_Sample_34_FD_206720 | JGI IMG/M metagenome (GOLD analysis project Ga0335080, IMG submission 206720) | Soil microbial communities from Loxahatchee National Wildlife Refuge, Florida, United States - Lox_Sample_3.4 | ecosystem: Environmental > Terrestrial > Soil > Wetlands | place: USA... | reverse complement strand
TCAGCTTGCTGCACGGGATCATCAGCACCGCCATGATCACCAGGAACAGGGTGATCGTGGTCTGCACGCCCTTCACGTCCGTGTGCAGATCGTGGCTGATGTCGTTGATCATCACGTTCATGTTCGAACCGGCGAAGCTGCAGATGAACTGAGCCAGCGCGAGCGGAGCCAGGAAGGCCCGCGGCGACTGGACCCAGCTCGCCGTCGCCGCGCCTTGCTTCGGGGGTGTCGCGCTCACGCCCATCTACGATGCTCGTCTTGAGCATCGGGACATCACCCGAACGGGATGAGGGCTTCACAAACCAGCCGCCTGCGGGCGCGTGGCCGATCGCCGCGACGCTCTCGCTTTCGCGTTCACCCAGGTGATTGGCGCACACCGGCCATTCGTGCGCAGTCGCTTGAGATAGCGTCCGTTCCAATCGGGACTGCGGCATCGATGCCTGCACGGTCGAGCGAGAGGGAGCATCATATGGCTGCTGTGGAAGCTGAGACGCACAGGACGCTGGCGGGGCTAGCCGCCGGCGGGGCGATCGCGCCCCGGGTAGGGGGTCCGAAGGTGGTCGCCGCCGCGCCCGAGATCATGCTTGCGATGGGGCTGGCGATCGACGAGGAGGGGCGGCCGTTAGCGATGCGGCTGTCAAGCGATGGCTGACGAGAAGCGGAAGCAGCGGGCGGCGGAGTTCATCGAGCCCTTCCGGGTCAAGCCCGGGTCGAAGGTCACGCTCGCCAAGGACTTCGACCCCGCGTTCAGGGCCGGGGTCAACAAGAAGAAGGACGGCGTCGCGCTGCTCGAGGAGGGGGTGCGGCTGCTGAGCGAGTATCAGGCGCGGTTGGCGGCGCAGAACACGTGGGGTGTGCTCGTGGTCCTGCAGGCGCTGGACGCGGCGGGCAAGGACGGAACGATCCGCCACGTGATGAGCGGCGTGAACCCCCAAGGTGTGGCGGTGCACAGTTTCAAACAGCCGTCGGCCGAGGAGCTCGATCACGACTTCCTGTGGCGGTACGCGCGGCATTTGCCCGCGCGCGGTGAGATCGGGATCTTCAACCGGTCTCAGTACGAGGAGGTCCTCGTGGTCAGAGTGCACCCGGAGATCCTCGATCACGAGCAGCTGCCCGCGTCGGCCAAGCGCAAGCGGGACGTGTGGCAGCGGCGGTATCGGCAGATCAATGATTGGGAGCGGTATTTGGCCGAGAACGGGATCCGGGTGGTGAAGCTGTTCCTCAACCTGTCCAAGGAGGAGCAGCGGATCCGGTTCCTGCGACGGCTGGACCTGCCGGACCACAACTGGAAGTTCTCGGCCGCCGACGTCAACGAGCGCGGGTACTGGGATCACTACCAGAAGGCGTTCTCGGAGATGCTCACGCACACGAGCACCGAGTGGGCGCCGTGGTACGTGATCCCCGCCGACCGGAAATGGTTCGCGCGGATCGGCGCCAGCGCGGTTCTGGTCCACGCGCTGATGGAGATCAATCCCCGATTCCCGACCGTCACCAAGGAGCAGCGGGAGGCTCTGCTGGAGGTCAAGCGAGACCTTGAGGCCCAGGCACCCGAGGGCGCGCAGGCCGACCCGTTCGACCACGAACAGACGGCCGCGGCGACCGCCGCGAGCGACGGCCGGAACGGCCATCGCCTCGACGCTCCCGTTGCCGCCCCGGATGACGGGCCGGCATCCGGCTAGGGGCGGCGCCGATGGCAACGACGATCCGCCCACAGATCGACCACGCCGCCGGCGCGGACGGCTGGTACCGGGTCGCCGCGGACGACGTCGCGACGAGACTGGGTGTTGATCCGTCGGTCGGGCTCTCTCGCGAGAGAGCCGACGAGCTGCTCCAAAGCCATGGTCCGAATGCGCTGCCGGCGGAAGAGGCGGTGCCGGGCTGGAGGCGGTTCGCGGAGCAGTACCGCAGCTACATGCAGATCATCCTGGTGGCCGCCGCGATCGTGTCGCTCGCGATCAGGGAGTGGAGCACCGGCGTCCTGCTGATCCTGATCACGGTGCTCAACGCGGTCGTCGGCCTGCGCCAGGAGGGCAAGGCCCAGAGCGCGATGAACGCGCTCAAGGCGATGGTCAAGGCCACCGCGCGAGTGCGCCGCGACGGGTCCGAGGCCGAGATCCCGGTCGAAGACGTCGTGGTGGGCGACGCCGTCGTGCTGGAGGCCGGCGACGATGTGCCCGCAGACGGACGGATCATCCAGGCCAGCTCCCTGCAGATCGACGAGGCCGCGCTGACCGGCGAGAGCGTGCCCGCCTCCAAGGGCGTCGAGGTGCCCGAAGGCGACGATCTCCCCCCCGGGGAGCAGACCGACATGGTGTTCATGCACACGCCGGTCACGCACGGAAGCGGCGTGATGATCGTGACCGCGACCGGTGGTGACACCGAGGTCGGCAAGATCGCCGGCATGCTCGCGACGACGAAACGCGAGCAGACGCCGCTGACCAAGCAGCTGAACACGTTGACGCTGTGGATCGCGGCGGCGGCGGGCGTGACGATGGTGATCATGTTCGTGCTGGGCGCGCAGCGCGGCCTGTCCTCGACGGTCGTGTTCACGAGCGCGGTGGCGCTCGCGATCGCGGCGATCCCGGAGGCGATGCCGACCGTGCTCCAGGTGGTCATGTCGCTCGGCGCCGCGGACCTCGCGCGGCACGGGGCGGTGCTGACGGATCTGGCCTCGGTCGAGACGCTCGGTTCGACGTCCGCGATCAACTCGGATAAGACCGGGACGCTGACGATGAACCAGATGACGGCGGTCGAGGTTCTCGACCCGACCGACCGCTTCACGATCTCGGGCTCCGGTTACGAGCTCGAGGGCAAGGTCCAGCACGCCGCCGGCTCGTCGGACACGATCGAGGACGCGATCCTGCCCTACGTCGTGGCGAGCGACGCCACGCTTGTCGACGGCAACGTGGTGGGCGATCCGACCGAGGGCGCGCTGCTCGTGCTCGCGCACAAGGCAGGCCTCGATATCGACGCCACGCGGGATCAGCACCCGCGCTTGGCGACGCTGCCATTCGACCCCACATACAAGCTGATGGCGGCCTTCACCAAAGCGACCGACGCGTCTGGCAACGACGTGGTGCGCTGCTACGTGAAGGGCGCGGCCCCGGCGGTCATGAGCCACGCTTCGGGCGCGCTGTCCGCGGGGCAGAGCATCCCTTGGGACGACGACCTGCGCGCGCGGGCGCAGGCCAACGTGCAAAGGATGGGCGAAGCGGGCCTTCGGGTGATGGCGGCGGCGTTCTGCGACCTCGATCCCGCCTCGTTCGACGCCGACGGCGACCTGCTGGGCTACGTCGAGGGCCTCGAGATGACGAGCCTCGTCGGCATGGTCGACCCAGCCCGCGCCGAGTCGGGGCCGGCGGTGGAGGATGCACAGTCGGCGCACATCCGGGTGCGGATGGTCACCGGCGACGACGTCATCACCGGCGCGGCGATCGCGAAGCAGCTCGGGATCGAGGGCGACGCGATCCTCGGCGCGGAGTTCGCCGCGCTCGACGAATCCGAGCGGTTGGCGCGGATCGACCAGATCGGCGTCGTCGGCCGAGTCGCGCCCGAGCACAAGGTGCTGCTGGTGGACACGCTGAAGCAACAGGGCCACGTGGTGGCGATGACCGGCGACGGGGTCAACGACGCGCCGTCGATCAAGGCGGCGCACATCGGCGTGGCGATGGGCAGCGGCACCGAGGTGGCCAAGAACGCGGCACGGATGATCCTCACCGACGACAACTTCGCGACGATCGTGCGCGCGGTCTCGGAGGGCCGCAAGCTCTACGACAACCTCAGCAAGTACGTCCGGTTCGTGCTGATCTCGCTGGTGGCGTTCGTGCTCACGTTCCTCGGCGCGACGGTCCTGAACATCGCCGAGGGTCAGCCGTTCTCGCCGGCGCAGGTCCTGTACATCCATTTCTTCGTCAGCGCGCCGTTCGGCGTCGCGCTCGGCCTCGACCAGGCGACCGCGGGGCTGATGGAGCGCCGGCCGCGACCCAGCACCGAGTCGATCGTGAACCGCGGCGTGCAGCTCACCTCGGGGCTGGTCGGCCTGTACATGGCGATCGTCATGGACCTGCTGATCTACTTCGGCAAGCAGCACTACCACAGCACGGCGGTCGGGTCGTCGATCGGGCTGAGCGCGTTCGCGTTGATGCTGATCGTGTCCGCGTACGAGTGCCGGAGCATCTCGGGCTCGGCGCTGGTGAGCCAGACCTTCGACAACGCGAACATGAACTGGACGGCGGCCGTCGAGCTCGCGCTCGCGGTGATGATCACGCAGATGGACCTGTTCAACCGTCTGCTGAAGACGACGCCACTCACCTCTCCGCAGTTCGGGCTGTCGGTGGGCTCGGCGGTGCTGCTGCTCGTCCTGTGGGAGATCGGCAAGCTGATCGCCCGCCGTCAGTGACCCGCGCCTAGCCGCCTCGATGGCCACGCCCTCGCTCCCCGGGATCCGGTCGCTGGCGAGCTACCGGATGTCGTGGCTCCGCAGCGACGTGGTCGCCGGCGTCGTGCTGACCACGCTGCTCGTACCCCAGGGGATGGCCTATGCCGAGCTCGCCGGCCTGCCGGCGATCACCGGTCTGTACACCACGATCCTGTGCCTGATCGGGTATGCCGTGTTCGGGCCGTCGCGGATCCTCGTACTGGGCCCGGACTCGTCGCTCGGCCCGATGATCGCGGCCACGATCCTCCCGATCGTCGGCTCCGACGGCAGCCCCGAGCGCGCGATCGCGCTGGCCTCGATGATGGCGCTGGTCGTCGGCGCGATCATGATCCTGGCGGGGATCGCGAGGCTCGGCTTCATCGCCGACCTGCTCTCCAAGCCGACGCAGATCGGCTACATGAACGGGCTGGCGCTGACGATCCTGGTCGGGCAGCTGCCGAAGCTGTTCGGGTTCTCGACCGACGCCAACGGGCTGATCAATGAAGCGCATGCGTTCATCCACGGGGTGGCGTCGGACGAGACGGTCGGGGCGGCGGTCGCGATCGGCCTCATCAGCCTGGCGCTGATCCTGGCGCTCAATCGCTGGCTGCCGCGCGTTCCCGGGGTGCTCGTCGCGGTCGTCGTCGCGATCGCCGCGGCCTCGGTGTTCGATCTGGCCAGCCACGGCGTCTCGCTCGTGGGCAAGCTTCCCAAGGGGTTCCCTCCGCTTACCGTGCCGAATCCCGTGTCCGACCTCCCGCTGCTGGTCGCCGGAGCGCTCGGGATCGTGCTCGTCGCGCTCGCCGACACGATCTCGACCGCGTCGGCGTTCGCCGCACGCACCGGCCAGGAGGTCGACGGCAACGGCGAGATGATCGGGATCGGCGCCGCCAACGTCGCCGCCGGCTTCTTCCAGGGATTCCCCGTGAGCACGAGCGGCTCGCGCACCGCGGTCGCCGAACAATCCGGCGCCAAGACGCAGGTCACGGGTCTTGTCGGCGCGGCTCTGATCGTGCTGATGCTCGTGCTCGTCCCCGGGCTGCTCAAGAACCTCCCCAACCCGACGCTCGCCGCGGTCGTGATCGCCGCGTCGCTGTCGCTGGCCGACATCCCCGGGACCGTGCGGCTGTGGAAGCAGCGCCCCGTCGAGTGCCTGCTGGCGATCGCCGCCTTCCTCGGCGTCGCGCTCCTCGGCGTGCTCGAGGGCATCGCGGTGGCGGTGGCGCTGTCGATCCTCAACGTGTTCCACCGGGCGTGGCGGCCCTACCAGACGACGCTCGGGCGTGTCCCCGGGCTCGCCGGGCAGCACGACCGCCAGCTCCACCCCGAAGCCGAGGGGTTGCCGGGGCTGGTCATCTTCAGGTTCGACGCGCCCCTGTTCTTCGCCAACGCGCGAGCGTTCCGCGACGAGATCCGGACGCTCGCCGCCGCCGACCCGCGCCCGGAGTGGATCGTGATCGCGGCCGAGCCGATCACCGATGTCGACACCACCGCGGCCGACATGCTCGGCGACCTCGACGAGGAGCTGAACGCGAACGGCACGTCGCTGGTGTTCGCCGAGCTCAAGGAACCGGTACGGAGGAGACTCGAGCGGTACGAGCTGATCGGCCCGCTCGATCCCGACCATTTCTTCCCCACGCTCGACGCCGCCGTCCAGGCGTTCCGCAAGAAGACCGGCGCGGACTGGGTGCCGGCACCCCAATAGCGAGGCGTGCGGTGGGAGTGTTAGATTCCAACCCGACAATGTGCGCGTGACGACCACCGCTAGGTTCGCTGCGGAAAGTTACGTACTCGCCGGGGCGTTGACCGCTGAACGAGATCGGATCATTGCCTGTCGGATTACCTCTGACGGAGGAGTTGCCGCCGCTCGCGGAGGCGAAGCTCGCGGCGCCGCGGTTGCGGCGCGGCATGGTGCACCGGCCGCGGCTCGGGCATGCTCTCGAGGCCGGCGTGGAGGCCGCCCTGACCCTGGTCGCAGCTCCTGCCGGGTACGGCAAGACCACCGCCGTGCGTGCCTGGGCGGAGGACTCCGGCAGCGCGCTCGCGTGGGTGACGCTCGACGCAGGCGATAACGAGCCCGCCCGGCTGTGGACATATGTGGCGACCGCGGTGGATCGGGTCCGCAACGGCCTCGGCCGCCGCGCGCTCAACCGGCTGCGCGCGCCCGGAATAGCAGTCGAGGTCGCGGTCGATGAGGTCATGAACGGGATCGCGGAGTTCGGCCGGCCGTTCACGCTTGTGCTCGACGAGCTGCAGACGGTTACCGACACGGAGTGCCTGGCGTCGCTCGACTACGCGATCGAGCGGCTGCCGCCGAGCGCGCGGCTGATCGTGATCACCCGAGCCGATCCGGCGCTCGAGCTCGCGCGTCTCCGGGCACGTGGCGCCCTCGCCGAGGTGCGGGCCGCCGACCTCGCGTTCACGCTCGCCGAGGCACGTGAGTTGCTTGTTGATCGCGCCCGGGTCGCGCTGGACGACGGGCAGATCAAGATCCTCCGCACCCGCACCGAGGGCTGGCCGGCCACGCTGTACCTGGCCGCGCTGTGGCTGCGGTCGGTCGAGGACCCGGACCGCGCGGTGCTCGAGTTCGGCGGCGGGCATCGCTACGTGGCCGAATTCCTCAGTCACGAGGTCCTCGCCTCGCTGGACCCCCGCCGCCGCTCGTTCCTGCTGCGCGCAGCCGTACTCGGGAGCTTCACCGCGGAGCTTTGTGACGCCGTGCTCGGCCGTTCGGACTCGGCGGAGCTGCTCCGCGAACTCGAGGATTCGAACATGTTCGTGGTGAGCCTCGAGCGCCGGGAGTGGTTCCGAGTCCACGCGCTGTTCGCCGAGTTCGCGACCGCCCAGCTCGGTGCGGTGGAACCGACCGTCCCGCAGACGATCCACCGGCGCGCCGCCGAATGGTTCCGCGCACGGGGTCTGGTCGTGGAGGCGGTCCAGCACGCCGCGGCCCGCCGGTGACCTCGAGGTCGTGGCCAACCTCCTCAGTGAGTACCACCTCGCGCTGATCCGGAACGGCCGCTCGGGGACGCTGCTGCGATGGGCCCAGACGCTTCCCGACGACCTCTTGATCGAGCGCCCCGACGCGGCGGTCGCGGCCGCGACCGCCGCGCTGCTCATCGGCCGGATGACCCGCGAGCGCCGCCGGTTCCTCCGGATCGCGGACCGCGCCAGAGCGAAGCATCCCGAGCGATTCGGGACCTATGAGGAATGCGTGACGGCGATGGTTCGTGCCGCAGGACTCGACGATGGGGTGGGGGCGGCGGTCGTCGAGAGGTACCGGGCGGTCGAGCTGGCTCAGCGCAGCGTCGACGAGACCTTGGTCGCGGCACTCGCGGCACTCGCGCGCGCCCTGTACTTCGCAGGGGAGCTCGACGGGGCCCGAAGCGCGGCAGCGCGTGCCATCGAGCACCCCGACACGGCCCGGCGCGCCCCCGGCGTAGCGGTGGCGCATGCGGTCCTCGCCCTGGTCGCCACCGATCGCGGTCGCCTCGCCTCGGCTCGCGACCACGCGCAGGCGGCGCACGCGATCGTCGGCAGGATCACCAGCAGCAGGAGCTGGCTCGGGTCGATCGTGGCCGAGGCGCTCGGAGCGGTCCTGGCGGCGGAGGGTGATCTCGTCGGCGCCGAGCGCGAGCTCTCCCACGCGGAACGCTTCCTCGAGGACGAGCTCCCGACGGCGACGCACGCGCGGCTGCTCATCCGGCTCGCCGGCGTCCGCTGTCGCCGCGGCCGGCTCGATGACGCCGACGACACGCTCCGCCGGGCCCGTGAGAAGCTGGCCGAGCTCGCCGACAGCGGAGCGGTGCCGCTGTTCGCCGACGAGGTCGCGAGCAACCTCGCGCGGGCCCGTCGCGAGGCCGGCAACGGCCACGTCCTCGACCTGCCCAGTGAGGCCGAGCTCCCGGTGCTCCGCCTGCTGGCCACCGACCTGTCGGTCCGGCAGATCGGCGCCGAGCTGTTCCTGTCGCCCAACGTCGCATGTGCAAACGTAGCGACGATTGGGCGGAGGTGGAACGTATCGTGCAGCACGTCACGGAGCTCGGAGTGACGCTGGTCAGCGTGACCGCGGTCGACGATCGGACCGGCAGCTTGGAGTAGGCTGGCGAGGGTCCGGAGCGCCGGGCGCCTCAGGCCGCGGAGCCCGGTCGATCGGAGGGTGTGGAGCGATGCCGCGAAGGGCAGACGAGGCGGGCGAGGAGCTGATCGAGACCGTCTGCGCCCGCCTCCGAGACCAGGTTTCGCCCGAGCTTATCGACCAGTGCGAGGCGTTCGTGCGACGGTTCTATCGTTGGGTGCCGGTTGAGGACCTCGGCGGGCGCAGCGTCGATGACTTGTGTGGAGCGGCGATGGCCAGCTGGCGCTTCGCCGGGGACAGGAAGGCGGGCACCGCCGGCGTTCGTGCGTACAACCCGACGGCCCGAGACTATGGCTGGCAGTCGACGAGCACGGTCGTCGAGATCGTCAGCGATGACATGCCGTTCCTGGTGGATTCGGTCGGTATGGAGCTTGCCCGTCTCGGCCACGGGATTCGGCTCTCGATCGTACCGGTCATCGATGTGCTCCGGGATGGGGATGGGCGTCTCGCCGCCGTCTTGCCGGCCGGCGCGGGAGTCGGCGATGCGGTGAAGGAAACCGTGATGCAGTTCGAAGTCGATCGCGCTTCCGGCCCCGAGCGGCTGGAGGCGCTGGTCGCTTGCGTGCGCCGTGTCCTGGGCGACGTCAAAGCCGCGGCGGAGGACGAGCAGATGATGCGAGAGCGAATGCGGGAGATCGCGGCTGAGCTCGAGCCCGCGCCGGCCCCGCTCGCCGCCAGCGAGGCGAAGGAGGTCAGTGCCTTCCTCGAGTGGGCGGGCGCGGGAAAGTTCATCCTCCTCGGGTACCGTGAGTACGACTTGGTCAGCGAGGCAGGCGAAGACTCTCTTCGCGCGATCGATGGCACGGCCCTGGGGATTCTCAGGCACACGAGCGCGGTCGGATCGGCGAGCTTCGCGAGGCTCCCCAGCGAGGTTCGGGCGTTGGCTCGATCCCCGCACGCGCTGATCCTGACCAAGGCGAACTCGCGCTCGACCGTGCACCGGCCCCTGTATCTCGATTACATCGGCGTGAAGCGGTTCGAGCGAGGGGGGGTCTGCGGCGAGCGCCGTTTCCTCGGCTTGTACACGGCCGCTGCCCAGGAGACGGGCCCGCGCCAGATCCCGATCTTGCGGGGAAAGGTCGACGCCGTCATCCGCCGGGCGGGGTTCCCTCCAGATGGCCATCTGGCGAAGGAGCTCACCAAGACGCTTCACGGTTACCCGCGCGATGAGCTGTTTCAGATCACCGAAGATGAGCTGTTCGCGATCTCCACGGGCATCGTCGCGCTCGCCGAACGCCAACGTGTACGCCTGTTCGTGCGCGGCGATGTCTACAAGCGGTTCGTGTCGTGTCTGGTCTTCGTCCCTCGCGACCGGTACAACACGGAGAACCGCGAGCGGATCGCCTCGGTCCTGAGGGACGCGTTCGGCGCGAGCGACACGGAATGGTCGGTGCACCTATCGGACTCCAAGCTCGCACGGCTCCACTGGATCGTGCGGACGAGGGTTGGCGTCGCCGATGTCGACGTCGAAGCGATCGAGCGACGGATCGCCGAGGTGACGCGACCCTGGACCGGCCACCTCGCGGATGCGCTTAGAGAGGTCTACGGCGAGGAGCGTGGCGATGTGCTGTTTCGCCGGTACGAGTCAGCGTTCCCGCTCGCCTACCGCGAGGACTGGGAGGCTCGCGCTGCGGTTCTCGACGTCGACCGGGCCGAGACGGTCGTTGCCGGCAGGAGAATGGTCATCAACGTCTACCAGAACGAGGATGCCGACCGAACATCGCTGCGTTGCAAGCTGTTGAGCCCGGGTGAACCGATCGCACTTTCGGACGTCGTGCCGGTGCTCGAGAACATGGGCTTGCGGGTCACCGACGAGCGTCCGTACGAGCTCAAGCCGGAGGGTCTGGGTTCCATCTGGATCTACGACATCGGGGTCGTGTGCGGCTTCGACGTCGACCTCCGGATCGAGGCGACCCGGACCCGGTTCCAAGATGCGTTCACGCAGGTGTGGATGCGAGACCTGGAGAACGACCGGCTCGGCGCGCTGGTGCTGCGGGCCGGTTTGACGGGCCGCGAGGTCTCGTTGCTGCGGGCGCTGTTGAAGTACCTCCGCCAGGCCGGCGCGACGTTCAGCGATCGCTACCTGCAGCAGGCGCTGACCGGAAACCCATCCGTCGCGAGGCTGCTCGTAGAGCTGTTCAGGGCGCGGCTCGACCCTGAACGGTGCGACCGCGCGACAGCCGAGCGGGTCGAGGTCGAGATCAGGCGCGCGATCGACGGCATCTCAACCGCCGATCGAGCCCGCATCCTGCGCGACTGTCTGGCGCTCGTGCGCGCCACCAGCCGCACCAACTACTTTCAGCGTTCTCCGCACGGGCAGCCACGAGCCCAGCTGGCCGTCAAGCTGGATCCGTCGCGGCTGCCCTTCCTCCGAGCGCCGCGTCCGCCGTTCGAGACTTTCGTCTATTCACCGCGGATCGAGGGTGTATACGTCCGAGGCGGGAGGGTCGCGCGAGGCGGGATCCGCTTGTCCGACCGTCGGGAGGACTTCCGCGCGGAGGCGCTCGATCAGCTGCGGGAAGAGACGGTCAAGAACGCGGTCATCGTTCCGGTCGGGGCCAAGGGCGTGTTCGTGACCAAGCAGCCGCCATCCACGGGTGGACGCGAGGCTCTGCTCGAGGAGATCGCCGAGTGTTATCGCCTGTTCCTGTCAGGCCTCCTCGATGTCACTGACAACATCGTCGGCGGCAAGGTCGTTCCGCCGCCTGCCGTGATCGGCGATGACGAGGAAGACGTCTGCCTCGTGGTCGCACCGGACGAGGGAACGGCCTCGCTGTCGGAACTGGCAAACAGGGTCGCAGCGGACCGTGGCTTCTGGCTCGGTGATTCGTTCGCCGCCGGCGGCGCGAACGGCTATGACCACGAGAAGCTCGGTATTGGGGCGCGTGGCGCGTGGGAGTCCGTCAGGCGTCATTTCCGAGGCCTCGGAGTCGCGGTGGACTCAGACGAGTTCACCGTGGTTGGAATCGGCGACGTGGCAGGAGACGCACTCGGCCGCGGGATGTTGCTCTCGCCGCACATCAAGCTCGTGGCCGCATTCGATGCCGATCATGTGTTCCTCGATCCGGATCCGGATCCGGAAGCCGGCCTGATCGAGCGACGCCGGCTGGCCGGGCTCCCGGCCGCGTCGTGGGGCGATTACGACCCTGCCGTGATCTCCGAGGGCGGTGGGGTGTTCCCCCGGTCGGCTGGGGCGCTTTTGGTGTCGGCGCAGGTACGCGAGGTGCTCGGCGTCGCAGAGGAGACGCTCACCCCGGATGAGCTGATTCGAGCGCTTCTGCGTGCCCCGGTCGATCTCCTCTGGAACGGCGGACTCGGCACGTTCATCAAAGCCCGATCGGAGGCTCATGCCGAGATCGGCGACAAGGCCAACGACACCGTGCGCATCGATGGAACCGAGCTGCGTTGCCGAGTTGTCGGCGAGGCCCGCTGCGGCGGATTCACCCAGAAGGGCCGGATCGAGTACGCGATCTCCGGAGGGCGGATCAACACTGACGCAATTGACACCGCGGCGGAAGTCATCTGCTCCGACCACGAGGTGAATCTGAAGATCCTGCTGGACGGCGCCATGGCGGATCGCGAGATCACACGCTCGGAGCGCGACCGGCTCATGAGCGACCTCGAAGACGCAGTTGCGCAACGTGTTCTCAACGAGAGCTATTCGCAGGCGCTCGCGCTCAGCCTCGAACGCAGGCAGGCTTCGGATCTGCTCGACCTCCACGCCCGGCTCATCGACGACCTCGAGGAGCGAGGCTTGCTCGATCGTGAGCTCGCGCAGCTGCCGTCCGACGAGCGTATTCGCGAACTCGAGGCCGCAAACGAGGGCCTGACGGCGCCTGAGCTCGCGGTCCTCCTCGGCTACGCGAAGGTCGCGCTGTGCCGGGACCTGCTGGAGTCGGACGTTCCCGAAGAGGAGTACCTCCGCGACCAGCTAGCGGACTCGCTGCCCTCGCCGCTGCGCGAGCGATTTCGGCCGCATATGCGCAACCACCGCCTGCGTCGAGAGATCGTCACGACCGATCTCGCCAACCACATCGTCGATCGGCAGGGTACGACATTCGTGTCCCGGCTGGCCGAGGAGACGGGGGCGGACACCGCGCACGTCGCGCGCGCCTACGCCGTGGCCGTGGCCGTCTTCGAGATGCGCGGATTCTGGGACGACGTCGAAGCACTCGACGATCTTGTCGATGAGGAGAGGCAGTTCAAGCTGCTGGTCCAGGGACGCAGACTTGTCACGCGCGCATCGCGCTGGCTGGTCGGCAACCGCCGGCCCCCGCTTGACATCGCGGCGGCGATCGCGGACTACGCACCCGGCGCGGCCAGCCTCCAGGAAGCCCTGCCCGAACTGCTGAACGGCCTCGACAGCCACGCCTGGGCTGCCCGCCGGCGGCAGTTCGCCGGTCCGGGCATTCCAACCGGACTCGCATCGCGGGTCGCCGCGATGGACGCCCTGTTCTTCACGTTCGACATCGTCGACAGCGTCCGCGGGACCGACCAACCCGTCCGGATCGCCGCCACCGTCCACCTCGGACTCGAGCGGCGCCTCGAGCTAGGCTGGCTCCGCGACGGCATCCTCGGCCTGCCGCGCGGCAATATCTGGCAGACACTCGCCCGTTCCTCCCTGCGAGACGACTTGTACAAGACCCACCGCGCGATCACCGCGGCGATCCTCCAGGCCACCTCCAGCGACATCGACGTCGACGCCGCGATCGATCAATGGGTGAGAGCCCGCGGTCCGAGCGTCGAGCGGTACATGGCAAAACTTCGCGACGTCCGCACGGCACCCGGAAACGAGTTCGCCACCCTCCTCGTCGCTGTCGGGGGACTCGCAGACCTCGGTCACCCGGAAGCATCTCGGACCACCGTACTGTCCTGAGTGGCGCGCCCGCGATGCAGTTCTATCTCAACGGTTACAAGCCCGGCGATCCGTCGGTTGAGGAGCCGCATCCGTCCGTCGCGGAGCGGACGGGAGACCTTCCCGAAGCCGTCGACGTCCTGATCGTCGGGTGCGGTCCGGCCGGACTGGTGCTGGCCGCCCAGATGAGCAACTTCCCCGACATCACGACCGTGATCGTCGACCGCAGGGACGGTCCGCTGGAGGTGGGTCAGGCCGACGGGGTCGCGTGCCGGACGGTCGAGATGTTCGAGGCGTTCGGTCTCGCCGATCGTCTCGTGAACGAGGCCTACAGCGTGAACGAGGTGTGCTTCTGGCGCCCGGATCCCGAAGACCGCAGCAGAATCAAGCGGACCGGGCGGATCCTGGACACCGAGGAGGGCTTGTCGGAGTTCCCGCACGTGATCGTCAACCAGGCGCGCATGCTCGCGTACCTCCGAGATCACATGGGGCGCTCGCCCAGCCGGCTGGCGCCGTTCTACGGCCTGCTGGCGAGCGACGTCGATGTGGACACGAGCGGGTCGACCGGGTACCCGGTGAGGGTCACCCTCCGTCACGTCCGGCAGCTGGAAGAGACCGGGGACACCTCGACGGTCCGGGCCAAGTACGTCGTCGGCTGTGACGGCGCGCGCAGCCAGATCCGCACCTCGATCGGCCGCGTGCTCGCCGGTGATGCGACGGACGAGTCCTGGGGCGTGATGGATGTGCTGGCCGTCACCGACTTTCCGGACATCCGCGTCAAGTGCGCGATCTATTCGGCGAACCACGGCAACATCCTGATCATCCCGCGCGAGGGCGGATACCTGGTCCGGCTGTACGTCGAGCTTGACGAATCCGGCGACGGCGAGGGCGGCGACAAGCGGAGGGTGACCCCGGAGGAGCTGGCGCGGGCCGCGAATCGGATCCTGCACCCGTACAGCATTCAGGTCAAAGACGTCGGATGGTGGTCGGTATACGAGATCGGCCAGCGCCTGTGCGACAAGTTCGACGACGTGCCGGTGGAGGACATGGCCACTCGCCTGCCGCGGGTGTTCGTCGCCGGCGATGCCTGTCACACGCACAGTGCCAAGGCCGGTCAGGGCATGAACGTGTCGATGGCCGACGCCTGGAACCTGGGGTGGAAGCTGGCTTCCGTCCTGCGGGGAATCGCCAAGCCCGAGCTCCTGCACACATACTCCGAGGAGCGTCAGGCAGTCGCCAGGCAACTCATCGATTTCGACCGTGAGTTCTCGAGGCTGTTCAGCGCCCGTGCGTCGAGGTCCGCAGAAGCCGGAGGCAACGATGCTGACTCCGAGGCCTTCCAGCGGTATTTCATCGCCCAGGGCCGGTTCACCGCGGGAATGGCGACCAGTTACGCCCCGTCGATGATCACCGCCGAAGCGACCTTCCAACGTCTCGCGGTGGGCTTTCCGATCGGGATGCGCTTCCACTCCGCCCGGGTCATCCGGTTGGCCGATGCCAAACCCGTTCACCTCGGCCACGCCGCGCGGGCCGACGGCGCCTGGCGCATCTACATCTTCGCCGACCGGAGTGACCCGGCGGACCCGAGCTCGCAGGCCCGGACCCTGTGCGAGTTCCTGTCCTCAGACGCCTCTCCGATCAACCACTCCACAGCGCCCGGCGCCGGTCCCGACGCGGTGATCGACGTGCGTGCCGTCTTTCAGCACGGGCATCGTGAGCTGGCCGTCGACAAGATGCCGTCGATCCTGCTGCCGAGGAAGGGGAAGTTCGGGCTGATCGACTACGAGAAGATGTTCTGCCCCGACCCGAATGCCGATGACATCTTCGAGCTCCGCGGGGTGAACCGCGACACGGGATGCATGGTCGTCGTCCGCCCCGACCAGTACGTCTCACATGTCCTCCCACTGCACGGCTACGAGGCGCTCGCCGACTTCTTCGAGAGGATCCTGATCGATCGGTAAGGCGCGAGCGCGCAGCGTGTAAGGCCGGCGGGACCTCGACTCGATCCATCTTTCCGATGCGCTCGGACCGTCACGGCTGCATGATCCGTCAGTGCACTGAAACTGTCACAGGAGGGGTCTCATGCAAGTGGTCCGTTCAGCCGACGGCACCGCTATCGCCGTCGAACGTTCAGGCGACGGCCCGCCGCTGGTCCTCGTCGGCGGCGCGTTCCAGGACCGGTCCTCGATGAACGCGGTCGCGGCGGGGCTGCGAGACGCCTTCACGGTCTACGAGTACGACCGACGAGGACGGGGAGGCAGCGACGACACGCCTCCGTATGCGATCGAGCGAGAGGTCGAGGATCTCGCCGCGTTGATCGAAGCCGCCGGCGGACCGGCGTTCGTGTTCGGCCAGTCCTCCGGCGGTGCGCTGGCGCTCGAAGCCGCGGCACGCGGGGTGCCCGTCCGTGCGCTCGTCGTCAACGAGCCCCCGTACGCCGAAGGCCCCACTGCTGAATTCGCCGTACGCCTGGAGAAGCTGGTCGAACAGGGACGGCCGGGAGAAGCAACCGTGGCCTTCCTCGCGCTCGTCGGCACCCCGCCGACGGTGATCGCGCAGATGAAGGCCGCGCCCGGTTGGCCGCTGCGCCACGCGTTCGCTCGGACTCTCTCCCACGAGATCCGGCTGTGCAACAACGGCGAGTTGCCCGCTGACCGGCTGGCCGCCGTTTCCGCCCCCACGCTCGTGCTCGCCGGCGAGACCAGCGCGGCCTGGGCCCGCGATACAGCACGAGCGGTCGCGGACACGGTGTCGATCGGCCGGACACAGGTTCTCGCCGGCCAGGGGCACGTGATCGACGACGACGTCCTCATCTCGGTGCTGAGGGAGTTCTTCCTCTCGCAGCGCGCTAGCGCCGATCGCGCCGTTTGCGAGCGGATGCATCCGTGACTGAGAGCGGTGCCTAGCTCTAATCCCGCCCGCGGAACGCCCGGGTATGTCGTTGGCGAGCGACGGAATCGTCGAAGCCCGAGACGACCGCCGGCGCGCTGAACAGGAACCCCTGTCCACGGTCGCACCCCAGCTCGATGAGGCGCTCGAGCTGGCCTGACCGCTCGATTCCTTCGGCGGTGACCGACAGGCCGAGCGCGTGGGCAAACTGGATCACGGCCGCGACGATCGAGGCGTCGTCTTCGGATCGGTCGACGGGGCCGATCAGCGATCGGTCTATCTTCACCTGGCTGACCGGGAGCCGGCGCAGTTGCTCCAGGGAGGTATAGCCGGCACCGAAGTCGTCGAGCGCGAGGCCCACTCCCGCGGAGGTGACGTCGGCGAGCGAGCCGAACGCGTCGGGCACCTCGTCGAACAGGATCCGCTCGCTCAGTTCGAGCACCAGCCGCGACGGGTCGAGGCCGGTCTCGGCGAGGATCGCGGCGGTGTCCTGGTGGAGGTCGCCCCGGCGGAGGCGGCCGGCGGAGACGTTGACCGAAACGTGAAGCGGCACCGGCCACCCACGAGCTTGCCGGCAGGCCTCACCCAGCACCCACCGATCGACCGCGTCGATCAAACCGGTCTCCTCGGCAAGCGGCAAGAAGCTGTCCGGCAGAAGCGTTCCGCGATTTGGATGATCCCAGCGCACGAGCGCCTCGTGTCCGACGAGCCGTCCAGTGACGAGCTCGCAGTACGGCTGGAACAAGACGCGGAGCTGACCGGTCCGGAGACCCCGTCGCAGTTCGACGGCGATCTGGTGGCGCCGGGTGACCTCTTGCCCGAGCAGATGCGTGAACGTCTCGGCGCGTCCGCCACCGCGGGCCTTGGCGCGGTACATGGCAGCATCCGCGCTGCGCAAGAGGTGCTGCACGTCGGTTCCGTCCTCGGGAGAGATGGCCACGCCGATACTTGCGTTGACGGTCAGCTCGTGACCGCCGATCAGCTCCGAACCGCTGAGCGCGGCCAGGCACTTGTCGGTCACGAGGTGAATGTCACTGCGGTTCGCCATCTCGGGCAGGAGGATCGCGAATTCGTCACCCCCCAGCCGCGCGAGGGTGTCTTCGGCCCTGAGGCAGCGCCGCAACCGCTGCGCGACCACGACCAGCACCTCGTCTCCGATCTCGTGCCCGAGGCTGTCGTTGATGATCTTGAACCGATCGAGGTCGAGGAAGAGCACCGCCACCGGGGTGTCGTGTCGCTTGGCCATGACGAGCGCCCGCTCGAGGCGGTCGTGAAACAACGCCCGGTTGGGCAATCCCGTGAGCCGGTCGGTGTAGGCGAGCCGGCGGAGCTCGCGCTCGAGCTCGCGGCGCTCGGTGACATCCCGGAACACCAGCGCGCGACCCGCCGTCGCACCCCGGGCATCCTCCAACGGCGTCACAGCAAGCTCCATGTCGCGCTGGCGCTCGGAGGTGCCGAATTGCACGTCGTACACCCCCGGGTCCGGGTACCCGATCGGGAGCGCAAGGTCGGACAGCAGTGACGCGACCGGCCGGCCGACCAACTCCCCGGCTCCCCGGCCCAGCAACCGGAGCGCCGCGGGATTGAGATCCACCACATGGCCGTACGCGTCGGCCACCAGCACCGCGTCGCGCATCGTCTCGACGACGCGAGTGCGGGCGACCGGACGTAGATCGAGCAGCCGGTATCGCAGGACGCCGAGCACCAACACCCATGCCGCCACCGAAGCCGCCAGCGGGCTCGGGTCGAGGTGCTGGAAGGGCGGCGCGTTGAAATCCTCCAACGCGTTTCCGATCAACGGCAGGCAGATCGCGACCAGCAGGGTGATGCTCTGGCGCCAGTAAAGCCGTGACACACGCACGACGGTGACGAGCAGGACCGCGCTGGCGATCAGGATCAGAGCGTTGCTGTAGATCACATGCGGCCAATACAGCGCGCCGGCCTCAGCAGTGGGAATCGGCTGCGGCGGCCCTGGTGGATAGGAGCGGATGAGGTGCCGCGTTCCCGGGATCGCGAGCAACGCCACCACGATCACTGGCTCGATCGTCAGGGCGCCTAGAAACCACCGGCTGGGCCGGCCCATGCGCCCGGTGTATTGCAGCGCGAACACCAGCCACGCCGCCGGTAACACCGTGATTCCGACGTATTTCAACGCCCCCCACAGTTCGCGATCGCCCGTCGTCGGCGCGGACAGCTCGAGCGCGTAGGCGAACGACCACGCCGCGGTCGCGAGCATCGCGACGCACAGGCTGTTTCGGCCCGGGCTGCCGCGCCGGCGCCATACGCCGATCGCCGCAGCCACGTCGGCAGCGCCGCTCGCGATCAGAACGGCGGCGTAGAAAGAGACGTGATAGTGCGCTGGTCGCATCGGCTACCGCCACCCGTTCGCCGCTCGACGCCCGTGCGCCCAGATGCTAACGCGGGCGGAATGAGACGCCTCCCACTGCCAGAGATCTACGGTCGCTCCCTTCCCCCGGGTCGGCGATGAAGCTCGGGACCGAGCATAGAGCCATTCGCCGCGTCGTCACGAGCCCGACTCGCCCCCCGGAGCCCGCCCCGCCCCGGAGAGCTCGCCCCGCCCCCGGACCCCGCCCCGCCCCCGGAGCCCGCCCCCGGACCCCGAACTTCTCGCCACTCGCCGCCCCGCCACCGCCGAGTGCTGCGTTGTTCGTGCCAGGGCCGAGTGAATCGCCATTCGGCTCGCGGATGTCGCCGAGTGTTGCGAAACTCGGGATGGCGGACAGGAGATGCGCGGACGAGTGCGCGGAGTGACGTTGAGGAGAGCGGCGCTGGGTGCGACCCGGGCGCCCCGGTGGACCGTATCCGTGGTCCCCGCCGAGTTCGCGAGATTCCGTTCTCAAGGCCCGGCGCCGCCCTCCTACTTGTCAGGGACAAAAGCTGCCAAAACCTCCCCATCGAGTCAACACCCGCGGACAAGGGTCGTATTGGACGCTCCGAGCCTGGTCGAACGAACGTCCAGCCGCTCCAGTTCACGAACCCGTCGCAGCCATTCGATCGACAAATGACCCGGCCGGCCACGAGCATTCCCGTTAGTGCGGAGACTCCTGCTGGAAAGTTGTGCCATTCGCGCATGCCGCTTAAGAACCACGACACCCGCACCGAAACTCGGGATCGGGGAAACGGATGGCACCCGATCATCCCTAGCCCGTATCGCACGGCCTGGGCTGCAGCTTCCACGGGCGAGGGTTGGACCGAGAAACGCATCTGCCTCGGACATGGAGGTCCGAGGCTTCGTTTCCTGGCAGCACGATGCATAGTCCCGGCTGGTGGCGTCTGGACGCGGTCATCACGAACTGGCCGATGGCGAGCTCGAGGCGTGGGTCGCGGAGCACCGCGACGGGCCGATCACGTTCGACGTCCTCGACGCTCGCGCCGCGGGCCGGGCGCGAGCCCTGGCGCGCGGTCATGCGCCGCCCTTAGCTCGGGTGACCGATCTCGAGATCCGCGGGCCCGGCGGGCCGTTGCCGCTCCGCTTGTACGAGCCCGACGGCGCCCGCGGCCGGGCGATGGTGTTTCTCCACGGTGGGATGTGGATGCTCGGCGACCTCGAGACCCACGACCGCACGTGTCGGCGGCTCGCCGCCGCGACCGGCGGGCGCGTGCTCGCGGTCGACTTCCGGCGCGCGCCCGAGCATCGCTGGCCGGCGGCGGTCGACGACGCCCTCGCGGCCGTGGCATGGGCGACCGCGGAGCTCGAAGCGAGCGCGCCGGTGCTGGCCGGGGACAGCTCCGGCGGCCACCTCGCGCTGCTGGCCGCGCTGTGCCTGCGGGACCGCGCCCGTCCCTGCGGAGGCCTCCTGCTCGCCTGCCCGAACACCGACCTCCGGCTGATCAGCAGAAGCGCCCGGGAGCTCGGGCACGGTTGGGGCCTGAACGTCGACGCTCTGCGCTGGGCGATCACCCGGTGGCTCCCGCCCGGCGTCACTCCCGAAGACCCAGCCGTCAGCCCGGTGCTGGCTGACCTCACCGGGCTGCCGCCGACCGTGGTTGTGACCGCGGACCACGACCCCCTCTGCGACGAAGGCGAAGCGCTCGCGCGAGCGCTGCGAGCGGCCTGGGTTCCGATCGTCCATCGCTGTGAGCCCGGCATGGTCCACGGGTTCATCCAGAACCTCGACCTGGTCTCTCCGGCAGCCGCGCGCGCCACCGCACGCTGGCACGAGGACGCCCGCACGCTCCTCTCCGGGGTTCTGAGGCCGGGCGGCGGTTAATCGGTGGCGCACTCCGCGTACCCGGTCACGTCCTCGGTCGCCCCGGACGAGTTGTTGACGATCGTGAACCAACCAGTCGGCGAGGTTCCGCTCGCGGGCTCCGGACGGCTCGACTCGATCCAGACGTTGCCCTCATTGGTGCCGTTCGACGGGCCGAACGACGCACCACCGCCGATGGCCACGGAGCCGGACGGGCACGTCTCGGCGAGGCCCGACTGCCCGCCGGCGGACACGGACAGCGTCTCGCTTCGGACGATGACCGCGCCGTGTGGCCGGTCCGTCCACGCGGCCCGGTGTCGCCGCCGAGCGCGGCGATCGCCCGACGCCGGATCTTCACCAGCGTCACCGAGCGGTTCTTGAGCTGCCGGGTGCCGACGCTGCTCGGGGCGAGACCGACAGCGGCGTACGAGGTGCCACCGATCGCGAAGAACAGGGCGATCAGCGCGAGGTGGTTGCGGCGGAGATGACCGACGAGGCGAACGAGCATTGCCTGTCCTTCCGTTTGGCCGCGCGACTCCGGTCGCAGCTCCACGCTGCCTTAACCCGGGCTCAGCGGCCTATCCACCGCGGGTCACAGATCGCGAAGGACGCGGTCGACGTCCTCGCGGTGAAACTGGCTCACGGTGGCGCTGACGCGCTCCGTGCTGGGGGGTGCGGCGATGTCCTCGGGCACCCACCAGCGCCCCCCACCGAGCCCCTCGACGAGCCGGCCCATCTCGCGCGCGGTGTGCGCGTCCCGTTCCAATCCGGGAACCAAGCGTTCGATCCGGGTCAGCACGCTTTCGGACAGCGGCCGCAGATCCTCGTCCGGCAGGGTGCGGGTGAGGGTCACGATCAGCCTTTGCAGGAGATTTCGATCCCTCGAGTAGAAGCCGAACCGCTCGAGCGCCGCCGGGTCGAACCGTCGCAGCACCTCGGCGACCGCGAGCCACTCCTCGGTCCGGGCGAGCTCGGCGTGATCGGGGCGCTCGAGCAGCAACCCACCCGGATGCAACTCCACCCAAGTCGGCGCGACCTGCGGCTCGACCACCGGCTCGGTGACTCCCGAGCGGAGCTCGTACCACGCCTCCAGCAGGAACGCCGGCACCGGCCGGTGCTGCTCGTCCCACGCCCAGCGGGTCGCGCCGAGAACGTTGACCGCCAGGCTGTCCAGCTCGGGTGCCTGGTTGGGGTCGTTCACGCCGGCGAGTGCTCCGCCAACCGCAAGCAGGACTCGGGCGAGCTCGCGCTCCTCGAGCTCGAGCCGCAGTTGGTGAAGCCGATCCCCCAGCGCGTCCCAATCAGCATCGCCGACCAGCAGCGGCAGCGCCCGTTCGCCCGCGGCTCCGCCCGCTCTCGACAGCGCGAGCGTGACCCCGTCCACGCCCGATACGGCCAGGAACCGTCGCCTGGCCTCCGCATCCTCGCGCAGCTCATCGATCACGAGATCACGCCAGCTCGGGTGCACCCAACCGATCCCGAGCGGGGTGATCCGGAGGAAGTGATCGGTCAGCCGGTCGATGAGCTCGCTCACCGGCCGGCTTAGACCGCCCGCGTGATGGCGGCGTACGACGGCGGCAAGCTCCCGCTCGTCGATCAACCCCGCGGGCGCATCGAGGAGCGAGATGAGGAGCTCGCGGTGCTCTGACTCGAGCGCCTCGAACGACGTGCGCATCGCCGCCGTCGGGCAACGAGCTCGTCCTCGATGAACCGCAGCAGCCCAGGCCTGTCATAGGTCGGGAGCCGGGGCAGCTCGTCGAGCCGGTCGGTGACGAACCGCCTGATCCGCTCCGGGGTGAAATGCGGGTGCTCGACGATCGATGTCCCCGCCGAACGCACGAGTCCTCGCACCGCGCCCGCGGCGCCGTGGGCCTTGGCGTGCCGGAACAGGATCAGCGTCTTGTCGGCCAGATCCAGGTCGCTGGCGTCGACCAGCACCTCACCGGGCGCCGGGAAGCGCTCCGAGCCGCTCTCGCGCTGCACCCGCCGCAGCCCGGCCTTCAGCGGGGCCGGTCGAGAGGTCCAGATCAGGCAGTGCTGCGCGTCCAGCATCTCGAGCAACCGCCCCAGGCCGCGGGCCCAGCGCTCGGCCGCGTCCGGTCGATACTCCGTGGACCCGAACGCATCGTCGGCGATGAGCACCTGGCGGCGCTCGCGGTCGAACACGCGCCAGACCTGTTCGGGATCGTTGCACTGATGCGCCTCCCACCCGTCCGTCAGGGACGCGAGCGCGAGCATCTCGGCGATCGCGGTCTTCCCCATCTCGGGCGGTCCGGTCAGCACGACGAACCGATGTCTTACCAGCACGTCCCGGGCGCGGTCGTATGCGTGCGTCGGCCAGAACACCCGTGCCAGCTCCTGAGCTCGCTCGACGTCGAACGAGGACCGAGCCCGGACGCCGGGGTCGATCAGGCCGCCGAGGTCGCGAAGTCCCAGCACGGACGGCATCGCGGCTCGCAACCACGGATGATGATCGAGGCTCGCCGAGATCTCCCCAGCTCCCAACACGGTCCACCGCTGATCGTCGCCGGCGGGTGACCCACGCAGAGCCGCCTCCGACTCCCCGGCCTCCAGGTTCGTCAGCAACAGCCGCGCCTGCACCTGCTCCGGCGGCAATCCTACGACGCGATCCCGGAACGCCTCCAGACGCCGCTCCCGCACCGGGTCGGCTCGAACCCAGATAACCGCGACGGCCACGGGACCCCCAACCCGTATCCCCTGCTCGCGCAGTGACACCCGGCCATCGATGAGCGCCACCCGCGCGACGTCGCCACGGCCACCCCAGCGCAGATCGGTCAGCCCGCACTCCGCCTCGAGCATCAGCGAGCACAGTCGATCGAACTGCAGCCAGCCGAGCTCATCGAGCCGATACGGGGACGATCCGGTCATCGCCAAGATCGTCCCACGAACGGCAATCGCGGCTATGACAGCGGCTGGGTGAGGTCGTAGACCGTCTGGCCGCCGATCGTCTCCGCGCGGTAGTGCGCCTCGACCCAGGTGGTGATCGCACTCGTGCTCGAGCCGCCACCCGGCCCTCCACCGCCGAACCCGCCACCGGACGCGATGTAGTAGTGGATGTCGCCGGCCTTGACGTACGCCTCGAACTGCGCGAGCGACAGGTTCCCGCCTTGGCCGCTGAACCCGCCGATCCCCATGACCGGGACGCCGCCGGTGGCGAGCTCGAGCGAGGCCGCGCTCTGCGAGCCCGAGGTCGCGGCCGCCCAGCGGTATCGAGACGCGCCCGACTTCAGCGCGGCGACCAGTTCGCTGTTCACGCTGGCGCTGCCGGGTCCCCCGCCGGTGCGCGCCGCACCCGACGACCCAACGGCGCGCGGCGCACCCGACGACCCGCCGGCGCGCGCAAACCCGCCGCCGGCGCCCGCAAGCTCGCCGCCGCGACCCGGGAAGCCTTCGCCGCCCCGGAATCCGGCGCGTGCGAAACCGCCACCGCCGCCGCCGAACCCCCCGATGCCCGCGGTCACCTCCGGCCCCGCCGACGGAACCGAGCCCGTGTGCGCGGTGCCGATCGTCTGGGCCGAATACGCCACCGGCCCGGCAAGGCACGCCACGACCGCCGCCACCGCCGTCGCCGCGCTGAGCCGCTGCGCCACCCGCGCAGGCATGAGCAGCCCCACTGCCGCGACGCCTCCCGCGACGCCGATCACCGGCGCGAGCCACGGCTCCCACGACGGGGTGCGGCCGAGTAGCGCGATCGACCAGACCGCGGTCGCCACCACCCCGAGCGCCAGCAGCGCCCGGGCGGCGAACAGGTCACGCCGGCGCCACGCGAGGACCGCGCCGATCGCGACGAGCGCGGCGATCGCGGGCGCCAGCGCCACCGTGTAGTAGGTGTGGATGACGCCGCCGCTGAGACTGAACACGAGGCCGCTGACGACGAGCCAGCCGCCCCACAACAGCAGCGCGGCGCGCACCCGATCGGTGCGGGGCGCTCGGAGCCGCCAGGCCAGCCCGGCCACGAGGACGAGCAGCGCGGCCGGCAGCAGCCACGACGCCTGCCCGCCCATCAGGTCGGGTAGTGGTTGTAC
>Ga0335080_10001246_pt1 | contig 24570 bp, 23 predicted proteins | sample Lox_Sample_34_FD_206720 | JGI IMG/M metagenome (GOLD analysis project Ga0335080, IMG submission 206720) | Soil microbial communities from Loxahatchee National Wildlife Refuge, Florida, United States - Lox_Sample_3.4 | ecosystem: Environmental > Terrestrial > Soil > Wetlands | place: USA... | reverse complement strand
GTGCTTGTCACGGCGCAGGTGGCGTTTTCCTTTCTGCTTCTGGCCGGTGCGGGCTTGTTTGTCCGCACGCTGTTCAACCTCAAACAGACCAGCACCGGCTTCCGGGACATGGATCGCGTGGTCACGTTCCAACTCGATCCTGCGCTGAGCGGCTACTCGCTCCCACGGCTGCAAACGTTCTACCGGCAGTTGGAGGAAAGCATCCGCGCCACGCCTGGCGTGAAGGCGGCGAGCTTCGCCGTAGTGCCGGTCTTGGGAGGCGGCGAGTGGGATTCGAGCATGAGCGTGGAAGGCCACCAGAACAAAGATGGCGAAGACATCCAGGCTTACATGAACGGCGTCTCGACAGAGTACTGGAAGACGATGGGCGTCTCCATGGTGGCCGGCCGCGATTTCACCGAACACGACACCGGCCACGATTTCAGCGTCGGCGTGGCGATCGTCAACCGCAAGTTCGCCACCCACTATTTCGGCGACAAGAACCCCATCGGCCGGCGCATTGGGTTCGGCGACAAGCCGAAGGACCTGCGGATCGAGATCGTCGGCGTCTCCGAGGACACGTTGTATGAAGGCCCGCGCGAGGGCGTGCGGCGGCAGGTTTTTCTGCCGTTCATGCAACTGGAATATCCGGCCTCGGTCGCGTTCTACGTGCGAACCGCCATGGATCCCAAATCCATGTACGCGGTGCTGCGACAAAAGGTGCAGGCCGCCGATCCCGCGATGCCGATCTACGCCATGAAGACGCTGGGCGGACAACTCGACGAGACGCTGAGTACGGAGCGGTTGATCGCGACCCTTTCGGCTGCGTTCGGCGTATTGGCCACGGTGCTGGCGGCCATCGGGCTGTACGGTGTGATGGCGTTCGTGGTGGCGCGGCGCACCCGCGAGATCGGGCTGCGCATGGCGCTGGGCGCCCCGCAATCGCAAGTGGTGTGGATGGTGTTGCGCGAGACGATGTGGCTGGTCGGCCTGGGGCTGGCGATCGGGCTGCCCACGGCCTTGCTGCTGAGCAAATACGTTTCGACGCAGTTGTTCGGAGTAAAACCGGCCGACCTGGAAACGGCCGTGGCGGCGCTGGTGACTCTTTCGGTAGTCGCCGCCGGAGCGGGCTTCCTTCCTGCCCGGCGCGCGAGCGAGATCGACCCGATCAAGGCCCTTCGATACGAATGACGAGAGGAGATGCACGATGAAATACGTGATCCTGGGTGGCTTATTGTTGGCGGCCTATGCGCTGGCGAATACGGATTGGGACAGCCGCTCCGAGTGGCGGCGCGCCAGGGCGGAAGCTCGCCGCGAGCGGGTCGAAGTGATGCACCAAGCCGCGCGGGCCCGAGCGGAACTCAGGCGGGACGCCGCCGAGGTGCGCCGCGAGGCCCAACGTGATGCGCGGCGCGCTCGCGAAGGGGCCCGCCGTGCAGCCCGACAGTGGCGGGAATCCTACCGCTAAGCGTCGTGGGGCAGGCTGGTAGCCTGCAGGCCGAGTGGAACTCGGCCCAACCTTCCCCACAGGATTAATCTAAACTCCGAAGGCCTCTCGTACGGCTCCCTGGATGCTCGGCGCACAGCCGATAGCAGCTCCCCGGTCGATTCGGCGCGACCCGTCCATCGCCAAAAACACGCCGCCCGCTTCCTCGATAATGACTCTCAGCGGCGCAAGGTCCCACGGCTCCGCCTTGGGTTCGAACCACACGTCAACCTTCCCGCTCGCGACCATGCAGGCGTCCAGCGCGCCGCCAAACGCGCGAACCGACCAGCACCGCTGCAATAATTCAATAATCCGAGGCAGTGGCGGCTGTGCCGCACCAAGCTTGTAGTTGTTCACGCTGAACGTGCACCTATCGAACGAAGCGATCGTGGACGCCTGCAGCCGTTCGCCGTTTAGAAACGACCCGCCGCCGCGCACCGCCCAATAGGTCTCATCGAGCATCGGAAAATGGGCCACCCCGACGAGCGGTTCATCCGCTTCCTCAAGCGCCACTAGGACGCACCAAAACCGGTTGCCGCGAACGAAATCACGCGTGCCGTCGATAGGGTCGATAATCCACCGGCGGCCGCTCGATCCGGGCTTCCTCGAGCCCTCTTCAGCGAGCACGCCATCTTCAGGAAACTCCCGCGCAATGGCCTCGACGATGAGCCGCTCGTTCTCGCGATCGGCGATTGTGACCGGCGACGCATCCGGCTTCGTTTCGGCGGTAATGCCGCCTGCGCGGATCCGCCTGGCGTTCTCGCCCGCTGCCGCCGCGATTCGCCGGGAGAATTCGAGTTCGCGCTCGAGCATCACAGTCCCAACTCTTTGCGCAGAGGCCCAAAATCGAAAGCCGGTTCGCCTTGCTTGCGCGCGCGCTCCTCGTGGTTCTCGAAATCGCGCAGCAGTTCCTCCACTGCGCGGCGGCCCACCTCCGAACGCACCGCTTCTCGCGGTGTGCGGCCCTGGAGAGCGGGCAGGGGATCGTCAGGCCATGTGCCGTAGTGCTTGGTTTTGTGCTGCAGAAGGATCTTTTCCTTCACGTCACGCGGCAGTTCCAGCTCATGGTTCGGTTTCTTCGGACGGGCGCCGGATCTGAGCGCGCTCTCTTTGACCTCATCGAGCGACTTGAATTGATCCGTGAGATGCCGCAGGAACTGCCCGGCGTGCTTCTCCACCAACTGACGCCCGATCGAGAGGCGTTTGCGCGAGTTGCATTCCAGCCGCAGCATGCCGTGGTGCATCTCGATATGGCCGTACGAGCGCCGCGGTCCTTCGATGCCGGTTTCCAGCCACCCGAAATTGCGCTGCCCCCGCGGATCCTTTGGCGATGTGGTTTCTTCGAAAACTTTCGCGGAGGCCAGCGCCGCCGCTACCTTAGCCTCATCGAGGACCTGGTACGTGGCCGAGGAAAACTCCAGTTCGTCGCCCTCGAAGTTGACCACACGCAGGTCGCGCACGCTTTCGCGCTGCATATCGGCGACCACTCGAGCCCATTGGTGGCTGGTGGCGCGGATGTAATCCTCGGGCTTCTGGCCCGCGGCCTCGGCGCCCTCGCGAACACGTTGCATGACCCGTTCCAGAAGGCTGCGCGGGACCAGCACGCCATTTCCCGGGAACTCCGAGCGGCCTTCGAAGTGAAAGACGCGATTGAGCAAGCAGTCCCAGAGCACCAGCTCCTTCGAGGAGCTCACATCATTAACGAAAATCTGCTCGCCGGTGAAGACGTCGCGCAGTTCAACGCCCATACCCTCTTCAACCCTCAGGACTTCGCGTAACCCGAAGCGGCCGGTGCACAGCGCTTCGAGCAGGGCGCGCCGGCGCGGGGTGAGTTCGGCGCCGCGGCGTTTGAGGTACTCCTCAGCGGTAGTCGACCCGGATCCGCCCGGCCGAAAGTCGTACAAATACCATTCGACGAAGCCCGACATCCGGTCCTCATCCGCAGTCGGCGACTCGGTCCCGAAGAACAACCGCATTGCTTCCTGGAGCTGTTCGGTTGAACGCGATTCGTGCGAGAAGTCCATGAGCGCACGGATCACCACGGCGAAATCGTTGGGCGGCTGAGATGCCTGATTCGCCGCTGGTTCCTGCTCCTCCTCATCCTCGTCGTCTTCCTCCTCCGTCATCAAAGCGTATTCGCAGCATACCTGCTCGATATCGAATTCGTCGATGCGCTCCAACTGCAGCCGTGGAACGTAGCCGTCCTTGTCCTTGATGAGTCGCTTGAACTCCTTTCGCCCCTTACCCGATAGCTTGTGCTGATAGATCCTCATGACCTCGCCGGCGTCGTCGTCCAAGCCCAGCTCGAGCAAGGCATAAGCGACGATCGCCAACAGATGCGGCGCGTCCGGGTCGTTGGAGAATTCCGAGAGCCGGTTGAGTGTTTCCTTCAGAGCCGCATCCAGTCCGCTGGTGTCCGGCAGCAGGTGCATCTGTTCGGCGATGCCGCAGAGCTGCGTGAGGCGCGCGCTGCTGATGGCTGACCGGAGCCGCTCCAGCGTCTGCTCCGGAAACCGGCGGCCGAGCCTCCAGGCTGCCCAATGCGCGTGGTTGAAGAGGTCGGAATTGTTATGATCCAGCCAATCGATTACGTCATCCAACACTTCAGGCCCTGAGATCTCGCCGGACAGCGCGACGATCAACGCCATGGAAGGAAAAACTTCCCCCATCTGCGCCGCGTCGTGAACGGCGCCGGCAAAAATGGGACTGCACCGCGGGGCATTCTCGAGGATCTTATCGAAAACGTCCTCGTCGAGTCCGCCGTCGCTGTTGATCTGCACCTCGTTGAGCAGCCGGTAAGGCAGAAGCTGCTCGGTCACCTGGGGCGGTTCCGGCTCGTCTTTGGCCTCCTCCATCTCGTATGCAATCCGTCCGAAACTGTCGGGGTCCGCGAAGTCCACTCCGGGCGTTTCCAAATGTTTGAACAGCTCCACTGCCGTAGCCGGAATCTCATCAAGATCCGAAAGCTTCCACATAGTGAGAGTCTGGAGAGGCTGCAGCAGCGGATCCTCCGGGTCGCGCGCGGCAACTACACAATAAAGCGATAGATACGGCAGGTGCCGGCAGGGCATCAGGTCGAGCGCCCGCCACATGAGCTTCTCGGCTTCATCCAACTCGCCGGCGTTCTGGCGAGCCGCCGCCAGGTAGAGCATCCCTGGACCGTGATTCGGATCGATCTCCAGCAGGCGGCGTCCGCCTTCTTCCTGGTCGATCCGCCCTTCGTCGATGTCTTTGTACACCTCGAGCTGTCGTTTGCGTTGCGTCTCCAAAAGCATCTGGTTTCAGAGTACACCGCGGGCACAGTATCATATGCCGGTGGATCCGATTCTTGCCTATCTCACTGCGCACGAGCGCGAGATCATCGACCTGATCCGCGCATTCGTTGAATGCGAATCGCCCAGCGACGATCCCGTGGCCGTGGATCGCTTCATCGATCTCGTGTGCGAGACCGTCCGTCCTTTCGCCGACATTCAAACCTTCCCGGGCGGCCGTTACGGCCGGCCATTGGTTTGCACCATGCACCTTCCCGGCGAGCCCGATGGCCAAATACTCGCGCTGGGCCATTCCGACACGGTCTGGCCTCTCGGATCGCTCGCGAGCATGCCGTATCGCGAAGCTGATGGACGCTTGTGGGGCCCCGGCGTACTCGATATGAAGGCCGGCATCGCATTTTTCGTCTTCGCAGTGCGCGCCCTGCGAGAACTCGACATCCCGGCGCCGTCCAAGGTGCTCCTGCAATTGAACCCCGACGAAGAGGTTGGCAGCGAAGTGTCGCGCGAACTCACCGAAACCAACGCCAAGGCGAGCAAAGCCGTGCTCGTATTGGAGCCTGGCACGGGGCTGACCGGCAAGCTGAAGACCGCGCGCAAGGGCGTCGGCGATTTCACTGTGGTGATTCGCGGCCGCGCGTCGCATGCGGGCATCGATTTCAGCGCGGGCGCGAGCGCCATCCTCGAACTGGCGCGGCAGATCGATCATATCGCGGCGTTTTCCGAAGTGGATCGCGGGATTACGGTGAACCCGGGCGTCATCTCCGGCGGCACACGCTCCAACGTGGTGGCGGCTGAAGCGCGGGCAGTGGTCGATATCCGGATTCCGAAGCTGAAAGACGCCGCGCGGCTGGAAAAGCGCTTCCGATCCTTGCAGCCATTCGATAGCCGCTGTTCGATCGAGGTGAGCGGTGGCGTGAACCGGCCTCCGATGGAGCGGTCTGCCGGGGTGATCCGGCTGTTCAAGCAGGCGGAGGACCTGGCGCGCGAGATCGGCGTGAAACTCGAAGAATCTTCCACGGGTGGTGGATCGGACGGCAACTTCACGGCTGCCTTGGGTATACCGACGCTCGATGGGCTGGGCGGAGTCGGCGAGGGCGCACACGCGGCGAACGAGAGTATCCTCGTCAACCGGATTGTCGATCGGGCGGCGTTGATCGCTAAGCTGCTGGCGGAGAAACTGTGAGAACCACCGCCGCGGTGGCGCTCATCGCCAAACTGGCGTTCGCGCAGAGTGGTTCGCTCGAGGTTCTGAACCACGGCCGACCGATGGTCGACGCGCACAACTGTTATCCGTACGAGGGGCGGTGGCGCGACCGGATCGATCGCGCGCTGTCGGCCGGCTTTCCAGTGTCGATCGAGCAGGATATCGCGTCTTACCGCGGGCGGGTGGTGGTGTCCCACACCACGAAGACTACCGGTGTCGAGCCGTTGCTCCGCGATTATTTCTTCGAGCGCGTCCGGCCGATCATCGAAAAGGCGCTGGCCGAGGGCGACCGGTCGCATTGGCCGTTGATCACCCTGCATTTTGATTTCAAGAGCAACGATCCGCCGTTGCTGCGGGCCGTTTGGAACCTGCTCGGTGAGTACGAGGGTTGGATCACCACGGCGCGCAAAACGGCGGATCCGCGCCAACTTGCTCCATTCGACCCCAAGCCGCTGCTGGTGATCACCGAGGATCCGGACATTCAGGAACAGGCGTTCTTCACGGACGTTCCGGTTGGCGGAAAGCTGCGTCTGTTCGGCTCGGCGCGCCGGCATGAGATCGAGGGGAAGACGCGCGAGGAACGCGAACACCTGCTCGCGACACTGACTCCCTCCGAACTGTTATCGGAGCCGCCGACGAATTACCGTCGGTGGTGGAACAACTCCTGGCACGCCGTGGAAGAGGGCGGTCAGACCAAAGCGCACGAGTGGACTCCCGCAGCGGAGCAACGGCTTCGCGCGCTCGTCGACTACGCGCACCATCAGGGATACTGGATCCGCTTCTACACACTGGACGGCTTCGGAGAGCCGGACAATCGCGGGTGGGATGCGAACTACAATTTCGGTTCGCGCGACGCCGTCATCGTACGTTGGCGTGCGGCGATCCGCGCGGGCGTGGACTTCATCGCAACCGACCAGTATGAAGATCTCGCGGCTTTCATGAAGCAGGTAAACTGATCTGGCGGAGGGAGCTTGAAAAAATACCACATCGCACAAGTAAACATCGGTCGCGTGAGAGGCCTGATGGATGACCCCGTGATGCACGGATTCGCCTCACGGCTGGATGAACTCAACGCGCTTGCCGACGGCAGCCCTGGATTCGTTTGGCGGCTGCAAACCAACGAGGGCAACGCCACTTACCTCCGCCCCTATCCGGAAGACGACCGGATCCTGATCAATATGTCGGTGTGGGAATCCATCGAAACTTTGCGGCGCTACGTGTATCACACCGCTCATTCAGACCTGCTGCGGCAGCGCCACGAATGGTTCCATAAGTTCGAGGGCGTCTATGCCGCATTGTGGTGGGTTCCAGCCGGCCACATCCCCGGCCTTGACGAGGCCAAGAAGCGTCTCGCTCACCTCGAGAAGCACGGCCCCACGGAGTTTGCATTTACTTTCCAAAAGCCCTTCAACCCTGATGACGACTTCCAGCGCGGTATCGACTGGGCGTCATTCATTCCTTGCCCGGCTACTTAGAGTTATCGTCCAGGAACAAGACGTGGTTTGACAATTCGCCCCAGTGCAGCATTCCCGTACGGTAACATTTGACCATTCGGGAACCGAAAAACAACAAAATATTACCGTACGGTAACTTTTAGGCTCCTACAGCCACCATTCAGCTATAATATTCCCGTACGGGAACTTTTTACTAGGGAGCAGGGCCCTTTTGAAGTACACCGCCGCCGAAGTCGGGCAATTGATACGGGAGACGCGTAAAAAACTGGGAGTCACCCAGAAAGCACTCGCGCTCACGTCCGGAACAGGCCTGCGGTTCATCATTGACCTGGAGAAGGGAAAGGAAACCTGCGAGATTGGCAAGGCGCTCACCGTCCTGGACACGCTCGGCATCAAGTTGACGCTCACGCCGCCCGCGGCGCCCGCGGCGCTCGCCAAAGAAGGATCAGGCGATGGCCCGCACGCTTGACGTCTATCTGCACACCGACCTGGTCGGGCGCTTGGCGCAGGACGACGACGGCGACATGAGCTTCCAGTACGCCGAAAGGTGGCTGCAAACGGCAGGGGCCGTCCCCCTTTCCCATTCACTGCCACTGCGGGCCAAGCGCTTCCGCCGCAAAGAATGCCGTGGCTTTTTCGGCGGCATCCTGCCAGAGGAGGCCAAGCGCGAAATGATCGCGCGCAATCTCGGCATTAGCGCGCGCAACGATTACGCCATGCTGGAACGCATCGGTGGGGAATGCGCCGGCGCCGTAACCTTCCGGCCGCACGGCGAGCCGATGCCAGACCGGCGTTATGGATATCGCGACCTGTCCGACGAGGAACTCGCCGCCATAATGAAAGAGCTGCCGCGCCGGCCGCTCCTGGCTGGAGAGGAGGGCATCCGGCTCTCGCTGGCGGGCGCCCAGGACAAACTCGCCGTCCGCCTCGAAGGCCAAACCATCAGCCTTCCGCTCGGCGGCGCTCCGAGCACACACATCCTCAAGCCGAATGTGGAGCGGTTCGAAGGCGTGGTGTTCAACGAAGCCTTTTGCATGCGGCTGGCCGCCACCGCCGGCCTGCCGGCGGCCGCCGTCGAGACACGCGAGGTCGGCGGCATCAGTTTTCTGCTGGTCGAACGCTACGACCGTCATCATCGGCCCGTCCCAGACGGAGCGCCGGCGGTCGAGCGGCTGCATCAGGAAGACTTCTGCCAAGCCCTCGGTATCGTCCCCGAGCAGAAGTACCAGAAGGAGGGCGGGCCGTCGCTAAAACAGTGCTTTGCTCTCTTACGAGATGTGTCGAGCGTCCCGGCAATCGACGTCGCGCGTCTACTCGATGATGTCGTTTTCAACTGGGTTGTCGGCAACAACGACGCCCACGGCAAGAACTTTTCGCTGGTCTATCGAACCGGCGGCGGTGGCGGCGGCGGCGGTGGCCGCGGCGGCGGCGGCGAACTCGAGATACGGCTGGCGCCGCTTTACGATTTGGTCAGCACCATCTATTATCCTGAATTGAGCCGCGACATGGCCATGCGCATCGGCGAGCAGTATTCCTCCGAGAGAGTCACGCTGCGGGATTTCGAGAAACTGGCCGAGGAGGTCAAACTTGGAAGACCGCTGGTGAGACAGCGGTTGATAGAAGTGACGGAGCGCCTGCGGGCTGCTCTCCCGAATGTGCCCGCTACCAGTCCCGTTGCGGAGCAGGTGCGAGATCTGATCCGAACCCGGTCGGAGGAGGCCTTGGCTGCGTTTCGCTGAACCCCCTGGCAAAGAGCTTGACTCGCGGTTTGATTAGTATCACAATGTGATACTAATTGTGCTGGGCGAGTTCGAATATCTGATCGTCACCGCGGCCGCGCGTTTGGGGGAAGACGCGTATGGCGCCGCGATTCGGCAGGAGATCCAGGAGGCCACCGGATCGCCCTGTTCTATTGGTGCGCTCTACACTACGCTCGACCGGCTCGAGTCTAAGGGCCTGATCAAAACCTGGATGGGCGACGCCACCCCGCAGCGCGGTGGCCGGCCCAAGCGGATGGTTCGCGTAACCGCCAAGGGCATTCGGGACGCCCGCGCATTCTACGATGCGGTGACGCGCGTCAGTCGCGGCGTTGCCTGGGAGACGCCATGATGATCCGCCTGGCCGCGCGCCTCCTGGCGGCTGACGAGCGCGACGCCGTCCTCGGAGATCTCGCCGAATCGGGGGAAAGCGATGTGCATGCACTCCGCGGCGTGCTCGGACTCGTCGTTCGGCGGCATTTGTCTCTCGGGCTGCTTATACCGCTGGCCGCCGTTCTAAGCTTCATCTCCAGGCGAATGGCGGACCATGGCGCGATTTTCGTTTGGCTCTATGCCAACAACTGGGACCCGGCATTGCTCAGCAACGCCGGATACCGGCACGATCTCGCTGTGAACATCGGTGCAGCCGCCGAGGCGTGTCTGGCGCTGTTCTGCCTGGCGTCGATTTGCGGTTGCGCTATTGGGTTGGTATCGCGAGCGAGGGGAGCGCTCTTTACGATGCTTCTGCTATCTGCATTCGGGTTGCTGAACGTTTCAACTCACACCGGGCGCAGCACGCGCCTGAACGCGCCGGTTTTCGACCTGCCGTTCTACCGGACCGTATTTCCACTGCTGGTCCAGGCAACTCTGGTCGCCGCACCGACGATCTGGGGCATGCGGCGATCGGCCGCAGTGCGTCGATGGCTATTCAGCCCACTGCTGCTTCTCGTCACCATGGCCGGCGCCGCGACTGCCGCCGACCCGCCTGCCGTCCGCGCCGCGATTCAACCGGACGCTGATCGAAAGCCGGCGCCCGAAGTCGCGCTCAAGGACAGTTCCGGCAAGCAACTCAACCTTAAAAAATATCGCCGCAAGGTGGTCCTGCTCGATTTCTGGGCAACGTGGTGCACCGGCTGCAAGACGGAAATCCCCTGGTTCGCCGAGTTCCAGAGAACCTACGGTCGGAAAGGACTGTCGGTTGTTGGAGTCGCCATGGATGACGAGGGTTGGAAGATCGTGAAGCCATTCCTCGCCGGGCACAACGTGCCTTATCGCACCGTCGTCGGCAACGAGATGACCATGAAAGGATTTGGCCTCCAGACGCTGCCCGACACTTTCCTGATCGACCGTCGCGGACGCCTGGCCGCGGCTTATCGGGCTGGGCTCGTTGACCGGGAGAATATCGAGTCGAACATCAAGGCTCTGCTCGCGGATAAGCGATAAGCTACCATTCTCTCCGGTCGATCGTCTAGTGAACTATGGGGTGGATCCGCTTCTTCCGCCGCCGGCGTTGGGACGAGGCGCGCCGTCGCGAGATGGCAACGTACCTGGAGATCGAGACTGCCGACAACATCACTCGCGGAATGAATCCACAGGAGGCGCGCAGTGCCGCGTACCGAAAGCTGGGCAACACCACCCTCATTCACGAGGAGATCTACCGAATGAACAGCCTGGGATGGCTCGAAACCCTGACACAGGACATCCGCTATGGGGCGCGCGTGCTTCGAAGGAGCCCCGGCTACACCGCCGCGGTGATCGCGATTCTGGCTCTCGGTATCGGGATCAACGCCGTCATCTTCAGCATCGTCAACTCGGTCCTGCTCCGGCCGCTTCCGTTTGAGGGTTCCAATCGGCTGATTCGCATTTTCCACGTTCCTCCGCAAAAGCAATTCCCGGGTGTCACGAAATTCTCCGTGTCACCGGCGAACTACCTCGACTGGAAAGCCCAAAACCGAAGCTTCGAAGTCATGTCGGCGTACTCGGTAAGGACCCACACTCTCACGGGTGGCGACCGGCCGCAACCCGTGACTGTCGGTCACGTTCACCCGGAGTTCTTTAGCATTGTCCGCGAGCACACGGCGATGGGGCGTGTTTTTGAGCTGGACGAGGGCGCGCCCGGCCACGGCGGAGTCGCGGTAATCACGGACAAGTTTTGGAAGACCCACCTGGGCGGCAATCCAAACGTCCTCGGCCAGACGCTCACGCTCGATCACCAACTCTATCGCATCGTCGGAGTGATGACCCCTCACATCGAATTGCCCAGTTGGGGAGCAACTTCCGCCGACCTGTGGGTCCCGCTGGCCTGGGACAATGCCGAGCAAGCCATAAGGGGCAATCACAATTACAACGTAATCGCACGGCTCAAACCAGGCGTGGATATTAAGCGCGCCGGCGCGGAGATGGATGCGATCTCGCTTCGGTTGGCGAGAGAATACCCCGCCGATGACGCCGGCTGGGGGGCGACCCTGATCCCCCTGCACGAACTGATCGTGGGCGGAGTACGGACATCGCTCTGGGTGTTGTCCGGCGCGGTTGGCTTCGTCCTCCTGATCGCGTGCGCCAACGTCGCCAATCTCGTTCTGGCCCGGTCCCTGGGGCGGCAGAAGGAAATCGCGCTGCGGAGGGCATTGGGCGCCGCACGCAGCCGTATTCTGCGGCAGATTCTGACCGAGACTATACTGCTGTCCGGCGTGGGCGGCGTCTTCGGCCTGGTAGTCGCTCGGATCGTGGTGCGACTGGTTGTCACCGCCGTCGCGCACCAACTTCCGCGCGCCGATGAGATCGTACTCGACAACCGCGTCCTGGCGTTCACGCTGGCTGTCTCAGTGCTCACCGGAATCGCTGCCGGACTGTTTCCCGCCCTGCGCGCGGGCAAGACAGACCTGAATTCCACGCTGAAGCAAGGGTTGGGCCGGACTGAATCGCAAGCCGGCGGATCGCGCACTCGCAATCTTCTGGTGGTCTCGGAAGTCGCATTGTCGCTCATGCTGCTGATCGGCGCAGGGCTGATGATCCGCACACTCTGGTCGCTGCGCCGGGTCAATCCGGGGTTCGACCCGCAGCACGTTTTGACGATGACCCTCACGATCCCGCGTGCGAAGTACGACACGCCGCTCAAACAGACCGCCTTCTACGACGAAGTCCTGCGGCGTGTCCGGGCGCTTCCGTCGGTCGAGGCCGCCGGCGCGACCGACACCCTGCCCGTGTCGGGCGGCGGCTCCATGCAGCCGATCACGATCGACGCGCGTGCAGCCGGGACCATGGCCGAGCAGCCGGAAGTCGCCGTTCGTGAGGCCACTCCCGGTTACATGCGCGCCATGCACATCCCTCTCTTGCATGGCCGCGATTTCAATGAGGGCGACGACCACAAGCTTCTCATCAGCGACTCAATGGCGAAGCGCTTCTGGCCGGGACAAAACCCAATCGGCTCCCAATTGCGGTTCACGCTGGCGGAGGCAAAGACGCCGTGGGAGGTGATCGGGGTCGTCGGCGATGTGAAATACCTCGGGCTGTCCACGGATGATCCCGGCACAATGGTCTACCAGTGGACCAAGGAGCGGCCATGGTTCTACTTGAGCCTGGTGACACGTTCTACAGGCGACCCCTCATCGCTGTCCGAGCCGATCACGGGTATTGTGCGACAGATCGACCCCGAGTTGCCCGTGCGCGACGTCCAGACCATGCAAACGATCGTCGCCGACTCGCTGGCGAACGAACGATTCAACATGCAGCTTCTGGCCGCTTTCGCCGCGATAGCCCTGCTGCTCGCAGCCATCGGCATCTACAGCCTGCTGTCGTATGCGGTCCGACGCCGCACGCGCGAGATCGGCATTCGAACCGCACTGGGAGCCGGCTTGGCCGATGTGATCCGGATGGTGGTGCTCGAAGGACTGAAACCGGCCGCCGCTGGAATCATCCTCGGAATCGCCGGGGCTCTGGCGATTACCCGGCTCCTCGCTGGACTGGTGCACGGCGTCAGCCCCTCGGATCCAGCAACATTTGTCTCTGTGGCGGCTCTATTGATTGTGATATCCGTGCTCGCCAGCCTCATTCCGGCTTATCGCGCCGCTCGAGTGGACCCCACGCGAGCACTGCGTGAAGAGTGAACTCCTCTTGGTGCTCAAACGAACGTTGTCGCTTCCAAGTGTGGACTTCGACCGTTTCGCTCGAACATCGGAAAAGCTTAGACTACCTGGATACTGAACGGGAAGATACCAGTGCTTGAGGAAACGGGAACCATTCTGTTCGCAGACGACGAAAAGACGGTGCGAACCTATGTCGGACGGATTCTGCGCAGCGAGGGCTTTGAAATTCTGGAAGCTGTGGACGGCGCTGACGCGCTCCGGCAGTTACAGGAAAGGGCCGCGCCTGTTGACCTCCTCCTGACCGATATTCGGATGCCGCGCATGGATGGCGTATCGCTCGCGCGCACCGTGACGGAAATGTACCCCGGCACGCCCGTGGTGTACATCTCCGGTTTTCCGTTCAGCCTCGAGCAGGAGCAAACCCGCGATCCACTGAAGGCCTGCGCTTTTGTCGCGAAACCCTTCGACCGAAAAGCGCTGCTGGCCGCTGTCCAGAAATGCCTGTCCGCGCCCAGGCAGGCGGCGTAAATCAACTTAAAACAGCGGCTACGTTTCGTCGAACAGGCCGATCTGGTCAGGCGCAGCCTTGGGTTTGCGCTTCAGGGGACTCCCGATCACGCCCAGCACCTCGACCGCTCGCAACGCCACCCGCGGAATAAACACGCGCTGGCTCGGGCTGTAGGGGTCGGGCGGGATGGCAGTAAAGCCATACGGGTCCAACTGCAACAAATTATTGGGCATAACCCCTTCCATTACCTCGCCGTCGCGGAACTGGAAGCGGACCCACAGCCCCTCCATCTTGGGTCGGGTATGGAAGACCTGCCGCTGGTCCTCGTCGGTATGCTCGAAGTCGCGGACGAAAGCGATGGAGCGGATGTCCACGTAAGGGACATTCAGGATAGCGCCATCGATGGATAACAGTTCCACCCCGGCCGGCTGGAGATAGCTCCCAGGATTCACATAGCCCGTAAGCGCTTCTTTTTCATACCGGCGGATGACTGCTTTCTTGGTGGTGGAGCCGGCCAAAATCCCTCTTTTCGTCAACTATGTTTCAAACATTTCGGCGCTTATTGTATCATTGGCTGGAATGAACGGTGTGGTTCCAGCCAATTCGGGGCGTCTGGCCGGCCACATGACGGCATTCCTCAATTATTGCCGCATAGAGAAGGGACTTTCATCCAAGACGTTGGAAGCCTATTCTGCTGATTTATCACGGTTTTATAGCTTCAACCAGCCGGCCGGGGGCGGCGGGGAGCCCGACATTCCCGCTATCGAGGACCTGCGGAGTTATCTGAACCATCTGCACGAGTCCGGATTGAGCGGGCGATCGATAGCCCGCCACCAGGCCACGCTTCGCGGTTTATACGGATTCCTACTACGCGAAGGCCTGATCTCGACCGACCCGACGGCTTTTCTGACCTCACCCAGGCAATGGCAGAAGATTCCTAAGCAGTTGAATTTACAGGACATTGAACGAATTATTCAAGTTATCGCCACCACCCGGCCGACCGGCCTTCGGGATCGGGCCATGCTGGAACTCCTGTACGCTACGGGCCTGCGCGTTTCCGAGTTGTGCCGCGTCGGCCTGGGGGACCTGAATCTCCCGATGGCGGTGATTCGGGTGACGGGCAAGGGCAATAAACAGCGGCTGACGCCGGTTGGGCAGGCCGCGATCCGGGCGGTTGAGACGTATCTTGCCGGAGCGCGTGCTGAACTGCTGAAAGGCCGCGCCAGCCGTTACCTGTTCGTGACGGCTCGCGGTGGATGCCTGACGCGCCAGGCATTCTGGAAGCTGCTGGCCGGATACGGCCGAAAAGCCGGAGTTTTTCATGGATTGAGTCCCCACGTGCTGCGGCATAGTTTCGCCACCCATTTGCTGGAGGGCGGAGCCGACTTACGCAGCGTTCAGCTTATGTTGGGGCACGCCGATATCTCGACTACCCAGATTTATACCCATGTCATGCGGTCGAGGCTTCGGCAAACGGTGGAAAAGCATCACCCGCGCGCGTAAAGAGAAGAACAGGCTGGAGCACAGCCGATGAGCGATTACATTTATATGCTGGAAAGCCACCTGAGCCCGGACCAGGCCCAGGTGGTGGCCGACGTTCAAGCGGCTGCGGCGCAAGCCGGTGTGAACTTGTTTCTGACCGGCGGCGCCATGCGCGACATGCTGGGCGGGTTTCGCATACGCGACCTCGACTTCGTGGTCGAAGGACCGGCTCTCAAGATGGCCAAGACCATCGCGGAAGCCGCCGGCGCCAAAATCCACAGCACCGATGAGAATCGGAAAAGCGCCGAATTGTGTTTTCCATCCGGTGTGACGGCGCAGATCGCCATGTCACGCCAGGAAAAATACGCCCGCACGGGCGGTAAACCGCAGGTCAGTCCCGCGACGATCCAGGACGACCTGCGCTGCCGGGATTTCACCTGCAACGCCGTGGCTTTGTCACTCAACAAGACGTCGCGTGGGCTGCTGCTCGACCCCATGAACGGCCTGGCCGATATCGAACGCAAGGAACTCCGCGCGATTTCGGGCTACGGTTTTTACGACGATCCTTCGCGCCTGCTGCGCCTGGTGCGCTTCCAGATCCGTCTGCGGTTTACCGTTGAAGAGCGAACCCGCATGCAGGTTGCCAATGCGCGCGAAGCCGAGGTGCAGAAATCGATCCCCGGGCGAGCGCTTGGCGAGGAACTGAAACGGATCGGCGTCGAAGACAACCCCGCCGAGGTTCTCAAGGCTCTTGAAGACGAAGGACTGCTGGCGTTGTTCTCACCGCTCCTGGTTGGACCGAAATCGAACCTTGTGGGCATTGCGAAAATCGAAAAATTGTCCCGGTTGCTGCCCGACGACGCCCGTTCCCGCACCGGCCGATGGGGCCCCTTCGCGTGGGTCTTAACCGAAAAGCTGCCGGCCAAGGAGAAACAGGCGCTCATCAAAACCTGCGAACTACAGAAAGCGGATGTGGACGCCTGGCAGAAGCTGGAAGTCCGGGCGCGCAAGCTCGAGACTGCGCTCAGATCCGCGCGCATTCGCAAGCCATCGCAGGTCTATCAGATCGTTAACGCCGCCGCGCCGGATGAGGTGCTGTTCCTTCTCTATCGGTCGACTCTGAAGCCCGTGCAGGAGCGTCTCCGCAATCACTTCCAGAAGTATCTGCCGGCGGTGATGGAGATCACCCCCGAAGAATGGAGCGTCATAGGGAAACCGGGTTCGCCGAAATACAACAAGCTGCGCGACGAGCTGATCGCCGACCGTTTGGATCGCCGCACGCCGAAGCCGAAGCCGGAGGCGCCGCCGGTTGTCGTTCCGGTAGAGCCGCAGCAGACGGTCAGGCGGGTGCGGTAGGCTGTCGATCTCAATCTTCCCCATGCATTGAAGATGCCCACTCCGAGGTTGGCGAAGTCTCGGGTATTGCGCGTTACCACGGTCAGACCGTGTTCGAGCGCGGTAGCTGCGATAATGCCGTCGGACGTGTTAACCGAAATGCCTTTCAACTGCGACTGGCCGTCGAGAACTCCCTATAGAATCGCAGTCGAATCGGTCAGATCAAGTCCCCGCAGGGGGGCGAATACATTCGACCAGGCTCTTCCCCGCGGCGCTCGGCCGAGGCTCCGCTTCGTGTATCGCGTCAAGTGAACGGATCGCCTGATCCAAGGCGTCTTCCATGGAGCGAAACGCCCCTGTGGTAGCGCCTCGCGAAGGACTCGCTCTTGTTCCGGCTTCAGTTCGATGGTCACTGCAGCGCTCCAATACGTTCGACACCACCACCAGGAACTCAATCGGCCGCTTGCCGGCAACCAACTTTGGTCCGAGTTGCCGAACTTCGATCCCTGCTCCTATCCGCGGCAGCACGTCCGCGAACTGAGCCATCGTCCGCTGGCGGCAAGTTAGAGGGCTTCCACCAAAACAGCCAAGCCTCTCAGATGAATCTGGCGGCGACTCGACCAGGTCGGGCCGTGTCTCGCCACCGTCAAAACCAGCACCGGCGCGCAGCTCGGATTACCACGTGACCATGCCGATAATCGCCAAACCCGGGCTCCGAGGTGCGGTTCGCTTTTATGGTTGCTACTTCGAACGGCGGAGCATCATCATACTGATTGACAGACGTCGGCGGAAGTCGAATCGTGTAAGCACGGGGCAGACACCCGGCATCAAGCCACAAGCCCGCCCCAAACTGAAGACTACTGCAGTTTTCCAAATACCGACATCGGCGCTCGCGCCAACAATGCGCCAGGAGTGGGCGACTTGCGAGGCGCCAGTTCGCGCTCCGCGGCCTGCGCGCCGGCGGTGTGAAACTCATGCTGCATCATGCGGATCGCCACCCGCGTGCCGGACGCCCGGACAATCCGGCCGTGTATCAAAAGTTGCAGCGGCGACGAATCGTGCAGCAGGATCGGCCAGGCAATCGCCAGTTCCACATTCAGGCCGACCGGAAGCTGCCGCTGCGCGTCGAATAAGATACCGCCGCTCGACAGGTCCATCGTGCGGCCGACGCCTGTGTCCCGTACCTTTCTCCTGCGGATCAGTTTCCAGCGGAGATCCAGGTTAATTTCGTAGCGGCGATCCTGCCGGCGGTCCTCGGCGATCCCGTCCGTGCGCTGCGATGGGTCGTGCCGTGTAATGGAAGTCATAAAAGGCGCCTTTGACGAGAGACTGCTCTGCGGACGACTCCATTATGGGGATACCCCTGGTTGAGGTTAAAGTCATGAAAGTACCTGGGGGGTACCGCCAGTCCTAGCGGTTAATGAGCCAATATCCAGGACAACCATATTGGTATTCCTCCCCTGCTTGGTATCCTCAGAAGAGCACAGGAGTTGACTCGTGAAGGCGTCGTATGTCGCGGCTGGGTTAGGGTTAGCGTACATTCTGTACGCCCAGAACGTCCCGGATTTCGAAAAACGGGTCACTGAGTTTACGTTGTCGAACGGCCTCCACTTCATCGTGGCGGAACGGCATGACTGGCCCGTCGTTTCATTCCATACGGTAGTAAAGGTTGGCTCCGTGGACGACACCCCCGGCGAAACCGGGCTCGCATATCTCGTGGAACGGGTGGCCTTCAAGGGAACCGAGACGGTCGGAACCAAAGATTGGCCTTCAGAAAAGAAGGCGTTGGAGACTGTGGAAGAAGCCTACGACCGGCTGGAGGCTGAGCGCAACAAGGGACCACGCGCCGAAGAGGGCCGCCTGCTAATGCTCCAAATGCAGGTCAAAATGGCCATCGAGCATGCACAGAGCACGGGCGACCCTCAGGAATATTCCCGAATCCTGCAGGAGAACGGCGCTTCCGGCCTCACTGCGGCGACCTCGGCGGACAATACCGATTACCACTACAGCCTGCCCGCTAACCGCGTCGAGCTTTGGTTCCTGATGGAGTCGCAGCGGTTGCTGCATCCGGTGTTTCGCGGGTTTTATCGTGAGCGACAAACGGTTCTGGATGAATACGAAGTACAGCCTCCCGGGAACGCACAGCGGCAATTCCTGGCCAACTTTGCAGCGGCGGCCTACGCAGCTGAGCCCTACCGCAATCCCACTGTCGGATGGCCGAGCGACGTCGCCGCCTTGCGGATTCCGGCGGCTAAGCGGTTCTTCGACAAATACTACACCCCCGGCAACATGGTTATGGCTATCGTCGGAGATGTGCAGGCGGCGGAAGTGCGACGGCTTGCGGAGCGATATTTCGGTCCGCTGCCGGCGCGTCCGGCCCCTCCCCCGGTCCACACCGTTGACCCGCCGCAGCCCGGTCCCAAGAGCGCGTTGGTCGTGTCGAAAGGGCCTGGGCTCCTGGCAGTCGGCTTCAAACGGCCCGATCAGTACGACCGCGACGACATAATCTTCGATGTCCTGCAGATCCTGCTGGCGAACGGACGATCCGGGCTGCTCTACAAGCACCTGGTTCAGGACCGGCGCGTCGCCGCAGCGGCGCAAGTGGTGAGTTCGTTTCCCGGCGGCCGTTATCCGACCCTGTTCACCTTCCTGCTGACGCCTGCTCTCGGCCGGACCGCGGACGACAACGAGCGAGCGCTGGATGAAGTGCTGGCGCGCCTGATGACGCAGCTCCTGGCCCCGGAGGAGTTGGCCCGCGCGAAAGCCCAGGCTCGAGCGGGGGTGCTCCGGCGCCTTGCGGATAATGCAGAGCTGGCTCGCATTCTGGCCGACAGCTATGCGGCGTATGGCGACTGGCACAAGCTGTACGGGTCGCTGAACGACTTGAACGCGGTCACCGCCGCTGACGTTCAGCGGGTCGCTGTGCGCTGTTTCGATCCGAAGAGCCGAACCAAGGCAGTCGCGGTGCGGGAGATCCAGTGAGACTCGTCTGGTTTTTTGCGGCGGCGATGGTGTTGGGAGCGCAAACCGCAGCCCCGCCACGCTCCGCAGCGCGTCCTGTGCCCCGGCCCTCCGCCGAATCGTCCTCCTACAAAGATCTGAAGTATCCGCCGTTGCAGCCGCCGCCAACGCCGAACATCCAGTGCTCTACGCTCGCAAACGGTCTGAAGGTCTGCCTCTGGGAAGATCACGAATTGCCGCTGGTGGACGGCCTGGCGCTGGTTCGGGCCGGCGACATTTTCGATCCGGCGGATAAGATCGGGCTCGCTGGAATCGCGGGGCTCCTCATGCGCACCGGCGGAATCGAAGGCCGCACCGCGGAGCAGATTGACGACCTGTTGGACAACACCGCCTCCCGCCTGGATGTACGCGTCTCCGAAGGACACACAGCGGTGGTCTTCTCGGCGCTAAAGGAAAACGCCGACCAGGTGCTCGGCATATTCAAAGCCATGCTGACCGCTCCCGCCTTCCGGCAAGACAAAATCGAGCCGGTGAAAAGCCAGCTTCGAAACATAATCGCCCGCCGGAACGACGATTCCCGCGCCATTGCGCGCCGCGAACTGGGCACGCTGATCTACGGTCCCGAAAACCCCTACGGCTGGCGACCGGAGTACGCCACCATCGACCGCATCCAGCGCGACGATATCCAGGCATTCTGGCAGCGCTACTTCTTCCCGGCTAATATGCTGGTGGCAGTGCGCGGCGATTTCGACGCCGCCGCGATGAAATTGAAAATCGAAGCCCTCTTCGCAGACTGGACCGTGAAGCAGGAGCCCGTCAAAGATGTCCCCCAGCCCAGCGCATCTCCCGCAGTCGGCGTCCACCTGGCCATGAGGAGCGGCATGAACCGGACCTTCTTCGCCATGGGAGAGCAGGGAGGCCAACTCAAAGATCCGGACTATGCTGCCGTTGCTATCGCGAACGCCGTAGTCGGAGGCGGTCCGCGCAGCCGGCTCTTTCAACAGATCCGCGCCAAGGGTATCGACGACGCGGAGATCACCGCTGGCTGGGACGCTGGACTCGACCATCCCGGTCTGCTCGAGATCACCGCAGACATGAAGCCGCGAAGCGTAATACCGGTGGTGCTGGCGATCCGGGAAGAGATGGAACGCGTGCGGAGCTCCGAGAGGAGTTGAAGGTCGCCCGCGACACGGTGACCTACAGGCTGCTCTACGCGACCAATACCAAGCCGAAGCTCTTCGACTATCTGATGACACTTGAGCTGTATGGCTATCCGAGAGACTTCCTCCAGCAGTTTCAGAAGAATCTGGCAGCCGTAACCCGCCCCGACGTGCTGCGCGCGGCGAAGGCGCACCTGGATCCGGGGCGCCTGGCTCTGCTGGTGGTCGGAAGCCCCGACGATTTTCCGGAGCCGCTCACCACGCTGGGCAAAGTAACGCCGGTTTCAATCGCGATCCCGCCTCCTCCCAGACCGGACGCTGCCAAAGCCGCGCCGTCTAATCTGGAGAAAGGTAAACAGCTTTTGGACCGGGTACAGCGCGCCGTCGGCGGAGCCGAGAAGCTGACCGCTGTGCGCGATGTGATCCAGCAGTTCGAGTACAAGTATACGCAGGACGCCGGCGGCGCAAATATCACCCAGACGGATCGCTGGGCCACTCCCGCCTATTACCGCCAGGAGATCAAGCTTTCAACGGGCTGGCTATTCTCTTACTACGATGGACGGTACGGTTGGATCGCCAGTCAGGACGGTTCGGGGCCATTGTCTGGTCCGCAGTTGAAGCGCGTCCAAGGCGACGCCTTCCGGATGTACTTCCCCTTACTGCTGAGCGACCGCATTGCCGGGCGCACACTGAACGCGGTAGACGATAATGTACTGGAAATCAGCGATGCGGCCGGAGAGTCGGTCCGCATTGTGCTGAACAAGGACACTGGAATTCCGGAAAAACTGGTGTACGAGACGGTTCCATTCTCGGGGCCTCCCGTTTGGGTAGAGGAGGACTGGTCGGACTTCCATGATGTGGCAGGTCTTATGCTGCCTTTTAAAGGTGTGGCATTCCATGCCGGTAAGAAAGTCGTGGACTACCGGATGAGCTACCAGCTGAACAGCGGATTGAAACCCGAGGAGTTGATCAAACGGCCATGAGAAAGATCGTCAGCCTGGCGGCGCTGTTCTTCATTGCGTATCTGCCGCCGACGCCGGCTTCACCCGCCGAGACCCGCCAGGATAAGGGCAAGCGGCTCGTGTTCGAAGCCCTGGAAGCGCTCGGCGGGAAAGCGTTTCGCGAGATGCAGGATAGAGTCGAGACCGGCCGCGCATACTCCTTTTACAACCGGGAAATCTCGGGTCTTTCCATCGCGCACTTCTATACGCACTACCTGCCGCCGGTCGCCGGCAAGGTTGCAGTCCGCGAACGCCAGGCCTTCGGCAAAGAGGAGTACATGTCCGTGCTGTTCCGCGAGGACGGAGCCTGGGAAATCACGTACCGCGGCGCACGCCCGCTCGAAGACGAGCGCTTTGCCAACTACCAGGACAGCACTCTCCACAATGTTCTCTACATCCTGCGTCAGCGCCTGGACGAGCCAGGGCTTTCCTTCTACGCCCAGGATTCCGACTTCTTCGAGCACCGGCCGGTGAATATCGTCGATATCACCGACGCCCAGGATCGTACGGTGACGGTGTATTTCGATCAATCTTCCAAGCTTCCGGTCCGGCAGCGGTTCCGTCGCAGGAACCAGGAGTACAAGGACTTCGACACGGAAGTGACACAATTCGCCAAGTGGCGCGACGTGGGCGGCGGAGCAAAATGGCCCTTCGACATCGTGCGCGAACGCAACGGCGAGAAAATCTTCGAATTGTACTCGGAGTCGGTTGAAATTAACCGCTCTCTGCCGGAATCGATGTTTTCGTTGCCGGCGAATATCAAAATTCTGCCGAAAGCCAAGTAGTGGAAGAACAGCTCGATGACCTCTACCGGCGCCGCGGCGCACGGAGCCGTCTGAGGCGGTGGATTGAGCCTCCCGCTCCCCTGATTCACAATCCGCGTGAACCTGTAGATTTTCCCCTCGGACGGTGGAATTTGTATATCGGAGGGGCTGGCCGTGCCGTTAAAGGGTTCGTGAATCTGGACCTGTTCACCGTCCCCGGCGTAGACGTGGCCGCCGATGCCGAATCTATGCCTTTTCGTAACGCTATCTTCCAACGTGTGGAGTGCGACGCGGTGCTGGAGCATGTCCGGTCGCCCGAACGCGTCATGGCGGAGATCTGTCGGGTGCTGGCGCCCGGCGGGTATGTACATCTCGTGACACCATTCTGCCATCCATTTCATGCATACCCATCCGATTATCGGCGGTTTACATTAGAAGGTTTAAAAGAACTGGCCCAAGGGCTGGAGGTCGTTGCTGAGGGCTGGCGCACCGGTCCAACCGCAACACTCCTCGTGTTTTTCATCGAATACACGAAGCTCTTATTGCCATGGCGATGGTGGCGCGTATTGATGCACGGCGTACTGGGATGGGCGCTGTTCCCATTGCGTTATCTGGACTTGCCGCTATTGCGGACGCCGTTAGCGGGGCGGATAGGAAACCATTGCTATCTTTGGTTAAGGAAATCGGCGTGAATCCCCAGATTCACTGGTGTGTCTAAAAAATCGTGGTCTGTGTCGATCATCCCGGCCGCGGCTTTACGCAAGTATAGATAGCACGGGATGCGAGGGGGAATTTCAAATTCCTGAAAATGACAACGTTATTTGGCGTAATGGTCGCGGCACGATCGTCACAATCCGATGACGGGCTACGGCTCGTAAATTGCTAGTGAATAGACCAGCGGAATAGATCCGGTAATCGGGAGGGTGTTTCGGAGGCGTATGTTGAATCGAATTTCAGAATTCTGGTGCAAGCGGATGCACACCCAGGCTATGTGGCCCATTCATGGGAAGTACATCTGCCCGCAATGTTTACGCGAGCATCGCGTGAAGTGGGAAGGGCCTGCGCAGGCCCAGGAGTATGCGGATCCCCGGCTGCGGGCGCAAATTCCGATTTCAGAAACCGTGACGGTGCTTCAGTAGCAATCCATCTACAGAGTAGACATGTGTCCACCAGTTGGACACTAAGCGTAAAGTGGCTGTCTGCCGCAACGCTCCTGGTATTTCTGTGGCCTGTTGAAGCCCAGACCGATCCGGCGCTGGCAGCGCGAATCGAAAGAGCATTCTCGAGCGAAGCATCCGCTCCAATTCCCGATATTTTCCAAAAGCACGGCCTGCCGACCACCGCACAAGTGGGTGATGAGGCGTCGTACCTCTTTGTATTCCTGGCCATGGACGAAGCGCCGGATTTCCGGTCGAAAGTCTTGGCCAAGCTGCGGCTCGAGGCGAAGCGCCGCGCCGTTCCGCGCGACGCACTCATCTTCGCCGAAGCGCGCGACCGCCTGCAAAGAATCCGAGAGCAAGCGGACGCAAAACCCCCGACGAATCCCGAATTACGCGATGAAATCGAGCGAATGATCGTGTCGGACCAGGAGGTCCGCCAGCAAGCCGGATTCGAACTGCAGAAGATGATGGAAATGGACCGGCGCCACGCGGCGCGGCTGCGCGAAATTGTAGATCAATATGGCGCGCCCACGTACGCGATGGTGGGCACGAGGGCTGCAGGCGATTTTGTCGTCCTGGTTCAACACCAAACGCCCGAACTGCGAAGGCTGGTCCTGCCAAAATTGAAAGCGAATGTTGACGCGGGCCAGGCAGACCCCGATGGCTATGCCATGATGTACGACCGGTTGCGAATCAATGAGGGCAAACACCAGTATTACGGCAAGAACCTCGACTGCGGCGCGGATGGCCGGCTGCACGAGACGCCCATAGAGGACGAAGCGCACGTCAGCGAGCGGCTGGCCGCCATCGGCGCAATGAGGGTCGAACTGTACGCGCGCATGGTGGTAGCAGGCAATCCGCCAATGTGCGGCGGTAATGTGGCGCACTAGCGCCCTTACTTGGCGAGCGAGGCGATTGCTTTGCGACCCGCGGCTTCGTCTCAGCCGATGTCGTAATAGACG
>Ga0335080_10001244_pt1 | contig 24606 bp, 23 predicted proteins | sample Lox_Sample_34_FD_206720 | JGI IMG/M metagenome (GOLD analysis project Ga0335080, IMG submission 206720) | Soil microbial communities from Loxahatchee National Wildlife Refuge, Florida, United States - Lox_Sample_3.4 | ecosystem: Environmental > Terrestrial > Soil > Wetlands | place: USA... | reverse complement strand
CCCAGCTCACGGGCCGCTCTCACAAATACGACGACACTCGAACCGCCCCCGGCGGCCACTCTCGATGTCGCCGTACCTACGAACGAGACCACCTAAGCCGCCGCCGTCAGGCGCCGCCCACCATCCCACTAAGCCCGCAGCCTCCTCGTGCCAGGCAACTCGGCTTCGAGGCCGATCTCCTCGCGGCGGAAGCGAATAGCGGAGCAGCTCGAGGCGAGACAGCCGGGACACGGCACGGCCCGGTCCGCCGGCCTGCCCCGGACACCGACACCGGACACCGGACACCGGACACCGGACACCGGACTGACGCTCAGGGTCCGCCGCCCCCGCGGGTAGTCACCTGACAATGGTGGAAGGCTTGACCAACCTCCTCGGCGCGGCGGATGCGTACGTGTGGATGCTGGCGGCGACGGGCGAGGCCCTCGCCGCCGGCGTCGGCGACCGCGGCCGGCACGACCCGTTCGCGATGCGCGACCCGGTCTACATCGAGCGGACGCTGCCGGCGGTGCGGCTCGCCTCGCAGCTGTACTTCCGTGCCGACGTCCGCGGCCTGCACCACCTACCGGCCGAAGGTCCGGTGCTGATCGTCGGCGACCACCCCGGCGGCACGTTGATCGCCGACACGTTCGTGTTCGGCCAGCACTTCTACGACCGCTTCGGTCCCGAGCGGCGCTCCCATCGACTCGCCCACGACCTGGTGTTCAAGGTTTCCCGGGCTGCGCGCGCTGGTCGAGCGCTACGGCACCGTGCCCGCATCGCCGGCGAACATGACGTGTGCCCTGCGCCGGGACGCGGCGCTGCTCGTGTAACCGGGCGCCGACAACGACACCTACCGGCCGAGCTGGGAGTCCGGCCGGATCGACTTCGCGGGCCGCACCGGGTTAGTCGAGCTCGCGCTCGAGCACCGCGTCCCGGTCGTCCCGGTGGTGTCGATCGGCGGCCAGGAGACCGCGCTGTTCTTGGGGCAGGGACGGAAGCTCGCGCGGGCGCTGAGGCTCGACAAGCGCCCGCGGCTCAAGGTTCTGCCGGCGGAGATCGGGCCGCGGCTCGGGCTCACGGTGCTCGATCTGCCGGGGCGGATCACGCTCCCGGCAAAGATCACGATCAGGATCCTCAAGCCGATCGACCTTCGAAATCGGCTCGGCAACAGCCCGGATCCTGACGAGGGCTGCAAGCTCGTCACCTCGACGATGCAGCGCACGCTGACGCGCCTGTCGAACAAGCGATCGCTCCACGTCGTGGGGTGAGAGCGCCGCGGTCGCTGCAGATCGTCCTCCGGGCGGGCGGCACACTGAGGGCTTGGTCGATTTGGGTCCACCATGAACCCAAATCGACCGAGCGACACCCGCCGCGCGGCGTGCCTGGAGCCGCCGACCGGCTCAGCGCTCGACGAAGTACGCGCCGCTCCCCTGCCCGCTCGAGAACCAGCGGCTGGTGACGGTCTTCTTGCGCGTGAAGAACTCGACCGCGTCGGTGCCGTGCGCGTGCAGGTCGCCGAGGAACGAGTCCTTCCACCCGCTGAACGGGAAGAACGCCACCGGCGCGGCGACGCCGATGTTGACCCCGATCATCCCGGCCTGGACCTCGTGGCGGTAGCGGCGGACCGACGCGCCCGACTCGGTGAAGATCGACGTCCCGTTCCCGAACCGGCTCGAGTTCACGATCCCGATCGCCTCATCCAACGTCGCCGCACTGATCACGCACAGCACCGGCCCGAACACCTCCTCCCTGGCGATGTCCATCTCGGGGGTGACGTCGTCGAGGATCGTCGGGCCCACGTACGAGCCGTTCGGATCCCCGGCAGCCTCGCGACCGTCCAGTACGACCTTCGCCCCATCCGAAACCCCACGCGAGATCCAGTCTCGGATGCGGTCGCGCGCGGCGCACGAGATCACCGGACCCACGTCGCTCCCCTCATCCAGCCCGTCTCCGACCGCCAACTCACGCGAGGCGTCGATCAGCGGCGGCATGAGCTGCTCATGCGCATCGCCCACGGTCACCACCACCGATCCCGCCATGCACCGCTGACCGGCCGCCCCGAACGCCGACCCGATGATCCCCTCGACGGTCTTGTCGACCACCGCGTCGGGCATCACGACCATGTGGTTCTTGGCGCCCCCCAACGCCTGCACCCGCTTGCCCGCCTTAGCCGAACGCTCGTAGACGATCCGCGCCACCGGCGCCGACCCCACGAACGACACCGCGTCGATCCCCGGGTGATCGAGGATCCCCTCGACCACCGCCCGGCCCCCATTCACGAGGTTCACGACGCCCGGCGGCAGCCGCAAGGCGTGCAGCTCCTCGAACGCGAGCTGCTGGGTCAGCGGCACCTGCTCGGACGGCTTCAACACGAACGTGTTGCCGCACGCGATCGCGAACGGCAAGAACCAGAACGGCACCATCGCCGGGAAGTTGAACGGGACGATCGCCGCGCACACCCCGACCGGCTGGCGCACCGTCTCCGCGTCGATGTTGCGCGAGACGTCCTCCAACACCCGCCCCTGCATCGTGGTCGGGATCGCGCACGCCGCCTCGACCATCTCGATCATCCGCGCCACCTCGGCCCGCGCGTCGGCGATCGTCTTGCCCATCTCGGTCGTCACCGACCGCGCCAGCTCGTCCTCGCGCGCCACCAATCTCTCGCGCAGCTCGAACAGCTTGCGCGCCCGCGCGATCGTGGAGAACCCCCGCCACTCGGGCAACGCCTCGCGCGCGGCGCGAACCGCCAAATCCAGATCGGACGCCCCCGACAGGGGCACGCGCGCCAGCACCTCACCATTCGCCGGGTTCAGCACGTCGAGCACGTCGGTCGCAGCCTGCGCCGGCGTCCACTCGCCGTCGATGTAGTTGTCAAGGAGGCGGGTTGCAGTGACTGCCATCAAAGGGTCCATTCGTGATCGGGGTCGTTGACGACGGCCCACAGACGCTGCGGGCCGGCCATCACGTTGAGGTAATAGAGCTCGTAGCCGGGCGGGGACGAGACCGTGTGGTAGCCGCGCGGCACGAGCACGCAGTCGCGGTCGCGGAACGTCAGCGCCTCGTCGAGCGCGGTCTGGTGGTCGTACACCCGCATCAACCCGAACCCCCGCTCGGGCTTGATCCGGTGGTAGTAGACCTCCTCCAGCAGCGACTGCCGAGGCGGATCGTCGTGGTCGTGCTTGTGCGGCGGATAGCTCGACCAGTGGCCGGCCGGGGTCAGCACCTCGACCACGAGCAGCGACCCGGCCCCTTCGTTCTCCATCAGGATCGGGCGGATGAACCGTTCGTGGGCGCCGCGGCCGCGCGTCTCCACCGCGATCTCCGCGCCGGGGAGGACGCGCGGTTCCGCGCCCCTCAACGCCGGCGCCCAGCACAACGCGACCTCGGCACGGCCGTCGGCGCCGCGGAGGCCGACGTGCGAATCGGGTGGCAGGTACGCGGCGTCGGGCATGCCGTCCCAGGGATCGGCACGGCCGCCGAGGTCGAACCACTCGCCGTGCTCGGAGGCGACGTGCGCCACGCCCGAGATCACGACCACGCACAACTCGCGGGAGCCGCACACCCGCTCCACCGTCGCGCCGGCCTCGAGCGCCAGCACCTCGAAGCCGACGTATTCGAACCCGACCGACTCGGGCTCGAACGACAGGATCGCGCCGTCGGGCCCGGGGGCGGAGGCGCCGGAGATCAGGAGCTCAGTCATTATCGAGATGGTCGGCGGCGCCTGACGGCGGCGCCTCAGCCGAGCGTAGATACTGACGCTGGTGCTCGTGGTCGCGCTCGTATCCCGCGCGCGCCGTCCGTACCGTGTCCTGTTGCGACACCTCGGCCACGGGCACGTCCCACCAGCTCTCGTAGCTCGGCACGCCCTCGTACCGGTCGGCCTCGATGTACACCACCACCGGGCCGTCCGCGCCCCGCGCACCCGCCAACGCATCCCGCAACTCCGCAACCCCCCGCGCCCGGACCACCCGCGCGCCGAGGCTCTCGGCGTTCGCCGCCAGGTCGATCGGCAGCGCCTCGGTGGTCGCCGGGTCGACCGGCACCGACCCGTTGTCGGCGAACCGGTACAGCGTCCCGAACCCGGACGAGCCGATCGACCGCGACAGCGCGCCGATCGACGCGTAGCCGTGGTTGTCGACGAGCACGATCACGATCGGGACGCGCTCGGCGACGGCCGTCACCAGCTCGCCGGGCATCAGCAGGTAGGACCCGTCGCCGACGAGCACGTACACCTCGCGCTCGGGCGCCGCGAGCTTGACGCCGATGCCGCCCGGGATCTCGTAGCCCATGCACGAGTAGCCGTATTCGACGTGATACGACTTCCCCTCGGGATCGCGGGCGCGCCACAGCTTGTGCAGGTCACCGGGGGCCGAGCCGGCCGCGTTGACGATCACGCCGGTGTCGCCGGCGGCGTCGTTTATCTCTTTGATTATTTGTGCCTGGGTCGGCAGGCGAGCGTGGTCCCCATCGAGCGAACTCAACCGCGCGACCTCAGCCGCCCAGTCGCGCGCCTCCGAGGCCGCCCGCTGCTCCCAACCCGCGTCCGCCCGGTGCCCGGCGAGCGCGCCGCGCAGCCGCTCGAGCGCGACGCGCGCGTCCCCGACCACCGGCAGTCCGCTGTGCTTGCCGGCGTCGAACCCGGCGACGTTGACGTTGACGAAGCGGACGCCCGGGTCCTGGAACGCCGACTTCGACGCGGTCGTGAAGTCGCTCCAGCGGGTGCCGACGCCGATCACCAGATCGGCCTCACGCGCGAGCCGGTTCGCGGCCGACGTCCCGGTGGCGCCGACCGCGCCCAGGCTCAGGGGATGGTCGGAGACGAGCGCGCCGCGCCCGGCCATCGTCTCGCCCACGGGGATGCCGGTCGCGTCGACGAACGCGCGCAGCGCGCCCGTCGCCTCGCTGTAGATCACCCCGCCGCCGGCCACGATCAGCGGCCGACGCGCACCGCGGATCAGCCCCGCCGCCCGCGCGAGCGCCTCGGGCGCCGGGGGCTGGCGGTACACGGTCCACACGCGCCGCTCCAGGAACGCGTCCGGCACCTCGAACGCCTCGGCCTGCACGTCCTCGGGCATCGCCAGCGTGACCGCGCCTGTCTCGGCCGGATCGGTCAGCACGCGCATCGCCTCGAGCGCCGCCGGAATCAGCTGCTCGGGCCGCTGCAGGCGCTCGTAGAACCTCGACACGGGACGGAAGCAGTCGTTGGCCGACACGGTGGCGTCGTGGGGAACCTCGAGCATCTGGAGCACGGGATGCGGCGTGCGGGTGGCGAACGTGTCGCCGGGGAGCAGCAGCACCGGGAGGCGGTTGATCGTGGCCAGCGCCGCGCCGGTGACCATGTTGGTCGCGCCGGGTCCGACCGAGGTGGTACACGCGAACGTCCCCAGCCGGTTGCGCTGCCGCGCGTAGCCGGCGGCGATGTGGACCATCGCCTGCTCGTTGCGCGCGGGGTGGAACGGGAGCAGGTCGCGGTACTGGTGCAGCGCCTGCCCGATCCCGGCGACGTTGCCGTGGCCGAAGATCCCGTAGCAGCCGGCGAAGAACCGCGAGCGCTCGCCGTCGCGCTCCACCTCCTGGGACCCGAGGAAACGGATCAGCGCCTGGGCGACGGTGAGACGGCTCATGCCACCCCGCATGATGACTCCACCTGCGCCCGCAGTCGCCTGAGCGTCGTGCCCAGGTCGGGCAGGTCAACTCCGAGCGCCCGCGCCGTCGCGGCGGCGTCGAGGCGAGTGTCGCGCGGAATCCCTCCGCCCGCGATCACGTCCGCCGGCGGGGGCGCGACGTCGAGCAGGCCGCCGTCGAGCTCGAACACCTCGATTGCGCGCCGAGCCAGGCCCACGCGACCTGAATGCTCACCGCCGCAGCAGTGGAGGACCCCCGTCACCTCCCGCTCGAGCGCCCGCCAGATGAGCTCGCCGGCGTCGGTGGCGAGCGTCGGCGTCGCCATCAGGTTGAGCCCGGGTCCGTCCCAGAGCGTGAACCGCTCGCCCGTGCGGAGCGCGTCGACGAGCGAGGCGACCAGATAGCCGAAGCCGGCGTCCTGGACGCGTGCCGTATGCGGGCGCGCCCGATGGACGCCCTGCACGCCGGCGATCCGCGCGACGGTGCCCCGCGCGGCGGACTCGGTCAGCACGAGCTCCGAGCACGCCTTGAGGAACCCGTAGTAGTTGATCGGGTGCGGTGGCTCGGTCTCGCCCGCCGGTGCTTGCGTCCCGTCGAACACCCAATCGGTCGAGATCAGCACCACCTGCGCGTCGACGGCGTTGGCGGCCGCCACGACGTTACGCGTGGCGCCGACGTACGCCTCCCAGGCGCCGCGCCGGTCGCGTCGCAGCCCCACGGGGTCGTTCCAGATCGCGCCGTGCACGATCGCATCCGGACGGGTGGCGAGCACCGAGCGCCGCACGACCAGCTCGTCGGTCAGGTCAACGTGCTCGTGACCGGGCGCGACCACCTCCGCCCCGTGCTCGTGCGCGAACACGTGCGCCAGGTTCGAGCCGACGAAGCCGCTGGCCCCGGTCAGGTAGATCCTCATTCCGGCCGCACCTCCTCGACGCGCACGGGACGACCCTCTCGCAGCGAGCGCCCCGCCGCAAGTCCGATCACCAGCGGCGCACGCGCGTCGGCGCTCGACACCGGCGGCGCGGCGCCGGTGGTGACGGCCTCGACGAACCCCTGCCACTCGCGCACGTAGCTCGGCAGGTAGCGCTCGAGGAAGAAGTACGGGTTCGGCGGCCGCCGCTCGCCGCTCGCGGTCACGACCGCCCCCGTATGCGCGCGGGGATTCTCCGACACCGCCATGCCCTCAGACCCGAACACCTCGACCCGCTGGTCGTAGCCGTAGGCGGCGCGCCGCGAATTGTCGATCGCGGTCAGACAGCCGTCCTCGTGCACGAGCGAAACCAAGGCCGTGTCGATGTCGCCGGCCTGCGCGAACGACGGCTCGATCCGCAGCGTCCCGCGCGCGAACACCTCGACCACCTCGCTGCCGGTCACGAACCTCGCCATGTCGAAGTCGTGGATCATCATGTCGAGGAACAGGCCGCCCGAGCTCTTGACGTAGTTCAACGGCGGCGGCTCGGGGTCGCGGCTCGAGATCCGGACCAGGTGCGGCTCGCCCACGGCGCCCGACACTACGGCCTCCCGGACCGAGGCGTGGGCCGGGTCGAACCGGCGGTTGAAGCCGACCTGGAACGGGACCCCGGCGGCGTCGATCGCGGCGAGCGCGCGGTCGACCTCGGCCAGGTCGAGCGACACCGGCTTCTCGCAGAACAATGCCTTACCGGCGTCGGCCGCCGCGACCAGCAGGTCGACGTGGGTGTCGGAGCTTGAGCAGATCGCGACCGCGTCGAGGTCGGAGTCGAGGATCTCCTCCACACTCGCGACCGCCGGCACGCCGAGGTCGGCCGCGACCCCGCGCGCCGCCGGCTCGTGGGAGTCGTACACCGCGCCGAGCGCGGCGCCCGGGACCTGGTGGGCGATCAGCTCGGCGTGCATCCGGCCGATCCGCCCGACGCCGATCACCCCGATCCGCAGCGGCGCGACGGCGGTCGTGGCGGTCACGAACGCACCTCCTGCCAACCCCCGCTCTGAACCGAGCGCAGCAGCGCGTCATGCACCGCCGCCCACGCGAGCGCCTGCTCGAAGCTCGGCTCGAACGGCCGTCCCTCGGCGACCGCGGTGCAGAACTCGTAGTCCTCGATCGTGACCAGGTCCTCGAACCCGATCGCGTTGCCGCTCCCGGGCACGAAGATGCCGTGGTGGCCGAACCGGTCGCCGCCGAGCACCGTCGTGTAGCCCGAGCCGCGGTCCTCGGTGGCGCGGTACACGCGCAGCTCGTTGAGGCGCTCGAAGTTCCAGCCGACCGCGCCGCGCGTGCCGTACACGTCGAAGGCGTTCTCGCTCTCGGGCCCGACCAGCGTGCGGCTGACCTCGAACGTGCCGCGTGCGCCCGACGCGAACACGCACAGCATCGCCGCGTAGTCCTCGTTGGTCACCGGCGTCCGCGGGTCCTCGGGTCGTCCCCGCCCGTAGTGGCCCGCGCCGTCGCCCGGCACCGGCCGCTCGCGGATGTACGTCTCGACCGTGCCCGTGACCTTCGCGATCGGGCCGAGCAGCATGTGCGCGAGGTCGACCGCGTGGCTCATCAGATCGCTGGTGACGCCGTAGCCGGCCTGGTCGAGCTGGAAGCGCCACGAGTTGAGGCCGAGCGGGTCGGCCCCGTACATCGAGAAGAACCGCCCGCGGTAGTTCGTGATCTCGCCGAGCTCGCCGCCGGCGATCAGCTCGCGCGCGTACCGCACGAGCGGCGCCCAGCGGTAGTTGTAGCCGACGCCGCTGATCACACCGGCGGCGCGGGCGGCCAGCGCGGCGCGGACCACCTGCTCGGGCGTGCCGCCGACCGGCTTCTCGCAGAACACGGCCTTCCCGGCCTGTGCGGCCGCTTGCACCAGCTGCACGTGCACCATGTTCGGCGCGGCGATGTAGACGACTTCGACCGCGGGGTCCTCGATCACCGGCTCCCAGGCGGCGGTCGCACGCTTGAACCCGAACGAGTCGGTCGCCTGATCCAGCCGTGCCGGCAGCGGGTCGCTGCACGCGACGAGCTCGGCGTCGAACGCGCGGCCCTCGAACAGCGTCGGGATCCGCAGCAGCGACCGCGTGTGCGCCTGGCCGAGCCAGCCGAAGCCGATCACCCCCACGCCGAGTTTGCGGCGCCGGGGCGCGCTCGGCCGCGCCGCCGTCCCCTCGCTCGCCGCGGTCGCGCTCATGCCCGCGAGCCCTCGACCAACTCGACCACCTCCCGTTCGTACGGCATCGCCTGCGAGCACAACAGCCGCGAGGCGACGATCCCGCCGGCGGCGTTCGCGAACGCGATCGTGCGCTCGTGCGGCCACTCGTTAAGGAGCCCGTGGCAGAGCGCTCCGCCGAAGGCGTCGCCCGCGCCGAGGCCGCACAGCACCTGAATCGGCGGCGGCTCGAGCAGCCGCTCGGACTCCGCGGTCGAGAGCAGCACGCCGTCCCCTCCGAGCTTGACGATCGCCAGCTCGACTCCCTTTGCCCGCAGCCTCGCCGCGGCCTCGCGGGGGTCCTCGGTGCCGACCGCGACCGCGCACTCGTCGCGGTTGCCGACCGCGACGGTCGCGTGGTCGACGGCGGCCCCGATCCGCGCCGAGGCCTCCTCACGCGAGCGCCAGAACGTCGGCCGGTAGTCGAGGTCGAGCACGGTGTGGCGCCGGCGTCCGCGGGCCACGAGCATCGCTTCTGCCGTCGACGCGCTCGGCTCCTGGGAGAGCGCGCTCGCCGTCACCCACAGGATCGGCACCTCGGCGACCGCTCCGGCGTCGACGTCTTCCGGGCGGAGCTGGAAATCGGGGACCGGCGGGTCGCGGCGGAACAGCAGCTGTGGATCCTCGGGCGGATCGAGTATGGCGAACGCCAGCGGTGTGACGGTGCCTGGCTCGACCCCGACGAACCGCGTGTCGACTCCGAAGTCACGCAGCTCTCCGATCGCCACCTCGCCGAACGGGTCCTCGCCGACCTTGGTGAACACCGCGGTGCGGTGCCCGAGGCGGGCGGCGGCGATGGCGACGTTCGTCGCGCTGCCGCCCACCGCCTTGCTGAAGCTCCCAGCGGCATGCCATCCGGCGCCGACCTGATCGCAATACAGGTCGATGCTGATCCGGCCCACCGTGAGCAGCTCGAGATCGCTCGCCATCCGGGATCAGGCGGGCGTCTGCGCCTCGACGGTCGCCGCCTCGGCGGCGAGCTCCTTGGCGACCTCCTTGATCGACGGGTCGACCGCGCGCTGGAGCTCGTGGCTCAGCTCCTCGAGCTCGGCACCGCCGGCCATCATCGAGGTCAGCTCGGCGATCGACGTTTCCGCCTTGGCGTAGGAGCCGAACATCCGCCCGCGCTTGAGCAGCACGAACCGGTCGCCGACGGGATAGGCGTGGTGCGGGTTGTGGGTGATGAAGATCACCGCCCGGCCCATCGACCGCGCCTGGACCACGTATTTGAGCACGATGCCCGACTGGCGGACGCCCAGCGCGGAGGTCGGCTCGTCGAGGATCAGAACCTTGGCGCCGAAGTACACCGCCCGCGCGATCGCCATCGCCTGGCGCTCTCCGCCCGACAGCGTCCCCACGGTCTGGTCGGGGTCGCGGACGTCGATGCCCATCTTCGACATCTCCTCGCGCATGATCTGCTGGGCCCCTCTGATGTCGAGCCGCTGGAGCGGGCCCTTGCCGCGAGTCGGCTCGTTGCCCAGGAAGAAGTTCCGCCACACCGACATCAGCGGCACGGTGGCGAGGTCCTGGAACACGGTGGCGATCCCGTGAGCCCGCGCATCGCGCGGCCCCGTGAACGTGACCGGCTCGCCCTCGAACAGCAGCTCGCCCTTGTTCGGCGAGTGCACGCCCGAGAGGATCTTGATCAGCGTCGACTTGCCGGCGCCGTTGTCCCCGAGCACGCACGTGACCTGGCCGGAATAGACCGACAGACTGATGTCCTCGAGCGCGTTGACGCTCCCGAAGTACTTCGAAACCGATCGGACCTCGAGCGCCGGCGTCGCATTCGCCTCCAGTTGCGCCGTGGGGGCGTTCTGCTGGACGTCGCCGGCACCGGGCGTACCGTCGCTCATGTTCGAGCCTCCTTCGCCAAGGCGCCGCCGTCAGGCGCCGCCGACAGAATCCGAGCCAAGGCGCCGCCGTCAGGCGCCGCCGACGAAGTCCCGGTCATCGCCGTGCCTTCAGAGCCCGCCGGTAGATCAGGGTGTTGACGATCACCGCCAGGAAAAGGATGACTCCGAGGAACGCGAAGTCCCACGAGCTGTCCCAGCCGGCATAGATCACCCCTTCGAACGCCATCCCGATGATGCACGCACCGAGCGCCGCGCCGATCGCCGACCCGTAGCCGCCGGTCAACAAACAGCCGCCCACGACCGCCGCGATGATGTAGAAGAACTCATAGCCGACGCCCTGCTCGGACACGGCCGAGGAGGCCTGGGTGAACGAGATGATCCCCACCAGCGCCGCCGCCAGCGCCGTGCCCACGAACAGCAGGACCTTCGTGCGGTTCACCGGGACTCCGGTGTTCCGGGCCGCGTTCTGATCACCGCCCGAGGCGAAGATCCAGTTGCCGAACGTGGTCCGGCTCAGCAGCCACGTGCCGACGATCGTCACGCCGATGAACCACAGGATGGCGGTCGAGTAACCGCTCGGGAGCGAGCCGCTCGAGAAGAACGAGCTCCCGAAGATCGACTTCGCGCTGCTCAGGCCGGCGGGGTGAGCCGTGGTGACCGTGATCTGCGTGCTCCCGCTGTTGAGCAGCAGCACGCCCCCCGTGCTCGCGCCGCGCAGCACGAAGAACGTCGCCAGCGTGACGATGAAGCTCGGCAGCTTCGTCAGCACGACGACGTAGCCGTTGATCAGCCCGATCGCGGTGGCGAACGCGAGCGTGATCAGGATCGCGATCCAGGTGTTCACGTGCCACTTGCCGACGAGCAGCGCCATGACGATCGCGGTCACGCCGGTCATCACGCCGGCCGACAGGTCGAACTCGCCGCCGATCATCAACAGCCCGACCGGCACCGCGACGATCCCGAAGAACGCCGCCTGCTGCGTCCACGCCGCGACGCCGGTCTGCTTCAACCACAGGTGGTTGGAGCTCGCGTCGAAGATCGCGAACATGATGAACACGAACACCGCGGCGAACAGCGAGCCGAGCTCGGGGCGCCGGAGCGTGCGGGTGAGCCGGCTGATCGGGACCAGTCGTTCGTCTTGCGCCCCCGCGGATCCGGGCGGCGTTGCTATCGGAGGTGAGGTGGCACTCATGGTGGTGGGGGTGGGCGGGTCCTGTTTAGAAGGTTGGCCCCGGGCGGGAGGTGACTCCGGCCCGGCGACCGTTCGTTGCGTGTCTCGCGTGTTGCTCCGTTAGTCCTGTCCCGCGGCGATCGCGGCGGCCACCTTGCCGATGTTCGCCCTGGTCACGACCAGGGGCCCGCTCGCGACGGTCGTCCCACCGCCGACGGTCTGGCCGTTGTCCTTGTTGTACAGGTACAGGAACACGATCGGCAGGTAGCCCTGGAGGTACTGCTGCTGATCGATCGCGAACGACATCGAGCCGTTCTTGAGGTCCTGCTCGACGCCCGAGTTCAGGTCGAACGTGGCGATCTTCGGTTTGTTGGGCGCGTTACCGCTCACCAGTGATGTCCCGATCGCGTTGTTCAGCGTCATCACCGCGTTGATTCCCGTGTGGGTCTGCAGGTACGCGGTGACCTGCTGGATCGCCTGCTGCGGGTTCGATGCCGCGTTCGGCGTCGACAGCGTCAGCTCGGTACAGGCCGGGCCACTCGACGGCGCGCTCCCGGTCTTGCACTGCGAACCGACTCCGAGTCCCATCGCGATGCCGTTACACCGGTCGAGCAGGTTCTGGCCCGACTGGTGGATCACGCACAGGACGTTGGTGGCGCCGAGCTTCTTGAAATACGCGCCCGCGGCTTGGCCGGCGAGCTGCTCGGGCTGCCCGACGCACGTGATGGCCTGGCTGGCGGCGATGTCGGTATCGTCGCAGCCCGCGTTCAGCAGGACCACCGGGATGCCGGCCGCCGCCGCCTTGGCGAGCGTCGGATTCATCAGCGAGGGGTCGTGGTCGGATACCGCCATGCCGTTCACCTTCGCGTTGATCGCGTCCTGGATCTGCGCGTTCTCGGCATTGTCGTCGGGCTCCGCCTGGCCCTGCTGCTGCGAGCCGTAGGTCTCGGTGAGCGTGCACCCGAGGTCGGCGGCGGCGTCCTTGGCGCCCTTGTACACGACGCTCCAGAAGCTGCCGTTGTCACCGTGGGTGATCAGCGCAAACTTGTAGGTGCATGGCTTCCCGCTCGCAGCGATGTTCACCGCGCTCGTGGTCGTGCCGCTCTTGCTCGCGTTGCTGCTCGAGCTGCTGCTACCGCACGCCGCCACCAGCAGGGCCGCGACGCCCACGGCGGCGAGGGCGCCGATAATGCGAGACAGTCGTCTCATCGATTGATCTCCTCCGTCGTCAGAGCCGTGTGGTGAAGGAAGGCGATGCTCTCGCGAGCGTCGCGCATCGGTCCGCCTGCCACCGTCGGCTCATCCCCGGTGGTCGGACGGTCGGAAGCGCCTGACGGCGGCGCCTCAATGGCGGTGTCTTGTTCGAGCACGAGCCAACCGTCGTACCCGTGCGCCTGCAGGGCGTCCATGACCTCGGCGATCCGTGCGTCGCCCTGGCCCAGCGGTAAGAACAGGCCGTTGCGGGTCGCGTCCACCAGCGAGCGGCGGCCCGCTCTGAAGTCGGCCGCGACTCGCGCGTCGACGTCCTTGAGGTGCGCGTGCACGATGCGATCGCCGTACGCGCGAGCGAACTGCACCGGATCCGCCCCCCCGATCGTCAGGTGCCCGGTGTCCAGGCACCACCCCACCTCGACCACCTCGAGCGCGCGCTCCACCTGCTCGGCGGTCTCGATCAGCGTGCCCGCGTGCGGGTGCAGCGCGAGCGTCAGCCCGTACTCCGCGACCACACTCTCGATCTCGCCGAGGTTCTCAGCCAGTCGCGCCCAGCCCTCATCGTCGAGGTGCCCCGGCGCGCTCCACTCGGGGTCCCGTACCGCAGCGGCCACGAACATGCGCCCGCCGGCCTCCGCGATCAGGCGCGCCGAGCTTCTCGCCTCGTCGATCGTGCCGCGCACATCAGGCTCGTGCAGCACGAGCGCCACGAACCCGCCGACGAGCTCGAGGCCATGACGCGTGAGCAGCTCGGAGATGCTCGCCGGATCGTCGGGAAAGAAACCGGGCGCCCCGAGCTCGGTACCGCGCAATCCGAGCTCCGCCATCTCGGCCAGGACGCGATCGGGCCTCGGCATCACGCCCCAGCCGGGGATCTCGCACGCCCCCCACGAGATCGGCGCGCCGGCCAGGCGGTCGTCGATCGCCGCCGTCGCGTCGGTCGCCCGCGTTTCGTGCATATCTCTCCGGTGTCCTCTCTCCCAAGCGGTGGATCGCGCTAACCCCAGTCCGTGATTAGAGCGCTCTAACAGCGGAGGCGCGACTATATCCCGTGTCGCGCTTCGAAGTCAAGGGGGCTGCGAGAAATGCCCCAGCCACCATGTTGTTGTGGAGCGCGCTAACGCGATTGCAATGTTGTCGCGCTCTAAGTAAGGTCCACGCGCTATGCCACACCGCGCCGCGGCGCACCCCGACTCCCGACGCGCCCCCACGATGGAGGACGTCGCGCGTGAGGCTGGTGTGTCGCGCGCGCTGGTCTCGCTGGTGATGCGCGAGCGTCCGAACGTCAGCGACGAGCGCCGCACGCGCGTGCTCGATGCCGCGGCGCGGCTCGGCTACCGGCCGAACGCGATGGCGCGGAGCCTCGCCAGCCGCAGGACCAAGACCGTCGGCGTGATCCTCGACGACCTGCGCAACCCGTTCTTCGCCGAGATCGCCGGCGGGGTCGAGGAGCTCGCCTCCGAGCTCGGCTATCAGCTGCTGCTCGCGGCCGGCGGCCGCTCGTCCCGCCGCGAGCGTGCCGCGCTCGGCGCGCTGCTCGAGCACCGCGTCGGCGGGCTAATCCTGGTCAGCCCCCGCATGCCCGCCGGCGACATCGCTGCCGCCGCGGCCGAAGCGCCGTGCGTGATCGTGGGACGCGGGCTGCGCACCGCCGATGCCGACAACGTGCTGATCGACGAGGCGCACGGCACCGGGTTGGTGCTCGAGCATCTGGCCGGGCTCGGCCACGAACGGATCGCGCATGTCGACGGCGGCAGCGGAGCCGGCGGACCGCAGCGCCGGTCGGCGTACCTGCGCGAGATGCGCTCCCGGCGACTGGGGCGGCATGCGCTCGTGATCCCCGGCGACTTCACCGAGGAGGCGGGCATGAACGCCGCGACCGAGCTCCTGCGCCGGCGCGAGCTGCCGACCGCGATCTTCGCCGCCAACGACCTGGTCGCCGCCGGCCTGCTCGGCGGCTTCGATCGCGCACACGTCGACGTTCCCGGTGACGTGTCGATCGTCGGCTACGACAACATCTCGATCGCCCACCTCGCCCACGTGTCGCTGACCACCGTGCATCAGCCGCGCATGGAGATGGGTCGCCTGGCGCTCGAGTTGCTGCTCGACCGGATCGACAACCGGCGCCCGAACGAGGTGCGGCTGATGGAGCCGTCGCTGGTGGTCCGCTCGACCACGGCGCCACCGCGCGCCGTCGACGCGGCCTCGGTCGCCGCGATCGCGTGACGCCGTGGCCCGCCTCGGCCGCTGAACTGATCGATGCGCAGCACGCGCTCGCCGCGACCGTGCCAGATGCGTGGGAGCCTCCCGCGCCAGGCGCGCGCACCGTCGGGGCCTGCGTCGTCGTGTTCGCGCGCGGGCAGACCGGCCGCGGCGCGCGCGGCGATCCCGCGTGGGCGGCCGCCGCGGTGCTGCGGCGCCGGCACGTGCTCGCGCAGGCGACGGTCGTCGGCGAGGCCGCCGGTCCGTACGTCCCGGGGTTGCTCGCGCTGCGCGAGGGTCCGTGCCTCGAGGCCGCGGTGCGCGCGCTCGCCCTCGCGCCCGACGTGTTGCTCGTCGACGCCACCGGCGCCGACCATCCGCGCCGCGCCGGGCTCGCGTCGCAACTCGGCGCGGTCACCGGACTCGCCACCGTCGGCGTGACGCATCGGCCGTTGCTCGCGCGGGGACCGTGGCCGCGCGATGTACGGGGCGCGCACGCGCCGCTGTCACTCGACGGCGCGTGCGTCGGCGCGTGGCTGCGGACGCGAGCGGGCGCGCGACCGGTCGCGGTTCACCCCGGCTGGCGGACCACGCTCGACGTCGCGATCGACGTCGTGCTGTCGTGCTCACTCGGTCACCGCACGCCGGAGCCGTTCCGTCATGCACGAACGCTGGCGCGCATCGCGCGTGCAACTCGCTAGCTTGTTCGCGCAAACCGGTCGTACACCCCCGAGGAGGAAGCCGTGCCCCAGGCAAGAAGCAGCGGTTCGAGTTCGGGCCGCAGTCAAACCAAGCGCTCGAGCGCCACGAAGTCGACGGGCGCGAAGCGTACGACGCGCAAGACCGCGTCATCGAGCGGCGGCAGCGCGAGCAGGACCCGCGCGTCACGCACGGGCGGTTCGGCATCATCGAGCTCGGCCAGCGCCGGAGGGAATGGCGCCGGCGCGCTCGACCCGCGGCTCGAGGCCGTGGCCCAGCGCATCCGCAAGCTGAACGAGCGCATCATCGAAGAGGGCAAGTCCGCCGGCGAGGCGACGCTGTCGAGCTACGAGAAGGCGCTGAAGGCGATCGCGAGCTCGATCGAGCGCGGGCCGGGCAAGAGTGACATCGAGTGGATTTCCTCGCTGGCGACGACGCAGGCGAAGTTCATCCGCGACGTGACCGACGCCTGGACCTCGGCCGCGCGCGGCATGCTCAAGTAACCGCGGTCGCGCGCCACCCCGCGTTCGGTGACAGGGATCCGCAGCTCGTCCGCCATCAGGGCGAGCGCCGGCGTGCACGCGTTATCCCCGCGCCTGGCCGTGCTCAAGCTGCCCGGACGGTCGCCGGCGGGCGCGCGCCGGCGACCTGCGTCGGGCGATGAGCGCGACCGGCGCGGTCGCGAGCACGGCGCCGGCCGCGGCGAACAGCCCGCCGGTCGGGTCGGCCGCGCGCGCCGCCAGACCGACGGCTGGGCCACCGAGTCCGACACCTGCGTCGAAGTAGGCGAAGAACGCGCCGGCGGTCCGGCCGTGGCGGCTCGGCGGTACCGAGGCCAGCGCGAGCAACCCGAGCGAGGGCACCGCGAGCCCCTGTCCGATCGCCATCACGACGAGCGCGAGGAGCCCAAGCGGCGTGCTCGTGGTCGCGGCCATGCCGGCGAGGCCGGCCGCCTCGAGCGCCACCGCCATCGACAGCGTTCGCGGCGGGCCGAAGCGGTCGGGGACGCCGGCCAGGACCGTCCGGCTCGCGATCACGCCGATGCCGAACACGGGGATCACCAGCGACGCGATCCCCGTGCCCTGCTCGGTCGCCGCGGCGGCGCCGAACGACAGCACCGCGACGTAGCCGAAGTTGACGAGCATCAGACCGAGCCCGGGGCGGAGCGTGGCCCGCAGCGTGCTGAACCGCGCGTCGTCGGGATCGTTGGGCTGCTCGGGCTCGCCGCTGGCGTCAGGGGCGAGCGCGCGATCCGGCGACCGTCCGAGCACGACGGCGAGCCCGGCGGCGATCATCGGCAGCACCGCTGCCGTGACCCACACCCGCGCCGGGTGCGCCTGACCCGACAGCGCCTGCGACAGCGGCGGGCCGATCGTCAGCCCCGCGTAGTTCGCGAGCCCGATGTGCCCGATCGCGCGGCCGCGTTTCTCCGGGCCCGCCAGCCGGAGCAGCCACAGCACCGCCGAGGCCATCATCGCGGCCTCGCCCGCGCCGACGATCAGCCGGCTCCCGATCAGCACCGGGAGCGAGTGCACGAACGCCGGGATCGTGCCAACCGCCATCACCACCGCACCGGCGATCACGATCCGCGCCGGCCCGAGGTGATCCGCGAGCCGTCCTCCGAACGGACGCCCGGCGGCGCCGGTCAGCGCCGGCGCCCCGACGGCGACGCCGATTAGCACCGCGCGTCCGCCGAGCGAATGGATGTAGTCCGGCAGGATTCCGAGCACCGCGCCGAGCGCCGCGTAGCACAGCACCGCGGTGTGGAACACCATCAGGTATCTGGGTCTGAGTGAGGTCACATACCGATGGTTACCCGCCAACGGTTCGATCAAGGTCGAAATGTCGGGACCCTGCTAGAACGCGCAGAACGATGCCCGACGCGGTGGTATTCGACCTGGACGGGGTCCTGATGGACTCCGAGCAGCTGTGGAACCGGTCCAAGGAAGCGCTCGTGCGCGAGTCCGGCGGGCGCTGGCGCGACGACGCACCCCAGGCGATGATGGGCATGAGCTCGCCGGAGTGGTCGAGATACATGCGCGACGAACTCGGCGTCGACCTCGACCCCGAGGAGATCAGCCGCGACGTCGTCCGCCGGATGGAGCAGCTGTACCGCGAGCACCTGCCGTTGCTGCCGGGAGCCGTCGAAGCGGTGCGAACGCTGGGTCGCCGATGGCCGCTGGGGCTCGCCTCTTCGTCTAACCGCGAGATCATCGACTTCGCGCTCGACGCCGCCGGCCTCGCCGGCGAGTTCAGCGCCACGGTCTCCTCCGAGGAGGTGGTGCGCGGCAAGCCCGCCCCGGACGTGTACCTGGAGGCGGCGCACCGCCTCAGGGTGCGGGCGGACCGGTGCGTCGCCGTCGAGGACTCGAGCAACGGCCTGCGGTCGGCGGCGGCCGCCGGAATGGCCGTGCTCGCGGTCCCCAACCAGCACTACCCGCCTGACGCCGACGCGCTCGCACTCGCCACGGCCCGGGTGGACACGCTCGTCGGGCTGACGCCCGAGCTCGTCGAGCGGCTGCGCTGAGAACTAGGAGACCTTCGCGACCACGGCACCCGGGATCGCCGCGATCAGCGACTCGGTGCCCGCCTCGAACACGGCGTGCGGCGTCCCGGCCGCGGACCAGACCGTGACAAAGCGCCGCAGCGACTCGTCGATCAGCGTCTCGAGCGGCCGATCGTGGCCGAGCGGCGGGATCCCGCCGATCGAGAACCCGGTCGCGGCCCGCGCCTCGTCGGCGTTCGCCGCCCGCAGCCCCAGCCGTTCGGCGGCGACGCGCCGGTCCCCGGCGCACAGCACGAGCACGGGCCGGCCGTCGCGCATGAACACCAGCGACTTGACGATCTGCCCGACCTCGCAGCCGACGGCCGCCGCCGCCTCGCCGGCGGTGCGCGTCGAGTCCGGCAGCACCTGGACCTCGACGTCGAAGCCGCGCTCGTGCAGCCGTCGCTGGAACCTCGCCGCGGTCGGGTGCATCGCGCGGGCGCTACGCGGTCCGGAGCTCGCCGGGGTCGAGGTCCGGGGGCATCGGCATCTCCTGCGGGCTCGTGGGGCTGTCGTCGTCCCATGACACGAACGCCTCGCCGTCCCGTCCCCGATGCTCGGTCGTGCCACCGAGCGCGAGCAGCACCACACGACCCGGTCCGTAGTTGACGAGCTGCCGCCGGACCTGCGGCGCCACCCTGATCAGCTCACCCGCGCCGAGCTCGGTCGGCTCGGTCTCGATCACCAGCGTCAGCCGGCCCTCGAGCACGAGGTACACCTCCTCCTGGCGGAGATGGCGGTGGATCCGCCCGCGCTGCCCCGGCTGTAGCACGATCTGGTTCAACCCGAACGACGTCACCCCGAGCTGCCGGCGCAGGGGCAGGAAGCGATCGCCGAAATCGCGGTCCAGCCGGGCTCTGGCGGTGCCGTCCTCCACGTCGGCGGACATCTTCGCAGGCGGCGGCGGTTGTCCGGGTCTGCGGTCGGTGGGCCGGCCCCGCCGCTAGCGCTCCGGCGCCGTCGACTCCCGCACGACCAGCTTGGTCTCGAGCTGGACGTGCAGCGCCTCGATCCGCTGGTTCTGGAGCTGGCGCACGAGCAGGTTCACCGCCATCCGCCCCATTTCGGCCAGTGGCTGGCGGACGGTCGTCAGCGGCGGCGTCACGATCGATGCCTCGAACGTGTCGTCGAACCCGACCACGGACAGCCCGCCGGGGATCGGGACGCCCCGCAGTCGCGCGGCCTGCATCGCGCCGATCGCGAGCATGTCGTTGAACGCGAACACCGCGGTCGGCGGGTTGGGGCGGTCGAGCAGCGACAGCGCCGCCCCGACGCCGCCCTCGGCGTGGAAGTCGGACTCGACCACGAGCTCGGGGTCGGGCATCACGCCGGCCGCCGCGAGCGCGCCGTGGTAGCCGCGCAGCCGCTCTTCGGTGGCGATCCACCCGCGCGGCCCGGTGATCGCCGCGATCCGCCGGTGGCCGCGCGACAGCAGGTGCTCGACCGCCTCGCTGGCCCCCGAGGAATGCGCGGCCGACACCGTCGGGACGCGGTCGTCGAGCGGCTTCAACGGGTCGGCGATCACGAACCGGTAGCCGTGGTCGTGGAGCGCCGCCAGCTCGTCCGGCGACTCCTCCGGGAGGATCAGCAGCGCGCCGTCGGTCGTGCCTTGCATCAGGCGCTCGAGCAGCGACACCTCGCGGTCGTGCTCGTGGTGGGTCGGGCACAGCACCATCCGCATGTCCTGCTCGTAAAGCGCCTCGCCGGCGCCGTCGAGGATCACCGCGAAGTACGAATGGTGGACGACCGGAGTGGTCACGCCGACGAGGCCGGTCCGCCCGGCCGACAGCCCGCGAGCGGTGCGGTTGGTGCTGTAGCCGTGCTCGCGAACCACCCGCAGGACCGCTTCCCGAGCACGATCGGACACCTCGGCGCGGCCGTTGATCACGCGCGAGACGGTCGCAGTCGAGACGCCGGCGAGGTCGGCCACCTGGCGGATCGTCAGCCGATTGCTGCGGCCGTTGTCCAAGCGCGCGGTGGAACTCATACGGCGTATTGAATCACAATTTCTGAAACGTTACATGCAACCGGCGACCACATCGCCCGTAACCTACCGAAATAAATCCGTTGAAACAAGCCTTGACAGCCCCGAAATTGTTCCGGTAGCGTTTTCACGCGCAGGGTAGCCCGAGGAACAGGAGAGGCAGAAGGCATCATGTGGTTCATCACCCGACGCTTGACGTTCTACGCCGTCGCGGCGTGGGTGGCGATCACGATCAACTTCGCGATCCCGCGGGTGATGCCGGGCAACGCGGTCGACACGCTGCTCGCTAAGTACCCCTCGCTCGACGCGAACTCGCTGCGCGCACTCCAGGCCGAGTTCGGCACCCACACGCACGGCAGCCTGGTCAGCCAGTACTTCACCTACCTCGGGAACCTGGCGCACGGAGACCTCGGGACGTCGGTCAACCTGTACCCCGCCAAGGTCACGACGGTGATCGCGCAGACGCTGCCGTGGACCGTGATCCTCGTCGGCACTGCGACGATCATCAGCTTCCTCGTGGGCACGCTGCTCGGTATCCTCGCCGCGTGGCGCCGCGGCGGCTGGCTCGACCGCGCGATGCCCGCGTTCACGTTCCTGCAGGCGACGCCGTACTTCTTCCTCGCCCTGATCGTGATCGAACTGTTCGCGGTGAACTGGGGCCTGTTCCCGTTCGGCCAGGGCTACAGCCTCGGCCTGTCCCCCGGGTGGGACTGGTCGTTCATCTCGAGCGCGATCTACCACTCGATCCTGCCGGCGCTGACGATCATCGTGACCTCGATGGCCGGCTGGATGCTCCAGATGCGCAACGTGATGATCACCACGGTCGCCGAGGACTATGTGCTGGTCGCGCAGGCCAAGGGGCTGTCGCCCCGCCGGGTGATGTTCACGTACGCGGCGCGCAACGCGATCCTGCCCAACATCGCCGGCTTCGCGCTGTCGCTCGGCTTCGTGGTGGCGGGCGCGCTCGTGATGGAGATCGTGTTTTCCTACCCGGGCGTCGGCCTGACCCTGTACAACGCGGTCACCTCCGACGACTTCCCGCTGCTCCAGGGGATCTTCCTGGTCATCTCGCTGTCGGTGCTGCTGGCGTGCCTGCTCGCCGACATCGTCTACTTCGTGGCCGACCCGCGCACCCGGACCCGGACGGCGTACTAGTGCTCGCGTTCGCAAGCACGACGACATTCGAGCCGCCCCCGGACGGCGCCGGAGAGCTCCCGCCGGCCGTGGTCACGCGGCGGCGCGGAGCGCTCCGGCGGATGCCGGCGAAGGCCAAGGTCGGCGGGGCGATCCTCGCCGTGTTCATCCTCGTCGCGATCATCGGGCCAACCATCGCCCCATTCGACCCGACCGCGACCACCCCCGGTCAGGCGCTTCCGCTCGCGCCCAACGCGACCCACCTGCTCGGCACCACCGCGACCGGCCAGGACGTGCTCTCCCAGCTGCTCGTCGGCACGCGCTCGACGGTCGTGCTCGGACTCCTCACCGGGCTGATCGCGACCATCCTGTCGGTGGTGATCGGAACGTCCGCGGGGTTCCTCGGCGGGGCGCCCGACGAGGGCCTGTCGCTGCTGGCGAACGTCTTCCTGGTCCTGCCGGCGCTGCCGCTGCTGGTCGTGATCCTCGGCTACCTCCCCCATTCGGGTGAGCTTCCGACGGCGATCGTCCTGAGCGCGCTGGGGTGGCCGTGGGGGGCGCGCGTGATCCGCGCCCAGACCCTGTCGCTGCGCAACCGGGACTACGTCGCCGCCGCGCGCGAGTCGGGCGAGCGGACCTGGCGGATCATCCTGTTCGAGATTCTTCCCAACGAGATCGGGCTGATTGCCGCGAGCTTCGTCGGGACGGTCCTGTACGCGATCCTGACCTCGGTGGCGCTGGCGTTCCTCGGCGTCGCCGACCTGTCGCGCTGGAGCTACGGCACGATGCTCTACTGGGCCCAGAACGGGAACGCCGTGCAGCTGCACGCGTGGTGGTGGTACGCGCCGCCCGGGATCTGCGTGGCGCTGCTCGGCACGAGCATGGTCCTGCTCAACTTCGGCCTCGACGAGCTCGGCAACCCGCGCCTGCGTGCAGCGGGAGGCGTGAAGGTCGGGGGCCGCTCGTGGCGGCCCTCGGACCCGACGCCCGTGCTCCGCGATCAGCCCCGGGAGACGGTGTGAGCGCGGTGACCGAGCCCGGTGCCGACCGCACGGGCGAGGCGGCCGTCGAGACGCCGCGGCCCGTGCTCGACATCCGCGACCTCTCGATCGCCTACCGGTCGGACGCCGGCGACGTGCGGGCGGTCCGCGACGTGTCGCTCGCGCTCGGACCCGGCGAGATCGTCGGACTCGCCGGCGAGAGCGGTTGCGGCAAGTCCACGCTCGCGTACGGGTCGATCCGGCTGCTGCGCCCGCCGGCGGTGATCACCGGCGGAAGCGTCACCTACCACGGGCGCCGGACCGTGGCCGGCGGCGTGGACGTGCTCGAAGCGACCACCCCGCAGCTCCGGTCGCTCCGCTGGCGCGAGATCGCGATCGTCTTCCAGAGCGCGATGAACTCGCTGAACCCCGTGCTCCGCATCAGCGACCAGCTGCTCGACGCGGTCGGGGCCCACCTCCCCCTCACCGACGGGCAGCGGCACGCCCGGATCGTCGAGCTGATCGAGATGGTCGGGATCCCGCGAGCCCGACTGCGGAGCTACCCGCACGAGCTCTCGGGCGGGATGCGCCAGCGCGTGATGATCGCGATGGCGCTCGCTGCCGAGCCCGAGGTCGTGATCATGGACGAGCCGACCACCGCGCTCGATGTCGTCGTCCAGCGCGAGATCCTGGCCAAGATCTTCGAGCTCAAGGACCGGCTCGGCTTCTCGGTCCTGTTCATCACCCACGACCTGTCGCTGCTGCTCGAGATCGCCGACCGCGTGGTGATCATGTACGCCGGCCAGATCGTCGAGTCCGGCACGCGCGAGCAGATCCACCAGCGCGCGGCACATCCCTACACGCGGGGGCTGCTGACCTCGTTCCCGAAGCTGCGCGGCCCACGACTGAAGCTGTCCGGGATCCCGGGGTCGCCGCCCGACCTGCGGGGCGCACTCGAGGGCTGCCCGTTCGCTGCGCGCTGCGGGTTCGCGACCGAGGCGTGCGCCACCGTCGACATGGCGCTCGCTGCCGTCGAGCAACAGCCCGATCACGTCAGCGCCTGCCCGTTCGTGAACGCGGCACAGATCGCGGAAGCTCCCGCCGCCGCGTCCGAGACCAGCCCGATCGAGCCCGGCCCGGTGGTGCTCGAGGCCGTGGATCTGGCCAAGCGCTACCGGGTTGGACGCAAAGCGACCGTGGACGCGGTCCGCGGCGTGTCGCTCGCGTTGCGCCGCGGACTCGTCACCGCGCTGGTCGGCGAGAGCGGCTCGGGCAAGACCACGGTGGCGCGGCTGCTCGCCGGCCAGGAGCGCCGCTCGGGCGGGCAGGCCCTGCTCGACGGACAGCCGATCGAGCCCGCGGCGCGGCGCGGCTTCCGCGCCTACAAGAGCGAGGTCCAGATGGTCTTCCAGGACCCGTTCGCCTCGCTCAACCCGCTGCACACGGTCAGCTATCACCTGACCAGGGCGCTGCGCCTGCACGCGGACCGGAGCGGCCGCGAGCCAAACGCCCACGAGCTCGGCAAGCTGCTCGAGCAGGTACGCCTCACCCCGGCCGCTCAGTTCCGCGATGCCTATCCGCACGAGCTCTCGGGCGGCCAGCGTCAGCGCGTGGCGATCGCGCGGGCGCTGGCGGCGGCTCCCCGGGTGCTGCTCGCCGACGAGCCGGTGTCGATGCTCGACGTGTCGATCCGGCTCGAGATGCTCGACCTGATCGATCAGCTCCGCCGGCAGCTGGACCTCGCGGTGCTGTACATCACCCACGACATCGCGTCGGCCCGCTACTTCGCCGACGAGATCGCGGTCATGTACGCCGGCGAGATCGTCGAGCGCGGCCCCGCCGAGCGGGTCACGCAGGAGCCGATCCACGAGTACACGCGGCTGCTGATCGCCTCGGCGCCCGACCCCGATGCGTTCGGCCGCCGTCCGGAAGGGAGGACCGCGCCATGAGGTGATCAGCGCGGGTGGGCCTGATGACCCTTAAAGCCCGCGCCCCCGGCCTCACCCGGGGGCACGTGACCGTCTACATACGCGACACGACCCTGGCCTGAACCAG